>Ga0115551_1002068_pt1 | contig 12434 bp, 11 predicted proteins | sample COGITO_mtgs_1103_FD_87179 | JGI IMG/M metagenome (GOLD analysis project Ga0115551, IMG submission 87179) | Pelagic marine microbial communities from North Sea - COGITO_mtgs_110321 | ecosystem: Environmental > Aquatic > Marine > Epipelagic | place: Germany:Helgoland, sampling site Kabeltonne... | reverse complement strand
TACAGGCCCGGCACAAACTTGGTTTCCAGGCTGGGCTGCAAATCACGCGGGTCGAAATAGTCGTATTCAATGGCGTAGCCGGGGCGGGTTATATGCGCGTTTTCAAACCCGATTATGGATTGAACAAAGGCTTCTTGGGTCTCATAGCTCAGCGAGGTCGAGATGCCGTTGGGGTAAATCTCGGTGGTATTCAGGCCTTCTGGCTCGATAAATATCTGGTGCGAATCCTTATCCGCGAAGCGCACGACCTTGTCTTCAATCGACGGGCAATAGCGCGGGCCAACGCCCTCGATATGACCAGCATACATGGCCGACTCACCCAGGTTCTCGCGGATGATGTCGTGGGTTTTTTCCGTCGTATAAGTAATGTGGCAGCTAATCTGGCGCGGGTGATCGGCAACCGTGCCCATATAGGAGAATACGGGTAGTGGATCGTCGCCCGGTTGTTCGGCCAGTTTGGAGTAATCAATGCTGCGGCCATCAATACGTGGCGGCGTGCCTGTCTTTAACCGGCCGACGCGAAACGGCAGGGCGCGCAAGCGTTCGGCCAAGGCATTCGCGGGAGCATCGCCTGCCCGACCACCGCCGAAATTCTTGTGACCGACGTGAATCTTGCCGCCCAGAAAAGTGCCTACGGTTAGCACTACTGCCGGGGCACGGAATTCCAGCCCCATTTGCGTAACAACTCCAGCGACGCGGCCGTTTTCTACAATCAGGTCGTCGACCGATTGCTGGAACAGACTTAGATTGGGTTGGGTTTCGACGGCCTCGCGCACTGCGTATTTGTAGAGCATACGATCGGCCTGACAACGGGTCGCACGCACTGCCGGGCCTTTGCGGCGATTAAGGATTCGAAATGGGATTCCGCCTTTATCGACGGCCTGCGCCATAACGCCGCCAAGTGCATCAACCTCTTTAACCAAGTGGCCTTTGCCGATCCCGCCGATAGCCGGGTTGCAGGACATTTGCCCTACGGTTTCTATATTCTGCGTTAACAGCAATGTGCGCCGACCCATGCGCGCGGCGGCCATGGCGGCTTCGACACCTGCGTGCCCACCGCCAACGACGATGACTTCAAAATTATTTCTGCGGCTCATAAATACAGTGGCCCGATTGCCAAGCTAACCGCCTATTGTAACGCGCGTTGCGGCTCAGACACAGCGGGCGACTCGCCGTTCGCAAAGGCATCCAAAGTTTCCTGCCAACCATCGCGTACTTTTCCATTGATGGTTAGATTCTGATTTAGGATGCGCAGTTGCGTAACAAAGGTATTTTCTTCGGGCTTGGCGAGCAAAAACTCTGCCTCAGTTAGCGCTTCTACAGCAGCAGCAATGGCTTCCGGGGTCGGAGGCTTATCGGCTTGCCTGGCCTGCAAATTCTGGCGCACCATCGCACGTATGATTGGCGCGGGTAAGCGCACGTTTGCCTGCAGCTCGAGCCGCTTGAGTACGTCTGCTAAATCGGTGCCCGTGCCTGGGCCCGTGCCTGAATAATCCGCCAGATTTAATTGCAGATCCGCGCTAATGTCGCCATCGGGTGTGCCCACCAACAAACGCGTAATGCGTAACTCGGGGTCCGCCGCCAAAAGAGCGGGCATATGCGCTTGATAGATGCCGCTGATCGCCAGAAACAGTAGTTCTGGCGGTAACGCCTGCGGCTTCAAACTGGTAACTGCGGCTTGTATTGCTTCCAGGCTGGCAACATCCAAACCCTTTACCTCGCCCTCAAGAATTACCGGCCCGTACTCCCGGTTGCTTGCCTCCAACCGCGACATGCGCAATTGGAAATCACTAGCCAAAAGCCCTTTTGGCGCGGCCGTGTTGGTGGCATCCAGCAGCAAACCCTGCAGCGAAAAGCTTTCGCCTTGGCTGTCTACCATTTGCAGGGCATTGAGTTTTAACCCGAAGCGGCGCCAAAACAGTGGTGCCTGCGCATCGCCATTAAAGTCCGAAGTTAAGCCTTGCAAACCCAGTTGCCCGCCAGCGTCGCCAACCAATTTGAAACTTGGCCAAGTTAGATTGCCGCGCCCGGCGCTATGCCCGGGCGGAGACTCTAGCGAGGCCTGCAGGCGCTCCATGTTTATGCGCCCGCCATCTTCTTCTGTAGTTAGGCGCAGGCGCTCGGCGGGAAGTAATAGCTGCGCATCCGCCGCGCCCGCAAAATCTACCCGCGTGACTAATTCTAGTGGCGGCAGCGGTGGTTCGAATTTAGCTTGCGGGAATAGCGGCGAGATGTCTGCCTCGCTAACGATTACGCCCAGGCCAATTTGTAGTGCTCCGGGCGTCGCGGGAGGCGCGGTGAAAGGAATCGGCCCATGGTGAATCACGCTGTCTACGGTAATAACTGGGCAGGGCGATTGCGCGCACAGGGACGCGTCCGGCACCAAAGTAACGCGTGAGCGCGAACGCAGAATGCCGCGCGAAAATGCAACGTCTTGTACCTGTAATAATCCAGGTACTGCCAGTTGCCGCACATAACGATCATGATATTTTGACAGCTGCCAGCCGAGCACAGCCGGTAAGCCAACGACGACCAGCACCATCACTAACAAGCCAAGTGCTAGTGTGCGACGAATAATTTTGCCTGTACGACTCATGGCATCATGATATGACGCCACCGCAGAGATTGCATGCAGGGCGTACAACCTATGACTTATATATGAGCGCAAACCAAGACCAACAACAGCTCGACCAGACTTGGAAGTACCGCATTAAACGCTGGCGGCGCGGCCTGCGCGCTCGCCTTAGCCTGTGGGCAGCTCGACGTTACGGTACGCCGGAGGCAAAACCGGCACCGCTGGCAAACCCGCCGGATCGGATTCTCGTATGCCGTTTAAATAAACGCTTGGGTAATGTGTTGTTTCTGACGCCTTTGCTGGCCTCGCTGGCGGCAAGTTTCCCGAAGGCGCAGATCGACGTTTTATTGCTAGAGAAAATCCACGGTGACTTACTGCGTAACTTACCGGGTATCGGCCAGGTCTGGGCACTACCGGCCAAGCCCGGCTTGCACCCGCTCGCTTTTATTGGATTGATTCGCAAGCTGCGCCAACGCAGATACGATTTGGTGATTGACCCTAATATCATCTCTGTGAGTAACCGTGTAGGAGTCTTGCTTAGCGGCGCTAAACAGCGGCTCGGTTTCGCCGGCGAAGACCAATGGTTGCGCCTGGATTATTCAGTACCGCCGCCGCATGGCGAAGCACATCAGGCGCTGCAAGCTTTGCAGTTGTTCGAACAGGGCTTCACGAATTTTACACCTACGCGCATCGAACATTACCGCGTTGCTCCTGGCGAACACGCTAAACGTGCGGCCGCGAAAAACTGGCAGGCCGCATTCGAGAACACACCCCCGGATGGGCCGGTGATTGGATTCTTTATTCAGGCCACCGGCGCAAAACAGCTGCCGAAACAGTGGTGGCAAGATTGGTTGGCTGCAATACAGGCAAACGCGGATGCGCCCACCCTGGTGCAGTTATTGCCACCCGGGGATTCCCCAGCGTTAACACCAGAGCTGGCCACGTTGCGCGTGTCCGCCCTAGATGAGCTTGCGGCAACACTGTCACATCTGCAGCTCTTTATCGCCGCGGACAGCGGCCCTATGCACTTGGCCGCGGCCGCCGGTGTGCCAACGCTAGGCCTGTTCCGCGCAACCAATGTGGACGCTTACCGGCCGCTGGGTCACGGCTGTTCAACACTTGACGGCGATGACCTTAAGCCGATTACGGTGGCCAAACGGGCGCTGGTCCAGTTAAGCGCCACATAAGACCAGCAACCTACTCCGAGACCAAGACCGCAACTTGCCCGGCATCTCACCCCGCAACTCGCAATAGCGTTATGCTGTCTAACAAAGGTTAGACCGAACAACGGCGGTAGCCGCTAATGCTTAAATTTTTCTTATTATCCGCTCTGGTATTTACCAGCTTGAGCGCGACCGCGGGCGACCTATACCGCTGCGAACGTAATGGCACAGTGTTGTATACCGACTGCGCCTGCGGCGATGGACGCGCACCAGTCGCCAACCTTCCAGATGCACTAACGCCAACGCCGCCACCCAACCGTGACGTGCCGGAAACCGACAACAGCACCAATGTAAACGTTGAGGTTAATAACAATATCGACCTGCCCAGTGGCGGGGCGGCGGTACCGGTAGCGCCGGTTCCGCCACGTGGTTTGCAGTTTCGGGATTTTCGACGCCTGGAACGCGGGCTTTCTGAAGCCGAGGTTCTGGCCATTGCCGGGCCGCCTGAAAACGAGGTAATCGATGGCGTTAATTCGGATTTAGGTCTAACCACCAAATCCTATTACTACGTCTCGAAAGGCTATAACGCGAACATTACCCGCATTCAGTTTACCAACGGCAACGTAACCGATTTGGAGCGCACGCTGCGCCCGTTCTGACTGTTCTCTGGCTATTCAGAATTAAACTACTTCTTCTGATTCCACAGATCGCCATCTTCGTAATACCAGCCGGATTGCGCCTTTTCAATCCAGCGCTGAGCGAAAGTTTCGCGAATTTTAGATTCCCATTCGGGATGGCCATTGGCGACCGCAATTTCGCGATACAGCGCATTACGGTCCGCGTTTTCCTCCGCAACTAGCTGCTTGAGCATGTTGCGTTTCGCCAGCGATACCGTGCCCATGTTGCGAATGGTAATGGTCGCGTCCTTGGTTAGCCCCAATGCGCCGTTTTCATAATACGGTTTCAGGCTACTGTGGCGCGCCTCCATGGCTTTAACGATACTTTGCACTGCAGGCGAGCTGATATCGATATTCGGGCTCGGCTCCGCGGCTTCGGCGGCAGGCACAATAAAGTTAAGCATCACTAGGCCAATCTGACCAACGCTTGAAGTGCCCGCATTAGACTGCGGCGTCTTCGCATCATTGCTGGTGCGCGGGCCGCCGGTAGCGCCCCAAACGTCTTCAATAATCTTATCTGCGGCCTTTTCTGCGGCGACCGCTGGAAAATACACGTTAATAGTTACGCAACCCGCAACCAGCGCGAATGCGATAAAAGAAGAGAGGGTTAGTTTATGTGCCATTGGGCTGTCCTCGTGTGTGCTGCCGTTATTATAGTCGCGCTTGGTGAACGAATGCTGAACATTTTTCAGCGGGCCGGTGGTTTGTCTGGGTTAATGACCGGCCCTGGGCTTTTGCTAATACTTTGCAATTGCTCAAGTAATGCCGACCAGCTCACAAACCGGTTGTAGCCTACGACATCGATACGTGGCAACCAGCGGCCACGAACGATTACATAACCGCCGTTATCCGCAGGGCCCAATCCGCGCATGAGACAAATGCCCTGGTTCATCGCGCAACCCAGGCCGATACGGTCGTAAGCAAAATCATCAAACAGGCCCAATAATCCACGCGATACCAAACCGGCGCCGCCACCGCCGCCAAGGCTAGCTAAGTCGTCGATCGCGCCTTGGCTTATGCGGTGTTTACTACGATCGTTTTCCGGCGTTCTAAGCCAAGCTTTGAATGCGACCGGCTGCCATCCCAACATGCGCAAGCCGGTGACATCGGCATCCAGACGGCCGGTAATACGGCCAAAAGCAAAGGCGCTGCTCATGGCCTCCAGATCCAGATTGCGGGCGGTGGCGTTGGCTTTTAAACGCGGACGCGCACCCAGCGGGTTGGCGATACTTAAATCGCTTAACTCGATTTCGCCATCGAAGGCCTTGGCCTGTAGGCCGCCAGCCAGTGTTAGCTCGCCTTGGCGATATTGTAGACGCGGCAATGTGCCGGAAACTTGGCCGCGAAATTCCGGCCAACCCAGCGCTCGCGACAATTTTGCCAATCGCACCGGAGTAAGCCGGGCGTTGAAATCCACCTGCGGATTCTCGCTGACTAGGCCGTTGGCCGCGGCGCTGTCGATTTCCAGGCGGCCATCGAATACCGGCACACTAACAGCTTGGGTTAGCGCCCAATCATCGGCCGCCATTTGCCAGTTCCAATGCGTTGCGCCGAGTTCGATTTTATATAGGGTCGCGTCCTGCCAACTTAGCGTGGAGACCGCGGCATTGGCTAGAGCGATGTCACGCTGCCAGTCCACATCCAGAGCGCCGCCACGAATAGTTAAACGGTCTTTTCCGTCTTTTAATTCCAGGCCCTCGCCGTGAATACCAATCGCGCTCCAGCCCTGCTTGTCGCGACGGATGTTGGCGCGTAGCACGCCTTCAGTAGTCAATGCATCAAATGCCGTGCCGATTAGAAACGGTTGTGCGTAAGCGGAGAATGCGGCGGGTAATTGCGCCCGCTCAATTTCGAGCTGGGCAGTTTCGATCGCGTTTTGCGCCCATACCAATGTTCCGTTTGCTGCCAATACGCCGGGTTGCTGCAACTTGAATTGCGAGAGCTCAATGCGGCCTGAATCGGCTTCCGCATTGCCGGCGAACTGTACCTGGATTGGCATTTTCGTCAGGTCTAAAAACACGGGGTCGGCATAAGCCTGGCCCGCCTCAGCCGCAAGTTCGCCTTGGAAATTCCAACGTTGCTCTTGTTGCTGAAGGTTAATCTGCAACGCCAAAGTTAGGCCTTCACTGGCCAGCTCACCGTTTTCGGAGTTATAGGTTGATACCAAACGTGGCAATTGCAATCTCAGAGTTTTTTCTATGCTGCGGTAGTCAAACGAGATGGGAATCGCCGCGTCCGTGAGCCATGGTGATTTAACGCTCAATTTGCCTGCAGAACAGCTAATGCGATGATTGCTTAACGCCATACTCGGGCAACGCAAAACCAGATTTACAAAACTCTGGTTGACCGCGGGGATGTCCAGGCGCGCAATACGCAACATACCAGCCGGTTTCACACCCGAGATATCCACCTGCAAAAGTACTTCGCTGGCGACTATTCCCGCCGGACCTTGTACCTGCTGCAGGCGCAATGTAAGCGATTGAACTGCCTGTGACCCAGCTGCCGTTAAAAGTAAAACAGCGCCCGCACCAAGCCGAAATAGACGTGCACCCGCCAAACGGCGCAGCGCGCCAAATTTTGTATGCGTGTTAGGCTTGATGGCGTTGAATTTCACTGTTTAGGAGCTTACACCGCATGAGCGACAAGCCTTTTCTTACTGATATTAAAGCAATACGCGAACGCGCCCGGGCACACATGGAAAAAGGTGTTATTACCGACAGCTATGGTGCCGACCTCGAACAGGTCATTAAGGTTTTGAACGAAGCCTTGGCTACAGAGCTGGTCTGCATACTGCGCTACAAACGGCATTATTACACCGCTTCGGGCATGCATGCTCCGATCGCTGCGCAAGAGTTTTTAGAGCACGCTCAGGAAGAGCAGATACATGCCGACCAAATTGCAGAGCGTATTGCGCAGCTCGGCGGCGCGCCAGATTTCTCGCCTGAAGGCCTGGCCACCCGCAGCCACGCCGATTATGTGGAAGGCGAAGATCTGCGCGACATGATTAAAGAGGATCTTATCGCCGAGCGGATCGCGATAGACAGCTATCGCGAAATCATAAAGTGGTTGGGTAACGACGACTCCACAACCCGGCGCATACTCGAGGGTATTCTTGCCCAAGAAGAAGAACATGCGGATGACATGCTCAACTTATTGGAGCGTATTGGCTAGGGTTGTGTCTCTTCTGCTTCCTGGGCAACTGGCGCCTTGTCTACACGCGCCGGTAAATTTTGCTGGAATGCCTTAAACGCCTCGGCCGATTGATGCGGCCGTTCGATCATCGGGGCGTGGCCTGTTTCATCCATAATCACCATTTTTGAACTCGGAATGGCGTTGTTCAAAATGGCTGCGCCGCCTACATGCAGCAAACGATCTTGCTTGCCCCACAGGATTAACGTGGGTACCGGTGAACTCGCCAAGGCTTGTTCCAGGGCCAAGTCATCGCTGGATATTTGAAAGAATATATCTGTTAAAAGCGGGTTGCGTTCGATAGCGCGTTCCGCCAGTACGAACTTTAAGGGCGCCGGTATAAATGGCTCTTCTTCAAATACAAAACCCAGCAACGCATAATATTCTTCGTGGGTGCTAGGCAATAGCGGATTTTTTTTGCCTGCCTCTATTCGCGCCCGTAGCTCACTCACCGGCGCGCTAACCACCGCCGCTGGCGCCAATAGCCACAGACTCCGGGTTTCGTCCGGGTAGGCGGCTGCATACGCGCCAGCGATGGCCCCGCCCATAGAGTTCCCGGCGATATGGACCTTACCCAGATCTAACTTTTGTACGAAGTCATGTACCCGTTGCGCCTGGGTTGCCGCACGATAATCCACGCCTTGTGGGTGATCGGATACACCGAACCCGGGCAGATCAGGCGCGATTACGCGGTATTGCGGCGTCAGATCCGCCGCGATGCGGGTCCAGTTGTCTTTATCTGCACCGAAGCCATGCAACAAGAGCAGCGTTTCACCTTCGCCGCCACTCAAGTAGTGAATATTAAATTCACCGACCTGTACCTGATGTTCCGTCAGCCCAGCGCGCCCACGCTCCAGCGCCTGCGCCAGTTCAACCGCAGTTTGTGGTGACAATACATACAGGTAAATGCCCGCACAAATAATTAGCCCCACCAAAATGGCGAGGCCTTTGCCGATTGCTGACAACATGGCGTGTTCCCTTTAGAAGTAGCGGTTTATGCTGAGTTGGTAGCCTTCCAAATCCAGGCCATCGCCACGCGCATATTCCACGTACTGTATGACAAAAGAGGCGATCTCGCCGTCAAGTTGAACGCCAGCGCCATAGTAGTAGTCGTCGTCTTCGCGGTCAAAATCTACTTGCAGGCTACCATTATTGGCATTGCTGGCATCGCCATCAATGTCAAAGGCGGAATAACCACCGAGTGCATAAAAAGTAAAGTTTGTAGCTTCGCCGAAAGTAATTGTGTACTGCGGTTTAACTGCACCACCGAAGTGGTAGTTCAGGTTGGTTTCACCGTTGCGCACGGTTTCGTTCGTGCCGATGGTGCCGTCGTTCGGATCATCGTGGATGCCGAAAGAACCGAATCCTTCCACCGAAAGCCAAGGAAACAAGTGGTAACCCACACGTCCGACCAAGGTGAGGGGACGCGCGGTTAAGCGAAACGGTGTTCCGTTATCCGAACCTCTGATATCCGCCCGTAGTAATTCTAATCCGAAGCCAACATATAGTCCGCGATCCAGATCATCCTGAGCCTGGGCAACGCCAGACAAACTTATACAAACTATTCCCGCCAAGGAGGCGATTATTTTCTCGCGCATTGCGATCTCCCCTGTTATTTCTTTAGCCGAGGTCAACACGGCGACCCAATTGTTTAATAGCGATTTTTCGCGCTTAGACTTTAGCCTGATTTTCCGCGCGATGCTAGGGTTTTTAGGGACACATGACTAACGCGCTACCTGTATTTATACACGCATTTTGGTGCAGCGCGGGGTGTTCGGCTAGTATTGCCGCGCCAGTACCCAAACTAAAGCGCCAAAACGCTACGAGCTAAAAGCTTAATCCGTGACCCCTACCTCCCCATTACAGCCGCATCCCCGCCCTTTGCAAGTGGCCCTGGGATCCAATCATGACCCTGGTCCTAACCCAAGCCCAGAGCATGATTTGCTGTGCCTGCATTATTCGGCAAGTGGGATAAACATTCCGCTACAAACATTAGGCGCAGCGCCCGAATACGAACAATGGCATTCGCACAGCCCTGTGAAAAAAAGCGATTTTGAGGGGATTCGTTATAGCGTTAATGCACAGCTGTGCTTTGCTGCTCTGCATCTACCCGAGCACGACGACGGTGTCGCTGCCGCCGCGGAGTTGGCGTACACGCGAATCGACGCCCTGCGCCGCAAATTGGGCTTCGAGCATATGTTGCGCGTTTGGCATTACCTGTATGCGCTGAACGAGGGAGAAGGCGATGAGGAACGCTATAAGCAATTTTGCGTAGGTCGCGCACGTGGGCTGGAGCGTAGCGGTATTCCTACCGAACAACTGCCAGCAGCCACGCTCGTTGGCAGTCGGGCACCGGGATTACGCATACATTTTATCCTGGTTAAACAAGCGCCGATTAATCTAGAAAACCCTCGCCAAACCAGTGCTTACCATTACCCGCGCGAATATGGCCCGCGGCAACCGGCGTTCGCGCGTGCCTCGATCATGCCTTGGCGTAACGCGCCGCCGCAGCTATTCGTATCGGGTACTGCCAGCATTGTGGGGCATAGCAGTCGTCACGCTAACGATTTAAACGCCCAGTTGGATGAGTCGTTAATAAATATCGAAACTCTATTGGAAAGCGCCCGCGAAACCATGGGCCAACTCCAGTGGTCCGACCTGGATTTTTTAAAAATATATTTGCGCCGCAGCGCGGATTTAGAGCAGGCGCGAGAGCACCTGCAGCAAAAACTAGGTTTGGCGCTACCGCTGATTTTCCTACATGCCGATTTGTGCCGTAGTGAATTGCTAGTAGAACTAGAAACTCAATCTACGTAAGAATTCGGTAACACAAGCACAATAAGCTTTTAGCCTGCCTAACATTCACCCAGGTAGGAGAAATCTAAAAATGCGAATTGCCTACGGCGTTATGGGATACGGTCGCGGCCACGCGATGCGTACGTCGGCTGTGTTGCCCGAGTTAATACGCGAACATGAGGTTAAAGTGTTTGCGGGGCGCGACGCTTATCTAGCACTAAAAGACCGTTTCCCCTGCGAGGGCTTGCCGGTTATTGGTTATCAATACGACCCGAGTGGGCGTTTGTCGGCGCCACTTACCCTGCGCCGCAATGCCGGTTTAACCGCCGACCTGCTCACCAACGGGCCGGTGACCCGCGAAGTAGCGCGACGTCTGGATCGCTTCGCGCCAGATTTGGTTATATCCGATTCCGAAACCTGGACACATCGTTATGCCCGCAGTGCTGGCATACCACGTATCGGCTTCGATCACGTCGGCATCATGGCGTTTTGCAAATGCGATTACGCCCCCGAAGACTGGTTGCGTGGCCCGCGCGATGCGCTTGGCTATCGCACTTTCATGGGCAAACCTGAGCGTTTTTTGGTATCCAGTTTTTACCAGCCGAACCACGCATGGCAGGCGTAAAGCTGGTTGGCCCCATCCTGCGCGACTGCGTATTGGCGGCTCATTCTATTCGCGGTGATTATCTGCTGGCGTACTTCAATAAGGGCGAACATCAGTTTTCAAGTGCATTGGAAACGGTGCTGCGCAGTTGCGGTGAGCGCATTATTATCTATGGCACGCCGCGCCGCGGCATCTCTGGCAAGCTTGATTTCCGCGCACCCGCCAACGAGGCTTTCGTACAGGACTTGGCCGGCTGCAAAGGTTTGATTAGCACTTCGGGCAATCAATTGTTAAGTGAAGCGATAGCTCTCGGTAAACCGGTACTCACGATGCCAGAGGACGTGGTCGAACAGCGCCTTAACGCACGCGCGGTGGTTAATATGGGTGTTGGCGTGCAAGCGCAGCTTTCCCGTTTGAACCTGACTGTATTAGGCGAGTTTTTGTCGCGGCTTGACGAGTATGCCGGCAACACGCACCAACACCGCCGCGATGGCCGCGCGCAGGCATTGCGCGAATTACGGCGCTTTATTGCCGAGCTTGGCCATATTGGCCATAGCGTGCACTCAGAGTCCAAACCTTTCGCACGCTTGCTCGGCGCCTATTGAGCAGGTTAGGTAGGTAGGGATTTAGGCTGCGGCTAAACGCGCCAATAAACTGTCCATGTGCCGGTTAAGTGCCTTAAACCGTTCAGGCTCGGCAAGCATAGCCTTTGCGCTTTGCACCCAGGTGCCGGGCTGCAAATCGTCGGCGCAGTGTTTGATCAGCGTCTGCGCACTGGCCTGCGTCGTCTCCAAATGGAACTGCAGCGCGACTGCGCGCTCGCCGAAAACGAAAGCTTGATTGGCACAGGCCTCGCTGGATGCGGTTTTGACTGCGCCCTTTGGCACCGCAAAGCTGTCGCTGTGCCAATGAAAAGCCTGGAACACGGGCGTATGTTCTTCGAATAGTGGCGATAGTGCTGCTAAATTCATCAAAGTAATCGGAAACCAGCCGATTTCCTTCGTTCCTGTTTTTTGCACTTTCGCGTCAAGCGCACGCGCCATTAGCTGCGCGCCGAGGCAGATACCCAATACCGTTTTGCCAGCATCGATTGCGACTTTAATAAAGCACTTTTCTGCTGCCAACCAAGGATAGTGCGCCTCGTCGTCCACATTCATCGGGCCGCCCATTACGATTAACCAATCGAAATCGTCCACATTGGGCAATGGCTCATGCGCATATAAACGGCTGCGCGTAATGCTATATCCGCGGGTGGTTAGCCAGGGTTCGATGCTGCCTAGTCCTTCGAACGGCACGTGCTGCAACCAGTGCACGCGCTTAAGCTTCACCTCTGTGCGGCGCGCGCCTGCGAGGCCATACGTTTGGCCTTGCCTCTGAGCGGGCGGCGCAGAATCCAGCGGTTATATAAATGCCGCAATAAATTCGGGTCG
>Ga0115551_1002063_pt1 | contig 12440 bp, 9 predicted proteins | sample COGITO_mtgs_1103_FD_87179 | JGI IMG/M metagenome (GOLD analysis project Ga0115551, IMG submission 87179) | Pelagic marine microbial communities from North Sea - COGITO_mtgs_110321 | ecosystem: Environmental > Aquatic > Marine > Epipelagic | place: Germany:Helgoland, sampling site Kabeltonne... | reverse complement strand
CCAAGCGGTGGCCGAAGCTAAGCGTCTTGGAGTTATTCGCTAGCTGCTTGGCGTTTGGAAGCAAAAAATCTAATCCGCCGATTACGCCGATTACGCCGATTACGCCGATTACGCCGATTACGCCGATTACGCAGATTTTTTGGTCAGTAGTTTTTCTTGAATCTGCGAAATCTGTGTAATCTGCGGACAAAAAGCAGCTTTCTTTTCATTAAAAAATAACGATATCAGATAGCTGCGCGTATACCACCCCAAATATCATTCGAATTACCCATAAGTGTGGTGATTTGTGCGCGGGCGCGCCAAATACTCAGGCATGAGCGCAAGTAGCAACTTGCTAGCGTCACGATCAATAACGCACCAGGGATTCACACCATGCCGATGCAGATTAATATCGATAACGGCGGTACGCTAACCGATGTATGTGTGGTTAGCGGCAAAGATATTTTCCACGCTAAGTCTCTCACCACACCTTATGATCTAAGTGAATGCTTTGTGTCGGTGTTAACGGCGGCGTCGAAGAATGTTTATGGCGAAGAAGACCTGAGTCGCCTGCTTAGGGAAACCGACCACCTGCGCTACTCGACCACCGAAGGCACCAACCGGATTGTGCAGCGAGATGGTCCACGACTGGGCTTGGTTTTGAGCAAAGGTAGTAAGCTCAGCAAGTTACAGGTGGGCGGGTCGACCAAGGAAATGCTGGATCTGTTGGTTGACGACCGCGTGCGTTTTGTCGACCCAAAACAGAAAATGGCAACGTTCGAAAAGAATGTAGTCGCCGCCGTGAACGAGTTGATGGCCCAAGGCGCTAACCGCCTGGTGGTTAGCTTGAGTGGCAAGAAAGGGAATGCGAGCGACGATGAACAGGTAATTAAAGAAATTATCCTGCGCCGTTACCCACGGCATTTGCTTGGGGCGGTTCCGGTTTTGTTCTCGCGTGAAATGGTGAATCACGAAGACGACGTTCGCCGCACTTGGACGGGCCTGCTGAATGCTTTTCTGCATCTGGGCACGGAACGGTTTTTATATAACGCGGAAAATATTCTGCGCAGTCGGCACGTACGCCGACCCATGCTTATCTACGGTAACGACGGCACTTCCAAACGTGTTGCCAAAACTGTCGCACTTAAAACGCTAGGCTCCGGCCCGCGCGGCGGTTCGGAAGGCGGCCGCGCTCTGGTAAAGCATTATGGGTTGAAGCGCTGCATTACGTTGGATGTGGGCGGCACCACGGCCGACATCGGGCTAATCGAGTCGCACGACATCCCGCAAAAACGCCGCGGTAGTATCGAAGGTATTCCCATCTCGTTGTCCTTGCCGGAAGTATTGAGTATCGGCGCCGGCGGCAGTTCGGTGATCCGGGTTAAGGATAAGAAAATAACTGTCGGGCCAGATAGTGTTGGTAGTACGCCAGGCCCGGCCTGTTTTGCCCGGGGTGGCACCAAGGCCACATTAACCGATGCGAATTTGCTCATGGGTTTGTTGGACCCCAAATCTTATTCTGGCGGCACGATGCAGTTGGACATGCAGCGCGCCGAGCAGGCGGTTAAAACTGATGTCGCCGACCCACTGGGCTGTTCGGTGCAAGCGGCAGCCGGAAAAATCGTAACCGCGTTTGAAAAGACCATAGCCAAGGGTATTAAGGCGCAGGTTAGCGACGTTAAAAATGTAACGCTGTTAGCTTATGGCGGCGCTGGCCCTATGAATGCCTGCGGTGTGGCTGCGGCGCTTGGTGTTAATAAGGTGATTGTGCCGCGCTTGGCGGCGGTTTTCAGCGCTTTCGGTATCGGCTTTTCGGATATCGCGCATACCTACGAATCGCTGCTCGATACCGCGAACGCCAAGAATTTCAAAGCCGCCGTCGATACGCTTTTGCAAGAGGCCGAACGCGGCATGTTTGCCGAAGGTTATGCGCTAGACGATTGCCAAATGGAATTCAGCGTTGAATACGAAGTAGGCGGCAAAGAAGCGCTGGCACAGGTAAGCGCAAAACGAAAATTACCGAAACTGCCGAAGAACGCCGCCAACGTAAATGTGCGCCTGGCAGTGCATAAAGACATCCCCGGTTGTTCGTTGGAGAAGCTGAATCCCAAACGCAAAACCAGCAAGGTCAAGTCCAGCGGCAAACGCAAAATTCTTGATGCAGACGGCAACCATTCAGAAATCGCCGTGTACCGGGTCGAGGATATGAAACCCGGCAGCAGCGGCGAAGGCCCAGCTATTGTCGAGGAGGCCTATTTCACCTGCCACGTGCCAACAGGGTGGTCCTTCGTGGCCGACGAAAACCGCAATATCAATTTGAGCAGGGGCTAACGCGATGAGCAAAATCAGCAAACGTGTATGCATGACAGAGTATCTAGCGATTGATTTGGATACGGAGCGCTGGACGTGTCGGCGTTGCGAGCACGATATCGGCGACGCCAATGATGATTACAAAAAAGGTTTGTTGCTGAATCCGCGCGACCCGGGCGAGGTGCACAAGCCGCTGATTGATCCGGAGAAATATGAGTTTACTTTCCAGCCTGATAAACGTTGGTGCCAGATCGTGGAATTCTACTGTCCCGGCTGCGGCACCATGGTGGAGGTGGAATATCTGATTCCGGGCCACCCACCGCTGTATCAACACGAAGTTGATATTAAGGCGCTGAAAAAACAGGTTAAGGAGTATCCGCAAATGCTCGAAGAACCGAGCGTAGGACCGGACGTGCCGGCACGCCATGACCATAGTCGTCACGACCACATGCGTAGGGACCAATAACCATGCGAAGAGTATCAGTCGATATCGGCGGCACCTTCACAGACTGTTTTTTGGTCTGGGACAAGAATTACATCGAGTCCAAGGCGCTAACTACTCACCACAATCTGGCATTAGGTTTTCGCGAGGCGTTGGAATTCGCCTGCGAACGTATCGGCGAGGATGTACGCACCGTGCTTTCGGGCGTGGATTCAGTGCGTTACGCCACCACCTTGGGCACCAACGCGCTGATTGAGCGTAAAGGCCCCAAGGTTGCATTACTAACTACGGCGGGTTTTGAGTCCATGGTGCCGCTAACCCGGGCACGCGGTTATGGCGACGGCCTGGATACCGCACAGCAGCAGGATCTACCGTCGGCCAATCGGCCCGTCCCGGTGGTACCCATTCCACGTATCGCTGGCGTGCGTGAACGTATTGACGCCACCGGCAACATCATTATGCCGCTGGACGAGGAGGATCTGCGCCGCTGCATCCGCAAGCTAGTGGATGAGGGCGCGCAGGCCTTTGTAGTTTCGCTGGTTAATTCGGTAACCAATCCGATACATGAATTACGCGTGCAAAAGATTTTGCTCGACGAATACCCGTCGCATTTTCTGGGGGCAATTCCGGTGGTGCTTTCGCATCTGGTGGCCGGGCGCAAGGGCGAGTATGTACGCACAACCTCCGCAATCCTTGATGCGTTCTTGCATGACGAGATGTATCACGGCCTGTCGACACTGGAATTGTCGTTACGTGAGGACGGTTACAAAAAACCCATGTTGGTGGTGCACAACTCCGGCGGCATGGCGCAGCTGAATTCCACCGCAGCGCTGCAAACGATTCACTCCGGGCCGGTGTCTGGCATCGGCGCGGGCGAGCATCTGGCGGCCGAGGCCAAGCTGGGGAATATCGTGTGTGCGGATATGGGCGGCACCTCGTTCGATATTGGCCTGGAGATCGAAGGCGGGGCGCGGTTATACGACTTCAACCCGGTCATCGACCGTTGGTTGGTGAGCATTCCGATGATGCACCTGGTTACATTAGGTGCTGGCGGTGGTTCGATTGTCAGTTACGACCAAGTGTTCAACATCGCCAAGGTCGGCCCGGCCAGTGCGGGTTCTGATCCGGGCCCGGCCAGTTATGATCGCGGCGGCAGCGACGCCACGGTAACCGATGCCGATTTATTACTCGGCTATTTGGATGCTGAGAATTATGCTGGTGGCCACATCAAGCTGAATCCGCGGCGCGCCGAGCGGGCCATGAAAAAGGCCTTGGCCGACCCACTGGGCATCTCGGCGGTAGACGCCGCCAAGATGGTGAAACAGCGCGTCGACCTAAACATGGCCAATGGTATCGCCGAGGAGCTGCGTCATCGTGGCTACGCACCGGATGCTTTTTCGCTGTTGGCCTACGGCGGCAACGGCCCGCTGCACGCCTGTGCAATCGCTAATGTGCTTGGCATCGACCGCATCATCGCACCGCCGTTTGCACCGATATTTTCCGCCGTAGGCGCTGGCAATATGCACCAACTGCATATGCACGAGAAATCCGTTTTTCTCACGGTTTACGACTCGAATACACGCAAGTTAATGGAGGATTTCAAAGAGTTCAACGCGATAGTCAAAGTCTTGGAAGTGGCTGGGCGCGACGACCTGGTACGCCAGGAAATGGACCCCAAGAAAATTCAGCATCGCCTGGAGCTGGACATGCTGTATGGCAACCAGTTGGTGCAAACCACGGTGGCGCTGAAGAAGTTACGTATCGAATCCATGACCGACGTGATGGATATGATCGTGCAGTTCTCTAATGACTATGCGGCTCGTTTCGGTCGCGGCTCGGAAGCGCCTGAGGCCGGTATCCGCATCAACACCGTGCGCGTGTCTTCGTTCGTGGAACACGAAACCATCGACTTCAGTCATGTGAAGGCGCCAAAACGCGGCAGCCGTGGTAAATCCGCGAAACCGCAGGGCACACGTGAATGTCATTTCATTGGCCACGAAAAACCTTTGAAAACAGATGTTTACACCAGTGAAACACTTGAGAGCGTCACCCGCATTAGCGGCCCTGCGGTAATCGTGTCTCCAGCCACCACGTTTTTGGTGGAGCCGGGCTGGACGGTAACCACAGGTGAGCAGGGTGCGGTGTGGTTTGATCGGGATCGGGCTGTGGCGGCCAAAAAAGCCGTTAATCAATAGCCGAATATCAAAAAGATTTAGGAGAACAGCATGTGTGCAGCTAAAAGTTCAGCCCAGAAGAAAACCCCAAAGAATGCCCAGCAAAGCGAAGCTGAGCGCGAACGTAAACTAGTCGACGAATTTTTGGACAGCACCACGCTGTTCTTGGGCCCCGACCCAGAAATTATGAATGAGCACGGCCTATACCCCCGCACCGAGCGCGAGGAGAAGGCACTCAAGGGTGGGTATGACGACGACTTGTTGGCCCAGGTACGCGATACGCTCAACGCCGGCACCAACGAAGGCTTCGAGATGCTCGAGCAAATGGGCGCGGCGCCGGGCGCGAAATGGGGCGACCTTATCACCGGCATTTACACTGCCGGCGGTGATTTGGTGATTCCGAGTGCCAGCGGCGTGCTAATTTTCTCTTCGTTGTCGCACCACGCGCTCAAGTTCATCAATAAATACTGGACCGATGAGCCAACCGTGGGGGTGAAGCCCGGCGACGTGTTCATGCATAACGACTCGCGATACGGCAACATCCACAATACCGATCAATCCATGTACGTGCCTATTTTCCACAAGGGTGAACTGGTGGGCTGGTCCGGGGCGATTGTGCACGAGGGCGAAAACGGTGCGGTGGAGCCGGGCGGTATGCCCTCGGCGGCCGAATCGACCTACGAAGAAGGCCTGAAAATGCCGCCGATTAAGGTCGGCGAGAATTATCAGTTGCGCCGAGATATGGTCACGTTCCTGCAAAATTCGGTGCGCGAGCCCAAGCTGCAATACGAGGATATGAAGGTCAAGCTGTTCGTGTGTCGGCGCATCGAAGAGCGCTTCCACTCAGCGGTGGAAAACTACGGTATCGACGTAGTCATCGCCGCCATGCGTAAGGGTTTGGAAGACGTAGAGACTGAGGTGAAACGCCGAATCCGCGCGTATCCAGACGGCACCGTGCGTACCGTGGTTATTGCTGATGGCACCTTGCGTGAAAACGTCGCAGTCAAAGTGAATCTGGAGCTAATCTGCAAAGGCGACGAATTAATCTTCGACTTCCGCGGCTCATCGCCCGAGTTTTCCAACCGTTGCAATAACACCGTGTTGGCCTCACTCAAGGGCATGATTTGTCAGTTATTCCTAACCTTCGTATGGCCCGATCTGCCGCGCAACCAGGCCGTGTTTGCCCCGATTAAGGTAATTTGCGATCCGCGTTCGGCATTGGCGTCCTCCTACGAAACGCCAAACGCACAATCCATGATGACCTTCTTCCCCGCTTTTTGCTGCGGACAGAAAGCCATCGCGCACCTGATTTACCCCTCGGCCAAGAAATACACCAAGGTGGTCGCACCCTGGTTCTGCATGATTAGCACCTTCATATACGGCGGCGTTACTCAGCGCGGCGAAGTAGTAGGCAATCTTTGCGCCGATTTAAACGGCATGGGCGGCGGCGCGCGCGCCGACGCCGATGGCGAACACGGTATCGCTCCAATTTTCGCCGCGATGTCCGACACCGGTGAGCAGGAAGTTAACGAGCAGGAAGTGCCGTTTCTACAACTCGTCTCCAAGAAAATCCTAAAAGATAACCAGGCTTTCGGAAAATTCCGTGGTGGTATGGGTTACGAGATGATGGTGGCTACCAAAGACAGCGAATTTTGGGGCTTCATGGTTACCTGCCTGGGCTCCAAATTCCCGATTACACAGGGACTGTTCGGTGGCTACGCTTGCCCGACGTACCCCCTGTGCAAGGTTAAGGAAGACGATATTTACGAAGTGATGAAAGACACACCCGAGCACTTCCGCCATTCGATGGTGGAAGTAATGAACGAGCAACCGTTCAAGAATGCGCAGTACAGCACCCACCATATGGGTCTGCAGTACGAATTAGCCAAGCGCGGCGAGCTTTATATGATTTCCCAAGGCTCCGGCGGCGGCTACGGTGACGTGCTTGAACGCGAGCCTGAATCTGTGTTGGAAGACCTGCGTAATGATTTGATTTCCCACAGCGTAGCGCACGACATTTATCAGGTTCGCTACGATGAGGAAACCCTTGCGCTCGACGCCGAGGCCACTGAAAAGGCGCGCGTAACCCTGCGTAAAAAACGCCTCAAAAAGGGCATGACTTATAAACAGTACATGAAGAAACACGTCACTAAAAAACCGCCGGAATATCCCCCATTCTACGGCTGCTGGGGTTCGGATCGCGATACGATTTATGCCGGTAGTCCCGACGTAAAAACCAGTGCCGATGCCATCCAGCCGATCATGATGCCGAACCCCAAAGACGTGCGCATCGCTGAACTGGAGGCCCAAATCAAGAAGCTGCAACGCGTCTAACGCCACTACGCACAACTGTCTCGCCACTGCGCAAAGGGGGAGTAAATAATCAGCTAGCTGGTATTATGCGCGCCAGATCACTATTACTGGCCCAGGGTTAGCGAATGCAAGACGTATTGAAAAAAAGAGTGCTGGTTACCGGCGGCGCCGGTTTCATCGGTTCGCATCTATGTGAGCGCTTGCTAGATGCGGGCAACGACGTGATTTGCGTGGATAATTTTTTTACCGGCCGCAAGGCCAATATCGCGCATTTAATGGGAAATCCGTTCTTCGAGGTTATACGCCACGACGTATGTTTTCCGCTCTATGTTGAAGTAGATGAAATTTATAACTTAGCCTGCCCTGCGTCGCCGATTCATTATCAGCATGATCCGGTGCAAACCACCAAAACCAGCGTTCATGGTGCCATCAATATGCTCGGCTTGGCCAAGCGTATCGGCGCCAAAATCCTGCAGGCGTCGACCAGCGAAGTGTACGGCGACCCGACGATGCATCCGCAGAAGGAAAGCTATTGGGGCAATGTAAATCCCATTGGTAGCCGCTCCTGCTACGACGAAGGCAAACGCTGCGCGGAAACCCTATTTTTCGATTATTACCGCCAATATGCGCTGCCTATAAAAGTAGCCCGTATCTTTAATACCTACGGGCCACGCATGCACCCGCATGATGGGCGAGTGGTTTCCAATTTTGTAATGCAGGCGCTGCAAGGTGAACCGATCACGCTCTATGGTGACGGTGCGCAAACACGCTCATTTTGTTACGTGGACGATTTGGTCGAAGGCCTGATTCGGCTCATGGCTTCTCCCGACGACTTTACCGGCCCAGTTAATCTCGGCAATCCAAACGAGTTCACCATTCGTGAATTAGCCGAGCGTATTATTGCATTGACGAAGTCGAATTCCGAGATCGTATTCAAACCCCTGCCCGAAGACGACCCCAAGCAACGCCAGCCGGATATTACCCTGGCGAATTGCACACTTGCGTGGGAGCCCGGTATAGCCCTAGCAGACGGCGCACCGCTCACGATCGCATATTTCAGGGATTTACTGCATTCCATGGGACAAGCTTCATAAATGAGTCGCAATTTGCAAAGCAAGTCACTGAATTTGAGAGACTACGAGAATAGCGCGCTGTTAATCGCCGAGGTTGCCCAAGCGCATGATGGCTCGCTAGGAACCGCACATGCGTTTGTCGACGCTGCGGCCGAGGCGGGTGCCGATGCCATAAAGTTTCAGACACACCTTGCTCACGCTGAATCTACGCTAGACGAACCCTTCCGCTTGCGTTTTTCCGCCCAGGACGAAACCCGGTACGCCTACTGGCAGCGCATGCAGTTCAGCAAATCGCAATGGCGGGAGCTAGCGGCCCATGCAAATGACAAGGGCTTGTATTTTTTAAGCTCGCCATTCTCGGTTGAAGCGGTGGAGTTACTGGCCGAGATCGGCATGCCCGCGTGGAAGGTAGGGTCGGGCGAAGTGCGTTCAAATGAACTTTTGCAAGCCATGCTTGCTGCAGGAGGCCCCATTTTGATCAGCACCGGCATGAGCCCTTGGGCGGAAATAGATCAGATTGTGCAGAGCATGCAGGCCGCCAGGGCGCAATTCGCGCTAATGCAGTGCACGAGCCGTTATCCAACCGCCCTGGAGCATGTGGGATTGAATGTGCTGGAAGAAATGAGTGCCCGTTACGATTGCCCCTTGGGTTTGTCTGACCACTCGGGTACGCCTTATCCGGCGTTGGCGGCGCTGGCGCGCGGGGTAACGCTGCTGGAATTGCACGTCACATTCGACCGTGCCATGTTTGGCCCTGATGTGCCTGCATCGCTAACTTTCGATGAGTTTCGACAGGTAGCGCGCGCACGCGATGCCTTCGCCACCATGCGCTCCAATCCAGTAGACAAGGATGTTATGGCGCAAGAGCTGGATTCTATGCGGAAAATCTTCGGCAAAAGCCTCGCATTAAGATACGAGATGCGTGCGGATCAGATACTCACGAGAGAGGACCTGACTACTAAGAAACCCGGCACAGGCATTCCCAGCGAGGAGGCCCAACAGGTTATAGGCAGACGGCTGGCTCGCGACGTGCCTGCCAATCGTCTGTTGCGTATTCAAGATTTGGTGCAGGATTAAAGTGCATGGCTTTACGCAGAAGCGCAGGGAATTCAGTTTCTATCTACACATCCGCTAAAGTAGTATCGAGGCGCCGACACTTATCGTGCTACTCAGTTAATACAGGGAGCAATAGATGACGCAACGCAAGGTCTGCGTAGTGGTTAATAGCCGCGCTAATTACGGTCGAATCAAGAGCTTTTTGAGTGCGGCGCAGGCGCATCCCGGGCTCGAATTACAGCTCATCGTTGGTGCCTCCGCGCTGTTGCAGAGATTTGGCAGGGTCCTGGATATAATGCGCAGCAACGGCTTCGAGCCTGACGCTATCGTGCATTCGATCGTGGAGGGTGAAACCCCCACTACCATGGCCAAATCGACTGGTCTGGCGGTGGTGGAGCTGGCTACCCACTTCGAGAACCTGAAACCGGACGTGGTTTTAACCGTGGCTGACCGGTTTGAAACCCTAGCCACGGCAGTGGCCGCCAGCTATATGAATATCCCGGTGGCGCACACCCAGGGCGGTGAGGTAACCGGCTCGATTGACGAAAACGTGCGCCACGCAGTTACCAAGCTGTCGCATATTCATTTTCCAGCCACCGTCCGCGCCGAACAGTATCTGATTCGCATGGGCGAGCGCCCCGAAACGGTACATCTCACGGGCTGTCCGTCGCTCGATTTGCTAGTTGAGCTTGATCTTTCACTGCCGCCTGATCTGTTTGAGCGTTACAAGGGTGTAGGCGCCAAACTGGATATTGCCAAGCCTTACATCGTGGTGCTGCAGCACCCGGTAACCACCGAATACGGTCAGGGTTTTGCGCAAATAAATGCCACGCTTCAGGCGGTGGACAAGATTGGAAAACGGGGGATGCAGGTCGTCTGGCTATGGCCGAACGTAGATGCAGGTTCGGACGATGTAGCCAAGGGACTGCGCATGTTCCGCGAAAAACACGAACCCGATTACCTGCACTTTTATCGAAACTTCTCGGCCGAGGATTACGCGCGACTAATCAATAATTGCGCCTGTATCGTAGGTAATTCGTCCTCCGGTTTACGCGAGGGCGCGCTGCTGGGAGTGCCTTGTGTAAATATCGGCTCGCGCCAACACGGTCGCGAGCGAGGCCCTAATGTGCGCGACGTTGACTGCGATGCCGATGCCATCGGTGCTGCTATCGACATACAGATTGAGCACGGCCGCTATCCTTCGTCTAACCTGTGTGGTGATGGCAAAGCGGGCGGGCTCATTGCTGATATTTTGGCAACCGCCGAGCTATCCATAAACAAGACCCTGGCCTATGTGGACGATGAGACCAGACGATGAGAATTAGCCGCCCCCTGGGTTTTAGCCCACCCAATCGCAGTGAACACCAGGCGCGTACGTACCTGCAAGAACAAGGCGTGCTTGCTTTTTTGCAAGCTGCACAAAGCCCCAGCGGGCAGATTCCAGCAGACCTGAGGGATCTCGCCCGTCTGCACTGGCTGGCGGTATCGCGCAAGGTCTTTACGGTGCTCGAGTTTGGTGTGGGCTGGTCCACCCTGGTGCTGGCCGCAGCCATGCAGGAAAATCAGCGGCAATGGAACGCGCTTGAAGCGCGCCCCAATATTCGCAATCAGACCCCGTTCAAAATATTTAGCGTAGATACCAGTGAGCGCTGGGTTGCGAACACTCAGAAAATGCTGCCGGATACGCTTAAGAACTACGTCAATCTCTCATATTCCGGAGCAAGTGTAGGTACCTTCGGTGGTCGTATCTGCCATTTTTACGAGCAAATTCCCGATGTAGTGCCGGATTTTATATATTTGGACGGACCCGATCCCCAGGCAGTTTCAGGAAATTCGCGCGGTATTAGCTGGCAAAATTCGGGACGCCCCGTGTTATCCGGTGACTTGTTGATGCTGGAACCCACTTTGCTGCCTGGCACCTGTGTGTTGATAGATGGGCGCAGTAACAACGTGAATTTTCTACGCAACAACCTGCAACGGGAATGGGGTTGGCTGCGAGATTCTGATGCAGATATTACACTTTTGGAATTACAAGAAGCGCCGCTGGGGAGGATCAACAAGTGTGTTCTGGATCATTGCCTGGGTGACGATTATTCTTCCCGCTGCAGCTGAAAGCACCGGTATCGTACTATTTCAAACTAGGCCCACCTCACCGTGTAATCGCAAGTCTGCGATGTCCGCAGGCGTATCAATGTTTATCAGGTAGTCTTCGATTACCAGACTGCGTATTACGCCTTGCAACAGGCGGCCAGTGTTACGTAAAGATGAACAACGAATGGTGTACGCAGCTCCATTGCGGATATAGCGGTCATCCAATTCCTGGCGGTTGACTACGGACCCGCCCTCGGGGTGCGCGAAATCGACCCGGCCAGATGCATCCCGAACAAACTGTTTGGCGGAATGATATTTTCTGGAAATTCGGGAGAGTGTCAGACTGGCATCAACTGTCGCGTCGTCGGCGCACAGGCGCATGCACTGGCTGACCATGATGGATGTTCTGAGTGGGCATGTTGGCTCCAGCAGAGTCAGCGTTTCCCAATCCTGACTAGGGTCTTGCCGTTGTAACAAATCAATCAAGACGTCGGCGATATTGGCCTGGTCACTGGCCAGGTCTGCGGGCCGCAAAAAAGGTACCAGACAGTCTGATTTAATGCCTTCCGCAGCGTATACGTCACTGTCTGTGGACAAGATCACCTGCGAAAAAAGACCGGTTTCGCGTGCGCAATTGGCTGCTTTGGAGATAAGACTCTGACCACGAAAGCGCAACAAGTTTTTGTTGGCTACACCCTTGCTACCGCTACGCGCGGGAATCACAGCGATGTGCATTAGGGCTTGGTAAAAAAAATGCCGTAAGCAACCGGGAAGGTTGTATGTTCACGCACATGGTTCTGTTTATGTTTTGCCTGCAATTCCATTAGCTCCGGAAACAGCTCTTCACGCAGCCAAGTCTCTCGTTCCTTGCGTTCTTGCTCCGGGAAATATTGCAAGGCTTGATCCCAGCAATAGGCAATTGCCTCGAACGCGCTGCCAGCTGGGCGCCATTCGGTCATTTTTAGGCCGTGCCGAGCTAAAATATCTTCGAAACCCCAGGGT
>Ga0115551_1002061_pt1 | contig 12448 bp, 12 predicted proteins | sample COGITO_mtgs_1103_FD_87179 | JGI IMG/M metagenome (GOLD analysis project Ga0115551, IMG submission 87179) | Pelagic marine microbial communities from North Sea - COGITO_mtgs_110321 | ecosystem: Environmental > Aquatic > Marine > Epipelagic | place: Germany:Helgoland, sampling site Kabeltonne... | reverse complement strand
AAGATGAACTGGGTATCTTGTATCGATCGGTACGCCATAATGGCGGTGAAAATATCGCCATACTTCGCCCGCCTGCGTTGATCCCTCCTGCTAATCAAACAAAGCATTATCACTACCACTGGAATGGTCAGGAAATAACTCATGTCTCTGAAATCAACAGTTAATCCTAGCTTGGCTGCATTGCTATGGCCTTTCCATAACCTACCGAATGAATATGTTGTAGTCGATACCGAGTCGACAGGATTGTTTGACGAAGAAGGGGCACCAGGATTAATTAGCTTTGGCGCCGCAAGAGTCAAAAATGGCAAGGTCGAAGAAATCTTAGAAGTTAAATCTCGCCCGCATAGAGCGCTAAAAAAAGAAGCCAGCTTAATCAATGGTTTTGATATTGATGAGGTGAAAGCATTCCCACTGCCGATAGAACGCTGGGCACAGGTCGAAGCGTTATTAAATGGTCGGCTGCTGATTATGCACAATGCGGCCTTTGATTGGCGCCTTATTCAAGACCATATTCAACGCTACCAACTCGCGTCCTTGAATATTACCGGAGTATTTTGCTCACAAAGAGCCGCCCAGCCTTGGGCCGAATCTATAGGCATTAAATGCTCATCGCGAGGGCCAAGCCTAGACACCCTTACCGAATATTTAGCCGTTGAAAGCTTAAGAGCAAAGCAGGGGAATATACACCATGCCAGTGATGACGCGATTCAAACAGCAAGCGTAATTAATAAATTAGCCACTTATCGTTAACAATAGATACAGCATTCAGAAACACTACTCAAATACCGAACATCGCAGGACGCCATGACACAGCCAATAGCTCCAGTTAAAACAGCACCTGTTAAAAAAGCCCCAGCTAAAAAAGCCTCTGAACAAGTCAGCATCGAAGAAACCCTATGGGACAGCACCAACAAACTGCGCGGCTCGGTCGAATCTAGCGAATACAAACACATCGCACTCAGCCTCGTCTTCCTAAAATTCATCTCCGACAAATTTGAAGCGCAGCGCCAAAAATTACAAAACGAAGGCATGGGCCTCGACTTTGAAGAAAAGACTTTTACGACATATTGGCCACCCTCGCGAAAAAATACGATTTCACCTTTGCAGAAGACAAGTTGATAGAACTCGCACAAGCGGTGAAAGAAAAAGTCGATGGCGTCACCCAATACGCCAGTTGATCGTGATGAGGTGTATAAAGAAGTGTTTGCCTAGGCTGAGAATGTAAAGAAGCATCAGGTTGGTTAGAGCTTTAGGTTGCAAAGGAAGATGAAGGGCTAAAGCCGCGATTGGCAATTCAAAAAATGGGGGTTACAGTATTGGGCCGCCATTATTTAATGCCTTCTGTGAGCGTTACGGTCAGTCCACTATTGACCGTAACGGGTTCTTTAACCACCAACATAGAAGATGCTTCAAGCTTGCTGCAAGTGGCCAGCGAAGTGAGCTGGTCTGAAAACCAATACAGCCAATTTGGCGCTTATAAAGGGATGGGTGAGGGAATGAGTCGTGAGGCTCCTAATGCTCAGGCCGGGCTGGGTTCAGAATTTAGTGCAACGCCATTAATGCTGTATGTAAGCTATGCGGTTTATTTCTAAGAACCCTATGTCAACTTACTGTTCAGTGTTGACTGAACACACTGAACGGTATATATTGCGCACATGACTACAAATACAACAGAAACTGTTAATCAATTTATCGAGCAAATGGGCATGATCACTCAGGGTGACGGCTTGCCACGTATTGCCGGAAAAATATTGGGCTTGCTGCTTATTGAAACAGGCCCGTTTAGTTTTCGTGAAATAGCGGAACGCTTAGAGGTTAGCCGAGGCAGTGTTAGCACGAATACGCGATTACTTGAAAGCTTGAGCATCATTGATCGAGTCTCTAAAAAAGGCGAGCGCGGAGACTTTTTTCAATACTCTCAAGACCCTTACGCGCGATTGCTGCAAGAAGCATCTTTGCGCATGGAAAAGTCGATTACTATATTAAAAAATACACGTTCGGCCTTACCTGAATCATGGGATCAGTCGCAGTCACGATTGTTGGGGTTAGAGCAGTTCTATTCTGATTATCTCAAGTCGATCTCGACGCTTATTACTCAACTACAGAATAAATAAAATTATGGTTATTATTCCGAATGATGCTTTCTTTTTCGCCCAGATTGTTCAGTCGAGACTAAACCTATTATCACTTGATTCCCTGCGTGGCTTGTTGTTGCTGTTATGTTTTGTTCCTAATTTGAGCAAAGCAGAGCCAAAAGAGGCTGAGTCTAAGACTTTTATTGCATTAGGTGCGGGTGCTATTTACACGCCTAAATTTTCTGGATCAGATGAATATAGAACTCGTGCGATTCCTGTTGTGAGTATTAATTACGGTGATTTCTCTTTTGGAGGGCTTGGTGGTTTGAGTTATCAGGCCTTTAATGATGATGGTTTAAAGGCAGGCTTATCTTTAGGCTACTTTGGTGGCCGCAATCAATCCGAAGCGGATTATTTGAAAGGAATGGGGGATCTTGATGAGGGGTTGAATTTTGGCCCTTATATACGTAAGCAAATGGGTCCCTTCGCAGTATCTGCAGCCGTAAAGCAAGATGTTAGTACTAATGTTGGAGGGCTTACTGCAGGTGCATCGTTAGGATTCACTTACCCTTTGGCTAAAAGCTTAATGATTAATACCAATATTAAAGCCAGTTGGATGGATGGTAAGCATGCTCAGGCTTACTATGGAGTAACTCAGAGACAATCTTTAGACTCTGGCTTATCAAGTAATAATGTTCAAGCAGGTTTTGAAAAGGGAAGTCTTTCAATAATGCTTCTGTATTTCTTTATGCCTCAGTGGACGCTAACGTCACTTGTTAGTAAGTCGCTATTATTAAATGAGGCGAAGTCATCACCTATCACTCGTGAATCTGAGCCGATTATGTTGATGACCAGTGTGTCGTACAAGTTTTAGTAAAGAATAAAAAAGTATAAGTTCGTTAAATTTCTATAATGCTAAGAGAATAGATATCCATGAAAAAGTCCTATGTAATTTCTATCGTTATGACCGTTATGCTTGTTTTATGGATGGCAAGTGGTCTGCTGACTCCCCGCGAAACCCCTGTATCTGAAGCCAATGAGGTTGAGAACGAACAACTGATGCTGGTTCAAACAGAAATACAGAAAGCCCAAACTGTGCAGCTTTCATTAACGGTGCAGGGGCAAGTAGAGCCTAACCGTTCTGTCATGATTCGCTCAGATATAGAAGGGCGAATCAAAGACATTTTAGTGGATGAGGGGAGGTGGGTTGACGCTGGAACAACGCTCGTTCGTTTGGCGATAGAAGATCGACAAATTAAACTTGATAGAGAAAAAGCGTTATTAGATTCTCGTAAAAAAGCGTTTAGTCGAGCCCAAGCTTTATCTCATGAAAACTATCAGTCTAAAAGCGTACTTGAAGAAACATACGCAGCGTTAAAATCTGCTGAAGCGAATGTCGCACAAATCCAATTTGAAATTAATAAACTGAATATAAAAGCGCCTTTTTCAGGGGTATTAGATTCCAGCATGATTGAGCAAGGTGGCTATGTCTCTGCTAATGGTGAAATAGGCCGCTTTGTAGAAAACAGTTCTCTTATTGTGGTTGTGCAAGTCGCGCAGCAAAACATTCAACAAGTGCGCGTCGGGGCAGAAGCGACGGTAGTATTTGCGACTGGCGAGACGCGACAGGGTAAGGTTAAACATATCTCTATGCTTGCTAAAGAAAGTACGCGTACTTTTAGGGTTGAAGTTCTTGTCTCTAATTCTGATCGTAGCATTCCGGCGGGAATCAGTGCAGAAGTTGAGATACCCACAACGGAAATAGAAGGGCACTTTGTCTCTCCTGCAGTATTGGGTCTAGACGACAATGGCGAGATGGGCGTTAAAACGGTCGATGAAAATAATGCCGTTGCTTTTTATCCAGTGTCGATTATGAAAGCGACGACAGCGGGTGTTTGGGTTAAAGGGCTGCCTGATTCAGCGCAAATTATTACTATTGGCCAAGGATTTGTTGAGGCTGGTACAAAAGTGAAGGTTGAACAAGATACTCGCGATGATTCACAGGAGGCGGTGCAATGAACCAGATTATTGATGCTGCGTTCAGTCGCAGTCGTGCCGTTATGCTGATTTTTGTCATGATATTAATCATGGGAGCCAGTGCATATCTTAACATTCCGAAAGAATCTGAGCCTGATATTGCTATTCCTATGGTCTATGTGTCGGTGAGTTATGAAGGTATCGCGCCAGAAGATGCTGAACGACTGTTAGCGCGACCATTAGAAAAAGAGTTGCAATCGATTGAGGGCTTAAAAGAAATTCGTTCGGTTGCGGCAGAAGGGTATTCCTCGATCACTCTTGAGTTTGATGCAGGTTTTGATGCAGATAAAGCGATACAAGACGTGCGCGAGAAGGTGGATTTAGCACGGGCTGAATTACCACCAGGAAGCGATGAACCAAGGGTGATGGAAGTGAATATGGCACTATTTCCTGTGCTTACGGTTATGTTGTCAGGTGAGGTTCCAGAAAAAGGTTTGGTCACCATTGCGCGTAATTTAAAGGATGAAATTGAGGCTTTATCGGGCGTTCTTGAAGTGGATATAGGGGGGGATAGAGAAGAGGTGCTTGAAGTTATTGCTAACACTTCAGCACTTGAATCTTACAATATTTCTTACTCGTCGTTATTCAATTTTGTACAGCAAAATAATCGTTTAGTCGCAGCGGGTGCATTGGATAATGGTGCAGGGCGAATGGTATTTAAAGTGCCGGGGGTTATTGAAGATATTGAAGATTTAGCAACGCTACCGATTAAAGTTGATGGCAATACCGTGGTGACTTTTCAAGATGTTGCAACGTTAAGCCGAAAATTTAAAGACCCGTGGAGTTTCGCACGAATAGATGGCCAACCGGCTCTCGCACTGGAAGTATCAAAACGCAGTGGTGCCAACATTATCGAAACCATTGAAAGTGTGAAAGCGATTGTTGAGCAAGCGAGTGGAACTTGGGGTGGGGCCGTTAAAGTAACTTATTTACAGGATAAGTCTGAGCGTATTCGCACCATGCTTGGGGATTTAGAAAATAACGTACTCACTGCGATTATTTTGGTCATGATTGTGGTTGTTGCCGCGTTAGGTTTACGGCCTTCCATTCTTGTTGGCTTGGCCATTCCGGGGTCTTTTCTTGCGGGAATCATGATTCTTAATTTCATGGACATTACTTTAAATATGTTGGTGTTATTTAGTTTGATTCTTGTGGTGGGGATGCTGGTGGATGGAGCCATTGTGACCATTGAGTTAGCGGATCGTAAAATAGCGGAAGGCAGTGATCCTAAAAATGCTTATGCAGAAGCATCAAAGCGTATGGCTTGGCCTATTATCGCTTCTACCGCGACCACATTAGCGGTTTTTGTACCGCTGTTATTTTGGCCAGGCATGGTGGGGGAGTTTATGAAATATTTACCCATCACCGTTATTATTACGCTCATTGCATCGCTCGCGATGGCGTTAGTTTTTATACCTGTGCTGGGTGGGATATTGCATCCTAAACATAAAAGTGATGCTTCAGACCCGAAAGGTCAAGCGGCTATTAAAGCGGCAGAAGACGGTGACCTAGATAGCATTGATGGATGGGTAGGAAGATACTTAACCAGCTTAAAGTTCATTCTGCGTCGCCCAGGAAAAAGTTTGGTCGTTGCCATGTTTTGTCTTGTGGCAGGCTACGGCGTGTATATTGCTTTTGGTAAGGGGATCGATTTTTTCCCTGCTATTGAACCTGATTTTTTACAAGTTCAAGTGCAAGCCCGTGGCGACTTATCTATCTTTGAACGTGACCATTTAGTAAGGCAGGTTGAGGATCGGTTATTGAATATACCAGAGCTTAAGTCCGTTTATTCGCGTACGTTTGGTGCGGGCGGACAAACCGACAGTAATATGCCAGATGATGCGATTGGTGTTATTCAATTAGAGTTAATAAATTGGCGTGACCGTCCTGCGGCTAAAGATATTGTGCCTATTTTACGTGAGAAGGCGGCAGGTATACCGGGAATAAAAATCCAAGTACGTGAGCAAGAGTCAGGCCCAACGGCAGGTAAGCCTGTGCAAATAGAAGTCAGTGGGCTTAATGGTGAATCGTTAAATAAAGCCATCATACAACTTCGGGCAGTGCTTGATTCTGTTGGTGGTTTTGTTGATGTGGAAGATTCACGTCCTTTGCCCAGTATTGAATGGCGATTAAAAGTTGATCGTCAAAAGGCGGCAGAATATGGCGCGGATGTATCATTGGTCGGCAATGCGATTACGATGATTACCAACGGTATTTTGCTAGCCGAATATCGACCTGATGATGCTGAAGAGGAATTGGAAATTCGATTACGCTTTCCTAAGAGTGAGCGCAATTTAGAACAGTTGAATCGATTACGCGTTCCTTCAAACAATGGCCCTGTCCCGATTGGAAATTTCGTGACGTTTGAGACAGCACAGAAAACCGGTGTGATTAATCGTACCGATAGCCGTCGTGTGATGATGATTAAATCGGGTGTTGTCTCAGGAGTACTGCCAGATGTTCAGGTGAATAAAATCAAAGAAGCGTTAAAAGCGGAAACATTACCCGAGGGTGTATTGGTCAGATTTAAAGGGCAGGATGAAGACATGCAAGAAGCGATGATGTTTTTAGTCAGTGCTTTTGGTATTGCTATCTTTTTAATGTTGATGATTTTAGTGGCTCAATTTAATAGCTTTTATCAGGCAGGGATTGTACTTAGCGCGATCGTATTTTCGACCGCTGGGGTTTTAATTGGGCTGCTGGTTACAGGGCAAGCTTTTGGCGTGGTGATGGGCGGAATTGGTGTTATTGCTTTGGCCGGGATTGTGGTGAATAACAATATTGTACTGATTGATACTTTCAACGAATTGAAAAAGAAAGGCTTACCCGCCACAGAAGCTATTTTAAGAACCGGTGCGCAAAGGCTGCGTCCTGTTTTATTAACATCGATCACAACCGTGCTTGGCTTATTGCCGATGGTATTTGCATTGACCATTGATATTGTCGGGCGTGACTTATCGGTAGGCGCTCCTTCAGCACAGTGGTGGACACAATTAGCGAGTGCCATTGCGGGTGGACTTACTTTTGCTACGGTACTGACTTTGTTTTTGACACCGTGTTTATTAATGCTTGGAGAAAACGTATCTCAGTGGCGTAGTGCGGGTGCTACTAAAAAGATCAGGTAGATAAATAAGTTGTGCCGCTTCTTGTTTGTGATGTTAAAAATTTAGGTGAGTACATCGAAGAAGTAGAGGAGTGATAACTCTTTTAGAAAACTAAAGATTTATTGGTTTTGCTCACATTAGGACAACAGTCACTTTTTGGTTAAGTGATCATTTAGAAAAATATTAGTAAAAACGACTTGGTCACGATCTGGTCACCGTTTGGTCACAGGTACTAAAATGGTGTTTTTGATGGTTTGAGGATGATGGTCGAGTTGATGTAATTGGCCCGCCCTGCAAGAATCGAACTTGCGATTATTGGCTAGCTGGGATATTTGTCAAAAGTTGGGCGCTACATTTTGTGAGGGCTAAAGCGTGCTTTAAAAGAACGCAATATAGCCCGTGATTAGCCCTGCGAACGCAGAGATAAACGCTACTTTGAGTACTAAATTTCTAATTCTTAGTTTGTCGAGATTAGATTCATGGACGCTTTTAGATACATCAGGCATTGAGACTCGACTCCTTAGTTAGATAGCGGTCATCATAGCATTAGATTCTGAAAAATATGGGGAAAGTATTGGTGACAAGAAGCCAGATTACTTGAAATCTATGGGGAGCATAGGAATAGAGTTAATTATTATTGTGTTACTAATTCACATTAGTAACACGTATTTATGAATGAAGTATTTGAGGTTTATGCCATTGAAAATGAGCAAGAAATAAAGGACGATCAGACTGAACTCTAGCGGTGACCAAGCAACTGCCAGGGGAGTAATTATGACGCCCCCAGAATGATCATATTTCTATCATTGTATAATTGGCACAAGACTTCATAAAAACACCACTACTGAAACCACATGAAATACCCTGATACTCAGTTCGGCTTTCATAAAGCCAGCAATTCTCTCATGCCTATTGAAGATGCCCTTACAGGTCTGAGTTGTGATTGCGTATGTCTGGAGTGTGGGGGGCGCTTGATTGCAGTTAAAAATTTCAAGAATACGGATAGAAAAATATTTTTCCAGCACCATAATCCGAATAACGAAACACCTTGTGAATTCTCAGGTTCAAGCCGTGAAACCGCATTGCACTACGCACTCAAGATGCAAATCGCGATAGAAAAGCAAATCCAAGCCCCACACGTAATTATCCCTCGCCGATGTCCGTATCTGGGTTATACCTATACCGATTTTGTGGTGTATAAAGGTTTGAGGCCCTTGATCTTCGATGAAGTATTGATCGAGAAACGATTGGATTCAATCATACCGGATTGCACTGGCATAATCGGTGAGCATCGATATGCGATTGAGATCAAGGTGACGCATGGAGTCGATGATGACAAGTTCGCCAAAATTAATGCACTCAGAGTGAATTGCATCGAACTGCATGCGCCGACAGAGCAGGTAGATTTCGATCCCTCAGCGATTATCAATGATGCACGTTACAGTAAGTGGCTTCGCTCCAATAAGGCCCTTAAAGCCGAGACACTTCAGTCTTGTGAAGATTGGTATGTGCGACAAGAAGAGTGGATAAAAAACGATATCGAGCAAAAGCATCAGGCATTGCTCGCCGCGGATCTTAAGGCGCGACCTAAGCGTATACAGGCGGTTTATACAACACTCATGTCACAATGGGATCGGGATCACTTAGGATTCACGTACCCCGATCTTTCGTTCTATGAAAATGTGAATACCAACCTCAACGACCTGTGTTCGCGAATACCTGAATTGGCTCACTTGTATTTCCCATATCAGATGAAAAACGACCTGTACAGAATGCGAGAGCATCAACATCGAATTCGCCCAATCTATAGGGACGACAAGGGAGACTTAGCTACACTACGTAAAAACCTGATAGAAGCGCTCGATTACCAACGCACCCACTGCGGCGTTGAATCGGCAGATCGAGGAGCTGTGGTGGTGGATCGCTTGTCGAATTGTTCCAGCGATGAAGTGCGCTTTGGCCTGGATGTGTATCTCAGTGATATGCGAACAGAAGTCATTGAAAAATACGTCGATCGAGCGACCAAACGCTGGATAAAAAATAAGGAAACACGAGGGGAGATTTTCGAAAACCCCGCTTATGAATATGCTCAATCGATGGCATTTGAAAGAATGAAGAATCGGCTCGTTGGTGAATTGAAAATTTTGGGTTTCAGTATGGGAATGGCAAAAGGGTTTAATAAGTTGTTTACCGAATATATGGCCAAAAAACAGCAGGTTGAGCAGCCAGAACCTGTACAGGATACAGGTGAATACGATGCGCTGAGTAGGGAAATCGAAAGCAAGCAGAAGGCACTGAATTCAGAGGTTATTACTTATGTTCGCTCACTCACTGGGCCACATACATTTGCTCGTGGGGAATTGATTAAGTATGCAGAGGAACTACTGTCCTCAACGGGCCGGTCGTTAGATTGCGCAAAAGAGTTAATCGGGATACGGATGTCAGCTGACTTTCAAGCCAGGGTACGACCACATAACGAGCGGATGCGGCCAGCTGTGATGCAGAAAACGATGTCACGAGTTCAGGCAATGAATGATGAGGTACTAAAAAGAACGTTAGCTTAATGGCCATAAAAAAGGCTATGTCTGAGTAAGCTGTTGCGATATATGCCCGACAGCTTCAAATAAACACAGCTCAGGTTTTATTGAGGCCTGATAGCGTTCAAGCATTCTTCTCCAGTCCACAACACTCGACAACTGCTGGATATTGTCGAGGATCTCGACCGGAAGAACATTGCCCTCAAAGTGCTGAACCTTGGGATCGATACGTCCTCGCCCACCGGACGGTTGATGCTAACCATGATCGGTGCAGTCGCCGCCTTCGAGCGGCAACTACTGCTTGAGCGTCGGGCAGAAGGGATTGCGGTAGCGAAGAAGAAATATCTCGGCAGAAAGCCAGCGGCAATGGCTAAGGCTAAAGAAGTGAAGGAGCTGATGGAGTGAGCAATAAGAAGATAGCGGAATCACTAGGAATCAGTCTGTCTGCATCTATAGGATCAGCTATCGATGCTCCAGTAAACTCCCCCATGATCTATAGGGGCAGGTATCAATGGCTTGAATATTGTCAAATTAGAGTATTATTAGGCCGGAGAAATTTGGAAAGCTCTTCCTCCATGACTAAACAAAACTGGCTTGTCGTTATCATGTACATAGCTAAGGAAGCGTCTTACTTTATTTTTGTGCTTTAAGCTAAGAGTCGCTGACTGAGTTCGATACCGATAAGTGTCAAGCGTCTCCTTGCTTGCCATTAAGCGCGTTTTCCTTATGAGTCCATGAACTTCTAAATACTTATTTTTCTCAGATGAAATTATATGGATTAGCTTCTCAATAACATCAATTTTTTTATTGAGGTACTGTAAAGCATCTGCTTCAGTTCTGGTAGTTACGCCTTTCCATAAGGGTTCATGATGGGATAACCTATTTCTAAACGGTCTTATTTCACTAACAAGGTTATATAAGAGTGTTAGTGTATCTTTAGGACTTCTATACGGCCGGTTCTTAAATGCCCTCTTTATTTTTTGTGGCCATAAATAGTTTGGATTTGAAACACGAAAAAAAAGTGGATGAAGTACATATTCCCAGGTAACAAAATTTGTATTAGAAACAATTTTGTTGAAGTTTGGTTTATATCCTAAGGGGTGGGGCTCCAAATTGTTTTTTGCTCTCACTTCGTTTTCATCCTTAATAACCTTGCGTATAGCATCCTTAAAAGCATTTTTTAGTTTTGTTGCGGGGCTATTTTTTGATAGCCCGTTGTATTCAGAATGAACGATTTTAGTGTGCCAGTCTTCCCCATAATGCTCTAAAGCAACATTGTTGATCGTGTTGCGAAGTGCGATTTCTGCGGTTTGTAGAAGGGGATAGAATGCTCCGCATAGCGACATGTTCCAAAGATAAATACCATAAATCTCCTGGTCGCTATGATCAGAGAAGAATTGATGATAAGTATTTATTCTCGATTCAGATAACATTCTTTTTATAGTTGGGTAATTGATTGAATCTGGCATAGCATTACATCGGAGGTAAGTAGGCTGGTATCATGGCATTAAATGAATAAGACGTAAATTATAAACTAAGGGTGTTATGAGGCTAACGTATTGAAAATTAAGGCAAAAAAAACCCCCACATTTTCATGTGAGGGTGTTTTCTCTGGTGCCATTGAGCTAGAAATAACGACTTAAGCCGACAGTGTTCTGCTCTAGCGATATAACCTTAGTGCCATTGAGCTAGAAATAACGACTTAAGTCGACAGTGTTCTGCTCTAGCAAATTTTGACCTACATAAATGCCGATCAAGTAATAAAGTAATAGTAGGCGCTATTGCCCTCAGGGTCAATAAAAACACTGTAAAATATTACACTGTAGAGCACCATGACGTAGGGAGAAAGTCGTGTGAGGTACTATGGGATACACACTAATTCAGAAAGCCTAGACCCTATTGAGCTAACGGCTCAGGTGGGAGCAAATCTTCCCAGCCACCAGCAATATCTTTAATAGTCACCTCTATTACTAAGTATGGCAGGTTTACAACAGCTTACTCAGACATAGCCATAAAAAAGGGTTCGAGATATGCAACTTATCAAGTCAGTATATTGAACAATTAAAGAGTATCAAACAAATACTTTGGTGTTCTGAATCATACCCAGTTAGTTTAAATTGCACTGAGTTTGGTTACAGTCGAAACAAGTATTCACTCTCCTTTATGGGTGAACGTAATAACAAAGAATTTAAGATGGCAGCAGTTAAGTAAGTGATAATAAATAGCACTCTCAACGACTATGGTAAAAAGGAGGGCAGTACTCATTTTGTATTGTCTTAAGATAGGGGGTATTTATACCATGGTCACCGACGTGAAAATCGGCAAAAATTGGTCACAGCGGTAGGAGTCAAAAAAAGGGGAATGGCCCGCCCTGCAAGAATCGAACTTGCGGCCTTCGGCTTCGGAGGCCGACACTCTATCCAACTGAGCTAAGGGCGGTAAGGTTAGCAATCACTTACCAGTGGGTTTTTAACGACTTGGCCTTGTCGGTACTTTTGAACTTCGCCCCCCAAACCTGTTTTTTGACCTTCGGAGGCCGACACTCTATCCAACTGAGCTAAGGGTGGTGTCCATGCTTAAACGTGTAAGCCATTGCATTGTATACGTTTTTTTATCATGCCTCTACAACTTAGAGAAGGGCTTTCGAAGGGTGATAAAATGCAGTTGCCAGCGCAAACCGATGCGACCATCGTTT
>Ga0115551_1002048_pt1 | contig 12481 bp, 9 predicted proteins | sample COGITO_mtgs_1103_FD_87179 | JGI IMG/M metagenome (GOLD analysis project Ga0115551, IMG submission 87179) | Pelagic marine microbial communities from North Sea - COGITO_mtgs_110321 | ecosystem: Environmental > Aquatic > Marine > Epipelagic | place: Germany:Helgoland, sampling site Kabeltonne... | reverse complement strand
TGGACAACCCCGTGGATAGGAACGACCCGAGGTTCGCGACCGAGGTGGAGGTGCTCGCGGTCCGCGCGCCACGGTCCGCCGTCGGCGGTCTCATGGCCAAGCTCCGGCGGCACACCCTCGACCGGCCGCGGCTCAACCGCGTGCAACACCTCGACGACGACCGCAGCCTCGTCCTCCTGGACACCGAGTCATGCCCCGTCGACGGCGACCGCGACGCGCTCCCGCCCAACGTCCTCGAAGCCTTGAAAGACGACGCTGAAGGACTCCAGCTGGTGACGCATCGCATGACTCTCGGGTACGAAGACCTCGACGCGGACGAATGCCTCCGCCGGCTCCTCCCCCACGACGTCACCGTGCCCACAGGGTTTGAAACCGCAGGGACCATCGTGCACCTTAACCTGAGGGACGAGCACGAGCCCTGGAAGAAAGTCATCGCGTCCGTGCTCCTGGACAAGCTACCGCAGATTGAGACGGTGGTGAACAAAACGGGGGAGACTGGCGGGCCGTACAGGACCTTCGCCATGGAGGTGCTCGCGGGGGCTGGCGGGGACGGGCCGCTGGAGACGACGGTGAGCGAGAACGGTTCGGTGTACACGATGGACTTCCGCGGGATGTACTGGAACAGCAGGCTCGGGACGGAGCGTAAGCGGCTGGTGGATTCCTTCCGGGCCGATGACGTGGTGTTGGACCTGTGCTGCGGCGTCGGTCCCATCGCGCTCCCGGCGTCTAAAAAGTGTACAGCCGTGTACGCCAACGACCTCAACCCCGCGGCGGTGGCGTACCTCACACGGAACGCGCAGCGGAACAAAGGTACGGCGCTGGCGGGTATCACCAACCTCGACGCGGGGGAGTGTCTGAAGGTTCGCGTCGAGCAGGTTCACGCCGCCGTCGCCGAGAAAGGATCGAAGGAGGACTTGGCCAAGTTACGGTTCACGCGGGTGGTCATGAACCTGCCGCAAGGGTCCCTGGAGCTTCTCCCGTGCTTCGTCGGTGTCTTCGATCGAACCGCGTGGCCGCCGGAGACGTTGCCGACTGTCGACGCGTACGCGTTTTCTAAATCTGACGAGCCCGAGTCCGACGTCGGCGCGCGCGCTGCGAAGGAGCTCGGTCTCCCGGAGGACGCGGCGGCGCTCGGGGACGGCGTCAGGTACAGGCGCGTGCGTCTGGTCGCGCCGGGGAAGCACATGATGCTCGTGAGTTTCAAACTGCCGGAGCGGGCGGCTTACGCGGAGTGAGAGCTAATCGTTTGTAACGAGCGATTGGATACGTGGTATTCGCGCGTGTTGTGGGTGTGCTACTGGTACATCATTCCTCCTCGAGGGCCGCCGCCCCTTACTTTCCCCCCGTGTGCGTGTGTGCGTGTGTGTGTCCCCCCTAAATAACCGCAATAAGAGTCAAGACATCAGCGGAGGCTCGCCAGCGGGCTGCGCGCGACGGCTCCCATGCCCCGACCCGCGAGATCGTTGTACGGTGATCGCCCGGGACCCCCCGCGCCCTTCGCCCGCGCCCCACCCGCGACCCCCGCGGCGGCCGCCATCGCCGCGGCGCCGAGCCCCGCCGCCTTCTTCCTCGACGCCGTCCCCGGCGTGGCGACGGAACCTTTCGACCCGAACGACCCGAAGCCCCCGAACTGCAACGCGGGCGTGGCGGGCGAGTCCATCACGGACAGCGACCGCATCTTATCCCCGATCTTGCTCACCGCCGCGGCGCTGCCCGGGGTGGCCTCCGCGCTGCCCTGGTCCTTCTGCGCGGTGTCCACGTCGGCGGCGGCGCCCTTGGTCTTGACGAGACCCGCCACCGGCGTACCCTCCGCGGGCGCTTTGCGACCGCGCTCCGCCGACGACGCCGACGACGGGGGCCTCTGCGGGGTTCGTGTCGACGCGCTAGCCGCCGCCGCCTTGGGCGTGGACGCGACCACAGCTGTGCTCGTTCCCCTCTTGTAGCTCTTGAAGGATGACGCCGGGAGGTCGTGGCACGCGCGGCATGTGGCGGCGTACATCCCTTCGCCGCCGATGAGCTCGACGGTTGTTTCGTCGTTGGATCCCACGCGTTTGGTGAAGGCTGCGTCGCATCCGCACGCGTTGCACACCGCGTTGAGCTTGGTGACGTCCTCGGCGATGGGTACGAGGGAGAGGACGTCGTTGAACGGCTTGCGCTGGAACGTGGCGTCCAGCGCGGCGACGATGACCGTCTTCCCCATGGATGCCCATCGCTCGCAGCATTCCGCGAGGTCGCCGAAGAACTGGCCCTCGTCGATGCCCACGACGTCGAACGCGTGCACGACGTTGTCCACATCCTTGAGCGCACGCGCCGGGTACGCCACGAGCGCCTGGCGGTCGTGCGTGATGACGCAGCCGCGGAGGTTGGCGGCGGCCGCGGTGCCCGCATCGGCGCGGCCGGGCTCATCCTCGTACCGGGTGTCACCCGCGTACTTGACGACGATGCACTGCTTGTTGGCCACCTTGTGACGCCGGATCCGCCTAGCGAGCTCCGTGGACTTGCCGGAGAACATCGGTCCTGCGTGACGGTGGCAGGGACGATGGAACGGTGAGTAAAGGGGCGCGGAGGGGGGGGAATCGGGGTGTGCTCGATATTGGCGGTATCGGGTTTTGGATTTCCGCCTCGGGGCGCGGGGACCGCACCGAAGATGACCTGCAGGGTCCCGCGAGGCGCGTTGGCCACGACGCCGCTGGCGTGACCCGCGGTTTGGTTCGCCGCCGAGCTCATCTTGTTCGCTTCGCCGTTGCGTCTCTACGCGTCTCTCGGTTGTGCGGCGCAGAGTTTGAACCCCGACGGTGATTTGTTGACAGAAGAAGCTGCACGCGCGATTTTAAACGGGCTGGGCGTGCATCGGGCGACCGAAACGGTCATTTATGAGTTATTTTTCCGTTAACCCTCTTGACACTATTTGCCCATACGTGAAACGCGTAATTGCACCTCTCCAAAAAGGTCACGAAAGGTTCGGCACCCTCCATTGTTAGGGTCGGGAGGGACCCCCGACGGTGCGATGGGTTCGCTGTACCACGAGAAGCAGGTCCAGCTTCTATGCGGCGTCCACGCGCTGAACACCCTGCTCCAGGGCCCGTACTTCACGTCGGAGGACCTGCGAGAGATCGCCGCCGAGTTTGACCAGCGCGAGCGAGATCTCATGAAGGAAGCCGGGGTGGACTCCGCTGACTTCCTGCGGTACATGGCCGAGGACAGCGGCAACGCGGCGGTGGACGGCAACTTCAGCATCCAGGTGCTCACGAAGGCATTGGAGATATGGAACGTGGACTGCGTGCCCGTGACGGACACGACGCACTCGGAAGCGCTGATAAACCCACACGCCGAGATGGCCTTCCTGTGCAACCTCGACCAGCACTGGTTCGCCGTGCGCAAGTCCAAGACGGCGTCGCCCACCGTCCACGCCGAGGCTGCCGTGTGCGGCGACGGCGGGTGGTGGAACTTCAACAGCATGCTCCCGGCGCCCCAGCCCATCGGCGAGACCTACCTCTCCGCGTTCCTGGCGCAGCTCAGGCAGGAAAACTACTCCATCTTCGCGGTGCGAGGGAACCTGCCGGGGGAGTTTGACCGGTTCGGCGAGGGCGGAACGCACGGCCGGTGGGTCACCGTGGAGGAAGCCGCGTGCGCGAACAGGGAGAGCGATAAGGTCAAAGCCGCGGGCAGGGCGAGGAACGTAGCGTCCAGCATGCTCGCCAAGTTGGGCGCGGGGGGATGGGGAACGATCGCGGTGCCGCCGGCGGCGGCGAGGGCGGGGGGCGTGGAGCACGTTCCCGCCGGGGGTGCGAGCGGGAGCGCCGCGGCGGATGAGGATGCGGAGCTGCAGGCGGCGATCGCGGCCAGCCTCGGCGAGGGAGGCGGCGTCGGGGGAGTCAACGGCGGGGTGAGCGTCGGGGGAGGCGGGGAGGATGACCAGGTGCAGAGGGCCATCGCGGCTAGCCTCGCGAGCGGGGGCGCGTCCGCGGCCTCTGTACCCCCCGACCCGCCCGCGCCCGAACCCCCGCGCGCGCCGGTGCCCGATGAACCCGGGCCGAACGAGGGTATCGCGCTCGCGTTCAGGGTCCAGGAGAGCGGCGCCAGGCTCCAGCGCAGGTTCAACTCGACCGACACGATCGGCGGCGTCGAGGCTTGGCTCTTCGAGAGCGGCGGGATCGATTTCTCGCAAAGGGTTCTGACGACGGCGTTCCCGCGCAAGAGGCTGACGGACCGAGGGGCGACGCTTGGGGAGTGCGGTGTCGGGGATAAGATGGCGTTATCGGTTGAGTCGGGACGGTAGTTTAAAGAATCATAGCGGCGTGCTTTGCATTACAACAGCGGGCGTTTTACCCTGAAAAGAATAATGGTCGAAACACGTCGAGGCTTTTTTGGTGACGTCGACGGTTTCTGTGGTCACGCGTTTTGCTTAGAGGCAAGGGACGTGCTTGACGGCCTCGAAGCCGAGGAGGGCGAGCATGCCGATCATGGCGGCGCGGCCGTTGAGGAGCTCCGCATCCCTCTTCCACATGCCGGACTCCTCAGCCTTGGTGTTGGAGAGGAAGGGCACGACGGAGGCGGCGGTGAAGAGAAGGATGGTGAGGACAACCTGGGTGGTGGCATCACCAACCTGCTGGGCGACGGTCTCGCCGGTGGCGATCTCGGCGCCGGCGGCGGCGACGAAACCAAGCATGGCGAGGCGGCCGTTCATGATCTCGGGGCCGGAGCCCGCGAAGTTCGAGCCCTCGGGGCCGGAGAAGGCGAAAGCCTGCGCGAGGGTGAAGGAGGTGGGGACCACGGGGGCCGCAGGGACCTCGGGCGCGGCAACCTCGGGCGCGGCGGCGGGCTCCTCGGAGGCCTTGACCACGGTCGCGCGGCGCGCCTGGCGGCGGGCGGCGCGCGCCTTGGGGAGGGCGACGCGGGAGGTGAGAGCGGAGGTGACGGTGAAGGCGGACATGGTGGTGTTGGTGAGCGTGTGGGCGTGGAATGGCGAGACGTGGCCTTGCGTTACACTTTTTATCACCCGAAACGACGCCCGATTCTACTGCTGTCGCGGTGGCCTCCGGAGAGACAGCCCCGTGGAGGTTCGGGAGGATCAGCTCGGTCGATCGATTGGAAAAGTTTGATTGGATGATTGAAAGGATTGGAACAGTTTGGAAAGAGGAAACCCGACACAAAGAATACACACCCGCGTGTGCGGTGCGGGACTGCTTAGATTTACCGCCAAAGGAATCCGAGGTGATCGATCGCACACTCACTCACTCATCTGTGCGCCTCGGGCAGGGTTCCGTCGCACGCGTGTACAAGTAACATGAGCGCCACACTCATCGGCGCCTCGCTGGGGTTCGGCATGCAGCTGTACATCAACGCGCTGCGCAAGCTCCCCCTCCTTCGAAGTGAGTGCCGGACCGACTCGCCCGCCCTCCACTGGCCACTCGCGCGCGCCAGTTTGGTTTAGGGTTTGTCTCGCGCGCGGCCGCGCGAGCGCCCGGTGCCGTTCGCGGTCCGACGCGCGCGTCTCCGTCCGGCACGCGCGTTTTCCGCGAAAACCGCGCGCCGGTTTCGTCCACCCGAACCCCCGAACGATCACCCACCCGCGCTGACCTCATCCCCCCCTCCATTTTCTCCATCCGCAGACCCGTGGGAGCACGTGTTCTGGACCGGGGTGGGCGCGACCGCGGCGAACTTGAACGCCGAGTGGGAGGCTAAGCTGCGCAAGGAGGTCGCGGAGCTCAACAAGGAGAGGTCGGCGACGAACGCGAGCTTCATGGAGTCCATACTCAAGGAGAAGTGAAGGGACGATCGTTCGAACCACGTAGCCAAAAGTAGTGTGCCAATTAATTGTATTTTTATCGCCGACCGTCATCGATCGAGTCCCGCGCCTACTCTCACCGTACACACGTTGGCAACCGGCTCGTTTTGTTATTGACAACGCGCGGGTGATGATGATATGTGCTATGATAATGGTGATGATACACACGGGTTGCCTGTGAGGACGTGGGGAGGACTTCGCTCGTCGTTTGTTTCACGGGTGCGCTCATCGTCGACCAAACTCGTGATGCGCCGGTGACGACTCACTGTCCGTCCGTCCCGTCCTTTCCTTCCCTTCTTTTCTTCCGTTTTCATGTTAGTATTGTTCCCATAGGGTTACAGAGTCCCCCCCGATTCCATTCCGCCCAAAAAATACACGAGCCCGCGGCTGACCGAACGATCGACGTCGGTTGACGCGAGCGAATTCCCGTCGCGTCGTCACCACGCCCCCTCTCGGTCAAGTGCCACGAGCGACACCTCGCTCTGCGTGTACGGCATCAAGGGCTTACCCCCGCCTCGGAGCGCCCTGAACACCACCTCCTCGGCGCCCGGTTCCTTCTTTATTTCCTTCTTCACCGGCGACGTCTTCTTCCGAGTCGGCGTTTGTTTGGTACCCGGTTTGGCGGCGTCGGCGACGGTGTCGTCGCTGCCGTCGCTGAGCCTGCTCTTGCGATTGGCGGCGGCGCCCTTCTTGTTGAGTCCATCCTTGGTGTTGGAGTCGGTGCTGCTGTCTTTGCCGCGTTCCTCGTCCAGCTTGGCGGCCCTGTGCAACGCGCTGAGGTCCGGGCACGACTGCGCCGTCACCATCGCCGACAGATCCGCCTCGCTGTTCACCTTTGCGAACCTGCCTTTGATTCGTGGGCGGTTATCCGCCAAAGTCTTGCGGCACTCGTACCTGATCTTCTTGTGCCCGAGGTGCCTGGCGATGCGCTTAGCGCGGTACCTCTGCAGCTGCGCCTGCCTCAGCGCGGACTGCGCGAAGGGCCGCGTCAGCACCGTCTCCTCGCGCAGTCCTTGCATCATGTGGTGTCCTCCGTTTTGTTGGTGGCTCTGCATCTGCGAAGCCATCGGGGCGCCTTGGTTGATGGACGCGCGCCCGTTCACGCTGTGGCCCCGGCCGTTGATCAGGTCGGTGCTCGTGCTCTGATCCGACGACCCGCCCGACGAGTTATCCTGCCTGTGCGTCTGTGCGTTGCCGGCGTACGAGTCCCCGTTGCCTTCGCGCGATTGGGGACTCGCGTCGAATGGTTCAAACTTGACGTTGAGGTTGGAGCCATCGTGGTGGTGCGAGCCAAAGTGGTGGGATTCCATGCCGCTGGGGTTGGCGGCGGGCATGCCGAAGAGGTCATCGCCGAGGTTGAAGTGGCCTCCGGAGCTGTTACCTTCCTGCTCGAGCGTCTGTACATCGATGGACGGGTGGGGGAAGCGAGGTGAGTCGGGTGGGATGAGGAATGTTGAGTGGTGGTGACTGGTGTGTGCGTTTCGGACTGACTCGGGTTTTCGGGTTTCGTGGGGGGGGTGGTCCGCCGGGGCGGGGGCGTCGCGAGCGCCCCGGCGTTGGATCCGGGATCGCGACGGCGGAGGAGAGGGCGAGGGTAAGCGCGAGGGCGGTTGATGACTCACCATGAGCGAAGAGAGTGGATCGTCCAGGTTCCCGGCTCCCATGAGCCAGTCCATGTCGTTGCCCCCGTGGTGTCCGTGCGCGCCGGGCGAGTTGGAGTCGAACCCCGCGGTGGTGCCGGTCTTCCCGTTCCCCGAGCTCCTCGCCGTGCCCATGAGCGCGCCCTCGAACGCGGGCGTCGCGGGGCGGCACTGCGCATCGTTGGACAGCTTCTGCTCGATGGGAATCCTCTCGTGTCGCATCGCGAGCTGCGCGGTGGGGCGGGGCGGGGGATGGAGGGTTAGTGGTATATTCTCAAGATGCATCCCGGGACTTTCCCCGAGGGTCGCGCCCGGAAACAAGCGGACGGCGCGCCTCACGCTCGTTAACTCGCGCGAAAAGCACGAGGACGGCTCACCTTGTTCGCGTTGTGAATGCTGTGGTCGCACGATGTGCACAGGTACGCTCCTGTATCTCGGAAAGGGGCGCTAGGTCAGCGGGTCGGGTCGCGGAAAAGCGAGGTTTCCTCGAGCTCGGAAGGGCCAACTACAGTGCGCGGAGGAGAACGACGCAAATGTCCTTCGGCGCGGGAAAGGGTACTCACCGTCGTGGTGGCAGAACCACGCCGCGGGGGCGGAGTGACAGTTCTCGCAGCTCGCGTGTGAGCCGGACATGTCGTAAGATTCAAACTCGGCGTGTGTCTTGGGCGTCTATACGTCGCCCGCGCCGCGTCCTATGCGTCGCCGTACCGCGCTCACCATTCGCTTTCTGACACGGAGTTTTGCGTTTTTTTTTCCCACGGTTCCCAAATCCTTGTCATTCCCCTCTCCAAGAGCCGCGCTCATTGGTCCGTGGGATAAAGCGCATCCATCCTATCCGAATCGTAAGTATCGACGAGTTAACTTCCCAGTCTAAATTCCTCGTGTCGACTCATTGCGCGGTCGAGAAATTACACGTGGACGTGGGTGCCCGATACAGTGTTTGCCCATAGCAGGTCGTTAAATTGTCAATGGTTCGGGCGTGAAATGCTGACTAAAACTTTTTTGCAGACTGCGTGCACGACGACGACGGACGACGCTCGGCGAGAAGGTCGAGGAAGGTCATCGCTCCCGAGGCTTCGTCGGCACCGATGGAAGAATGAAAGCGCCCCACGTCACCACAACCGAGGACGCGGCGCGACCCACGAAGAGACGAACGACAACGCCATGTCGACAGCGATCATTGCGTCGTCCGCGGCGATGTCCGCGCCGGCGATGATGAACCGCGTCGCTTCGCAGAGCGCGGCGCGGCGCGACGATCGAGGGGCCCGTCGTCACCGTCATCGCCACGCCCATCGGCGTCGCCGCGTCACAGCCGTGAGGGCCGCCGAGTCCGCGGGCTTCGACCTGATGGCCCAGGGCAAGGACCGCAAGTACTTCATGGTCGGCGGGAAGGGCGGCGTCGGCAAGACCTCCCTCTCGTCCTCCCTCGCGGTCAAGTTCGCCACCGCGGGGCACCACACGCTGCTCGTCTCCACCGACCCGGCGCACTCGCTCTCCGATTCCCTCGCGCAGGACGTCGGGTCCGGCCTCCCGGTGGCGGTGGAAGGGACGGACGGGATGCTGTACGCGATGGAGGTGGACCCGGAGCAAGCCAAAGCCGAGTTCGCGTCGTTCGCCAAGCAAGCCGACGTCTCCGCGGGCGCCAAGGACTTCATGTCCAGCGTGGGCCTGGGCGGCTTGGCGGATCAGCTCGGAGATCTGAAGCTGGGCGAGCTGCTCGATACCCCGCCCCCGGGCCTGGACGAGGCCATCGCGATCGCCAAGGTGGTCCAGTTCATCAAGGACGATGAGTACGCCAAGTTCACGCGCATCGTCTTCGACACCGCGCCCACCGGGCACACCCTGCGGCTCCTGTCCCTCCCCGACTTTCTCGACGCGTCCATCGGCAAGATCGTTCGGCTTCGACAGAAGCTCACGTCGGCCGGGGACGCGGTCAAGTCGCTGTTCGGCGTGGGTGACGACCAACAGGACGAGGCGATCGTCAAGCTCGAGGCGCTCAAGCAGCAGCTCCAGGAGGTCAAGGACCTGTTCCGGAACGAGGACACCACCGAGTTTGTCATCGTGACCATCCCGACGGTGCTCGGCATCAGCGAGAGCGGCCGGCTCCTCGCGGAGCTTCGCAAGGAGAAGGTGCCCGCGTCGCGGTTGGTGGTCAACCAGATCATCAACGTCACGGGCGACGGGTTCAAGGAGCGACGGGAGGAGCTCGCGGCGAAGGAGACTGCGCTGCGCGAGGCGCTCGGCGCGATCGACGGGGCGGACCTCGGTGTCCTCGACGACATGCTGGACGCGCAGGCGCAATGTTTGAAGGATGCGCAGACGGCGGTGAGCTTCTGCACGGTCAAGGCGAAGGATCAGCGGCGGGCGATGGAGATGCTGGAGACGGACGCGGGCTTGAGGACGCTGAAGAGGATCGAGGCGCCGCTGTTCGACATGGAGATCAGGGGCGTGCCCGCGCTGCAGTTCATGGGAGGGCAGGTTTGGACGGACTGATGTTTAACAATTCAGAAAAGCATTTCGTTTACTCGTAGGTTTGGTATGTCTTCGCGCGCGCGCCAATCAGTTCGCCCCCGCGCGTGTGGTTGAACCCCCGGTCGATCGCCACCCTCCTCGTCCACCGACCGACCGCGAAGATGAACGACACGGAGGTCGAGAGGCAGATCCACCAGATGGTGTCCTTCATCAAGCAGGAGGCGGAGGAGAAGGCCTCTGAGATCCGCGTAGAGGCCGAGGAGGAGTTTAACATCGAGAAGCTCCAGATGGTCGAGGAGGAGCGCAGGCGCGTCAAGAAGGAGTACGAGCGGAAGGAGTCGCAGGCGGAGGTGCGGAAGAAGATCGAGTTCTCCACCGAGCTCAACGCCATGAGGCTCAAGATCCTCCAGTCCAGGGACGAGGCGGTGCAAGGGATGCTCGCGGACGCCCGCGCGGATCTGGAAGGGGTGTCCGACACCCCAAAGTACCCGGAGATGCTCGTGGGTCTCATCCTGCAGAGCGTGCAGAAGCTGGAGGCGGACGAGGCCGTCGTGCGGTGCCGCGAGTGCGACGTCGGCAAGGTCAAGACGGCGATGGCGGAGGCGGAAGGCCAAACCCCGGGGCTGAAACTGCACCTCGACACCCACGTCAACCTCCCGCCGCCGCCGGGCCCAACAAACGGCGAGGGCACCTCGTGCATCGGGGGCGTGCACGTCATCTCGATGGACGGCAAGATCACGTGCAACAACTCACTGGACGACAGGCTCAAGGTGGCGTTCGAGCGCAACCTGCCGGAGCTCAGGGAGGTCGTCTTCGGAGCTAACCAAAACGCCGCAAAGTGATCGATGAACCGACCCATTCAACCGACGTCGAAGCCGAGGTTGAGAGGATGTACGAACGAAAGGGATCGGCGCGCGCTGACCCGTGAGACGCGAGAGCGGCATTGTAACAAACCACGAACGATACGAATAACGCGCGAGCCAGCCGTGAACTACTTCGCCTCTCCGGCGACGGTGCATTGGTACATTGGTACATTTGATTTGATTGCTATAGTCTACGCGTCGAGGCCAGCCTCAGCTACCTGTAGGTGGCGCCGCCGCCCGCCCTCCTGCCCGACTGCGTGGTGACGATCTTCTCCTCCGCCTTCTCCGCGGCGATCTCGTCAACCACCGGCGACGACGTGCTCGACATGGAGAACAGCCTGTCCTCCGGTTTGAAGTTCCTCGCCTTCTTCAGGGTGGTGCTCTTGGTCTGCGACAGGAATCCCTCGAACCCCTTGATGACGTTGCCGTGCTGAGACGAATCGTTGAGGTACGTGGTCTCCAGGTCGTACACCTGCTTCTCCACCTGCTTGAGCTCCTCGTCCAGGCGCTCCTTCCGCTGCTGGATGGCGTTCAGCGTCGACATGACTGACGACGGTGCCGGTCCCTCGATGACCTTTTCAATTTTACCTTCGTTAGGGTTACGCCGTCCCGGCCGCGACGAGGACTACGATCGCTGGGTGGAGCGGACGAAAGAGGTCACGCGTTCCTTGCGAACCCTTCGGCGTGAACGCGCCTCGAAGCCAACCTCGAGCGCGCGCGGGAATGTGTCTCGGTCCACCAATCGACCGGGCCTTTCCCGCCTTTCCAAATTTCTCAAAATTTTGACGTCGAGCGAGCTGTCGAAACGCACTTTCCTATCGGCCACGTCACCGCCGCCCCTCACTTATCGGCGCGCCTCGCTCGCCATGAGTGGTAAACAATCGGGTAAAGGCGCCAAAGGCGACGACGCCGTCGATGTGGTCTCCATCGCGGTGCTCGAGTCGAAGGTTGAGATCCCGCTCGTGGACAGCACCGCCACGCTCCTGACCCAGTCCGAGAAGCAGACAGCGGCGGAGATGGAGGCCCCGAGGGTGCCCGACGGCGAGGACGTCGACGGATCGAGGGACCGCGCGGTGACGGGCCGCGCGGAGCGGAGCATGAAGCAGGACTTCAACCGGATCATCCAGGAGAGCAAGGGCCAGACCAACCGGCTCGCGCTGGGCATCTTCTTCCTCATCCTCACCGCGCTGTGCTCCATGTTCATCCCGTACTTTGCGGGGAAGATGACGGACGCCGTGACCATCGCGCTGACGGGCGACCCGGCGCGAGCCAAGCGTAAGGCGACCGAGGCATTCTACGGCATCCTCATCGTCAGTATTCTCGGCGGCGTCTTCCAGACCGCCAGGTCCTACCTCTTCAACACCGCGTCCTACAACGTCGTCGCGCGCCTCCGGAACAGGCTCTTCTCCAACATCCTGCGACAAGAGGTTGGATTCTTCGACAGCGTCACCAGCGGCAGCCTCATCTCCAGGCTCACCGCGGATACCAACCTCCTCAAGAACGTCGCCACGCAGAACCTCTCCATGTTCCTCCGCGGCCTCGCCACCGCCATCATCGGCCTGGCGTTCATGTTCCTGACCTCGTACCGTTTAACACTGGTGGTCATCGCTGCGTTCCCCCCGCTTATTTTTGTCGCCATGTGGCAGGGCCGGCGCCTGCGTAACCTGTCCAAGGAGACTCAGGCGGCGCTCGCGGAGGCAACTGCGGTGGCGGAGGAC
>Ga0115551_1002046_pt1 | contig 12493 bp, 25 predicted proteins | sample COGITO_mtgs_1103_FD_87179 | JGI IMG/M metagenome (GOLD analysis project Ga0115551, IMG submission 87179) | Pelagic marine microbial communities from North Sea - COGITO_mtgs_110321 | ecosystem: Environmental > Aquatic > Marine > Epipelagic | place: Germany:Helgoland, sampling site Kabeltonne... | reverse complement strand
TGAGGAGATAACATGTTCGCGGTTGGAGATCGAGTCGGTCACTGGAACTGGGGTGATGGTGTCGTCACCGCCGTCAACCCCGTTCAGGATGAAGTCCCGGACGAGTGGAAGCATGACTGGCAAAACGTTATCAGGGTCGCGTTCTTTCACCTGAACGGAGCGCGCATGTGGGTGCTCGCAGACGATATCGACGCGGAGTGAGTGGAGTAAATAAAGGTGCACATACCCATGAACAACGTGCCCTCTGTCTATATAATCTAAATGTTGGTGGGGAAGGACTCCACAAACGTGCAAAACAATAATGAAGGAGATTATGCACATGATTAACGGAAGCGACATGAAGAGCAACTACAGCAAGACTATTGACACTAAGCGATTTACTTTCGGAGTAAACCGTAGCTCTACGAGCCATCAGGCGGGTAGCAACGTGGTAACCATTTCGACTCGAACCGAGCAGGATGGCTATTACTCGACCCCGACGACTCAGCTCTCTATGACTGTGAAGGAGGCTCGAGCTCTGCAGGGTTTCCTGAATAACTCGCTGACGGATTCCAGCGAGGCATAGATCCTTCTTTAAAGATGGGTAGGGTCCTCGGACTCTGACGGGTGGTCTGCAAGGGCCACCCGTTTTTTTTTCTTTATTTGTGATAATCTAGACAATCGTGCAAATCGTCGTGAGTTTATTATATAATATAGAAGTTGGTGGGGATTGGACCTACCACACTCTAACCGAGAATTTAAATGAACGCACTCACACTCGAACTTCACATCCTTGATGCCCATGCTAACGGGGTTGAGCACCCGGCCGGTGTCGTTAACCTTGCGGCACAGGCTGTGCACCGCGTCTTGAGTTTTAACCCGGGTAAGAACGGATCCGGCCGATCGGAGTCCGAGCTCGAAGACTTGCTCTGGCACGCGGAGTGTACTCCTGGAGCAATGCGTAAGCAGCTGAAGAAGTTGGCCGCGATGGAGGCGGACCGAGTGACCGCCGAAGATGTGTGGAATGATGATGTTGGTCGCAGCATTGACTTCCTTCTTGCAACTCCCGACTTTTCCTAGAAACTTAAAAACAGGATATTAATATGATTGACGAAAACCCCAACGATATCAACCACTTGTACGACACTGAAATCTGGGACCTTGTTGAGCCGCTCAGCGATGAGTCCTGGCCGGAGGAGGATGACAAGTTTATGGACGAGACTGCTTACGGGATTGACGAGGACTACGATCACTATCAGACGGAGCCGCTTCCGCTCGAGATTGATATCGAGATGCCGTTCTAATATCTAATTAAATCAAAAGATTCTTGATAATCGTGCAAACGCGTGGGTAATTGTGGTATAATACTATTATAAGGAATGAGGAATACACCTTCCCTTGTAGCGGAGTTTTTATCATGGCTAAAATTAAAGCAGGATTCAGAGCAGGCGATATGGTCACCATCACAGCGGAAGCTGAGGAAAGTGAGTGGACGCCAGCTGGCCAGATCGGTAGCGGGTACGCGGTGGCAAATTACCACTGTACCGCTGCAGACACTGCAGCTTGGCGCGCCAACCAGATCAAGGCGATTGCAGAAGCTCGTGAAGCTGGTGAAGATACGTTCAGTATCGCAATGGATTCGGCCGGTGAGAGTCGTCTTCCTCCGCAGGGTGGGTGCACCAAGCTCTTCGCCGGGACGGCCTATCGAGTCCTGAGGGCTCGGTGCCGGGAAAGCTTCAGCTACTACAACGCAACTGGCGGCTGGACGAAGCTGCTCGACCTCAATACTGGCCGCGAAGTCTACATCGATATGACGAAGCTTCAGAAGGTGGAGGCGTAATTCATCGTTATCACGAGTTATTATTATTTTTTGTTGAATAACTCGTGATAATCGTGCAAAAGCGTACGGGTTTATAGTATAATATAAATATAAAGAGGATGGGGAATGGCTCCCCACCAAAACCCAAGACCAGGAGTCTACTATGAATCTCAAATCCTTCCGCGCTCTCCAGATTGAGGACCCCCGCACTGCTATGATCGTCGATCTGACGGAGCGCTTTCCTCGTGGTCCGACCGGGAAGTTGCGTAAGAAGGATTATGACAATGACGCCGCCCCCTGGGAAGAGCCGTCGTCGAAGAAGCTGATTGGTGGACCGCTTGGGTATGACATCTTCGAGATGTACGCCCTCTGTAGCAAGTCCTGGTGGGAAAGCGATTTGATGCAGCTGTCGACAGAGGTCGAGGGTGCTGGAATGGGACAGCTCCACTACGGCCCTAGGGATGAAAACGGCATCCGGGTGGCGACCGGTCGCCAGACTATCTTTAAGCGGGGCGCGCAGTGCACCCGCCGCATGCGTCGTCTTCAGACTCGTCTTCGGGCTGTTAAGAAGCTGGTTGAGGATAAGAGCACCAAAAACATCTACATGATGAGTGTTGGAAATCTTCATGAGAATGTGGCTTGCTTTGGTCAGGACGAAACGCACGCTAAGCAGACATTCGAATTGCTTCTCCAGGCGTCGTTTGAAGGAGCCGGCGATGTTGGGCTCTTCAGGAAGAATAACGGTTGGGGTGGTGAAACAAAGCTGCAGGTCCGATCAGACTACCACGGTCCTGCTCATGGTCCCCACGAAATCTTGGCTCTGAACTCCACATTCTCTCAGAAGATGCGGGACAGGAAGAGCGAGCTCGAGAAGAGGATTGAGGACATGAAGAAGCAGATCATCGCTGCTGAACAGCTGGCTGATCTGGTCGACAACTTCACCCTTTCGACTTGCGCAGCTTTCACTGAAGACGCGAGCTAAAAAGCCAATTAAATCAACCACTTAGAAACGTGTAAATAAAGCGTTTAGGAGTTATAATGAAAATGGATGGAATCTGTGGCATCCTGCAAACATCTCGACTTACCATGTCTGAGGTGGAGCTGAGGACGGCGGTCGACCTGCTGAACAAGGAAATCAAGGACAGGCGAGCACGGGTGCTTACTTCGATCAAGGGTACTCTTCGAGCAGGTGATTCAGTATCATTCCTTAATAACGTCGACCAGCGTGTTATCGGAGAAGTAATGAGAGTAAAGACAAAGAAGGCGCTGGTAAAAGTAGGTGGCCAAACCTGGGATGTTCCGATGGGAATGCTCAGCAAGGCGTAATAAGAAAGAAATAAAAGAGTTCGAGTTAGTCACCAAATAACGAAAGGAGAAGGTGATGGATAAGAAGTCAGATAACAACAGGTTCAACCCCCATTTTAACCCCGGCATGCGAGACTATGTACTAGATCTATGGATGAAGGGATGTAGTCAGCATGTCATTGACCGATTGATCAGGAAGAAGCTTGACACTCGGCGCCCTCGCCGGCAGCAAGGAGATAATATTGAAAAGAATTGCGCCTAACTTCTGACAATCGTGCAAATGATCGGCCTTTCCTGGTATAATATAAACATAAAGAGGATGGGGAATGGCTCCCCACCCAAACCAGGAGAGACCATCATGACCAAGATTCCCGCACTCAACGGACCCCTCATCGGCGACCGCGTCCGCAGCTTTGACTTCCACGGTAACAAGGAAGTTGAAGGCCCGCGCGCTTGCTACATGGAAGGTCAGATTACCGGTATCACGCGGGAGTTCGATTGTTGGCGATACAAGATCGAGGTCCGTAAGTGCGTTGGCGGAGGTAAGGTCCAGACGGACTTCCCTTCGGTTATCTACCCTCCTCTTAATGGCACGGAGCGTATGTTTGGTGAAGTCTGCAACGGCGTCGAAAAGATTTAAAAAAAGTTGCAGTTAATCTAGACAATCGTGCAAATATAGTTAAATCTATAGTATAATATAAACATAAAGAGGATGGGGAATGGCTCCCCACCAAAACCCAAGATGAAAGCCTTAGGAGGCACCACATGGACATCAACACCATCAAGAACATCGTTCCTAACCTTCCCGCCAACATCGCAGTGCTGATGCGTGGCCCGACTGGTGTGGGTAAGTCCCATGTTGCTCGGACCTTCGCGGAGCAGCTTGGCCTGCCGTTCATCGACGTTCGTGGTAGCACCATGGATGAGGCCAAGGTTGGTGGTCTGCCCGATATGAAGGCCGTCGACGAGAAGAAGGTCGCCACCTTTGTGGTTCCCAGCTGGTTCAAGACCGCTTGTGACCGTCCTTGCGTCATCATGCTGGACGAGCTTAACCGGTCGATGCCTACCGTCATGCAGGCTTTCTTCCAGATTGTCCTTGACCGTGAGCTGGGTAACGATGAGGATGGTATCCCCTACCGTCTCCACCCTGAGACCCGGGTTATCGCGGCGGTTAACGCTGGTAACGAATACGACGTCAACGAGATGGACCCGGCGCTGCTGCGTCGCTTCTGGGTTTGCGATGTTGAGCCTACCGTGGCTGACTGGATTGAGTGGGCTGGCGAGCATGGTGTCGATAAGATCATGGTCGAGTTCATTCAGCAGGACCCGGCGCACTGGCGCGTTGACCCCTCCCTCGTCGAGCCTGGTACGGTTGTTCCGACTCCTGCTTCCTGGCACCGTCTGAGCGACAGTCTCATCCACATGGATATGGCACCTGCCAATCTTGCTGGTAACGATGTGCCGGCTCACTTCTACTCCATCCTGACTGGATTCATCGGAGTGGAGGCTGCCATTGCCTTCCGTGACTTCATCAAGAACTACGAGCTCCAGATCAGCGCTGAGGATATTCTCGACGGTAAGGTCAAGGCTGCTGATGTCAAGGACGCACCAGCCAGTCAGCTCGCTGGTCTGGTCGAGAAGATCGCGGCTCACGCTGCTGATAACAACTGGAAGGCTGCACAGGTCAAGCGGATTGCAAAGTTCGCTGAGGAAGTCGGTGGGGAGTTCCTCATTCAGATCTTCACCGGAGTGCAGAAGGCGGGTAACATGAAGAACCTGCTGCCCCTCAACCAGACCATTGGTATGAAGGTGGTCGAGCTGGTTAACGCCGCTCGTGCAACCCAGAAGTAGAGGGAAGTCCTTGTCTCTCGGGGAGTTAGGTTTTTGGGTTAACCTGGCTCCCCATTCTTTTATCCTTAGATCTATAGGAGGGATATATGGATACAGTAGGACTAAATGAAATGATCAGGCAGATTCAGCGATGGCATAGTGAAGTCATGAATGAACGAAACGATGGCTGGACAAAGCAGGCTTATCGTGATCGGTTGGACTCGCTACATGCTAAGGTGTCAACAGTTATGGAATCGCTTCGACCATCAGAGCAGCCTGAAGAAAGTACAAAAGAATAAAGACATTCGTGCAAAAGGCTGTGCTGCTGTGGTATAATATAGATATAAAGAGGATGGGGAATGGCTCTCCTCTCAAGTGATTACAGGAGTCTTTATGTCCGATAAGAACCAAACCACTGGCGCTGACCTTCCCTTCAAGCATGCAAGCGAGAAGGTCGCTGCTGGATTCAACCTTCAGCCACACCTTGTCGGTATGATGTTGGAAGAGCCGTTCTACGCCAAGATGCTTCGTATCTTGACCAAGCACAAGACTCGTCAGATCCCTACCGCTGGTGTTATCTCCAAGGAAGGCGATCTCATCATGTACTGGAACGACCGGTTCATGGCTGCCCTCGAGGGTAAGCACGTCCGCGGAGTCCTTAAGCACGAAATGCTTCACTTGGTCTTCGAGCATACCACGACTCGTAAGTACGAGCCCCACAAGGTCTGGAACTACGCCACTGACCTGGCTATCAACAGCCACCTTATGGATGAGCTTCCCAGCTTTGGTCTCTTCCCAGGACGCGCTAGCCGTCCCCTCAGCGATGAGCAGAAGGTGAAGATGGGAGCCGACGCGGTCAAGCGTTACGAGGCAGTCTCTGCCAAGCTCGAAAGCTTCCCGGTCGGTCAGTCTGCTGAGTGGTACTTCGCACAGCTCATGGACGACGACGAAGTTAAGGATGCCATCGAGAACCAGGAAGAAGGTAACAAGAGTTTGTCTGATGCTCTCCGGGATGGAGACGTCAAGTTTGATGATGATGGTAACCTTGTCGATGCTGATGGTAACCCGGTAGATATTGTCCCTGGTAATGGTACCTTGGATGACCATGACGGCTGGGGTGACATGAGCGAAGAAGACCGGGAGTACATCAAGGCCAAGGTCAAGCAGGCTGCTAACGATGCTGCTAAGGAATGTGATTCGAAGGGTAGCTGGGGTTCGGTCCCCGCGGAACTTCGTCGCCAGATCAAGGCAGCCCTTGTCAACGAGGTTCCTTGGCAGAAGATTCTGGATCGCTTCTGTGGTTACAGTCGCCGGGCTAACCGGACCACAAGCTACAGCCGTATCCACAGTACTCTCGGTCGTCTGGTCCCTGGAGCAAAGCGCGGCTACACCAGCTCGGTTGCTACCTACATCGACCAGAGTGGATCGGTCAGTGACCGTGAGTTGGAGCTGTGCTTTGGAGAGTTGAAGAGCCTGGCCAAGAACACTGAGTTCACCTGCTACCACTTCGACACCGAGGTGGATGAGAAGAGTAAGCAAGTTTGGAAGCGTTCCAAGACTCCTGGTGTTGACCGTACTCGTTGCGGTGGCACGTGCTTCAAGGCTCCTAGCGCCCACGCTGCAAAGCACAAGCGGGAGTTTGATGGCTACATCATCTTGACTGACGGATACGCTCCAGACCCCGGTCCAAGCCGGCTGCCACGTGCTTGGGTCATCACCCCGGATGGCGCTGTCCAAGATTGGATGAAGAACTACAAGAAGGATGTTATCGTCAAGATGACGTGGCCGGTTGCGATGAAAGGCGCAGCGTAAAGACTAATAAAATCAACTACTTAGGAGGTACCTAATGCATCTAGGTCATCGATATGCACGAGTTGTTTGTGCAGATGGATTCAACATGTCAGTCCAGGCGAACAGTGGCGCGTATTGCACTCCACCCGACAATGAGGGACCTTACTACCAGTTGGAGGTAGGCTTTCCTTCTGCCAGATGTGCGACATTGTTTGAATATGCTGAAGACCCCTCAAAGCCGACGCAGACAGTATACGGGTACGTACCTTCCGATACAATTCTCAGGTGTATTGAAGCACACGGTGGTATGGTAGATGGAGAGTTGCCACCGATGGATTTGGTCACTGCATACAAGGTGGCCGCCGACTCGGCGCAGTAAAGAAGAGGTATAATGAAGAAGTATAACGAAGTCGACGACAAGAAAGTAGAGATAGCAGTACTACTCTATATAGACAACTGGGATACACTGTCTGCGTTCGATCAGGATGTAGAGACTGTTGAATGGCATGTAACAAACTGTATGACATACATCACCCAGCTGAGTGAAGGGTTAACCCCAATATATAGACCACCACCTGACTTGCGTCTAGACCCAGATGACTGGAACGATAATGAGCTCTTGACTCTATACAGGGATATAGCAATCTCGGCAGTGAAGCGTGGGTATGAATGCGATCCAGGAATGCTTACCCGAATCAAGCAAACTATAAAACCCAAGCGCGTCGCTATGAGGCGGTATGTTCGTCCCTAAGTGTACAGAGGCAGACTCGATCGAGTGTATAGAGGTAGAGTGTATTAGGTGTATAGAGGCAGACTGTATAGAGGGGCCCAAATTGCGGCGGTGGCATTCATATGTTACGGCCCCTTAAGTTCCCCTCTATACAGCCTATATGGGGCCCAATTGGAGGCCCCTAAAACAGGCCCCTTCTGGCCCCCTTCTAAGGCCCTTCTGGATACTCAGTGGAGCCTTTCTGGAGGCCATGTGCCTAAGGCCGGCAATTTTTTTTTCGGAGCAGATTTCAAAACCAAAAGGCCAAAAAAGCAAAAAAAATTCTCGGAAAATTTTCAAAATGAAAAAGACTAATAAAAACAATAAGTTAGGAAACCTTAGAGAAGACCTTAGAGTCGAGGGCCTTAAGATCAGAGCACAGTGCGCAGTCGGAGACATAGTAGTAGTCCATCCGACCTACTTCAACACCTTCGACAGAACCCATAGGCTCGCCATTATTACTCATATTCCAGAAGATGTGAGCGTTAACGCTTGTAAGACAGTATGGTTAGATGATTTGGGACAGGCTCCGATCAGCGTACTGTTTAATGATATAAAGAAGTTTACAGAGGAGTTGTTTTGAGCGACAAGAAGACCCCCACTCAGCCCACAGCCACCGTCCCGTCGGCGGCGCCATGGCCACCACCATCTCAGGATCAAGAGGTGACCACCATCTTTAATGCTCGAGTCGCAAGTCTCGACACGCTACGCTGTGCCGTCGCAAATCTCGAGGGCGCTCTAGATCGGATTAAAACAAAAGCGGATAACGAGGGCATTGACGCATGTTGGAGCGAATGGAGCGACGTGCTTCGACACAGTCAGACGGTATGGGCCGCAGAACATCGGTTAGCATCGCTTAAGAAGCTACAAGCATTCGAGGGTCGCCAATGATACACATACGAGGTTCATTCGGTCGAAAATTCTGTAAAGGAGAAGCAGTCATCCTGTTATGCGACCAAGCAGTACCTCAGCCTCGCATTGGAATTGTTCTCGACGATAAAGAGTCTGTCGATTACGACTACCCCGCCTCCGGACCGTACGCTGAGCTCGGGTCGCCTGGTGTGAGCGTTATGTGGACTAACGAATTTGGAGTGCCCTATGTCTCGCGTCACCTAAGAACAGTGCTTGCTAGCGTGCACCCGGTCGGCGTGCGGTAGCGCACTTGCTATCGGTCAGTTACCGAGTATTGGGTAAGCCGGCTTGTCACGCTATACTTAAGTTACATGCCTAAGGAAACATGCTTTAATCCGTGGTGGCCGGACCGAGGTGAGTCACTTGTCGGATGCATTATCATCCATCCTGATCGTGGGACTGGATTGATTACGGCGCATGACGTGTCAAGTACTCTGGGGGACAGTCGTTGGTATGTGCTCTGGGCCGACCGCGGAGTGTGTGAAGATATCGGTGAAAGCGTGTTACGAGGAGGCGAGGTTATTCGCCCGGAAGTAGATGAACGCCGGCGCTTCGATTGGAACACTGCTCGAGGCCGGTAGCGGTGTCTGTGTCATCACGATCTCGGTGCTATGACTATTCCTAAGGCCGGTGTGGACCGGAGTCTCTCGGGCCACTCTGTGGTCCCTATTTTTTGATACGAAACCGCGCCTTCGCGGTTATTTTTTCGCCTGTTTTTGGATGAGTCAAGTCAATGTGACCGGTAAGTTCCGTTGGGACGGGGTTCCGGACCGCGCGGAGTGCCTGTTGTAGCGCTGCGATCCTCCTGTACGTTGATCTGTTGAGATCTATTACTACTTTTGTTATGAACCCTAGTCCTGCTGTTATCATAATTGCGATTACGTAGATCGTGACCTCGGTGCTAAATTCCATGAGGTTGTCCTTTCATCGTCTGTCTATTACTAAGTATGGCTGGCGGAGAGAAACGTGGTTTGTCCTGGTGTGTCATCCGAGCAAGAAGGTAGGCCTTCGGCGTGAGGATGCACCCAGCAACGCAAAAACTTCATGAGCCGAAACGCGTCCCGCGTTATTAGGGAGTATTGAAAAATCGCGTGTGTCCGGCGCAAGCGCCGAATAAGGGAAAACTCACTTCGCTCTCCGGCGGGGCCGTTTGTTAATGTCGACGTGGGGTGTACAAAGCGCTGAGCACCGTTAAAATAATATGTCATAGATGTCCTATACATGGTATGGGCTTAGACGATTACAAGGTGCTGGCTTGGTGAACAAGATAAACAAAAAGCTTGCGGTGTTGTCTATTATAATTGCCATTTTTGTTCATTTGTATGTCAAGTCTATTGCAGAAGATAAAAAGCAATTGCAAAATGAACCTAGTGCGTTATACTTAAGGAAACAAGGAGATATTTCATATGAACAAACTAACTCTGCCAGCTCTAAGAAAACTAATAAACGAAACCATCAACGAGATTGATCTAGAAGACCGTCGTGATGAAGGTCACCATGATTCTAAAGATGAAGTTGACATGAAAGATGTCGACGAAGCTGACGTTAACGTTGGGGTCCCGAAAGAAGAAGGTGAGAAGCACCTTGAGGAATCCGTTGAGCTTAACCGGTGGCGTAAGTTAGCTGGTATTCTAAAGGGCTAAACTAGTGTTAGGTCGACAATACTGTATATGGTATGTAGACAGAAGCACGAATGGTCAAGAGATCGTCGCTGGGGTCACTGCTACTTGGTCTTCAGCTGAAGCGTTAGCTAAACGTCTATATACCATAAGAAAAAGAATAGATGGTATGAAAGACGTGTCGACTGGTATATTCCTGTTTAAAGATCAAGAGCTATATACATCTCGGATACCAGCTAAATGGCAAATTATGCCTATTATGACAAGCAATATATAGATTACGTTACTATTTAGATTATGTACCGCGGACCGGGTGAATCAGGAGACAAAATGAAGATCACAAGACATCAGCTTCGAAGAATTATCAAAGAAAGTATGATGAAAGACGCATACGGCGAATTCCAAGACCATATTCTGGCCATTGGGTTAGATCAAGCTGGTGAATTTGGTGTCCAGGAGATAGTAGACTATCAATCACGAAGTAAGACCCCATACCCACTGGAGCATGATGAGATTCTTCAAATTATGCGAGACATGGTAGATGCCGGTATGCTAACTGGTGGTTCTTTCGGAAATAGCTTTTCAGTACATCCAGATTATATGCAACTTGAAGAAGACAAACGGGCTCCAGAAAAAGAGTTTAACGGTCAAGCGCATGAACAAGGCAGACGTGATGCAGAAACCGACAACATAGATTATGATCGTTATGATGCTGACGTTTCTTACGCGGCTGGTGTAGATTCGCTTGATCAGGACGTAGACGTAGGTATGAGATTTGAAGAAGCTAAATCGATGAAAATTACAAAACGACAGCTCAGAAGAATTATCAAAGAAGAGAAGGCTAAGCTTCAAGAACAATCCACCCCGGCCGCCGGAACAACCGGAATGGAAATCCAGCCGTCTATTGACGCGATTGAAGAGATATTGAACGGCTTAAACGACGATGGGCTCACGAATGCTGATCTCATCAAGTTGCTAGAAGGTATTATTTTAGATATTAATAGAGGATTCGTAGGAGAATCATCATGAAGATTACGAAGAGACAGCTTCGAAGAATTATCAAAGAAGAGAAGGCAAAGCTACTTAACGAGATAGCAGACGCTTATTTTCCTGCGGCGGACCAAGACGCAGAGCTTAAAGAGCTTCTTGATGTAATAAGGGACTTGACCAAAGCTAGCGAGGATATGAATGCTAGAATGGCAGAAATGGGTAGCAGATATGGTGAACTTACGGCTATGATCACTGATGCTCGCTCTATCAGGAACCAGATGAATAAACTGCTATCTTCATATCAAGAAAAGTTGACCGATATAGGAAACAGAAGATGAAAGTTACAAAGAGACAACTCAGAAGAATTATTAGAGAAGAGAAGTCCAAGCTCCTTAAGGAATACGGCGCAATGGACAAAGAGGTTATGAACCCAACGGTCGCGTTCGCGCAAGCTTGGTCTGGCCTTGGCGATGCAATCCAAGGGCAAATGATTGATCTTATTAATGCACACGTAGAAGCTCGCCTTGAAGACGCCGTGAACGAGATAAATCCCAACGCGTTTAATCTTGCTGCGGAGCGCCTAACCATTCCATTACGGATGATGGATGGCGAAGACGCCGAAGAACTTAAAGACATGATGGAACAAGTCCAAACGATAATAGAGGAAATGACATGAAGATCACAAAAAGACAACTCAGAAGAATGATTAAGGAATCGATCGATCAGCAATCGTATGACTTAGGCCGTGAAGATTCGCTTGCAGGTATAAGACCTCAGTTGTCTGATGAAGACTACATGATGGGTTATAACGAGGCACAGGCGGATGCTGGCTTACCCACAATGCAGGCACCAAGTGATAGTGGGCGAGGGAAACGCCTTAATCCTGATGAACTAAAGTACGCGTACCCTCGCGGAGACCGCCGAAGGATTAAAGAAGAAAAGCGTAAGCTTTTAGAGTATTCTGATTACCCGAGTCATGTAGATTTAGCTGATACATTTGAAGACATGTACACGACCATGGAGGACGTAATAATTAAGTACGTTGAAAGTGGCTGGCTGTCTAGTGAGGATCAAGGTTCTATAGCTAGAGATCTAGAAAAGCTACTTGACAACATGAATCAACTAAACAACACGTTACGAACAGTCTCCGGCGCCGCCTTCGACAGAGAAACAAGATGAAGGTTACAAGAAAGCAACTAAGGAGTATCATTAAGGAAAGCCTTATGCTAGAAAATAGTAGTAAGCTCGCAAAAGAGCTACTAGATAGAGACTACGAAGTTGTGACTAAAGATACGCAATACCCATATGGCAGAAATAGAGGCGATGTTAGAAGCAAAGTTGTATACGCTAGAAAAGACGGCCAACCAGTACCAGATTCTGATATTGCATTAATGAAAGATCGTGATGCGGAAGTTAGAAAGGAAGGTGGCTCGTGGGCCGCTTTAGCTGGCATATATACATCAAAACTTTCCAGCGATG
>Ga0115551_1002040_pt1 | contig 12503 bp, 13 predicted proteins | sample COGITO_mtgs_1103_FD_87179 | JGI IMG/M metagenome (GOLD analysis project Ga0115551, IMG submission 87179) | Pelagic marine microbial communities from North Sea - COGITO_mtgs_110321 | ecosystem: Environmental > Aquatic > Marine > Epipelagic | place: Germany:Helgoland, sampling site Kabeltonne... | reverse complement strand
TCGGTTAATGCGTTGTGCATGCGCGTGCGTTCTTGTTTTATCAGTTCACATTGGCCTAATAAAATATCGTAATGCTCTAGTGCGAACTCAGCGCTAATTTGGGTCAGTACGTTGATATTGTATGGCATACGAATTTTATCGAGTTCATTTAGCCATTCGCTGCGGCCAAAGATCATGCCTAAGCGCAAACCTGCCAAGCCAACTTTAGACAATGTACGCATAACTAATACGTTATCGAATTCTTCTAAAAAGTGCAGGTGGTTACGGCTAGAGAAAGGCAAGTACGCTTCGTCCATTATCACTAGGCCTTGGCTGGCTTGTATCAGTTCACGCAGTTGTGATTCTGAATAAAGATTGGCGGTTGGGTTGTTTGGTTGGGCTAAGAAGATTAGCTCTGGCTGCTGTTCGTTTATGCATGTCAACATGGCTGGCATGTCGAGTTCAAAGTCTGCGGTTAGTGGTATACCAACATATTCAACACCACAAAAGATGGCGATCATTTTATACATGACGAAGCCAGGTTCTGGTGCCATGACTTTAGCCCCGGGCTTAGCCACCAGCATAGTTAATAGCTGAATGATTTCGTCTGAGCCGTTCCCTAATAAACAATCGAATTGTTCAGGTACATTCATCGCTTTACGCAGGCCGCCTTTTACTTTGGGTGCTTGCGGATGTGGATAGCGATTGATATCGGCGTGCTGTATTTTTTTGGCCCAAGCTTGTTTTAATTCTTCTGACCATTGATGCGGATTTTCCATGGCATCAAGCTTTACCATGCCACTGGCATCGCCTACTGGGTAAGCTGATAGCGCACGAATTTCTGGGCGAACTAGGTTTTCAACCATTTGGGTAATTGATGTCATGGAATTCTCTGAAATTTTATTTAATATTTAATGTGTCTAGCTGCTGCTATAAACAAAAAAACCCCGAGCTGTTCCCTTGTTAATAATTTAATATTACTAACAAGTGAGCAATTCGAGGCCTTTAACGCAGCAACTTTTCGAGCGACTTTATGCGGCCGCTCGCGTTATCTTATTGCTTTTTAATACGATATTCAGCAGATCGTGCGTGCCCTTCTAGTTGCTCACCACGGGCTAGAACGGAGGCAATTTTGCCCAGTTCTGATGCGCCTTCTGGAGAACACATAATCAGCGACGAACGTTTCTGGAAATCATATACACCTAGCGGTGATGAGAAACGTGCAGTGCCCGACGTGGGTAATACGTGGTTTGGCCCTGCGCAATAATCACCTAACGCTTCAGATGTATGACGACCCATAAAGATCGCTCCGGCGTGACGAATCTGCGGCAATAATGCCTGCGGGTCATCAACCGATAATTCTAAGTGTTCAGGAGCAATGGTATTGCTCACTTCACACGCTTCATTCATATCTTTCACTTTGATCAAGGCTGCGCGTGCGTTTAACGAGGCACGAATAATATCTTTACGGGCCATGGTCGGTAATAACTTTTCGATGGACGCTTGAACTTGATCTAGGAAGTTTTGATCTGGGCTAATTAAAATCGCCTGCGCATCTTCGTCGTGTTCGGCTTGCGAGAATAAATCCATCGCAATCCAATCAGAATCGGTTTTGCCATCGCATACGACTAAGATTTCAGATGGGCCTGCGATCATGTCGATGCCGACTGTCCCAAATACTTGGCGTTTCGCGGTGGCTACAAAAATGTTGCCTGGGCCAACGATCTTATCTACTTTTGGAACCGTCGCAGTACCATACGCTAATGCGGCAATAGCTTGTGCTCCGCCTACGGTAAATACTTTGCTAACGCCTGCAACGGCTGCAGCCGCTAATACTAGCTGGTTTAATTCTCCACCGGGCGTTGGCACGACCATGATAATTTCTTGTACGCCGGCAACGTGTGCAGGAATGGCGTTCATTAATACAGAAGATGGGTAAGCAGCTTTTCCGCCCGGTACATAAATACCCACGCGATCTAGCGGCGTTACTTTTTGGCCCAATAATGTGCCGTCTTCTTCTGTGTACTGCCAAGAATCTTGTTTTTGCTTATCGTGGTATTTACGCACTCGATCAGCGGCGGCCAATAGCGCGTGACGCTGGTCAGCTGGCAAGGTGTTTAACGCATCTTCAAGTTGTTCTTGGTTCAGTTCTAGCTGATCCATGTTTTCAACATGTAGGTGGTCAAAGCGATTGCTGTATTCGATAACGGCGGCGTCGCCACGGGTTTTAACATCGTCAAGAATATCGGTAACGATGGTTTGTACTTGTTTGTCTGAAACAGATTCCCAAGCTAGCAGTGTTTCTAGCTCGGAAGAGAAATCATTTTCGTTGGTATCTAAACGACGAATTTCGATAGTCATTTTTTAATTCCCTAATTTTCAGGAGGAGCTTATTATTGCTCAGCTTCTTGCTGGCGTTTCTCTTCTTGACGATCAACAGCCGCTGACATTTGGTCAATGATCGGCTGGATTTGTGCGTGCTTCACTTTCATGGCGGCTTTACCCACAACTAAACGAGAGCTGATATACGCCATGTGGTCACGTGGTTCTAAACCATTCGCGACCAAGGTTTTGCCGGTATCAACAATATCCACAATCAAGTCGGCTAGGCCAACGATTGGAGCCAGTTCCATACCACCGTACAATTTGATGATGTCGATCTGGCGACCTTGTTCGGCGAAGTAACGCTTGGTCACATCAACAAATTTAGTCGCAACTTTTAAGCGGCCTTCTGGAAGTACTGCGCCTTTAAGGGCCGCGGTCATTAAGCGGCAAGTGGCGATTTTTAGATCAAGAGGTTCATATAGGTTTTCGCTATTGAACTCCATCAATACATCTTTACCAGAAATGCCTAGATCGGCTGCGCCGTATTCAACGTAGGTCGGTACATCGGCTGCTCGTATTACAAGCAGCTTGATATGATCATGATTGGTATCGAAAATCAGTTTACGACTTTTGCTAATGTCCTCTGCCGGATGGATGTTTGCCTCGGCTAATAAAGGCAAGGTGTCATCCAAAATACGTCCTTTTGATAAGGCAATCGTGAGAGGCTGTGTCATAACGTTTTCAATCTTCTCTAAGTGTTCTTAATAAGCGAAGCATTCATTAATACTTCGCTATGAAAAAGAAAAATAAGCGTGTGCTTATTTTCCTGGTATGCGACGAATCTTAACACCTAAGATTTGTAGCTTTTCTTCAATACATTCGTAACCACGGTCAATGTGATAAATACGATCAACAATGGTATCACCCGTCGCAACTAATGCGGCGATAACCAATGAGGCTGAGGCGCGTAAATCGGTTGCCATAACCTGCGCTGAGCTTAAGATTTCTTTGCCCGTAACGGTCGCAACATTACCTTCAACATGAATATTTGCGCCCATGCGGACTAATTCATCAACGTGCATAAAACGATTTTCGAATACGGTTTCTTCTACCGTGCCCGTACCTTCGGCAATGCAATTCATAACCATGAATTGAGCTTGCATGTCGGTTGGGAATTCTGGGTGTGGCGCTGTGCGAACATTAACAGCTTTCGGACGACGACCTTCCATATCGAGAGAGATCCAATCGTCACCGCACTCAATTTTTGCACCGGCTTCTTCAAGCTTTGCGAGTACGGCTTCCATTAATTTTGGATCGGTATCTTTAACTTTTATTTTACCGCCAGTCACTGCAGCAGCTACCAAGTAGGTGCCTGTTTCAATACGGTCGGGGAGTACATCAAAAGAGCAACCATTTAACTGCTCAACCCCTTCGATGGTTAATGTACTCGTGCCACCACCTGTTACCTTAGCGCCCATGGCATTTAGGCAATTAATAAGGTCGACGACTTCAGGTTCACGTGCCGCATTTTCAATAACAGTGGTGCCTTCGGCTAATACAGCAGCCATCAATATATTTTCAGTACCGGTAACGGTGACCATTTCTAAATTGATGTGGGCGCCTTTTAAACGACCATCAGAACGAGCATGCACATAACCGTCGATAACTTCTACGGTTGCACCTAATGCTTCCATACCGCGTAAGTGCAGATCAACTGGACGACTACCAATCGCACAACCGCCAGGCAATGAAACAACGGCTTCACCGTAACGCGCCAACAATGGGCCCAATACAAGAATAGAAGCACGCATGGTACGCACTAACTCATAAGGAGCAATACGGCTGGTCATGGTTGAGCAATCTGTTTCAACACTCATATCTTCGTTGATAACAACCGATACGCCCATGCAGCCTAATAGCTCGATCATGGTGGTGATATCGTGCAAGTGTGGCAAGTTGCCAACACGCATAACACCGTTCGCTAATAACGTGGCTGCAATAATAGGAAGCGCTGAGTTTTTCGCGCCTGAAATGCGAATTTCACCGTCTATGACAGCGCCACCTTCAATTAATAATTTATCCATAGAGTTTTATTATTCTTTTCGGCTTTTCTATTTTTTTTCAGCAGGAGTCAATGCGCTAATTTTCACAGCATGCACAGTCCCACCAGTAATAAGTTCGGTCAATGGTTTATAAACCATTTGCTGTCGTTTTACGGCCGACATACCTTCAAAGGCTGAGCTCACAACTTGAATTTCGTTGTGGTAGCCTTCTTCGATGGTGATTTCACTTTCTGGAAATTCTTTTTCTAACAATATTCGGATATCAGCTGAAGACATAAATCACCCGTGCTTATTTAATAGTTACTTAAAAATTTAATTAACGTTTGATTAGCATTGAACTAACGATGGCCAATAACAACCCAACAGGATTGTGGCGTTAATCATACAAAAGGCGTAATGATAGCGGATTTATGGGTTAAGACGAAGTATGTTCTGCAATCAGGTGGCAGGAATTCTCGCTAAATATAACTTAATTCAGCTTAAAAATGTCCTTGAGACCACTAAATTCAATAACATCCTGCATTTTTTGTGGCACATTAAGAAACTCAATCGTTACTTTTTTATCCAAGCTGTAACGCTGCCAATCAAGCAGCAGAACAATACCAACGCTGCTTGAGTGATTCACTTCAGCCAAATCCACTTGCCATTGTGATCCTGATTCGGCAATAAGGCGACGCCCCTGTTGTAACAGTACCTTGGCCGTTAACCGATCAAGGCGACCGGATAACTTAGCTTTTTGAGGGGTAATAGCAGTCAATGTTGCATTCATTGTTGCTGCATTCATCGTTGCCACTGAATTAGCGCTTTTATCTGTACTCATATTCGCGCCTTAATCTTCCGCTTTATTGAATAAGAACTGACCAATCAATTCTTCTAATACCAGCGCTGACTGCGTATCTTCAATAACACCGCCTTCTTCTAAGTACTCGTCATCAGCACCCACGGTCAAGCCAATGTATTTTTCACCCAGCAAACCTGCGGTCAGGATCGCCGCTGACGTATCGGTAGTCAGGGTCGACATGCTTTTATTAATTTCCATTTCAACGACGGCAACATAATCTTCAGCATCAAGATATACGTTGGTCACACGACCAATCGTAACGCCTGACATCGAAACTTTAGCGCGCTCGGTTAAGCCCCCTAAATTTTCAAAATATGCCTTAATGGTATATTTATCCCCCGCGTCAGCGGTTGAAAGTCCACTGACTCGCAAGGCCATTAAAATAAGAGCGATTATGCCCATGACGATAAAAGCACCAACCGCTAATTCAACTAAACGTGTACGCATTTTTAAATACTTCCCAACATAATGGCTGTTAAAACAAAGTCTAGACCTAATACTGCTAACGACGCGACCACCACTGTTTGGGTCGTCGCTTTACTAATGCCTTCCGATGTAGGCATGGATTCAAACCCTTGATACACCGCAATCCAGGTAACAACTAAGCCAAATACCAATGACTTAATGAGCCCTTTAATAACATCATCATAAAAATCGACTGAGGCCTGCATATTACCCCAATAAGCGCCTTCGTCGACGCCTAGCATATTGATGCCGACATAAGCGCCGCCCCAAATACCCACGAGGCTGAATAATAACGCCAAGATCGGCATAGCGATAAAGCCTGCCCATAAGCGCGGAGTAATAATGCGTTTAAGCGGATCAACGCCCATCATCTCCATGGCAGAGATTTGCTCAGTCGCTTTCATTAAACCAATTTCAGCGGTTAACGCCGAACCTGCACGTCCCGCAAATAACAAGGCCGTCACAACCGGGCCGAGTTCGCGGATCAGCGTTAAAGAAACCATGGTTCCTAGTGCTGACTCCGAGCCAAAATCCGATAAAATCGTATAGCCTTGTAAGCCAAGCACCATGCCGACAAAGAAGCCTGCTACGATAATAATAGAAAGTGAACGAACACCGATAGAGTAAATTTGTTTTACTAAGTCTTTAAAGCCCGCACTGCCTGGTCCACCCCAAGGGATTGATGCCAGCAAAAACAGCCCTGCTCGACCCAGCGCTTGTAATCGCCCTAAACCAAACTGCCCAAGTTTATGAATGGGGTCCAATATTTTATCGATTAAGACCGTCATATTATTTCACCTGCTTAAAAAGGTCTGCACTGAAATCGTCAGCAGGAAAGTGGAAAGACACAGGCCCATCGGGCTCACCTTGCATAAATTGGCGGACTTGCTCAGATCCATTTTTAATAAGATTTTCAGGCGTATCAAAACCAATCACTTTACCCTCAGAAAGCAGGCAAACATAATCGGCAATCGAGCAGGCCTCGTCAATGTCGTGAGTAACTAAAACACTGGTTAAGCCGAGCGCGTCATTAAAACTTTTAATTAACTTTACAGTAACACCAAGGGAAATAGGATCGAGACCCGTGAACGGTTCATCGTAAAGCATCATTTCTGGGTCAAGTGCGATTGTACGAGCCAGAGCAACGCGACGAGCCATACCACCCGATAATTCAGCGGGCATTAAATCACGAGCACCACGCAAACCAACGGCTTCTAATTTCATCAAGACTAAATCTCGAATCATTGATTCTGGCAAATCGGTATGTACACGTATAGGAAAAGCGACGTTATCGAATACGGATAAATCAGTAAACAAAGCTCCTGATTGAAACAACATCCCCATGGATTTTTTGCGCAGTTCAAATAACTGAGCTCGCTTCAGCGTAGGAACATCATGTCCATCGACCAGAATCGAGCCTGAATCAGGCAGCAATTGGCCACCAATTAAACGCAATAGCGTCGTTTTACCCGTGCCGCTTGGCCCCATAATCGCGGTAACTTTGCCGCGTGGGATATCCAAATCTATTTTATTAAAAATCAAGCGGTCGCCACGAGTAAACGACATCCCTCGAATTGATACAAAAGCTTCTTCGCTGGACATTTATAATCTCTTATTTAAAGTCTCTTATTTATAGCGCGTTTTATCAGTTTACAATAAAGCATTCATTCCTGATGTAGCATAGCGGAATGTAAAACAACAACCATACACAGGCTAACGCATAATCCCTACAAGAACTATACGTTCTCATGGAACAAGCCATACCGACAATGAAAATTTACAGGTACAATAGCGCACTTTTTTTCTTGAGGCCTTAACATGACCCTTACCGCACTGACCCCAGCCATTGCCGCACTTTTAGCTGGCTTAGTCATTCTTGTTTGGAGCGCCGATCGCTTTGTACTCGGTGCCGCTGCGACGGCTCGCTTTATGGGAATATCCCCACTGGTTATTGGCCTAACGATTGTATCACTCGGAACCTCTGCTCCAGAGATGTTTGTATCGACCATGGCAGCGTTAGATGGTGCAGGTGGTTTGGCAATTGGTAACGTCATTGGCTCTAATATTGCCAACATTGCACTGGTGCTTGGTATAACCGCACTGGTTGCGGCCATTCCTATTCAGAAGAACTTGATCAAAAAAGAAATCCCTCTTTTATTACTGGTTACTATTATCGCTGGCTTAGTAATGGCCGATTTAATGCTGGATCTATTTGATGCTGTCATTTTGATCATTGCTTTAGTGGTCGCGATCTACTTATTGTTTCAACAAAGCAGTGACTCTGGTGAGGCCATTATTGATGAAGACGAACAAGCCGCGATTGATGAAATGCCTGCTAAAAAAGCTATATTTTGGTTAATCGTCGGTTTAGCTGCATTAATGGTCAGCTCTAAGATGCTGGTATGGGGCGCAACGTCGATTGCCCAAGCTTTCGGTATTAGCGATCTTGTGATCGGCTTAACCATTGTTGCAATCGGCACCAGCTTGCCAGAGCTCGCGGCATCGGTTGCCAGCGCGTTAAAAGGCCATCACGATATTGCGATTGGTAATATTATTGGCTCGAACATTTTCAACTTATTGGCAGTACTGCCAATCCCAGGTCTCATTGCACCGTTAGTCATTGATAGCGCGGTGATCGAACGCGATTATATGGTCATGCTAGGATTAACGATTGGCTTAGTAGTTATCATTGGTTTGAGTTTCCGCCGTGGCATTATTCCTCGCTTTACTGGCGTCATTCTACTAGCTGCCTACGTTGCTTATATGGTTTTGCTGTACAGCCAAAGCGTGTAAGCAAAAACTTAACGTGCTGGGTTAACTAACTAAGAGCAATCAGATAGAGTGCTCTTAGTGAAAACCGTTTAATATAATCTTCACCGGCATATATTAATGTAAAAGATAATAAGCTTTAAACCTAAGCGCTATCATCTACATTAATAATAGATATTCATAAATAGATACTTATAACTAGACACTTAGAATAGACAATATGATGAACCTAGATTTTGATTTTAGTGCTTCTGGCATTCGTACCATTCAAATTGAACAAGAGGCGATTGCCAATCTAAAAAGCCACATTGGCGACGATTTTATTGGTGCTTGTAAGTACATGCTTGCCTGCCAAGGTCGCGTTGTTATTACGGGTATGGGGAAATCGGGTCATATCGGTAAAAAGATTGCAGCAACATTAGCCAGCACCGGTACGACGTCATTTTTTGTACACCCTGGCGAAGCAAGCCATGGTGATATGGGCATGATTACAAAAAACGATGTGGTTATTGCCATGTCGAACTCAGGCGAAACGGCCGAAGTAACCAGCTTACTCCCTCTTTTAAAACGCCTACACATTCCTGTTATCAGCATGACAGGGAAGCCAGGCTCAACGCTTGCACTAGGTAGTCATTGTCATTTAGACACCAGTGTTGCAGAAGAAGCTTGTCCATTAGATTTAGCGCCAACGTCAAGCACAACCGCTGCTTTAGTGATGGGCGATGCGCTCGCTATTGCACTGTTAGAAGCTCGTGGCTTTACCGCCGAAGAATTTGCGTTTTCTCATCCGGGTGGCAGCTTAGGCCGTCGTCTATTATTGAAAGTTGAAACCTTGATGCACTCTGGGGATGAAATGCCTAGAGTCCTACCCAGTACTCCCCTTGCTGAAGCGCTAATGATTGTGACGTCTAAAGGTTTAGGTATGACGACCGTGATCGATGAGCAAGGCCAGCTGCAAGGTGTGTTCACCGATGGTGATTTACGTCGTGCCATCGACAACGGTGTGGATATTCGCCAGAGTCAAATTGCTAGCTTAATGACTGTAGGGGGTAAAACCACCAGTCCAGATTTATTAGCCGCAGAAGCGTTAACGGTAATGGAAGACAGTAAAATCAACGCCTTAGTTGCGATGAAAGACGGTTTACCTGTTGGCGTTATCACTATGCACGACATGCTGAAAGCAGGTGTTGTATAAATGATGCGTAAGCGCTTTTTATTATTGTTTATTGTTGCAGCGGTAGGTCTCGGTCTTTTGTGGATCGAAGACTATACGACCCAAAGCACTCAAGAAAACACAGAAGGCGTTTCTTTATTACCCGACTATTATGGCGAAGGTCTAAAAAACCGAACCTTTAATGATCGTGGTGAACTTGAGCATCAATTTGATGCTCGACGTTCGGTACACTTCCCGTCACAACGATTGACCGAGCTTACCGAACCAAGAGTTAAAACCATCGCCGATGATGGTGAAGTATGGATTATTCAGTCGCGCTCTGGCACCCACTTTGAAGACGACAAACGACTAATACTGAAAGACGATGTGCAGGTTTCACCACTAGAATCTCCCGCATTGAGCAATAGTGAAGACGCTGCAATCATTCGAACTAATAAACTCACGTTTTTCACTCAATCTAAAATCGCTAAAACAGACCAGCCTGTTGAAGTCATCAGTCTACAAGGTCATATCGATGCCGTCGGTATGATCATTACCATTGACCAACACCGTGTTGAATTTTTATCACAGGTAAAATCCAAATATGTTCCTTAAAACTCTATCGGCCATACTAATATTTTTGACAAGTGCTCATGCACTTAGTCTAGAAAGTGATGCTAATGCTGAAATCACCATTCAATCAGACCGCGCCAACTTTGATCGCAAAACGGGCATCGCTATTTATATTGGCAATGTTATTTTACAACAAGGTACGTTGTTGATTAATGCTGACGAAATCACGCTTTACAGCGACCAGAATCAACAGCTGAACAAAGCCGTCGCCAAAGGCAAACCAGCACACTTCCAACAACAAATGAAAGGCGATAAAGGCTTAACAAAAGCACAAGGTCATCTTATTACGTACATGACCCAGGATAAAAAAGTCTCCCTATTAACAGAGGCTGTGCTTGAACAAGAAGGCAATTCTTTCAGTGGCAATTACATCAACTACAACATAATCAACGAACAGATAACCGCGAAGGGTCAAATAGAGACACAAGGTACGCCTTCAGGCGAACAACCTAGCGGCCGAATTAAAATGATTATTCAACCTGCAAAATCTGCGGAGAAAAATAATAATGAAGACGCTTAAAGCAGCCAACCTTGCCAAAAGCTACGACGGTCGCCAAATCGTAAAAGATGTCTCATTAGAAGTTAAAAGTGGCCAGATCGTGGGTCTACTAGGCCCTAATGGTGCGGGTAAAACGACGTGTTTTTATATGATCGTCAATCTGGTGCAGGCCGACCACGGTACCGTCAGTATCGATGGTCAAGACATCAGTCACTTGCCAATGCATGGTCGCGCACAGAAAGGGATTGGCTACTTGCCACAAGAAGCATCAATTTTCCGTAAGTTATCCGTTGCTGATAATATTATGGCGATCCTTCAAACCCGCAAAGATCTAAGTAAGACCGAGCGCAAAGTGCAGCTTGAAGTTTTACTCGATGAATTTCATATTCAGCATATTCGCGCAAGCTTAGGCATGGCGCTTTCGGGCGGAGAACGTCGCCGTGTTGAGATTGCTCGCGCATTGGCTGCTGAGCCGTCATTCATCCTACTCGATGAGCCTTTTGCCGGTGTTGACCCTATTTCGGTTGCCGACATTATGGCGATTATTCGCCAGCTAAAAGACCGTGGAATTGGTGTTTTAATCACCGACCATAACGTTCGTGAAACTCTAGCTATTTGCGAGAAAGCCTATATTGTTGGAGGCGGTCATATCATTGCTGAAGGCACATCAGAAGATATTTTAAATAATCAACAAGTAAAAGATGTTTATTTAGGCCATGACTTCAAGCTTTAGCATATACTTAAAGTCAGTACACTGTATTATCGAAGAGCGCGGGCTTTACTAAGCGCTTCTAAGTTATTGTAATAATATGATTTTTTTAAAGAGTGATTGTCCTACTGTATGAAAGCGTCATTGCAATTAAAAATCGGCCAGCAACTGACTATGACACCTCAGCTGCAGCAAGCTATTCGTCTGTTACAGCTCTCTACTCTTGATTTACAAGCTGAAATTCAAGAAGCGCTTGAGTCCAACCCCATGCTTGAGGTTGAAGAAGCGGAGCATCAGTCTAGCGATAGCCCGAGTGAACGTACCGATCAACACGATTCTATTGCCAGTGCAGACCTTAATAGCAATGCTAACAATGACTCGAACTTTGACAGTAATAGCCAAGATAATAGCTCTGAAACATCAACAGAAGATCACCTAAGTGGCGATACTATTCCCGATACCGCTGCGGATGAACTGCCCATTGATAGCCAATGGGAAGATTCTTATCAAGCAAGTGCCGGAGTAAGTTCAAGTGCGGGCTCTGTCGATGATGACTTTGATCACGACGGCCGTAATAGCACCACTGACAACCTACAAGACCATGTTTTATGGCAGCTTAATTTAACCCCGATGAGTCCGACCGATAATGAAATCGCCATGGCACTTATTGATGGATTGGGCGATGACGGCTACTTATCTGTTAGCCTTGAAGATATTCTTGAAAGCCTTGATGAGTCGCTGGAAGTTGAAGAAGATGAAGTGCTCGCAGTATTACATCGCTTACAGCAGTTTGAACCCGCTGGAGTATTCGCTCAAGACCTGCAAGATTGCCTTCTATTACAGTTAAAACAGCTGCCTGAAAATACCCTTTGGCTTAGCGAAGCCAAAATAGTCATCGAACACCACATCGCCTTATTGGGCAGTAAAGATTACGCTCAGGTCATGCGTAAAACTAAGCTCAGCGAAGACAGCCTCAAAGAGGTATTGCGCTTAATACAAGAACTGACTCCTCGCCCGGGTGAGTTAATCATTTCAGAACAATCTGAATACGTTATTCCTGATGTCAT
>Ga0115551_1002032_pt1 | contig 12531 bp, 8 predicted proteins | sample COGITO_mtgs_1103_FD_87179 | JGI IMG/M metagenome (GOLD analysis project Ga0115551, IMG submission 87179) | Pelagic marine microbial communities from North Sea - COGITO_mtgs_110321 | ecosystem: Environmental > Aquatic > Marine > Epipelagic | place: Germany:Helgoland, sampling site Kabeltonne... | reverse complement strand
TACACCGACAGCAGTAAATGCTCACGGTTTCGTAACCGTTAACGGCGAAAAAATGTCTAAGTCTCGCGGTACTTTTATTAAAGGCCGTACTTTCTTAAATCACTTAGATCCAACGTATTTACGCTATTACTTTGCTGCAAAACTCAGCAACAAAGTAGACGACTTCGATTTAAATCTTGAAGACTTCGTACAACGCGTAAACAGCGACTTAGTTAATAAGCTGGTTAACATTGCTAGCCGTACCGGAAATTTTGTTTTCAAAGCTGGCGGTAAATTAAGCAGCACTTGCGTCGAGCAAGAAATGGTTCAACACTTCATCGACCAAGGTGATGTGATTGCAGAGATGTACGAAAACCGTGAGTTCAGCAAAGCCATGAAAGAAATCATGACCCTTGCCGATCGTGCGAACGAATACATTCAAGAAAAAGCCCCGTGGGCCATGAACAAAGAAGAAGGCCGCGAGCAAGAAGTTATCGAAATTTGCTCGGTTGCGCTTAACTTATTCCGTCAGTTAATTACTTACCTTGCGCCGGTATTACCTGATATTGCAGAAAAGACCCAAACTTTCTTAAATCTAGACTCTTTAAATTGGGAAGCTCGCACCAATATATTATTAGATCACGAGATCAACAAATTTAAACCAATGTTAGGCCGCGCTGAATTGAAGCATGTTGAAGCCATCTTAGAAGAAACTAAAGATGACCTTCGCAAAGAAGCAATTCTTAATGGTGAAACGCCTGCTGAAGAAGCTACTCCAGAGCCAGTTGAAGAAAAAAAACTGAGTAATAAAGAACGTAGAAAACTTGAAAAAGAACGTCGCGCTGCTGAACAATTAGCCAACGCACCTAAGTTACGTGAAGACGGTAACGAAGTGATCGCTGATGAAATTCAATTTGAAGATTTCGCTAAAGTCGATTTACGTATCGCAAAAATTATAAAAGCCGACCACGTCGAAGGTGCTGATAAATTATTGCAGCTTACTTTAGACATTGGTGATGGCGAAACTCGTAACGTATTTTCAGGTATCAAGGCCGCGTACCAGCCAGAAGATCTTGAAGGTAAATTAACGATCGTAGTGGCTAACCTAGCCCCACGGAAAATGAAATTTGGCATGTCGGAAGGCATGGTACTCGCAGCAGGCCCTGGTGGTAGCGACTTGTGGATTTTAGAACCCCACGACGGCGCACAACCTGGCATGCGCGTACTTTAATACCACTATATTTAGAGAGACTAGAAACACATGAGCACAGACAACGTTATCGCACCGGATTATTTAAAAGACGCCACGTCTTTAATGTCTGAAGACGGCAGTATGGCCACTTCAAATGTTTGGTATCACGGTACAGCCTCTAGCTTAGTGAAAGGCATTAAAAACAAAGGCCTTCATGGTGGTGGTGATACTGCTTGGATTAAGCGTACTCAAGGTACTTTGCAGACCATTGGTAACCGTACCTTTGAAACTCAAGATCCCGTTTTCTTAACTCAAAGTAAAGAACTGGCGTATTTCTGGGCGCAACAGCGCACTCACTCACGCAACGTGTATTTTCAAAAAGACGAAACTCCAGTAGTTGTTAAAGTCACGTTGAATGACGATGATAATGCCAAGGTGAATCCTGACGCAGGCGGCGCGGCGTTGATCATGGAACCAAACAATGCCTACGTTACTTATATTAAAGCGATCTTCGCAGCCAACGGCCAAGACCTAGACGATTTCGACCCGACCAAGGCCGATCGTATGATTTACTTAAACCGCTTAGGTTTGGCATATACTAACGATTATATTCCGGGTAAGTTCATCGAAGTGGTTGCCAGCGACTCTTAATTAAAAACGAGAAGCCTGAAGCAGACTATCAAGTAATAACGATAAAGCCAGTGTTAGCAAATATGCTAGACTGGTTTTTTTATGTCTAGGATTTAGCGCTTATGAAGCTCATTCGCCTCCCTCTTCTCATCTCCATTCAATTTATTTTAACACTGCTACTGTCCGTACAAAGCCAAGCTCAAACCAGCGTCTGGCAGGTCAGTAACGGTGACAATACCATTTATCTGGGCGGTACATTCCACATGTTAATGCCCCAAGATTATCCGCTGCCAAAAGAATTCGAACAGGTTTATAAGAAGGTAAACTGGCTCGTCTTTGAAACTGATATTGCCGAATTGGATACCCCAGACTTTCAGAAAAAATTTCTCAAAGCCATGAGTCTTCCTAATGGCCAAATATTAGCAGATCAACTGTCACCAAAAGCGTATTCTGGCTTAATACATTACGCGGCGAAAAATAACATTGATACCGGTCGTTTACAGCACTTCAAACCTCAAATGATTGCCCTAATCGTAACGTTAGAAGAACTGAAAAAATACGGCTTAACCGCGCAAGGTGTTGATAGTTTTATGGGTGATAAAGCCAGCCTAGACGGTAAAATGGTGACTAAGCTTGAAAGTATTGATGAGCAAATTAATTATATAGCCACCATGAGTGAAGGCTATGAAAGCGAGCTTATTTTGCAAACACTAGAAGATATACAAGTATTGTCACGCGACCTAACAATCATGAGAGATGCTTGGCGTTCGGGAAATAGCCATGACCTATTCGAAACAGGCATAAGTCCCATGAAAAAGGATTATCCACAGATTTATCATAGTTTATTAGTTGAGCGTAACAATAACTGGCTGCCAAAAATTGAGCGCTTAATCAAGCAGCCTGAATCAAAATTTATTTTAGTCGGCGCTCTGCATTTGATTGGGGAAGATGGGTTATTACAGCAGCTGAGGAAGCGAGGATATACAGTGCAGCAATATTAATATTACCGCACTGCACTATTCTTTTATTCATGCATATTTTATTTAGGTGTTTCATTAACCGGAAACAGCTCTTCTTCAGGATCTTCAAAGAAGTGATTAACAAAATATCGGGATAGAACGCTACCATTATCATCGACTAATTCAACGACCAGTTCCCATTCTTCAACAGTGGGCTTGATGGCAGCGCCAATTAAAATTACGTCTTGTTTCTCTCCCTTATCCACATCCGTAACAGCAAATGCTTGTGAGATAGCGTCACCCTGATAAGCATAAAATCGCAGCTGTACAGCTGTTGCATTTAGGGATTTAATATTCAATGAGACTGAAAATTCTGTCTCATCAGGTTGGGCTGCTAGAGCTTCACTATAATGATCTAGTTCATTAATTCTATCCAGCTCACTCCATGAAATTACATTACCAAATTCATGGCTAATTTTCACATCATCCAATAACCAACCACGAAAGCCGTTATATAGCTCGTCGACCGTAGAGAAAGAAAAGCGTAACTTAAATACGTTACCTGCTAAGTGATCGATTATAATCGGATCTTGAGTTAACCAATGTGGTGCTTGATTAAACCCCATATTTGAATACGGCAATGACTCTAGACCTTCAATTCCTGCGGGGTCTGTTAACGGGTTCAAACGTGATAATGTATACCACGTTTGTTCACCTTCAATTTGATAATCAACCGACATCAAATCAAATCCAGCATCATTGGGGTTAACCGCTTCAATCTCCCACCAAGTTTTAAACGTTAACGCTAAAGGAGCTGACTCTGAAGAAAGGTCAATTCTAGGAGAGACAATTGAACCTGCATGAGGACGAGTAGAAGTACCACCATTCATTGTAGCTGTTTCAGCGCACCCTAAACACTCTTCTTCAATAAGCATAGGGCTTTCGCCTAACCCGTCATACTCATTCAAAAAGTTCCCTTCTTCAACACCGCCATTCGCATCCCCTTTTCCGTACCAACAGGCTTTAGATCCCTCGTTGGGATTCGGCACTTTCCCCTCTGAGTTATCATTTGGAGCCAATGAGACCAAATTAGATAGATAAGCTTGGTTGATAATATTTAAACCACTTTCATGTGTGTGCCATAAATTTTCAGGTAAAGAACTTTTAACCGACATCATCTCAATGCCTAGATCTTCGTCGAATTCAATGGCCAAATCTTCTGATGTCCATCGACCACACGTTGCATCAGAGTATAAAATTTCAAAATTCTCATGATAAGCAAAATTATTCTTTTCATTCAACAATTTTATAAGCTTTACATTTATTCCAGTAAAAGCCCCGAACTTCGTAAAATCCTGATCTGTAAGATTTATTTTCTCAAAACCGTCAGCAATAATCTGAATCGATGCATTTTGAAGAGCAGACAGTTTACTTTCCTTCATGTTAATTACTAACGAATAAAAGCCACTAGCATCCGTAATCGCGGTTGCTATTGCCCCATTAGTTAACGCACCTCCAGACAAAGCTATTTGTGCATTCGTAACAACGCCTTCATCTGAATAGAGAACCCCAGAAACAGCGACAATAAGAGTGTTTTCTGGAAGCTTGGTTACAACATCTTCACCATCAATAGATTCAACAGTTACAGGGGCGGCAATCACAGCATCCTTAACAGCATTATCATTATTAATAGTGAGCTGAATATTTACACTTTGCCCAGACTTACAAATAACAACGTCATAAACTCCTGGTGCAAGATCACCAACATTCAAGCTACCTTGAGTATCGGTATGCCCTTGCGTTGAATTAGATGAGATGTTTGAAGAACAACTGGCCTCAACCTCTTCTGCTAACGCTATTGAAAAAGTCGTAAATGGAGCTGTTTTCGTAGCAACTGGAGTAAATACAACTTCAGCTTCACGTAGTGGTCTATTTAAAGCATCTACAACCCTAATGTTCTGAATAGTCTTCGGAACTGGAACAAACCCGACCTTTTCCGAAACATCATCGACGAGATCTGTATCAGGGTTTGTATCGGAGGAACTAGAACCGCCGCAAGCGGTAAGAATAAATGAGGCAGCAAGAATGCCTAAGCCACGGTAAATCATCAGAAAATCCATTTATTGATTGGGGAGTTGACGATTATATACACTCTTCTAATTCAAATCCATTGACACCTTGCGTCAACAAACTAACATGTTGGAAAATAGATTTAAGCTCAGGTTTTTAGTCTGGGTAAACTACTTAAAAGAGACCTATATGAAGTCGATTATTACCCTGTTCACCGCCTTCTTTTTAATGTTCGCAGTCGTTAGCGAAGCTGATGCTAAACGCTTTGGCGGCGGTGGCTTTGGTAAATCTTTTAAAACATCCCCATTTGCTTCTAAAAAAGCCGCTCCGGCTAAAAAAGATCAACAGCAAAATCAAGCGGGTCAAAAGAAAGGCGGCATGATGGGCGGCTTAATGGGTGGTTTGCTGGCAGGCGGTATCTTCGCAGCATTATTAGGCAGTGGCGCTTTTGAAGATATTCAAGTGATGGATATCATCATCATCGCTCTACTGGCCTTCTTAGCGTTTAAGCTATTCAAAGGTTTTATGAGATCAAAACAGCAAGCACAACCCCGAATGGCCGCAGATGGCAACAACTCACAACGTCACAGCTTTGAAGTGCCACGCGATGCAAACGCTGATAAAAACAGCCCTGTACAAGAACAAGAAGTATCTGCAACACAAGCAACAGGCTTCAATCAAGATGAAGTGCCTTTCAACTTACCTGAAGGTTTTGACCAGCAAGCCTTTATAGAAGGTTCACTAAGTCACTACCGCACGGTACAAGAATCTTGGAACAAGGGTGAATTAGACGTTATTGAAGAATACGTCAGCCCAGAATTGTTCACGGCACTTTCCCAACAACGCAGCAAGTTGATGGTGCCACCCCAAACTGAAATTATAGATTTAAATGCTGAAATCGTACGTGCTGATCAAGCCGGTGATTCCGCCGAAATCAGTATTTTATTCCGCGGTGTTTGCAGAGATAATTTAGAAAAATCACAAGATGGCATTTTTGACATCTGGCACTTACAGCGCGACCTGAGCACAGAAAATGCAGACTGGGTTATCGTTGGTATCGAAGCCGAATAACCAATAAATATATTTGATTAATACCATTGCCAAAACCGCTCTTGTTAGCGGTTTTTTTTGCTTTAGAATAAACTTGCTTCAATAATGACAAAAACAATAACGATAAGAAGGATTAATAACATGATACCAACTATGACAACAACCATGACGGCCGCCTACTGGTGTGTAATCATCGCAATTTTAATGCCTGTTTTATTTACCGGTTTAGCAAAATTCACCAGTGGCTTCAGGCCTAAAGACAATCACAACCCTCGAGCTTATTTAGACAAACTCTCAGGCTGGCGTCAGCGTTCAAACTGGGCACAACAAAATACTTTTGAATCGATTCCAGGTTTTATGGTCGCTGTCGTTATTGCTCATCAAATGGGTGGCAATCAAGATAACATCGATATGCTAGCCATCAGCTACATTGTTATTCGAGTCATCTACGGCGCTTTGTACATTGCCGATATTGCCTTGCTAAGAAGTATTGCTTGGGGCGCTGGAGTAGCGTGTATTATTGGGTTATTTTTCACCTAAATCATTAAGTTTTAAGTTTATTTAGCCGTGCGCATCCAACTGATTTGAGCAAATAAAATCACCGCGGATGCAGCACTGCCGATTGGAAACAAAGGCATTAATATAATGCAGTAACACCACACTACCGCCTGATTCCATAGCCCTGACCGAGCAATCGCTCGGCGTACCAACAGCTGAAAAATCAAACACGGTACACCAATGCCAAAGAAAAAAGCTGAAAACCCTAGAGCAAAATCAGACGCATCGGCATTTGGCACCGTTGAATTGAAAATACCCAGCATTACACCGGTAAATAACGCGATGAACAAGCCAAATAAGGTAATGACATTAACCGCTATTTTAGCCGCATTTATTTTTTCAGCTAACGCTTCATCAACGAACATTTGATTTTCTAATACGTCACTTTTTTGCATATTAACCTACCGTAATGTAACCGCTTAATCCCTAGCGTTAGATTCTATAAACGTACCCTATCTCTAAGCACTGATTTCTAAACACATATTTCTAGAACGTATGCTTAAGTACTATAACAGATATAAAATCAGCACATAAAAAAGGGAAGTGAATTAGATTCACCTCCCTTTCCGTATTGACTAGCTAACAATCTGTTTAAAGAGACGCCGCCAATTCACTAGCCAGTTTGATACAACGTTTTGCATCCAACTCACCAGCAAACTCTGCTCCACCTACTAGGTGAAGATTAAACTTTTTACCCATATCCGCTTCTAGCTCAGCATGCAGTTTATTCACTGATACCTGACCAGCACAAAGCACAACATGATCAACGTCTAAAATACGCGTTTCAATCGTTTGCTTGTCGTCTTTACCGGTAGTGATGGTGATATGTAAACCTTCATCATCAACCTTATCGTAAGAAACACCACCAATGGTCTCGACACCTTTCATCTTAACTACGGCACGATGAACCCAGCCAGACGTTTTATTCAACCCCTTACCAAAGTTCGTCGTCTTACGCTGTAGCATATACACTTTGCGTGGAGACTCTTCGATTTCCATTGGCTTTAAACCGCCACGATTTTCATTGCTGCCATCGACGCCCCACTCTTTCATCCAAAGCTCTTTATTCAATGTCAAAGAAGGACCTTCATGCGTTAGGTATTCGCACATATCATAACCAATACCACCAGCGCCCATCACGGCAATACGCTTACCCAATTCCATGCCTTGTTCTAATACTTGCTGATACGTCACGACTTTCTCGTGATCAACTCCTGGCATATTTGGCACACGCGGTGCAACACCCGAAGAAATAATAACCTCGTCAAAACCATCAGCTTTCAACTGAGCGGCAGTGGCATAAGTATTTAATTTCAAATCAATGTTTAATACTTCGATCTGTTTTAGAAAATAACGAATAGTTTCTAAAAATTCTTCTTTACCCGGAATCTTACTGGCGTAGTTAAACTGACCACCAATAACATCACGACCTTCAAATAATGTCACTTTATGGCCACGCTGTGCCGCAACCGTTGCACACGCCAAACCTGAAGGACCGGCACCGACAACGGCAATTTTCTTAGCCTTAATCACTGGAGTATAAAGCAACTTGGTTTCATGGCCCGCGCGCGGGTTAACCAAACAACTCGCACGCTTCATTTGGAAAGTATGATCCAAACATGCTTGGTTACAGGCGATACAGGTATTAATTTCATCTGCACGACCTTCAGCCGCTTTATTCACCCATTCAGAATCAGCCAAGAATGGACGCGCCATCGAAACCATATCCGCCTTACCTGTAGAGATGATGTCTTCAGCAATATCCGGCATATTAATACGGTTAGACGCGACCACAGGAATGCTTAATTCTTTCTTAACACGGCCCGTGATATCAGCAAATGCAGCACGAGGAACAGACGTTACAATCGTGGGTACACGAGCTTCGTGCCAACCAATACCGGTATTAATAATGTTAATTCCGGCTTTTTCTAACTCTTTCGCTAATTCGATCACTTCATCGATATCAGAGGCATCTTCAACCAAATCAAGCATTGATAAACGGAACATCAAAATGAAGTCAGTACCAATTTCTTCACGAATCTGACGCACAACTTCTAACGGGAAGCGCATACGATTTTCGTAAGACCCACCCCATTCATCGGTGCGTTTGTTGGTGCGTTTATTTAGCATTTGAGTAATGAAGTAACCTTCACTGCCCATAATTTCGATACCATCGTAATTTGCTTTTTTAGCTAATTTAGCGCAGCGAACATAATGACCAATGGTCTTCGTAATTTGCTTGGCACTCAGCTCTTTTGGCTTGAACGGTGTAATCGGCGATTTAACGGCAGAAGGTGCAACGTTAAGTGGAGTATAACCATAACGACCGGCATGAAGAATTTGCAGCAAAATTTTACCGTCTTCTGCATGCACCGCCTTAGTCACTTTCTTATGAAAGTGAACCTGCCAGTTATGCATCAACTTAGAGCCAAACGGTAATAGATCACCGGCGCGGTTTGGAGAAAAACCACCGGTTACCAACAAACCACAACCGCCACGAGCACGCTCAGCAAAATAAGCAGCCATTTCATCAAAGTGCCAAGGACGATCTTCTAAGCCAACGTGCATAGAGCCCATGATGACGCGGTTCTTTAGCGTCGTAAAGCCAAGATCTAGCGGCTCCATTAAATGTGGATAATGCGGGTTTTGAGCTTGTGTCATTCTGCTAACCTTTTGGGCTACTGCGGTTTAATCGCTCTAATAGAATAAGAATCTGAATATTAGAGTATCTAAAATTGGGAGCTTTAATTTATGCCACTAATATAGGGTGGAAGACGACGCAGGTAAATGATCAACTATCGCAATTCAATGTCTTTTTATAACATACAGTATGATAAACCTCGAATACGCTATAAATCAGAGCCCTATAAAAACCGTATTGCATTTACATATAAATATTATTAGTTAGTATCCTCTTAATAAACTTCTAATAACTGATGGCCTAATGACAAAACTCATAACCTTACCGCTATTTGTACTCTTACTTTTTATAAGTAACTCATCCTTTGCAAAAGATGAGTTTAATACTTTAGTCATAGCCCACCAGAAGATGCTATTACTGTTAGAAAATGCAAAAGAGCTCGACCCATTAGATAAGCATGTGCACAGTGCCCGTAATTTTTATGAGCAGAAAAACCATTATCTTGAGCACATATTTTCTCAAGCAGAGCAAGAGTCCGAGAGTATTGGCAATCAACAGCTATTACCCATCACACAAAAATTCATCGCTTATTATAAAAATACCAGCGCTTTATTAGAAGGCGATAAACTCGCTTTCTCTGACCTAGCCGATGAATTATTAATGCTAGAACAAGAAAGAAAAGTACCTAGCCAAGGTTTAATTCCGCTAAAACAAATTAATGCCGATATAAACCGTTTAATCGATTTATATCGTGAAGAATACCGCAGAGTATTAAACAAACTAGGAAAGCAACGTGGCGCTAAAGAACTCTGGCACGCTTATATTGTTCAATTAGAAAGTCTATATACCGATAAAGAACTACTAGGTGAAGTAGAGAAAAACCCGACATTAAACTTTGAAAAAACACGGGGCAGCAGTCTCGTTAAAGATAAGAAGGATCAACTAACCGGCAAGTTAGCCCCCTTAATTTGGGGCAACGGACTACCTGAGAAAACCGTGGTATTGACCTTTGATGATGGCCCTCACCGCTTAAGAACAGCAAAAATATTAGATACATTAAATACTTACGGTGTTAAAGGGTATTTCTTTGCAGTAGGAAAAAATCTTGGCTCAGTAAAAGGTGAAGTTAAATTGCATAAACGCAATAAAGCCATTATTAAGCGCATCACTGATGAAGGCCATATTTTAGCCAATCATAGCTTTAGCCATAAAGAACTCACCAAACTGAGCAAAGAAGACAAAATTTTAGAGTTATCCAGTACCAATAAACTGATAAAAACGTCTACCGGTTTTGATAATTACCTGTTCCGACCTCCTTACGGCTCCAAAAATCCAGAGCTCGAAATTATTGCAAAAGAGCAAGGTCTATCCAACATCATGTGGAACGTAGATTCTATGGATTGGGCCGACCCTATTCCGGAATCTATTAACGAACGCGTCTTCAAACTTTTAGAGAAGAAGAAACGTGGAATCTTATTATTCCATGATATTCACAAGCAAACTGTTAATGCCCTGCCAGCCTTATTAGAGGGCTTAGCCCTGCGAGGATATCGTGTAGTCACCGTTGATGGCTCCCCCTTTACACAGGGGCATAGCGGCATACCTAAACCACCAGAAGCCGAAGCACCTGAGCTGTATAAAAAGAGTTGGGCGGTGGTCATTGGCGTCAATAAATACAAGCATTGGCCAAAGCTAGATTACGCAGTATCTGACGCAACGAGTATTGCGCAAAAACTGCATGAAAACTTTGGTTTCAAAAAAGAAAATATTATTGAGCTATATGATGAAAAAGCAACCCGCGATAACATCGCTGAAGTCCTTGGCTATACCTTAGCCGACCCGAAGAAAATTAGTAAAGATGATCGAGTATTTATTTTCTATGCAGGCCATGGCGCTACTCGAGAATTGCCCAGTGGCAGTAATTTAGGCTATTTAATTCCAGTAGATGCCGAGTTCGATAAATTTCAAACGAAAAGTATTAGCATGAGTATGCTGAATGATTTTTCTTCTTTGATTCCCGCTAAACATGTCTATTTTGTTATGGACAGTTGTTATAGCGGCCTAGCATTAACGCGTGCGGGTGGTGGTGGCAAGCAAAGTTACAACTACCTAGAACACATTACCAACCGCACCGCTCGTCAAATTATAACCGCTGGTGGCGCTGACCAAGAAGTATCTGATGGCGGCCCAGGTGGACATTCAATATTCACCTGGACGCTTCTGCAAGCGCTAGATGGCAAAGCTGATACCGATGACAACGGCTATATTACCGCCTCTGAAATCGGCACTTATGTATCTCCTGTGGTCGCTAGCTATGCGCCACAAACCCCTGCTTTCGGCAACCTACTCGGTAGCCAAGGCGGAGACTTTGTTTTTAAGTTAAATCAAAATACCAAAGAGCGCAGCCAAAAAGAAGCGAATCAAGCCAAGCAGGAACAAGTGAAGGTCTTAGCGGAAAATACTCATAATCTAGCGACTGAGATTGAGCGTCCATTGGAACTACAAAAAACGCGCAGTGCTAATGGAGAAACTGCAACAGACAATAATGACGTTTCATTAAAAGATAATAAGCGAGTACAAGCCGCACATAAGGCCGATGCCGAAGCATTGAAATTGTATAAAAAAGGCGACCTAATCGCTGCAGAAAAGAAATGGGCCAAAGCCGTTAAGCTTAATCCTTATAACATCAATATTGTGAACAACTATGGCTTTGTATTAGATAAATTAGGGCGTAATGATGAAGCTCTTATCTGGTATTACCGCACGGTAGAACTCGATCCTAAACGCACTCCGATTTATTTGAACCTGGGAGATATGATGGTGAAGTTAGGCAAACCGTCTCTTGCCATTCCTTACTACCAGCGTTATCTACATCTCTACCCATCTTATAAAAAAGCAAATGAACTGCAAGAGAAAATAGATAAGCTCTCTTCCGATACTATCTATGAAATATAGCGAGACTAGATTTTAAGCAATTGATTCTAAGTAATTCATTCTAAATAATAGATACGAATAGTAGATTTTTGAACCTTAGAGGCAATCGGCCTCTAAGGTTGTTTAGCTTCTTTGGCTATTATCAATATTGCTTCTACTGCCGAGTCCAAATGATTGTTATTAGAAGGTATCAGCGTATTATTTAAACTCACCTCTCCGCCGTGTAGATGAGCAATTTCATGCACTAAACACAATCCAAGCCCAGAGCTCTTACGCCCCGTTGAAGGTCTAGGGGTCGAAAAGAAGCGTTCAAATAAACGCGGCAGAGCATAGTCTGGAATGACTCCTCCTTGATTGATTACCCGTAACTCGATATCAGATTGAGAGCTTTCTAAACACACTCGCAGCGCAACATTTTCAAAACTAAAATCAATGGCATTATCCAATAAATTTCGTACAGCCATGCGCAATAAAAACTCATCACCGTCAACATAGCCTTCAAAACCCTCAGACTTTTT
>Ga0115551_1002026_pt1 | contig 12556 bp, 17 predicted proteins | sample COGITO_mtgs_1103_FD_87179 | JGI IMG/M metagenome (GOLD analysis project Ga0115551, IMG submission 87179) | Pelagic marine microbial communities from North Sea - COGITO_mtgs_110321 | ecosystem: Environmental > Aquatic > Marine > Epipelagic | place: Germany:Helgoland, sampling site Kabeltonne... | reverse complement strand
TATTATAACTCCTATCATCTAGTTCTTGTGGTAGCTTACCTTTGTTAATTTGATCTTCTGTCCACAGGAACGCACTGGCATTCCACAGTATAGCACCTGCGTGATCTTCTGATTCATCTCCTTCACTAAGTGCTAACAAATGTCTACTCATGCTATCTATTAATCTACTGAGTGGGAATCCGTTGTGCCAGTTGTTGTCTCCGTAGAGTTTTCCTCCTTCTTCAAATCGTTTGGCAAGGGAGCGAAGGGCGATTGGAGGAATAAGGCTGAATCGTCCTCGTCCAGTAGCCCTGTCACGCTTCGCACCAGAGGCATAATGTTCTTTCTCTCCAGAGTTTGGTAGTTCTTCGGTGTCCATAATTTTGTTATCTGTTTTTGTTTTTTATTGTATTCTTGTTTTCTTAATAGTCTAGCCATCCAAGCATTCATCAAGGCATCTTGTTCATCTTGTCCTTTCTTCTCGTACATTGCGACAACAGATTCCCAAGTGTATCCGTGTTCGTCTAACCACTTCTTAGCAGTCACAGCTCCTACTCCTTTTGCACCACTGAATCCATCTGTTGAATCTCCCATCAGTGATTGTAGTAGGTGGAAGTTATCTGCTTCTTCTTCAGTAGGTTCGTGGTATTCTTCTCTGTTATAATCATAGAAGATTCCTGGTACACTCTTGAAGTCCTTGTCTATTGATACAATGATTCTCTTGTCTAACCTGTTCGGTCTTTCAGTAGCTAAGATACTTAACACATCATCTGCTTCTACATTAGCCCACAGTTGTGCGTCTAGTTCCTCTATCATCCACTGCTTCATAGGCTTTAAGATGATAGGTAGTACTGACTTCCTTCTGTTAGATTTATAATCAGGGAATAGTTTCCTTCGGAAGTTTGCTCGGTCACTAAGTGCTAACACTACTTCATCTGCTTTGAGTAGGTCTTTGAATTGTTCTATCCTTCCTAGTACTCTTTGCTTTGCTACTGCCATGTCTGCGTGTACAGTCCAAAGCTCCTCTTCCCATTGTATATTTTCTTGTGCTATGATTGACGATTCAAATGCTAACACATCAGCGTCAATTAGTATGGTTGTTTTACTCATAGAATATGCTCCAGTTCTCTTGGTATTTTTTATATCTTGATTTACTTTGCGGTAGTACGCTCAACTTTATAGATAAAGCTTTTATTTTTTTTCTTGGTATCATCCACCAAGTGTCTTCAGGTATAACGTAGCATCCTACTACATCTATAGTATCACACATGGAAGCCTTGTGAGCTAATCCTGTACTTGTGCTCACTGTATAACTATTAGTCGATGACTTATGTGTTGTTGATTTAATCTGTACCTTTAATATACCAGCAGGGCAAGTGACAATGAAGTCCCAAGGCATAGGTGTGGTAGGTACGTGAGGTTCAAAGTCTCTCTCTAGACATTCTGTTATAAACCTTGATTCTGATATTGCTCCTATCCTCTGCGAGTTTGATGAAGGCATTTCATTGTTGTTGTGTTGATTCTTCCAGTCCCAAGAGACATCTAAATCAGTTGTATCATACAAGTTTGCAAGGGACAAGTAGTAATCGTATTCAAGTTCTAGTGTGTCTGTGACCATGACTCTCCTATCTTGTACTCACCATCCATCGGACAGTTTAACTTTAACTCTTTACCTGCTGCCTTGATTGCTTGTACTGCTAACTGTCCGTATGTCTCAGCTTTCTCAGGTAGTACTTCAGCTTGGAACTCATCGTGTATGTTACCTACGAATGTATAGTCCCTGCCGTGTTGCCATTCAAGACTCTGTAGTTTGCTGTACAACTTTATCAAAGCTACCTTCATAACTACAGCACCTGCTGATTGAAGTAACATATTAAGTGCAGAGTGTGGACTTCTAATAGGAAGTATCCTTCCATCTATACCCACCAGTCTTTTACTTCGTGTTACTTTTTGTTCGATACCTTTCTTTAATATCTTTAAAGCAGGTAAGTTAGAAAGGAACTTCATCTTTAATATCTTTCCTTCCTTTAGACTACCACCTACTATCTCTCCAATCTTTCCATCTCCTGCTCCGTAAAGGAATCCATAGATGAATGTCTTAGCTTGATCCCTAGTCTTTAACCCTGCTGCTTTCTGATTCACAGTGTGGATGTCTCCTTCTAGTATATTCCTAGCGTACTCTCCACCATCCCAGTTAGCTAAGTAGTGAGCAAGCATACGAAGTTCTAACCCACTAGCGTCACAACCTACTAATTTATATCCACTCTTAGCGATGAATAAACTACGGCACTCTTCACCATAAGGAACTCTACCAGCAGGTACTTGAGCTAGGTTAGGTGAGGAGTGAGTACATCTACCTGTGACTGCACCGTTTGTATTGACTCGTCCGTGTATCCTGCCATTCTTAACTAGCTTAAGCCATCCATTCTTGCCGTCAGCTAATTGTCCTAGTCGTTTGACTACTAATAGATACTCTAATAAAAGCTCGGCAGCTGGATGGCTTATTTTTTTAAGAGTAGCTTCGTCTACCTTTACAGTCTCTCCGTCATTACTAACTGGAAGTTCAATCCCTAGTTCCTTAAATCTTTCTTTGATCTGTAAGCGACTGCCAGGATTAAACGGTGTTACTTTTTCTTGTGTCCCGATAGACTCAGCATCTTTAACTAGGTTCTGTACCATACCTCTTTTCTTAAGTATATCTTTTAACTTAGCTTTGGTAGGTGCATTGATTATCTCTACTCCATCCATGTGTTCAATCTTTAAGGACCATCCAGCAGAGGACTTCATCTGTTCAACTTTAGGTTCAAACATTTTTTGCAGTTCATCCTTCAAGCGAGCAGATACAGTGTTAAGTTTTTGTTCTAACTGTTCTGCTTTATCCACATCAAACTCAAACCCTTTGCTTTCCTGTAGTCTGATGATGTAAGCGAACCAATGTTCTACTGCTAACATCTTCTTACTAGGGTTCTGATTTATTAGGTACTCATACAATGTCTTTGTTACTATGACATCTCGTTCACAGTACTTCTTCATGTCTTCATTGTAACTGTCCCAAGCACCTTCTTCTTCTCCGTAAGATAGCTTTAATATCTCACCCATCCTGAGACCCCAGGCTTTTAAGCTGTGACTACCAATCATTTTAGTGTCAAAATTTTTCCTACTAAAATCATCTTCCTTTAAGTCTGGATTCAAACACCTACTCATAACGAGGGTGTCTTGCACTTTGACTAAAGGAGGATAGAAGTTATACAGTTTAGATAGGGCAGGTAGGTCAAAGCCTATGATGTTATGACCGATGATCTTGTCTGCTTTGCTTAACATATCTAGTCCTGCTCTCATGCCGTCACCCTCAAAGGTAATCATCTTACCTCCTATTGGATCATACACACTCATGCAATGACAGACTTTTAAATCATTTAGATTAGTGAAGTCTTCAATGCCGTTGGTTTCTATATCGAAGAATAGTATTTTCATATTTTTAAAACGGTGCTTTACCGTTATTGTTGGTTATTGTTTTGTCTTTGAATACCTCTTCATCTTCGGTGTAACGAGCACTGTCTGCATTGTAATACAATGTAGTTGCCAATCCTGTCTCACCACTGAATCTATTTTTAAGTACTCTTACTTTTGTTTCGTTGCTGTCTTCTTTCTGTTGGTTTCTTTCTAGTCCTATCACCATGTCACTTAGTTGTGAGATTGAATGACTACCTCTCAAGTCACTTAACCTAGTAACTCCTCCCTCTTCATGTCCTCCTCCGTTAGGTGGTCTTCTAAGGTGAGATACTAACACCATTCCACATCCAGTCTCTTCCACTAAGCTTCGTAGTTGTGTCATTGTGTTATCAATTAACCTTCGTTCATCATCTCCTTGGATACCACTAACTACAATAGATAGATGGTCAAGGAATATCCACTTACATCCTAGCCCTTTGCACAGGTAGCGTATCTTTGATAATAGATTATCACTTTCTGTACTTCCGAAGTGGTCATAGGTATAGAAGTTTCCGTTACCTACAGTCTCATCGAATGCTTTTCGTAACTCCTTCTCAGTCAAGGTGTTCTCCATGTGAAGAGGTTTCTTAATGTGGATACCCATGATACCTAACGCTGTCCTTCTAACACTCTCTTCAAGTGCGATGTAACCTACCGTCTCTCCAAGTCCAAGAAGGTGGTGACATACTTCGCGACAGAACAAGGACTTACCTATCCCTGACCCAGCACAAAGTGTTACCAGTTCTCCTCTTCTAATACCGTGTGTCATTTCATTTAACGAGAGGTAAGGATAAGGTTGGCACTCTGAAGTGTCTTCCTTTATGACTGCTTGCCATATCTCTTCTCCTCCTACTATCCCATCAGGTCTGTACTCTCTCGCTTGCCACAAGCAATTAACTAACTCTTCGCTACGCTTGGCTACGATCATATCACTAGCATCTTTTAACGGTAGCTCTGCGATGGATGCCTTGCCTGGAGTTAGAAGACCAGCACATTCTGTTGCTCCCTTTCTTCCTGGGTCATCATTATCAAAGCAGAAGATTACTTTTTGAAAGGACTCCAACCAATCGATTGATTGACTAACGTACTTCTTTGCTGCTCCTGCTCCATTTGGTACAGATACTACTGCCCACTTGTTTCCGAATGCTTGTGAAATACTTAACGCATCCACCTCACCCTCGCACACCACTACTCTTCTTCCTCCATCCTTCCAAAGGTGCTGACCATATAAGCCAAGCAACTCTCCTCGAATGTGGAATTGTTTATTCGCAGTGCGTATCTTTTGTCCTACTAATGTGCCATCTCTACTTCTATAGTTCGCTATCTGGACAGGTTCTTTATTGAAGTATCCGATTTGATACCCCCACTTCTGACAGGTCTCACTTGTTAAGTTCCTTCTTGTTATATCTGTGTACTTACCAGTAAGAAATGATGTTTCACTGTTGTTACTGCTCACCTTTACAGTTCCTCCTTTAGGTCTACTGTATGTAGCACAGCTGAAACACATTGTGCTTCCGTCTGCGTTGACTCCGACAGCGTCACTCGACCCACACTTTGTACATTGCTGATGCGTGTTAGTGAAAGCCATGACTTTGGTACTTGTTTATGTGCATATAATATTCCTTTCTTTTCACACCACATTGCATAAGTAGTCTTACTACCTTTGCGTATTTTATTGTAGGCGTTTTGAAATAACAACCTGATGTCTAGCTCAGGATGTTGTTCTTTGATTAGTAAATGCTTAGACCTATCCTCCGTGACCCACCTTCCCTTGGTCTCTACTATGATTCCGTTGGGAAGAATGAAGTCAGGAGTGTAGGTACTAAGTCTCTTATACTCAATGACTAACGTCTCGTACTTGTAATCTATTCCGTGACGCTTTAACTGAGCAGCTATTCTCTCTTCAAACCCACTCCTAAAAGTCGGCAGTGAGGGTGTCTTCTTCTTCTTCGGCATCAAGTGCTTGGTCCAGGGTTTCACCTCCGTTAACATATCCACCTTCAACAGCAGTGAACCCAAATGAATCAGCTGCTTGTTCTGTGAACTCACCCTCTGACAATTCAATTACTTGAACAGCTAATAAATCTAACGATAATCCTACTCCTAACAAGGAAGTGTACCAAGTCTTAGGGCGTACGTTAAGGCGTACCTTTGAACCACCTCGTACTATTGTTTCTTTGTCCCAAGGATTACCTTTTGAATCAAACAATCCAATTGAACGAGTGTACGTACTACCAGTCTTCTTACTTATTCCGTTAACAGGTTTCAACTTTGCTTTTAGGATGTAAGAATCTCCTTCAAGTTGAATCGGTAACTCATAGGACTTAGCTTTCTTACCAAGCTCCTCACTTTTCTCCAGTATTGCTTCTTCAAAGATAGGTTTGAGTTGCTTTACAATAACTTCACCTTCTTCTTTTGTTAACACTAAGCTACAGCTGTACTCACCACCCTCTACGAACTTAATACTCGGTGTGTTAACCCAAGGATACTTAGCAATTCCTACAGGTGTAGTGATACTGTCTAATTTTGATCTACTTTTTATAGCCATTTCTTTCTTCTTTCTATTTGTTGTTTTATGAGAACAGGTACTGGCAGTCGTTTAATGCAGACACGTCAAGTGTGCCTAGTTCTGTGCTGTCTTCCAGTTCGTTCGTTCCAGTTTGTGTAGCGACTTCGTTGTTGAACTTATTCCCGATGTCGTTACTAAAAATCTCTTGGTATATCTCTCTCAATTGTTGGTGCATCTTCGGTGCGTTAGGGCTTTGAGTTGCAAAGCTGTCATGTATAGATGAGACATCACCTTTGAATTTGCAAGCTAAAAAATGTACCACACTAGCATCGATACTGTGTATCACGTTGGGTACAATAGCTTTAGCCATCTGAGAAGGACAAATTAAATTGTTATCTCTTCGGTACTTTACTTGAATGCTTTGCATATTAAGGACAGATTTAACGTAAAGGTTATCTTTCTTAACAAGCTCCTGTTCAATAGGTAATCCAAAGGGTGAAGTCCACGTAAATTTTTTATCACACTTTCGTATTTGATTCTTCAACTTTTTCATGAAGGTAATCTGTTTACCGAGCATCCAATTTGCTACTTCATTAATCAAGGTAGCAAGGTAGAGCATAGCTTCCACATATTCAGTGTTACTAAATGGATTGACTCGTCCGTTACGGATCTCCCTTTTGAATACATCTTCTACTTCATCAACACTAGAGTAGCTATTCATTCCAAAAGGTTTACACATTACTATCTTCTTTACATACTTCCTTGTAATCCCCCACTTTAACCAGTCACCAGCAAGAGAGTGTCTGTGCTTATTAGTGTGCAATCTAGTATTTACACGGTCACATATCTCTTGGTATAAATCTTTTGGTTTATCTTGTGGTACTAAGTTTGTCCACTCTCCAATCTCCTCATCTTTTAAAAGTAAAGATAGAATCTGTACACCATTACAAGTAGCGTCCATGTGACAAGGTAACCTCGTTTCAAATCCATATCCTTCCTCCTTAAATGCTTGGTATTCAAAACAAAACGCCAGGAAAGCCCAAGGATCAGAAGCTTCTTGCCAATAGTCATTGTTAAAAGGATCAGACGCACATTCTTTTATCTCATTTTCGTGGTCCTTTACCCAAGCAATGCGTTCATCATAAGTCCCCTTTGTACCCCATACATTTGCTCCGTGAATTAACAACCACCTACTCTCCTCCTCGTTAGTAATTGGTACGCTATTGTAAAACTCTAAGCAACTCCTTCCAAGGTCACAACTTTGTGGGTTAACATAGCTAGGTACATAATACACTCGTCCTCTGTAATCCATTTGAACTGGAAAGAAAAACTTTTCCTTGTCAGCGTATAACTTACAGACGTGTAGGATTTTTAAACACCTCATCCTTTGTCCGTTAGTCCGTTGGTTAAACTCATAGATATACTTAGCCTTCTTCTTCCACTCGATAAAAGCTTCAGGGTCTTTCTGTACTAGTCCTTCTACTGGGTCAAGTGGTTCAAGCAACTGACTCTTTTGCATAGCTCCGATGGACAAGTCATTTTCCCACGCCCATTGCATGACTTCGTATAACTTTTTATTCAATCGATACGGTACATTTTGCAAGTTGTTTAAAGGTTCAAAAGCCTTAGATAAATCCCTCGACATATCACTTCGTTTCATAATGGGAAGTTGTGGAAGTTCAATCGAACTGTACCCACCACCCCAGTTGTCATTCCATTCAATAGGTTTCTCAAGAGTAGCTAACCAAAAGGGAGACAAGACTTCACAGTGTTCATCATACTTCTTGATCCACTCGTACATCTTAGGGTTTGGAACTAGTATCTTCTTTGTCTTTCTCCCTTGGCAGAATCGATCACGGACAGAAAACAAATTGGTTTGTAAGCGTATCACTTCTAATAACCAACATCCAATCACTGCTTTATGGTGTTGTTTAAAAAGATCAAAGCGTTTATACCTTCCTTGTTTGTGGAACTTCCTTTCCTTTGCCCAGAAGTGGGACATAAAACGATACCTACTCTTCGCGTCTTTTCTATCCCTTTCAAGTAGCATCCAATCGCTTTTGTTCATGTGCTTTTTAAAGTAACGGACACGTACTTCATCTTCTATTGCTTTTGCCATTTCAAAACTCGCAGCAGTAATGTTTGGTTCGTCAATTAACAAATCAAATAGCTTCTTAATGCCAAGATATGCAATCACACTGGGTTCTAAATCCCATACAAAAGGAAGCCATAAAGGAACAGGTGCGTCTGGCTTTGAACAGTCTTCAAAGTACCTAGCAATTGCATTCTCTACGTCCTCATGTATCGCTCGTCCTAGTCTCTTATAGCTTGGTTGTTCGGACAGGTAATTGTTATCTTTATATACCTCCTTCATCTTCCTGTACCTGTGCTTTCCCCACTCTACCATCGACTGTTCCCACATATCTTCTTTTGGGTGTCCACTTACTCTTTTATTGCTCACTTTTAATCTTTCTTTTTTTAATTTCAAACTCTCTCCACTCCTTCGGCTTCCTTCTTGGTATGTCTGTTCGTATCAATCGTCCTAACTCATCGTAACCTAGTTGGTTATTCATCCAAAACAATTCAAACTTTTTCTTTACCTCCAATTCAAACTCTCTCGTAGTATAATATACTTCATCGAAATCTTCATCACTACTCATCGGTCTCCTCCTCTTCTTCTAACATCTCTCGCTCTCTCTTTGCTTTCGCTAAGGTCATGCAATCAGGTTCTTCTTCCTTATCTTCTTCAAGTTCATTGTGCCAGTATTTATTTTCCATCATTGTTGTACTCCTCTAATAGTTTCTGTAAGGACAGGTAAAGTTCAAAGTATTTATGTTCGGGATCAAGTACTCCTTTGAAGTGCTCGGTCATTATATAGTGCATGGTTTCTTCTATCATATTTCTATTCACTTTCATTCAGTTTATTGTATTGGTTCAAAGCATCTGAATAGTTTTCGTATTCGTAGCCCTCGATGTAGTCATCTTGTTGTCTGACATCTACTATCCAGCTCGTCTCATCTAGTTTGCGTAGCATTACTTCAATTCCGTTGTCATCTACTCCACTATATATTTCTTCTTCTATCATAGTATTCTTTCAGGATGGTTTAACTGTACTCGTATGTACTCACCATTCTCATCTTCATCAAGGTCAGCAATATTATAGTCATCTGTTTCGACTATGTTCTGAGCTAATATCTCAAAGTTAAGGTTTAATTCTACTATATCATTTCCGTTGTGATCTTCTATTTTTATTCTTGTCATATTTTTTATTGGTTGGTTTATATATTTAAAATCTTTAATTGTTATTTCTGTTCTCATTGGTTGGTTAGTTGATTGTCTAATGCATCCTTCGATTGTGGAGTAATTCATCTAGTCTGTATATAAGAAGCCAAGACTCAGCAAGAATATTAACATAAACATTAGTAGCATTTCTAGGCTCATTATTTAATCAACTCCCTGGCGTGTAAGAATTTCATACCGAGCATCTTTGCCAAGTCTCTTCCTGACCTGTTAGCTTCTTCGATTCCGTCCCTTGTTTCAAGGGTGGAGATTTCTCGCTTTTCAGTAACACCTTTTAAGGTCTTACTTTCAGCGTAAATTGCATATTTTTTGATTGTAGTTCTTTTCTTTCTTATCTTTTTCATGTTTTGGTTTTATTGGTTTGGTTTTCTCATTTTCTTTAGTTCTTTAAGAACACTTTTATATTGCTCAATCTTTTCTTCGTGTGAATTAGCTCGCCCAGTAAACAGATTAGGCAAGTCTTTCATGTGCCACTCGATATATACTTCCTTGTAATCGCTTACAATTCTGTAAACAAAAGCTTGTTCTTCTATGTATTCTGTGACGCTCACAAACTCGCCCTTCTTTCATCTCTTAATCTTAACAAATAACTTTTAGGTATCATTCGATTAAGCTTTTGTATCCCTTTTTGATAGATCGCTTTAACTTGTCTCAATTCCCTCCAGCGATTATCTTTATTTAAAGTCAATCCAAGCGAGCTTTTATCGTAGCCTTGCAACTCTCTACAAGCTTGGTTAAAAGACTTTTCAAGGCAGTTTATAGACACTTTGTAAATCTCAAACTCCATCGGTTGCAATGATTCGTAATGCTTCACTTGTTTTCTACATAAATTGGGGTCAGTGTTTTTTGATAAGTTCATGGTTTTATATTATAGTTTGGTTATATCTTTTATTAGTCGAGTTGTCGCAAAGTTATTTATGTGTACGCATCGGTTACCTTGTAAGCTTGTAAAGACAAGCACAACTTTTCCTTTTAACTTGTCCCCGTTGTCGTCTTTAAAGGTAACAATATCATTTTCTTTTATTTTCATATTATTATTTTCTTTCTATTTATTGGTTAGAGTGAACATATAAAGATTAAGATTGCCCACGTTGCAAGCACAATTACTGGTGACAATAACCATATAACAGCTTGTTCTTTGCGTGAAGGTTTTAGTGAGTTGAACATTTTTTGTATATCCGTATTTTCTTGGTTATTTTTCATGTATATTTTCTATTTGGTTAATATTAATCTTCTGTTTCAATGTGTTCTTTTAATTCGTCCCAATTGATATCTTGCAAGTCAATCATATCAGCCAGTATTTTGTCGGTTACGCACTCACCATTAGATAAGTTATCAACCTTTTCTTCTAGCTCGTCTTTTATCCAATCAATATCTGATTGTGTGTGTGGCTCGATCCATAAGTTAATAAGCCACGTTGATCTATTAGTCCATCCATTATATGTGTTTTCTGTTTTCATAGTATTTTTTCTATTTTGGTTATTAATTAGTAATTGGTTTGCTCTTTTAAAAAGATTATTTTCTTAACTTCGTCAATCTTATCTTGCATGAAAAGTCTAGTAGGCTCAGTTAATACTTCGTATTCTCTAATTAAAGTATCTTCCCAGTTTCTTCTTAAAGCTTTTAATTCTTGTAATGATTTTGTTTCTAGTTGGTTCATAATATTGGTTGTAATTAATGGTTAATGATTTTAGCACCTTGCAATTGATCAAGATCAAAGCGATTGCCTTCTAAAGGATTGCCTTCGAGGTGAGCTTCGAATTGATTGAGAGATGTTAAATGATGATCGACCACCCAAACAAGCTCAGGATTTGAAGACCAAATGATTTTACTGCCTATACTAGGTAACTTATTTTTCATAAATAATTAATGGTTAATTGCTCGAATGCTCGAAGCCCGCATCTTTCAAATTAGAAAGACTGCTTATATACTAAATTATCTGTCAAATCGATGCAGTAGGATAGTTCAATAGATTTGTGTAATAAATTATCTTTTAGTATCTTTTTTATTTTGTAAGTATCTTGATTAATAATGATTTACAACTATTTTTAAAAAAAGATAAAAAACTTTTAATCATATAGTAAAAAAACAAGTTAAAGCGAAAAAGTTTGTTGTAAAGCTATAACTGGCAGGATGTTATGAAAAGATTGGGATTTAATTTGTAGTGTTTATCAGTGATTCAATAGACTTTGATTAGTCAAAGTAGATAGTTTGATTGATAGTAAATAAAGGCTTTGATTAATACTTGTTATAGACTTTGATTAATCAAAAATAAACAAAGTAAAAAATACAAATTTACAAGTGAAGTCATGACGTCATGATGTCTTTATTTCAAGCTGTCATTACATCAATAACAATTCCTTAACGCAACTTACTTGCAATAACGATAGGTTATTACCTAAGTCGTTGATTACCAGTAATTAGACATAATCTATATTGTACGATTCACGTTGATAATCAACGAGTTATGAAATTAATTTTAACAGTATACCCACCCCATAGTAATTTTAGAGGGGTAGCTCGGGGGTTTTTTCCGTTCGCGTATATAGCGTAAGCCCCTCAAATTTTTCTACCAAAAATCCAATATACTTTTGTTTAAAAGCAGAGCATGTTTCACATTATCTCTTCGTCATCGTCATCTTCTTCATCTTCTTCTAGTTCTAAAAGGATGACACTGGTAGCTAATATATCGTATTTAACAAACTCCAGTACACCTAAGATTGTTTGGTCATTCAAATCGAACTCCCCTTTATAACGATTTATTAAATTACATAAGTCGTTGGTTAACAAGTCTGTCTGAGTATCTATGTCCATATCTTTAAATTTAAGGCTTTACAAATCTGAAAATCGTTTATAATGTTATCTATAACTTCTAAGGAGTCTTTCTTTAAAGACTATCTTTTAAAAACTACTTTAAAGTAACTTTAACAAGAAGTCGATACTTCGTTCTTCTCCTTCTAATCCTTTAAGAGTAAAGACCAAGACAAAGACCTTCTTTAACCTTCTCTTTATTAAAAAACTTTTTAAGGATAGGTGTGTCTAAAGACCAATAGTATCTTTCTTTTTAACATATATGATTAATAAAGTCTTTAAAAGGAGGAGGGTCTTCGTCAGGGTCGACCCTCTTTTAAAAGTAGTATCTGCAAAGATATGTATTTAAACTAACTACCGAAGCACTTACATTAATCACATCCAAAGGTTACTGTTATAAGAGTCTTTAGATTTGTTAAATGTATCTACAAAGGACGTTAGTTCTTTGTCCAGGAGTTCCTGTT
>Ga0115551_1002018_pt1 | contig 12581 bp, 6 predicted proteins | sample COGITO_mtgs_1103_FD_87179 | JGI IMG/M metagenome (GOLD analysis project Ga0115551, IMG submission 87179) | Pelagic marine microbial communities from North Sea - COGITO_mtgs_110321 | ecosystem: Environmental > Aquatic > Marine > Epipelagic | place: Germany:Helgoland, sampling site Kabeltonne... | reverse complement strand
CGAGAGACGCCGATCGCGTCCCGAGCGCACTCCACAGACGTCATGGTAAGCACCGAACCCGTCGCACGTCGAACCCTTCAGCCGTGGATCGATGTCGTGAGCCGCGCTCAAGGGCGGCCTCCCGTCGGTTCAAAAAAACTGATTCAACACTGATTCAACTCTGCGCCCACACGCTAACCGACCTCCATCCTCCACCCACAGAGCGCGCAGAGCGGAAGCGCGGGCGCCGCGCTCGCCGGTGCGACCAAAGAACAGCTCGCCAAGGCGCTGGAGACGTCCGCCAAGAAGCTCAAGGCTGCCGATAAGCGCCTCAAAGAGCTCACCGCCGAGAACGCGGCACTCTCCAAGGATTCGACGGACGCCAAGGACCGGCTCGCGACGGTGACCGCCAAGGCTGACGCCTCGGACGCCACGATCGCGGAGCTGAACGCCAAGGTCCAGGCCGCGGATGTCGAGGTCGCCGCCGCCAAGGAGCGTGCGAGCGCCGCCGAGGCCGCCACCGCGGCGGCAGCCGCGCAGGTTGACTCGCTCGCCGAAGAAAAGTCTCGATCGGAGATTACCAAAATCAGGGAGGCCCAGGAAGCCGAGCTGCGCAAGATCAAGGCGAGCGACGAGTCCATCCGACGCAGGCTCCACGACGACCTCGAGCAGACGAAGGAGATGAAGCAGGCGGTGATCGAGAAGCTCATGGACGAACTGGACGCCCTTCAAAGGCAACTCGCCGAGGTGCAGGCCAACACCCCGACGCCCAAGGCGAAGAAGGGCACTGGGATCCTCGACTCGGACGATGAGGACGACGAGCGTCGCAAGATGACCCCGACGGACTTGGAGCAAGCGCGGGCGAGCGTGGACGCCATGAACAAGCAGGCTGAGGAGCTCAAGGGTATGTACGAGGAGAGCGAAGCGGCGCGGGAGCAGACAAAGGCGGCGTTGGGCGCGGTGGCCGCCAATCTTCAGGAGACCAAGGCCGAGAAAGCCGAGCTGGAGACGCGCGTGGAGGCTCTCAGCGGGGAGAAGACTGCGCTCGAGGAGGAACTCGAGGCGCTGCGCGCACAGCTGGCGGCTGCTGAGGCGTCCGCCGAGACCTCCGCGGCTGACGTCGCCTCCCTGACGGAAAAACTCTCGGCGGCGGAGGCAGATGTCTCGGCGGCGCGGGGCGAATGCGACGCCAAGGTCGACGCGTCATCCCTCGACGCCGTCAGGTCCGAGCTCGAGGTCGCACAGCTGGCGCTGAAGGAGAAGGAACGCGAGCTGGCAGACGCCACCGCCGGGCACGACGCCGAGCGCGCCAGCGTCGAGGAGAAGGTTGCCGAGGTGAAGAAGCGGATGACAAAGTTGGAGGGTAAGCGCGATAAGCTCGTCGCCGAGCTGGAAACCGAGCGGCAGAAGATCGCGGAGTTGGAGCAGACGAAGCTCGAGCTGACCGAGCAGGTCGCCGCGCTCCAGGTTGCCAAAGCCGAGGCTGAGAAGACGTCTGCCGATTTTGAAGCCGCGTCTCAAAAGTACAAAAACATGCAAACGGCGGTGGAATCTCAGCACGCGGAGATCGCCGAGGCGGCCAACGAGCTCCTCGCCGAGCGCGACGCGTTGCTCGCCAAGGTCGCAGAGCTCGAGGCATCGCATGCGGAGGCCAAGGGATCCAACGAGGCGTCGCTCGCCGAACTTTTAGAACAGTTGGCGGCGAAGGACGCGGCGGCGGAGACTCTCAAAAAGTCACTCGCCGACGCAAAGACTGAGCTCGCGCGGTCCCAGCCCGGCACCGCGCGCGCGTCCGACGAAGTCGCTGACGCTGCCGATCCCGACGCCGGCGCGCGGTCCACGTTATCGTTCCTCGGTTTCTCACCGTCCGCGGCCGAGAAGGCTGAGGCGGCGGCGGCGGAGAAACAGCGAAAAGAACAGATGGAGGCTGCCTGGGTCAAGGCCTCCACCGCGAACGACCTCGCGCGGCCCAGCCAGCAGGCCCGACGATCCGAGACGCCGGTATCACCGACGCCGTCCGCGGATAACTCGGTGGACGCGGGAACGCCGCTGCAGGGCGCCGCGAAGGTGTTCAACAACGAGACGTACCTGGCGGAGGAGGAGGCGGAATCGCTCCGGGAGGAGTTCGCCGCAGCCAAGTCGCAGTTGGATGCGGCCACTTCCAAGCTCGCGGAAACGGAGGCGTACAAGGCGAAGCTCGCGAAGCAGGCGGAGATGATGGAGGAAAACTACGCGAAGATATCCCAGGACGCGGTCGCCGCCGCGGAGGAGACGAACAAGCTTAGATACGAACTAGCGAACGTCACCGCGCAGCTCGAAGCGGCGCGAGCGGAACTCGAGATGAAAATGGACACCGACGCCGCGGACGCGTCCGCCAGCCGCAGCGCGCTCGCGGACGCCACCGCGCGCATCCAGTCGCTGGAACACGTCAAGGACGTCGCGGTGGAAAAGGCTGAGACGCTTCGATCGGAGATGCAATCGCTCAAGACCAAGGTTGAAGAAACCTCGCGAGAATTATCCGCCAAGGAATCCGAGCTCGCCGCGAAAGAAGCCGAGGTGGCGGCGATTCGGTCCCAGGCTGCCTCCGCGGCGGCCAATCAGAGCGCGCTCGACGAAGCGAACGAGCTCATCGGCGCGCTCAAGGCTGAGCAGGACGAGGCGTCCTCGGAGATGGAACGATTGCGAACCGAGCTCGCTTCAGTCGCCGACGAGCTTCAATCAGCGAAGAAGGACCTCGAGGCGAACGCGTCGAACGCCGCGGCTCTGGCCGAGGCGACCATGCGCGTCACCTCGCTCGAATCCGAGCGAAACGCCGCGGCTGCCGAGATCGTTGCACTCCGCGGCGAGCTCGAGGCCATGCGCGGTAAGAACGACGGCGCGAGCGCCGAGGACCTGGTGTACCTCAAGAACGTCGTCGTGAAGCTTCTGGAGATGCCGGGGCACAAGGACCACCTCGACGTCCTCCCCGTGTTGGCCACGCTCTTAAAGTTCTCGCCGGACGAGACGCGACGGTGCAGGGACGGGATCATGAACGGTCTCGCCGCGGAGGAGGACATCATAGCGGACACCGTGGGGCAGGGCCTCGAGGCGGTCGGGTCCGCGGTGTCCAGCGTCACCAGCATGTTCGGCGTATCATCACTCTTCGGGTCGAGCTCGAGCTCGGGCTCGGGCGTCGCGGAGCCGGCGTCGCCGAGTGCGGCCGCGGGGGGCGAGGGGGGTGGGCTCAGGCGGGTCGCATCGCGCGAGGCGTCGTCTCCGGTGGCTGCGCGACCGGACGGGACGGGAGATGCGTTCAATCCTTTCGCTAGGAGGTGACCTATTAATGCTAAATGCTATCGGCAATATGCCGTGAATCCTATTTGCTGCGCTCTATCTATGTTTTCCGCTAATCGCCTACCTGCTGCTGCTGTTACTGCTTTACCGTTTCTTTCGTCCTGTGTTTCATGTGTGGAGTACGATATCGGGAGGTCCAGATGTTGGTTAGTGCGTTCCTTTCCACCCACCCAGTGACACGAGCCGCAGTGTTGCGAAGGTTCGAGAGTTTTCTATCGCGGGAGCTAATTTTCGGTGATGACTCTATTTTCGGGAATAATCCAGCTCCTGCCCTTGCGCATTACATCCACACCAATCCAGACACGGCCAGCGACCGGAGACCAGGTGACGCTAAATCAAGAGATAATACACGAGTATTCGGGGTGCCAACAGCGCCGTCCATCTCTCGAGCTAACACAAATTCACACAATAACGTCATTCGGCATTTAAAAGTGCGATGAATGGAAGAGGTCTCCGCGGTGATGTCAATGAAGTTCTGCTTTCGCTGTCCGTGATGATCGTGAAATAACCGTGTCGATGATGTTGAAATGCGTCCAGTCCACGTTCGATTCAGGTTCAGTAACCGCCCGCCATTTTGCGCTTCTGCCCGCGGCCGCCGTTCGCCATGCCTCTGCCGCCGCGGCCCTGATGCGGCCCCGGCGGCGGCCCGCGCCCGCCTCCCCTCATCGGCGGCCCGCGTCCACCCCGTCCACCTCGACCCCGCCCTGGACCGTGTCCCCACCCGGGGTCATCCATCGGAGGGAACGCGCGGGGCGGTGGGTCGTTCCGTGGCATCGGGCCGCGTCCTCCCATGCCGGGGCCAGGTCCGCCGTTGCGCCCGACGGGTGGGGGGGGACCGCGCCTCTGATTGGGGTTAGGGTTGGATCCATGCATGTGCGGCGGTTCGCGTCCTCCCATCGGCGGCGGACCCGCGGGTAGCGGCGGGCCGTTGTGGAACCCACCGTTCGGCCTACCGCCGAGGTTACTCGGTCGCCGCCCGCCGTTCATCATGCTGCCCTGCGATCCGCGAGGTGGCTCGGGTTTGGGCGACGCTCGGGACCCCCGGCCCCTCCCGCCGTTCACGCCGCCCCCTCGGCCGCCGCCGCTCCCGCTCCCGCCCCTGGTCCTCGCGGCGGCGGCGCGGAGCTGCGCCACCTCGTCCTCCTCGCCCGCGCCGTCGCTGCCGCCGACGTTGGTGATGGCGCCGGTCGCGTCGGTGGGCGCGTCGGACGCCGCGGGTTCGGCGACTGTCGGGTTTGAACGGACGGGTTTGGCGACAGTCGTCGTCGTCGTCGTCGCCGTCCTCGAGGGTTTGTTGGACGGCGCGTTTGAGGTCCGTTTGGTGGACTCGGCTTTTGTGGTGGTCCGGTGGGACTCGTCGACCTCGATGTCCTCGAGGTCGTCCACCTCGTCGTCGGCGAGTATGTCCCCGATGGCGTCGTCCTCGGTGGGCGGGGCATCCGCGTTCGCGGCTGCTTCCTCGGCGAGGGTCTTTTTCCTGCGTACGCGTCGGCTCCCGTTGGAGGAGGGCTCGACGCTCTTGCGGTCGACCTCGGTGGCCTCCGTCGCGGCGTCCGTGGCGAACTCCTCGTCGTCCTCTTCGCCGTCGTCTTCCTCTTCGTCGTTGTCTTCGTCGTCGTCGTCGTCTTCTTCGTCGCCGCCCGCATCTTCGGCGACGCGCTCGAGATGGCCGGCGTCGTTCCCCGTCTCGTCCTCCTCTCCCGCGCCGTCCTCGCCGCCCTCGTCCGTGAGCTGCGCGAGGAGGAACGCGAGATGCTCGCCGAGGGCCTCTTCGTCCAGCTCATCGTCGCCGTCGCCGTCTCCCGCGCCCACCAATCCTTTCGCGACCGCCTCCTTCGCGAGCATGCTCTGCGTGAAGGTGAACTCGCGCCTGGAGAGAAAGGCGGAGATGACGCGGAAGACCTGCGCGTCCGTGTACCGCGGTAGCAGGAGTCGCGGTTTGGGAAGAGACGCCGTGGTCATCGCGCCCGGTAACCCCCTCGCCCCGACTGCCTCGCTCTTCGAGGCTGGGCGATCTGTCTGGGCAATTTTAGGGCAGCTCGAGTTTGCTCTGGGGAGTTTGGCTGCCAAGGGGTTCAACCTCTTCTGGGTTTTTCGTCCGTCCAACGCGGCGGCACTTCGGAGAGCGCGGCTGGGCGCGTAGTGGCACCTGTGTTCCGGTCTCGGGCGTCGGAATAGACGTCGTAGCCGAGAGGAGACAGGCGAGCGCGTTAGCGGTCGATCGGGGTGGATACAAGGGACGGAAAGGGGGCAGCGCATCCGCACGGATCTGACGGGGCAAAAGGACTCAGCGGAGCAGGCTAACAATTCACGATGCAGTCCCTTCCGGAGCTGGAGCAGCTGTGCAATGTCCTGTATAACGGGCACGATCCGTCGGAGCGGGCGCACGCCGAGAACTCCCTGCGGCCGTTCTCGGTCAACGTGGACTACATCCCCCAGTGCAAGGTGCGCGCCCCGACCCATCGCCCCGCAAAACCTGGCGGAGAACTCGACTCGCCGGATGCGCGTGAAAATAATCGCCCCATCACCAAACCCCTGACCAATCTTCACACCCCCAAATCCGCACCAATCAGGCCATACTGGACAGCGCCACGAGCCCTTACGCCCAGCTCTTCGCCACGTCCTCGCTCACGAAGTTACTCACCGACAACGCCGGCCTGTCCGGCCAGCTCAAGATCGACATGAGAAACTACGTGATCAACTACCTGGCCACCAAGGGCACCGCGCTGGAAGGGTTCGTGGTCACCGCGCAGGTCCAGCTGTTGTCACGAATCACCAAGACGGCGTGGCTGGACACCGACAACGAAGCGCACAGGGAGATCGTCACGGAGGTTATGAACTTTCTCAAGCAGAACAACAACGCGCACTACCACATAGGGTTAAAGATCTTCAACCAGCTCGTGACGGAGATGAACCAGCAGTCGCCCGGGACTTCGCTCATCGCGCAGCGTAAGATCGCGGTGTCGTTCCGGCACAACGCGCTGCTGAACATCTTCCAGGTGTCACTGCAGGCGCTCCAGGAGCTGCAGGCGTCGCAGCAGAGCGAGGCGAGGCTGAAGGAACAGGCGGCGTCGCTGGTGCTAGCCTGCCTGTCGTACGACTTCGTGGGCACCTCCCTGGACGAGTCCACGGAGGATATCGGGACGATCCAGGTGCCCTCAAGCTGGCGCTCACTCATCGAGGAACCCGCGACGATGCAGCTGATGTTCGACGTGTACAGGGACACGGCGCCGCCGGTGAGTAACGTCGCGCTGGAGTGTCTGGTGAGGATGGCGTCGGTGCGAAGATCGCTCTTCGCGTCCGAGACTGAAAGAAACGCGTACCTCCAGCGCCTCATCGCGGGCACCGCGGATATCCTGGCGCGGAACCAAGGCCTCGGTGAGCACGCCAACTACCACGAGTTCTGCCGGCTCCTCTCGAGGCTCAAGACCAATTACCAGCTGTCCGAGTTGGTCGCCGTGCCCGGGTATCAGCAGTGGATCAACGCGGTGGCCGAGTTCACGCTGACCTCGCTGCAGTCGTGGCAGTGGGCGTCCGCGAGTGTGTATTACCTCCTCGCGCTGTGGTCCAGGCTGATCAGCAGCGTGCCGTATCTCAAGGGTGAGACGCCGAGCATGCTGGACGCGTACGTGCCGCGCATCACGGAGACGTTCATAACCTCCCGGCTGGACAGCGTCACCGCGGTTGCTCGGGGCGAGGCGGAGGAGGACCCGTTGGACGACGAGGAACGTCTGCAGGACCAGCTCGAGTCGCTCCCGCACCTGTGCAGGTTCAAGTACGACACCACCGTCGCGTTCCTGGTGCGCATGCTGGACCCGGCGATCGCCGAGTTTAACCAGTGCACCAACCTGCCGATTGGGAGCCACCCGGGGAATTTGGAGGTTTGCGAGGGGCGGCTCACGTGGCTCGTGTACATCGTCGGGGCGGTGATCCGCGGCCGGCTCTCGTGCTCCAGCGCGGAGCCGCAGGAGACGTTGGACGGCGACCTCGCGTTCCGGGTGTTCCAACTGATTCAGGTCATGGACATGGGCTTCCACGGGACCAGGTACGGCGCGGAGTCGAGGCAGCGGCTGGACCTCGCGGTGCTCAATTTCTTTGGAAACTTCCGGAAGGTGTACGTCGGGGAACAGGCGATGCACAGCAGCAAGGTGTACGTGCAGCTCAGCGAGCGAATGGGGCTTCACGACCATCTCATGGTCATGAACCTGACGGTGACCAAGATCACGATGAACCTCAAGTCCTTCGCGCAGTGCAGCAAAGTCGTGGAGGCTTCGCTGAATCTGCTGCAGGATCTCGCGGTGGGGTTCATGTCCGGAAAGCTTCTGTTACGTCTGGACGCCATCAAAGGGACCTTATTGGCGCACACGCCCGATCACTTCCCGTTCCTGGCGCAGTACGTCAACACGCGGAACCGGACCATCTTCTACGCCACCCTCGGGCGGCTGCTCTTCATGGACGACTCGGCTGAAAAGTTTCACGCGTTTATGGCGCCGTTTGGGGATTTGTGCGACAGGCTGGCGGCGACTGACGCGCACACCTTCCGCACCCACGAGGTCAAGCACACGCTCATCGGGCTGTTCCGGGACTTGCGCGGCATCGCGTCCTCGGCCAACTCGCGCAGGACGTACGGACTGCTGTTCGACTGGATGTACCCGAGGCACACCGGTTTATTGCTGCGGGCGATGGAAAACTTCGCCGACGATCCGCAGGTGTCCACGCCGTTGCTCAAATTCGTCGCGGAGTTTGTGCTGAACAAGACGCAGCGTCTGACGTTCGAGCCGTCCAGCGTCAACGGCATCTTGCTGTTCCGCGAGGTTTCCAAGCTGATCGTGGCGTACGGGCAGAGGGTCATCTCGCTGCCGCCGCCCAAGCCGGGTAGCGCCGAGTCGTATCCGACCCGGTTCAAAGGTATCTGGATCGCCCTCACGGTGCTCATGAGGGCCTTGAGCGGAAACTACGTCAACTTTGGGGTGTTTGAGCTGTACGGGGACAACGCGCTGAAGGACTCGCTCGCCGTGTCCATACAGCTGTCGCTATCGATGCCACTCGAGGAGGTGCTCACGTACCGAAAAGTCGCCAAGAGCTACTTCGCGCTCGTGGAAGTCCTTTGTCATTCGCACGTCTCCGTCGTCGCCGCGTGCGACGCGCCCACGTTTGGACACATCGCGCGATCCCTGGAAGCCGGACTGCGGAGCCTGGACGTGAGCATATCGAGCCAGTGCGCCAGCGCCATCGATAACCTCGCGGGGTTTTACTTCAAGGCTATGAACCGGGTGCCGGGGGAGAACCCGGCGCGGGGCGCGGATGAGCTCGCGAGGCACGTGCAGGCGCAGCCCTCGATCTTTCCGGATATGCTCCGGACGCTGTTCGACATCGTGCTGTTCGAGGACTGCGCCAACCAGTGGTCGCTGTCCAGGCCGATGCTCAGCCTGATTTTGGTGTGCGAGCATCAGTACGCAGAGTTGAAGGCGCAGATCGCGGCGACGATGCCGCCGGCGAAGCGGGGGAAGATGGAAGGGTGCTTTGACAAGCTCATGATTGAGGTGACAAGGAGCCTGGAGAGCAGGAACCGGGACAGGTTCACGCAGAACCTGACGGTGTTCAGGCACGACGCGAAGGCGTGATTGTTTAGTGAGAGGTTTGTGATTCATGATGAGAGCCCTCGTGACGCTTCTAGGTAGTACCCTCGCCGCCGTACTCAGGGCTGTGGCGCACCTGCTCAGCACGCCTTCTTTTTCGCGCTAGTGCAAATCCCTACTCGAGCACAGATCCATCGAGCGTCGAAGGGATGACGGGCGGCATGGACGCTGACGCGCTGCTCTCGCGCAACGCGGAGATCCTGCAGCTGCTCGACGCGGCGACGCGCGCCCGCGGCGACGGCGCGCCCACCGATCGGGAGCGCGTCCTCGCCGCGGAGGCTGAGGCGAACATCGCGGCACTCGCGTCCGCCGCTCCCCCGGGCGCGCTCATGCCGGGCTGCTCCACCTCCGCCCCGTCCGGTGACTCGTCCAGCGGCGCGGTGCCGTTCAAGACGTTCGTGGATGTCGCGCGCGCCGAGGGTTTGCTCCGTCTGCCGTGCGACGTGCCACCGCGCGCGCACGCCGCGCCCATCACGAACGGCCGCACCGGCCTCCCGGGGGTTCCACCCCTGTCGATGGTCTCCGGCGTGGACGACGTCGACGACGACGTGCCGGGATACGTCCCTCGCGCCGCGGACGGCACGGCATTCCGCAAGGACGAAGCCACGGGGCGGCTCTACTACGACGGACCCAACGGCGAGATCCCGCGCGGCGACGCGAGGGTCACTTACTTCGCGTTGGCATCCGGCCCACCCGCGGGGTTCCAGTGGCACCTGGTGCCCGGGATAAACACCCGGCTGCGAGCGCGGGAGGAGGTCAAGTTCTACACGCGCGCGGACGTGGTGAGCCAGGACCCACTGGACGGCGGCGCGGTGTTCCGGTTCGACGTGCGCAGGCCCAAGCTGGGACACGGCGTATCGTTCAACATCGGAGCCGGGCCGGATGGATCGCCGCTGCTCTCCTACAGTTCCTTACGCGCGCTGTACGAGCTACCGGACGGAAGTAAGTGGTGCGAGCACGTGGACTACTACGACCTGGACGACGTGCGGCAGACGGCGAGGGCGGTGGGGCACAAAGTGTGGCGACGGACGGTGCTGCTGCCGGATCACGACGAGGAACGCGAGCTGGTGCGGGTGCGAGGCCGGCGGCACACGCGGATGAGTAAGTGCGAATACGAGAGCTGGATATACACCGGCGAGGAGTACAACAGGGAGGCGCAGAGCGGCGGGCTGGTGGGTAAGGAGGCGTTCTACTGGCGCGTGGGGTTCGACCCGGAGACGATCAGGCAGGTCGAGGTTAGCGATTGACGACGGGACGCGACTGTGAAATACCATCCTACGTTTTAGATTTGCCAGTCGCGATTTCGGCTGTGACTACTTATATGTCCGTGGACTGACTACCATCGGCTAGCTATCTCCTACCTCCCCCGTCCCGCGGCGAGGGTCTCCCCCGCCCACGGCAGCGCACCCACCACACCATCCACCGTCGCGCCGGCCCCCAGCGCGAGTGACGCGAACCCCGGCAAGTCACCGCTTCGCACCGCGTACTCAGTCCCGTCGAAAAGCAGACGGTACTCCAACGAGTGCAGGTCGATCCGCGTTCCCGCGATCGGATACGAACCGTCACCCCCGTCACCACACGCGTCCCCACTCCTCGTCCTCATATTCCTGGCCCACGCGAATGCCTCCTCGCGCGTCCGGCCGCACCATTCCGTCGCGCACCCGACCCTGGTCTCGTTATTGAACACCGCGGCGTCGCCCGCGGCGGCGGCTGCGGCCCACCCGCACTCCAGGCAGCTCGCCCGGAACGTCCCGGGATCCGTCACCGCGGTGAGTAGCGTCGCGTCGTCGTCGTCGGCGTACACGCGTGTCCCACCGACCGACGAGTGGGTCTCGTTGGCCAGTGAGTCTCCCGCGTAGGCGTCGTCGTTGGCGATGGGATGCCCGACGCTGGCGAGGTGGCACCTGATCTGGTGGAACCGCCCCGCGCGCTCCAGCCTGCACGCCACCAGCGTCGTCGTGCCATTGCCATCACCGGTGCACGGCGCGATCGGGTGGACGAGCGTGACGGCTGGTTTGGCGTCTGATGCGGTGAAGTCGACTCGGGCTCGGCCGTCATCGCCGACGGAGAGCGGCGCGTCGACTCGGATCGATCGCGTCACGTCTCCCCGGACCCGCGCGAGGTAGGTCTTGGTTTCGTGCCCGGGTTTGGCGAGCGCCGCGCGGACCCTGGCGCTGAGCCTGGATCCCTTGGCGAGGATCCACACGCCGGACACCGGCTTGTCGATGCGGTTCACCGCGAACAGCTCATCGTCATGACGATCGTCGCCGTCCGCCGTCGTCTCTGCTCGGGTCCTGTTGAGGAGTGCGGTGGCGTTGTTCTCCCCCTGTAGCCCTGGTCCGCATCCCGCGAGCGTGGGTACCCCCGCGGGCTTGTCCACGAACACCAGCTTGTCGTCCTCGTGGAGCACGCGCGGCACGCCGGCGCCCACGCACGGCTCGTGCACGTGCCGGACGACGCGGAAGAATGAGTCCGGCGGGACCGGGTCGTCGAGCGACTCGGGCGATTTGAACCACTCGCCCGGGATGTCGCCGCCCGTGGGCAGCCTGCGTCGCACGTCGGACGCGAGCAGCACGCGACCGGCGGCGAGCTCCCGCGCCCAGTGCTCCCGCCCGTCCCCGACTCTCCCCTGATATCGCACCTGCTCGTCCAGCGCGGTGAGCACCGAGGTGCCGACGCGCTTGTCGCTGACGCGGATGTCGAAGGTGTGGAAGTACGGCTGGACGTATCGCAGCCCGTTGACCACGACGTAGTCGCGCGGCGCCGGCATGCCCCACACCCGCCGCAGGCACCCGCGCGCGTCGCGGTGGACGTCAGCATCGAAGATGGTGGGCGTTTTGTTACTTTTGCAGAGCTGATTCTCGTACAAGCGACGGCGACGACTCGGCTATTGGACGCGCGGGGACGAATCGATTTGATCTAAGTGTAAATCACAATTGTAAGGTTTAGCACGTCGTCCCGACGGGTGGCCACCCGCCGGACGACCTCACTCACAAACCAGCCTCTCTCTACTCATCGAGAACCTTCGATCCGGGCCAAACATCCCACAACCGCTCGCGACTCACCGGTTCCCTCTCTAAAGCCCGCCGCTTAAGAGTAGTAAGGGAGAACCTGGGTGAGGAAGTAGGACCAGGCCACGCCGGAGAGGCCGCCGACGAGCCAGCCGGAGGTGAACTTCGCCCAGCCCTCTTCGGACTGCACCGGGTCGCGGGCGATGTCGCGGCCGGACAGCGTCTTGACGCCGACGACGTCGGGAGTCTGAAACGCGGTGGCTCCGTAGATGGACAGGCACGCGGTGAGGATGATCACGAGGCCGGCGCCGGAGAGGCAACCGGCGATCTCGGCGGAATCCGTCGCGCGGAGGGGCCCGAGCTTGATGAAGGGCCCGGTGAGGAAGAAGCCGTGCGCGAGGCCAACCTCGACGCCGCGGGTGAGCGGCGAGACGCCGGTGCGGTACGCGGGGAGGTTGGAGAGGAAGTTGGCGACGATGGGCGCGGAGGTCACGGGGGTCTCGAGCATACCGATGAAGGGGTCGCCGTTGAGGGGCTTGATGACCTGGGCCTGGTGAATTGAGGTGGGTACGTGTGGGGGGGTTCGGTCAGCGGTTGTCTCTCTACATGGACGGCGGAT
>Ga0115551_1001995_pt1 | contig 12666 bp, 14 predicted proteins | sample COGITO_mtgs_1103_FD_87179 | JGI IMG/M metagenome (GOLD analysis project Ga0115551, IMG submission 87179) | Pelagic marine microbial communities from North Sea - COGITO_mtgs_110321 | ecosystem: Environmental > Aquatic > Marine > Epipelagic | place: Germany:Helgoland, sampling site Kabeltonne... | reverse complement strand
GCTTGTCTTTGCTTGCCTTTGATAATCTTATGTCCGGCTAATTCATACCCGGTTTTGGTTCCTGCACCAATATCCAGGGAGCCACTACAACAGCCCATAACTCTCGTTCTACAGCCAGCCATGCCTGCGCCTGATCGTCGCTCACTTTTTCGATCTTGGCATGCCCAAGCCAGGCCTTTACCTGCTCATGGTTGTCCAGGGTAAATTCGCAGGCGACATCGATCAGATCGAGATCGACAGAAACAGTGATGACACTCTGCTGCTGTTGATGCTCATGCAGAGCGCTCCAAGCTATCTTGGCCGTGTCGTGGTTTAATTTCTGTCTGATTATTTGCGGATCTCTTTCAGTCGCTTCGTTCATCTTCTAGATACCTACTTTCCTGCACACGCGCTTGCCTGCTCTGATGCCTTAATTCTCTTCAGACAACGCCTCGATCTCCTCGCTGCTGTATCCAAATCCCATTAATACTTCGTCGGTGTGCTCGCCTAATTTAGGTGCAGCCTTTGCCGGAAGCTTTTCGGCGCCGCTCACCTGGAAGGGGCTATTCACGGTGCGCATAGCACCATGCTCGGGATGGTCCAGGGGGACGATGATATCGTTCGCCTCTTTCTGCCTGTCGTTGGCAGCCTCCTCATAGTTAGAGACTACCGTGTGTGGAACATCTGCCACATCCAATCTTTGCACCCAGTGGGCGATAGGTTGTTTCTGTATGGTCTCGGTGAGCTCTTTGATTAACGTTGGCATATTCGCGACCCGCGCCTCGTTGTCACAGAAGCGCGAATCCTCGGGCAGATCATTACGATCGATAGCATCACAGAAGGGCCGCCAGTTCTTCTGCGTATTTACCATGCTCATCTTCAGCAGGCGATTGTCGCTAGTGGGATAGTGTAGGGAAATAAAATTATAGGCATTATCGCGTGGGCGCTTCTCTCTAAATTCAGCACCGGCAAGTTGCGCCTGCAACATAACGGCATTCGACCAGGCTCCGTTTGCCAGGAGCGAGGTAGAGACCTTGCAACCCTCTCCAGTTCTTTCACGCTGATAAAGGCCCGTCATAATAGAGCCAAACAGGGCCATGCCACTTGGATGGTCACCAGAGCCATAGGGAAATTGTGCGAGCCAGCCCTCATAGGGGAATATTTGATGCTCTATGCCAGAACGCGACCAGTAGGACACGGTGTCATAACCCGGCTTGTGCGCCTCCTCCCCCTCCTCACCAAAGCCCGTTGCCAGCGCGTAGATGATGCGTGGGTTTAGCGCACGAATAGTCTCGTAATCCAGCTTGAGTTTGTCCAAGGCCTTGAGTCGATAGTTGGTAATTAATACATCTGCTTCGCGAATTATCCTGCACAGCGCCTCGTAGGCGGCTGGCGTCTTCAGGTCCAGAACCACACTCTTCTTGTTGCGATTGTCTACCTGAAAACCGTAGGCCATGTCGGAAATTGGCAGGCCGTTAATCTTGTGCCAATGACGATTTAAGTCTCCGGTCTTAGGCGGTTCAATTTTGATTACTTCCGCGCCGTAGTCGGCCAAAATGACAGCGGCCGATGGCGCCAGAATCATCGAGGCGAGCTCGACAACACGGAGATTAGCGAAAAGAGGATTGGAGGTAGCGGTCATAAAGAGATCTTTAGGGCAAACACTCGCCTTTGCAACAGGCTTTTGAGCCGCCACCTACGCATAGAATTAACTGCTTTGAAGAACGGGGTCGAGCGCTAGTCAGCGCTCAAACCTGCGATCTCCGAAGGTGTTGCGCGCAGCGATAAAGCGACACGGTCGAAGAAATCCAATTCAAAACTGCGAATAATATCGTCGCTGCGAATCACTTTTTTCAAAGAGGCCAGAATCACCATGCGCTCATTTTCATCCAGCTTGCGTGTGGCTGTGGACAGAAAACTTTCCAACGACTCTCTCTCGAAAACTTCGGAGGAAGATGCGGTACGAATTTCCGCGACTGAAAAATCCTGATCCAGCTCATCTTTAAGCACCTGCTGTACTTTTTCTATCTCAACCGTCTCAACATTGGAATCGGCACGCGTCACTCTAGCCAAAACCATCAGCATCACTTCCTGAAACAACTCTTGCTTGTGCTTTGCCCTGTGCTTGTTATCGCTTAGCAGTTTTGTAATCTTCGCAAAATTTACCAGACTCATTGCCGTACCTATTCGTTTTTCCCCGGGCTACGGGCTCAGGTATTTTATTGTATTGATGAAGAATTCTGCATTGAGAATAGCAGAATAGCGCAGTTGTGATAACCGTTTATAGTGACGAATGCGCATTTTTCAATGCGCCGGTTCTAACGCGATGCGTTGGCACTCAACGCATCACTGAGCGACTCCGGCAGACCCTGAACTTCGACCATGATCTCGTTACGTCGCATGAAGGGGGGCATAAATGGCGGGTTGTAAAATGCAGACTCTAGACTCGACTGTATAGTCAGGCCGTCCGCCTCGACGCGTTGCAGCAGACGCGCCTGCTGTTTTTGAAGGTTTCGCTCTGTCCAGCGGCCTGAATATCGCACCACAGCCATGGTTCGCGCAGGTATTAGTCGCAGGTAGACTCTGTCATCGCTGGGAACTGGCGCGTTCTCCATACTGTATTTGCCAGGCAGCATGAAGCCTACCCGCCAACCAGTTTCTGTCTCAAATTGCTGCACAGGGGCAGTCATCGCGATTTTCTCGCTGGAGTCGATCCTAGACTGTTGCACAGGCGCCGTCATAGCCACCTTACTCTCTGCCGAGTTTGCTCCACTGATATAGTCAAACAAGCGCCTGAAGCCCTCGTTCGAGGCTTCGGAGGAATCATCCACGCCTACCATCTCCGTCTCGGCCACAATATAGGGCTGGTAGAGGCGGTACTCGAACTTTCCGTCTTCATACAGAACAGAGTACTCGGGCTTCTCGAGTGCCTGTGCCGGTAGGCTAAAGGTCGCAACGATAGCCATCATGGCGGCTGCTAATGTTGGTTTTTTGCCTATTGTGCTCAATTTGTTGCCTCCTTATTCACTTTCCGCTGACTCTCAAGGGCATAATTTCTTGCAGGACATGTATCTTACTACGTCGCAGCTAGTCGCGCAGATCACCGGCTGCCCGCGACCATTCGACGCGCGCAACTTGTTCTGAGTCAAAAAAATTGCCAATATACGGCCTGAATCCGCCACAGACCTGTATTCATGCGGGCTGTTAAGGAATAATTTAGATACAGTGTGATTCAAAGAGATCGAGGAAGTCGCAAACCCATGTTGAGGCAATACACAGTGAAGCCACCTCGCAGGTCGCTGCTCTCTATAGCCCTGCTTATAGCTGTGGCGCTATTCAGTGGCGGACCAAATTCGGATGTCTATGCAGCCAACAAGGATCACACCTCGCTCAGGCTAATGAAACAGGTAGTCCCCGGAGCGGACAGCTTCTCCGACAAGGAAGGCGAGGTGCCCGTCTACAAGGCCTATAAGACTGACCCGGACTCTGGCGAGAAGACACTGATAGGCTATGCCTTCGTCTCCGCCGATACCCACCCGGAACCCAGTGGCTATAGCGGCGAGATTGACAGCCTCATTGGCATGGATCTTCAAGGCAATATCACAGGGCTAAAAGTGGTCTACTACAAGGAATCTCATCGCCACAGCTGGGGGGATTTCTTCGCCTGGGATGGTTACGAAGATCAATTCATCGGCAAGCGTGCTGAGGAGCGGTTTCAGATTGGTAAAGACATTGATGGCATCGTGAAGGCGACAATCTCCACCAAGGCCATGTCCAGAGGTGTAAGACAGGCGGTTCGGGCCGTGACCCTCGAATATCTGCGCTAGCAGTCGCCACGTTCAATATCTGTAGACTCCGCCACTCAAGCTCTTTATTCTGGTCAGCAGTTCGTCTATCACCAGGAGGCACTGCCCCATGCGTAACGTCTGCACAGTTATCGGATCACTCACTCGAATCGGCTTAGCTTGCTCTGCTGCACTAATGCTGAACACCGCTTTTTCCCAAGATTTTCAGAGTCACCCCTCAACTCAGGACGCCTCGGTCCAGGTAACGCTGGAAACACTTGCCCGCTGGGAAGACGAGCTTTCCAACTGGGGGCGATGGGGTCCAGACGACCAACGCGGCACATTGAACCTGATTACGGCCCAGAAGACGAAACAGGCGGCCGGCTTGGTTCAGACTGGGGAAACAGTGACCCTACAGCACTTCGTGACCACCGAGCCTCCGGCGATAGACAGCGCCGCCTTCGGCCCAACCGAACACTGGATGAGTAGACTCGACCCTGTGACCGGCGAGCCTACTTTCGCACTCGATGAGATTCAGTTCTCACTGCACGATGGCATGCTCTCTCATCTTGATGCACTGTGTCATTACCGCACCGAGATCGATGGCGAATACATCATCTTCAATGGCTACCCGCAGAATTTGACAGCCACCGGTTGCGAAGACTTAGGCATCGATCGAATGGGCACCTCCTATGTGACTCGCGGCATACTGGTTGACATGCCGCTTATGCGCGGCGTCGATTGGCTGGACCCGAGCACACCAATCTACGTGGAAGACCTTCTCGCCTGGGAGGAATTTGCTGGAGTGACTATCGGTAGTGGCGATGCACTATTCGTTCGCACAGGGCGATGGGCGAAGCGCGATGCCGAGGGCCCCTGGCAATATGGCCAGGGCGGTGCAGGCTTACATGCTTCGGTACTGCCCTTCTTGCGTGAGCGAGACGTGGCAATTCTGATAGGCGATGCGGTTAACGATGTACAGCCCTCCGGTGTGGAAGGAATCAACAGACCCATACACCAACTAACGCAAGTTAATCTTGGCCTGCCCATCGTGGACAACGGCTATCTGAAGGAAGTAGCGGAAACTGCAGCCCGTCTACAACGTTGGGAATTCATGACAGCGATTCAGATCAATCCGATTAAAGGTGGTACTGCGAGCCCTTTCAATGCCCATGCGACTTTCTGAACTGCTCGCCACATAACGTTCTAAATGGCAGCATGGAAAATGCTTTCTTGTCGCCAAATAAACGTGAAAGTTCTCAATTCCAATAGCAGAAGATAGGAAACTAAATGAATGCCCTGCCAGATGGCCTGCGCGCCCACTGATCATCTATGGCATAAGCGTAATTCATGGCTTTATTCTAATCTCTTTGCATAACGTGCAAAGCGCTATGGAAGACCCATTTGACCAGATTGGTCTGGACGATATTAAGTTAGAAGAATTTCACTTTGCTCAGAACAGATCGGCGGCAGAGGTCTCGACTAGTCAAGGCAGCCAAGCGTAAAAATGCCCCCGGGCTTCAGATCCTTTAGTTCGAAACCTGGGCAGGTTCCAAGAGCGGACTAGCGCCGCCCCGAAGGCATCCTGGCCAAGCAAGTTTCATGATGCAGAGTTAGGATTTTGGCGCTATTGCTATGCCATCCAAAATTTCTGCATCGTAGGGCAGTTCATTATCTCCAACGGGAAATGAATTCGCCTGCATAATATAGGCAACCACATCTACATAGTCCTGAGCTGGCAGTTGGCCCGGTCTATCAGTTGGCATTTCTTCCCGAATTTTTTCAAAGAACGCGCCAAGCGTTCTCCCCTCCCAGAGGAACATGAAACCCATTCCAACCAGCCCTGGAGAATTACTGTTACCGCCTAGATCCTGACCATGGCAGGCGATGCAAGCCCCTTTATAAACTGCCTCGCCACGTTCTGCCTGTTCACTCGAATAGACGCCATCCCAGACTGTCCCACCCTGGGCATAACTTACACCTAGGGCACACACAGCAGCGGAGAGCGCGGCTACTAGTTTTAATCTTGCCATACAGTTACCCATTAGTCTGGAAGAGCGAATACGTTAATGGAACTGCCATTACGTGGCCGGCTTAGTTCGGGCGCCAACTCTCGGGGCAGGCTACCCGACCAGCTAGCACCGCCGGTACCTACAGGCATGGCGATATATTGCTTGCCGTTAACGCTATAGCTGATGGGAAAGCCCTGGTTTGATGTGGCGAGCCTTACCTGCCACAGCAGCTCGCCATTGTTCGCATCCAGCGCCGACATCGTGCGATTCCAGTCTCCAGCGAACACTAGGCCACCGGCGGTAGTTAGTGCGGCTGTATTGAACGGGGCTCGCGAGCGATAGCGCCATTTTACTTCACCGGTTGGAATGTCCAATGCGAGTATCTCGCCCAGATTTCCGTCGGACTGTGGATGGTGATAATTAACTCGCCGCACCGGGCCGGCCCCGCCACCACCTAACTGCCGTTCTGTGGGCCCGAAAGTCGCGAGCTCGCAGTTGAGGGTAATCGGAATATACATAGCGCTTGTGTCCGGCGAATATGCCATGGCGCGCCAACTCTTCACACCCGAAGTGCTCGGGCACATGTTCAGTTCCTCGCCTATGCGCGGAATCATGCCATCTCTGTAAGTGATCTGCCCGGTAATTGGATCGAGATTTACAATATTCTGATAGCCGATGTCGGTGCCCTTAATGAACTGTCCAGTCTCCCTGTCAAGTTGCCACAGAATGCCGAGCTTGCCCATCTTGAAGAGCGACTTTCGCCCATCGATATCGACGAGGATATTCTCGAAGACCTCGTCCATGTCCTGAGTCTCTCCAGGAATATGCTGGAAGTACCAGGCCATCTCGCCGTTATCGGGATTAAGCGCCAGTGTTGAATTCGTATAGAGGGCATCACCATCGGTGCCGCGGACTGCTCTAGCCCAGGGCTTCGCCTGTGCAGTACCCCAGTAGATTAGATTCGCCTGCGGGTCATAGGACCCCGCTACCCAGGCGTCGCTGCCAGCGCGAAATCTTAGTGGCAGATCACCCCAGGTATCGCCACCGGGATCTTCCGGTCTGGCCACGGTTGAGGTACGCCATTTTTCTTCACCCGTTGCGGGATCATGACCGGTGATAAAACAGACATCATCCTTGTAGCGATCGCAGCCGGTAATGCCGGTCACCAATGTACCGTTGGCGATGATAGGCCCTGCCGTATAGAAATAACCGAGTGTTGGGTCTGCTACCTGGGTCTCCCACACCAGCAGACCGCTGCGGGCATCGATAGCGCGTATGCTCGCCGTTTCCGTTGACGCATAGATCATCTCACCATAGAGAGCGATGTTCTTCTGCACGCCTCTACCAACTCCGGCAAAAGCACCGGCGGGCAACACTGCGGCACGGGTACCTGCGCCGGAGTTAATGAACTCCTCGGTAGGCGGAGCCGGCCTATACTCCCACAGCAGATCGCCAGTAACGGCATCCAGAGCCTGAATGACGCCTCGTGCGGAAGGGATAAACATAATGCCATCGTGGATCAGCGGAGCTGCCTGAATCGCACCGGTATCATCCAGGGCAAACGACCACTTGAGCTGAAGCTGACCGACGTTCTCGGTATTGATCTGGTCCAGTGGGCTATAGCCCCATGCCGCAGGCGTTCCGCGCCAGCTAAGCCACTCGCCCGATGCCGGGCTATTCAGCATCTTATCACTGACTGCACTAAAGCTCTCTATCTGCGCGCTAGCGAAGGGCGCAATAAGCGAGAGAGTTAAGGATAGGCTTAGTAGAATTGAACGCGGCAGCTCTCTCTTACCGGGCTCGCCACGACACATCGCATTGCTTGTTATCATTATTATCTCGTCTGCCGTTTTTATCATGAGCAAATAATCACTCTACTTGACCGCCTTGTCCAACACAACGTCACCTAGACGATCACAAATTGCCCCATCATGCCCCTGTCTTCATGTTCGAGAATATGACAGTGGTACATATAAGGATTCTCCTCGTCTCTAAAATCCGTGAAGCGCATGACGATTCGCACTAACTCACTGGGGCCAACTTTTACCGTGTCTTTCCACCCCATCTCATTCGCAGGTGGCGGGCTACCATTACGATCCAGGATCTGAAACTGGCCGTTATGCACATGAAACGGATGCATCATAGGAGAAGTGTTAGTAATCTCCCAAATCTCTGTGGTATTAAAATCGATTCTCTCGTTAATGAAATTCTCCGCCATCAGGCGGCCATTGATTGAAAATTGACCTCCTCCGAAACCGCCGCCACGACCGTTACGAGAACCGCGACCCGGGCCTGCGTCCTCCCCGCTACGCATGCCCGCTCCCATACCCAGCCTGAACGTTCTTGTATTCGTCGCTGCCGCCTCCGGTAATCGATAAATCTCATTCAGGCGTGAGGGCAGCCCTCGATTATCCTCTAGCTGCGCCTGTGCGCAAAAGTGCAGTATCTCGAAGCCCTGGGTATTCAGGGAGCGCATCATCTCGCTCATTGCCCCGGGAAATTCGGGAAACGATGGAGGCAGCGCCACATTGACCAAGGTCACCTCCTCGCCTGGATCGAACTCCACCAGTATCTCTGCCCGTTCTGCAACCGCTAGCTGCAGGCGCGTCAACTCAACCGGCGCATCCAGCAGACCGCCATCGCTGCCGACCTGGTAAAAGGTGCGGTTATCGCTAAAGCCCAGATTATAAGTACGCGCGTTGGAGCCATTTAGCACGCGCAGCCTCAGTAGTCTTGTGCGCGGACTCAACACCGGATTCACGGTGCCGTTTACCAGGATCGTATCGCCCATCATCCCCATGACTCTATCTTCATAACGCGTCAAATACGGCATTGATCCATCGTCGCTGAAACGACGGTCCTGGATGATCAGGGGTATATCGTCGACACCATAGCTATTCGGCAGGGAAACATCCTGCTCGTCATCATCTACGATGATCATACCGGCCAGGCCCTTATACACCTGGCCGCCGGAGCCATGCATCACATGGGAGTGATACCAATAGGTACCGGCAAACTGCACCACATCGAATGCCGGGCTCCATAGCTGATTAGCCGCTATCTCCTGATGTGGCCCGCCATCGGCCAGGGGCGGCAGATGAAAGCCATGCCAGTGCAGTGTCGAAGGCTCGCCGAGCCGGTTACTCACCTGCATGGCCACTCTCTCGTTGCGCTTGAAGCGAAGCGTCGGGCCTAGATAATTCCCGTTGATGCCGAAAGTCTCGGTAGGAAGCCCTGGCAGGAAGCTATGGCTTCCACGCTGCAGATTTAGTTCAAAATTAGATGCGCCCGCGGAAAATGTACCGCTATCTTGCGCGGGAATATTAAGTGGGCTGCGCGCGCTGGAATCATCCTGAGCACGCACCCAGGAACCCAAGCCCAGCATCGAAGCACTGAGACCGTATCCAAGTGTTTGAAGTACACGTCTGCGGGAGATCATGCAGAAATTATTGCACAGCAACCCCAGACTGTCTGCGGCTAATTCTCTGGATGCCTATGCCACTGGGCCAAGAAAGATCCACAGCTAGGGAATAAAGTCGGCGCATTCAGGCCTGGCCATCCCGTACAGCGATATGAAAAATGCTATTTGCAGCAATAGAGGCGAATCCTTGATAGCGTACTAACGCTTGCAAGACAAAGACAGTCGCTAGATGCGAAATCATTAGGAGCTTCCACTCATGGCCACAAAGCGCAACAAACTAGAATTTGATAGCAACGGGATCAAGCTGGCAGGGCTATTGGAGTCGTCCGACTCGAATCCGGTTCGCGCCTATGCGCTATTTGCTCACTGCTTCACCTGTAGCAAAGACATTGCCGCCGCCTCACGAATCTCGCGCGCATTGGTAGCGCTGGGCTACGCTGTGCTTCGTTTCGATTTCACTGGCCTGAGCAACAGCGATGGCGATTTCTCGAATACAAATTTCTCCTCTAACGTCGAAGATCTGGTTGCCGCTGCCGACTTCCTGCGCAGCGAATTTCGCGCACCACAATTATTGGTAGGCCATAGCCTCGGTGGCGCCGCCGTTCTCAAGGCGGCGACCAAGATAGAAGAGATAACTGCTATAGCGACTATAGGCGCACCATTTAATGCAGAGCACGTCAGCAAGCAGCTGGATTCCGATCTGGAAAAGATATCGAAGGAAGGCGAGGCCGAAGTCGATCTGGCGGGACGCAAGTTCAAGATCAAGAAACAGTTTGTAGACGATATTCGCAACCAGCAGAACGATCACATTGCCAAACTGCGGCGCGCCCTTCTGATATTACATTCGCCTGTCGATGAAACGGTGAATATAGCCGAGGCCGAGAAGATCTATCAGCAGGCCCTGCATCCAAAGAGTTTTATCAGTTTGGACAAGGCGGATCATCTCCTGTCACGAGCGGAAGATTCAGAGTATGTCGCCGCCTGCATCAGCGCCTGGGCGAGTAGATATTTACCGCCGGCGCAAGTCACCAGTACAGCGGCATCGAAGGTAGACAAGGGTCAGGTGCTCGTAATGGAGCACAATAAGTACTTCGCCCGCGACGTACAGACTGACATCCATGCCTGGATTGCCGATGAGCCGGTGTCTGTGGGCGGCCATGACCTGGGGCCGGATCCCTACGAACATCTACTGGCTGGCCTCGGCGCCTGCACCTCGATGACACTGCGCATGTATGCCAACCACAAGAAGCTAGCTCTGGACGACGTAGACGTAGTACTGAGTCATCAACGTAGCCACGCTGCAGACTGTGAGGATTGCGAGGGACAGAGTAAATTCGTCGACGTTATTGAGAGAAACATTACACTGAAAGGCGATCTGACTGACGCGCAGAGAAAACGGCTTCTGGAGATTGCCGACCGCTGCCCCGTGCATCTCACTCTCGAGAATAATCCACAGATTAAGACGCGAGAGGTCTAAAAGAACTCAGCCCTGCTGCAGATAATTCTCGCCAACCGAACAGGCGGCGATGCGACTAAGATGGCTATAGGGCAGGCCGGTTTCCTCGTGCCATTTGTTGAATTGCGCCTGTATCTTTTTTAGATCGCGCTGACTGCTTGGCTGTTCCGCAACTTCCAATCCACTACCGCGCAGAGTGACCATCACGTCCCGTGACAGGATGAAGCAGTCCTTGCCGGTGCGGCGCAGGAACCACAGAGCACTCTGTCCACCTAGTCTGGAGCCGTGTTTCTTCAGGTGGCTCATCAAACCGATCTGGTCCGAGGCTGGCCAGTCGGCAATAAAATTGCCGAAGCTGCCATTTTTTCGCGACTCTTCCTGTACGAAGAATACGTTCTCCTGCAGCGCCTTTATCTTCTGCCAGTTGCGCACTACGCGCCTATCGCTGGTATAGGCCTCCCACTGCTCAGCCGATAGCAGGCCAAGCTTCCCGGGATCGAAACCGAAGAATGCCTCTTCGAACTCGGGCCATTTGTTCTCGATGACCTTCCAACTAAAACCAGCCTGGTTGATGCACTTCGTCATCATGGCGAGATAGCGATCGTCTCCCAGAGACTGCAGTTGTTTCTTACTCGCTATCTTGGGCAGTAATTTTTCCAATGCGGTGCCGCCGCCCTTGCGATGCTCGGCTCTTTCTTTGATCTTCTGAAACTTCGTCATTCGAATCTGTGCCTCGAAACTATGGCGCTGAAGTATTTATTTTTTACGCGCCACCAATAGGGTGAAATCGCTTTCGATCACACCTTCTTTGATTAGTCGCTGTTCCTCGGCAAACAGGTTACGCAAAATAGTCTTGCCCTCTTCCGAGTCGGAAAGGTTTCCTGCGATATTATCCAACACGAGATGAAGAAGCGTGCCGCCGAAGTCTCTTCTCTCCACGATCTCGAATCGTTTCTCCAACTCGGGAATGATGTCAGCAGAGCGAATCGCTTCGGTGGGGTCATAGCCATTCATGAATTCTATGGTCGGTCGTTCTACACTGTGTTTAACGCCAGGCTCGCGAATAGTCTGTCTAAGGGACTCAGGAATCTCAGCCAGCAGGCGGCCGCAATGTTCCAGCTGAACATCGGTCCACTGAAACTGATTGGGACCCACAAATTCATTGATGATGAAATAGCCACCTGATTTGAGACAGCGACTTACCTGCTGCATATAGTGTTCGAGCGCCTCGATATGATGCACTGATTGAGAGGCGAACACCGCATCATAGGATTCCTCAGCAAACTCCAGCTTATTGAGATTGGCGAGCGCATAGTTGATCGAATTGAGCTGACCACTCTTGCGCGCCTCCCCCCTCGCAATTTCCAGAGCATCATTGGAGACGTCATAGGCATCAAAGCGCTGGGCGATTTGTAACTGCAAGCCATGACGCTCCAGACCACCTCCGCCACAGCCCAGACTCAACGCAACGGGCACCTCACTGGTATAGTATTTTTTCGCTACATATTCCAGCCAGCCCACATGATCTGTGCCGGATATCAATGGACAGATGTACTCTTGATTGACTACCGGGCATTCCGCCCAGGAGTTAGGTTTGTTCAAGGCCACCTGCTCTCTTGCACGCTCACCCCAATGCTTGCCCGCAGTTTCGAGGCCGGCATCAGCAGTTGCAAATTGATCTGGTTTGAATAGATTCCTTAAGGCTTGAAAAAATGACATGTGTATACTCTTCGAATAGACGGCCATTGTAGCACTCACCCTACGTCGCTCTTCAATCGTAACAATTGTAAATCGATGAAATCTAAATTGAATTTGCTAGGAATCCCCTGCCGACAACTGTATCGGTTTGCCATGGGGTGTATTGAGGTAGGCCTCATGCCACTGAGACTTCCTGCGGGCTAACTCGTCGATATTGGAAAAATTTTTCTGACGAGAGATTGTCTCTAACGCCGCCAACCAATGCTGGTAGTAGGTATTGCCCAGATCAGGATCGCCGGCCGCCTGCGCTTCAGC
>Ga0115551_1001990_pt1 | contig 12681 bp, 10 predicted proteins | sample COGITO_mtgs_1103_FD_87179 | JGI IMG/M metagenome (GOLD analysis project Ga0115551, IMG submission 87179) | Pelagic marine microbial communities from North Sea - COGITO_mtgs_110321 | ecosystem: Environmental > Aquatic > Marine > Epipelagic | place: Germany:Helgoland, sampling site Kabeltonne... | reverse complement strand
ATTTTATAACCAAATAAATTTGAGAGTGTCTCGCCCATTCCTACAGAATAATGCTCAACTATTTTGAAATTATATTTATGTGCAAAATTTGAAAGAAGCTTATTTGAAAAAATAAAAGTATGCTCTATGCCATCAATTATTTTAGGAACTTTAAAGCTTAAAAACATTAGTCTATTATATAATGTGTAAAGAAAACTTGATGAATCTGGAGTGCCAATACAAACAAATCCATCTTTCTTTAAAATTCTCTTAATTTCTATTATAAATTCATCTAAATCTGTTACATGTTCAATTACATGAGAAACATGAATTAAATCAAAAAAGTTATCAGGGTATTTTGCTTTTTTTAAATCCCCAAAAAAACAATCAGCATTAAAATTAGTATTTAAAAAATCTATTGCGCTTTGGTCAAATTCTGTAGCGTAAAGCTTAAAGCCCAATTTACGTGCATATGCTAATCCTAAACCTAATCCAGCACCTATATCTAAGAATTTGTCATTATCATTAAAATGAGAAATATATTTTGCCTCCTTAAAAATTTGTTTTTTTGATAGTTTATCAATCCTCTTAATATTTTTTTTTGCTATTGATTTTAAGTCATAGCCTTCATACTTCTTAGTATCTGAATAACTAGAATAGTATTTAGACAATTCGTTATTATCGGCCATTGGGTTAGCAAAAATTAAATCACATTTTTTACATTTTACTCTAGAAATATGGGGGCCTTGTCTAGAGCAGTCAATTGACCAACCTGTTAGTTCTGGTGAATTACAATAAGGACATTGTTTATAAAGAATCATTTGTAATAATATTATTATAAAAAATTTCTTTTAACCAAATAAGATCAAAGAAAAAATCAATATACAAAAAAGATAAATTTAATATGGTTTTTTTTGGAGTTCAAGTATGATTAAAACAATAAATCACTATTTACTTGAAAGCCCCCAATGTATAGTGGCAGGAATTGTTAATGCTATAATTTTGAGATCAAATAAAAATGTCCATTTTTTTATGTAAAATCGATCCAATTTTACTCGTGAATTTATTTGATGATATTGTGTAATACTGCCCCTGTAGCCTTTCATTTGAGAGAGTCCTGTTACGCCTGGCCTGGTCTCATGTCTTAAATAGAATTTTTCTACACGATCTCGGTATAAATCATTTAATTTTATTGGGTGTGGTCTTGGCCCTACAATAGACATTTGTCCTAAGAAAACATTTAAAAATTGAGGGAATTCATCTAATGAAGTTCTCCTTAAAAACACACCAAACTTTGTAACTCTAGGATCGTTTACTTTTGTCCAAGAATAGTCAGATTCTTCATTTAAATGCATTGTTCTAAATTTAAAACATGGGAAGTGAACACCGTCTTTACCTTCTCTTATTTGTTTGTAAATGACTGGCCCACGACTTTGAAGCTTTATGATAAAAGAAAATAGCGGATACATCCAAGAAAGGAAAAAGACAAGAATAAAGCCAGAAAATAAAATGTCAAACACCCGTTTTAAAACAGCATTAAAAATCTTTTTGAGGGGGGGGGTTTTTGTTTTATTTTTCAATTTCTATAATTGTATTGTTTGAATTGTAAATTTCGGCTAAACTAAACATTTATATTTTCATACTAAAAGTATATTAATTAATTTTAGCTATTTTTACGTGTTAACATCATTAACTATATGAACTTAACTCATATTCCTAAAAAAATATTTTTGGTGGCTTTTGCAGCTGTGTTTTCTTGTAGTAAATCTGACCAGCTTCAACGCAACGAACTTTTTTACAATAATGATTTTGAAAGCGGTGATTTAGATGCAATTAGTGGCGCTCAATTGATGACGTATAACAACACTACTGTACTGGGAAATTATAATAATGATGGTTTTACACTCAACCTAAATAATATTGGCCCTCACGATTTTATTTATATATCATTTGATTTATATATTCATGATAGTTGGGATGGCAATTTTAACAATATTGATCCTGATCAGCCTGATGCTTGGTTTCTTGAATTAAATTCTGATACTGATTCGGGTATTCCTAATAGTGTTTGGGAAACTTCTTTTTCTAATAGTGTTTGTAACTCAGTGTTGTGTTTAAAACAATCTTATCCTGGTGTTTTTCCAGCTGAAAACCTCCCTCGCGAGGGATCATCTCGATTACTACCTGGTTTGTGTAGCCTGGAGTCTGATTTTGATGGTACTACACTATATACAATTGAAAAAGGTTTTGAACATTCAGGCAATGCTTTACTCATACGCTTCTATGACCAACTTTACCAACCTAATGCCATTGATAATGACAAAAGATGTGATGAGAGTTGGTCTCTTGATAATTTAAAAGTGCGTATTATCACATTTGAATGAAAAAATATTTTATGCGAATCATATTGTCCTTAGTATTATGCTTTTGTTTTTTTCAAGAGAAACAATCTCAAACAATTAATCTCAACGAGAGGTTCATTCAACAAAACCTTAGAACAGCTCAATTGCTTGGTGAATTTGACCCTTCCGTTTCGTTTACATCATTACCAATTCACACGGGAAAAATAGGTGTCAAAATAGATTCAAGTCTTATTGGCGGCAATGAATATGGGGCTACATTAAAAACTTTTTTTGGAAAGCATGGCACATTAAAAATCTTACCTGTTAATTTTTTAATGGAATACAGTAGTCATCACCCTTACAACAGAAATAATGGAAGTATGATTCCAAATAGAGGTTATCAACAGCTTATTAGTTTTGGTTTTCATGCGGAATTAGGTCCATTGTCTATACAATTTAAGCCCGAAGGCGTTTATGCTGAAAACAGAAATTTTGAAGGGTTTCCTGATAGTCATTATGGGTCAATTTGGAGCAGAAGGTATAACGGCCTTTGGAATTACATCGACATGCCGGAACGATTTGGAGAAAACGCTTACAAAAAATCTTTGTTTGGGCAATCTAGCATAAGATTAAATTATAGCGGTCTTTCATTAGGTTTATCATCAGAAAACATTTGGTGGGGGCCCTCTATAAGAAATAGTATCATGATGAGTAACCAGGCTCAAGGTTTTAATCATATTACATTTAATACAACAAGGCCTTTAAAGACCTTTATTGGGAATTTTGAATGGCAAGTTGTAACAGGGCGTTTAGAGGCTTCTGGGTTCAGACCTCCTGAACCTGGTCAAACAGTTGGAATATCTAACTTTTATATCCCAAAAAATGATGATTGGCGCTATTACCAAGGTTTAACATTTACGTATTCCCCTAAGTGGATTGACGGCCTATCACTTGGGCTTATTAGATGGGTGCAAATGTATGGTGAATTTGCAACAAAAAATCGTGACTATTTTCCTGTTTTTGCTGTCCTTTTTAGAGATGGTTCTGGCGGCAGTGCATTCGATTACACATACGACCAGGGAATAGATCAGGCCGCGGGGATTTTTGGAAGATGGGTGTGGCAAGATGCTAAAGCTGAAATTTATGGTGAATTAAATTATAATGATGCCAAATACAATTTAAGAGATTTAATGTTAGATTCTGATCACGCAAGAGCTTACACAGTTGGGTTTAACAAAGTTTTTAAAAAAAACCAAGCTAGTAAAATATATAAGGTTTCATATGAAAGAACGATGATGCAACAAACCTCCTCTCGCTTATTAAGAAATGCAGGTAGCTGGTATTTGCATAGTGCGGTTAGACACGGCTACACTAATAATGGTGAAGTGCTGGGTGCTGGAATAGGCCCAGGAAGTAATTCTCAATATTTTGAACTTTCTATGATAGATAAGTTAGACAAGTATGGTGTTGCTTTTGAGGTTATAGACCAAGACAATGATTTTTTTATTGGCGCTTTTGAAGAGGCCCAAGATTTTAGGCGTTATTGGAAAGATTTTAATGTTCACTTTAGTTTCCAGAAAAAAATAAAAAATTATTGGGGACATATTAATGTGGTTTATTCAAGAAGTTTGAATTATCAATGGGAATTAGAAGATTTTACCGAGCCCTATTATCACGCTGGTACAGATGTTAACAACCTTCACGTAAATTTCAATCTTACCTATCACTTTAATTCCAAAAAAAAACATGAGTTAAATAAAGTATATCCCTAAAAAAGCAATTTTTTTATTTTTTAGCAAGACGTCTAAAAACCTCTAAATATTGATCTGTTATACAGTCCCAATTGTATTTATCTGTAATAGCCAGATGTGATTTCTCGCTTAATTTTTTAATTTGCTTAGGATGTTGGTCTGCATAATTGATTTGTTGACAAACAGAGTCCTGATTTTTCTCAAAATAAATTCCATATAAATCGTTATTTAACATTTCTTTGTTAAAAACAGTATATAAAGCCAAAATAGCACAGCCATAGGCCATGGCTTTAATCATCGTTGGATTAGTCCCCCCAAACTCATGGCCGTGAACATACACATAGCAATGAGTATATAAAGCAGCTAAAACTTCAGGGTCATTAACATAACCTGTAAAAATAAGTCTCTCATCTTTTATCGCTTTTAGCTCATCAGCGTATTTGTCTTTATAAAAGACATCACCCACAACAACCATTTTTTTTGTTGAATTTGAAGCCAGAAAACCTTTCACAATAACATCGGCGTTATTATCTGGAATCATACGCCCGACAACTAAATAATATTCTTTTGAGTTAATAGGCCATTGTTGAATCAAAGAAGGGTCATCAGATTTTTTTATTGTGGCGCCGTAAGCAATTACTACTGATTCTTTTTTAAATGTATTCAGGTATATCTTACGCATCTCCTCGGAATCATTTATAATTTGATCAAATAAAATTGTTGACAAATGGGCTGCTATTTTAAAATATCTAGCGCCTAAGCCTTTCCACTTGGGGCGCAGCCATTCTAAACCGTCCACGTTTATAGCCGTTGGTTTTCTAAATATTTTTGATATTAAACCAAAAGGGCCATTGGCTGCATTTACAGCAAAAATAACATCTGCGTCAGATACAACTGCATGACAGATAGATAAAAAAGAATGTATTAATTGACTTAATGATTTTGTTTCGATAGTTGGCACATACACTAATTTTATGCCGTTTACAAGAACTGGTTTTTCTTTAAACAAATTGCGATGGCAATAAACAGTTACTTCGCAGTCTCTTTCAACCAAGCGCTCACTTAATTCTTTAATTAAAGTTTCATAACCACTATAAACATACGGATAACCTCTTGAGCCGATAATGGCTATTTTTAAAGGGGTTGTGTTGTCGCTTGATTGAATCATTTAGTTGAAATAGTAGTTTTAAGAAGATTTAATATGTTTTTGTTGAACTGTGAAGGCGAAAAATGTTTGTTGGTATGTTCAATCGCTTTTTTAGTATTTGATGTTTTCAATTTATCGTCTTTGTAATAATTATTTATCATATCTGCAGCTTTTTTTGGATTACTATGTGGCACCAACAAACCACAATTACCATTGTCTAAAATTTCTACAGCTCCTCCTAGGTCAGTAGCCGCTAAAGGCACTTTCATTTTAATCGCTTCAAACAGCACTGTAGGTAGCGGATCTGGCGCTATTGAAGGGTGAAAAAACAAATCGGATTCAGCCAAAATCGCCTCAACATCTGTTCTGTATCCTAAAAAATGTATGTATTGATGTAAATCATTTTTAATAACTAGTGTTTTTAATTCTTGCTCATAAGACTCATAACCTGGATAAATGTCTCCAACAATTAAAAATTGATACTGATTATTAAGTTTAAACAGCTCTTTTGCCACTTCAATAAAGTATTTATGACCTTTATAGGGGATCAATCTTGCTATTGACGTAACGGTTACGGTTGAGCTAATTTTCCTTTTTATGTTTTCGGGGGCATCTGTAATCGGAAAAACAATACCATTATAAACTTTTTCAAGTTGGGTTTTTTTAAGGTATGGTTGCCAGTGTTTTTCAACACTACTAGAAACCGCAATAACTTTTGTTGAAAAATATCGCACAAATAAGCCAATAAATATTTCGTAAAGTTTATTGCCAGTTGGTATTTCGTGAATATGAGACATAGAAATAATCCCCTTTTTTTTGGCAGCTAATCCTCCAGAAATAATTACCGATGTGCTGGTGTACAACAATTCAATGTTATGTTTATCAATATAGTTTGAGATATAATTTGTGGCCTTTTTAATTTTTAAAAAACGATTACATAGACCCTTTAAGTTTAAGTATTTTTTTCTAAAAACCCCTAAATTATATGTGCTACATGAGGCTCCTTTGTCTGTAATTACCTTGTCTAGAGCTCCTTTGTAAGGTAAAAGAACATGTACTTCATATTTAGCTTTAATTAAAATATCTATTACTTGTAAAACAATTCTACTGGCGCCATACATGTCATTAGAGCTGTGTAATAAAAGTATTCTTTTAGCTGATTGTTTCATTTAATTTTAACGCTTTTTAAAATAAAATATTCGTAATCATTAATAAATTTTTCTCTTGAAAAAGCTTTCAACCTTTCTGATCCCTTTTCAATCAAATAAGTTCTTTTAGGTTTTGAGGTTATTAATTTCGTAAGAGTTTTAAATAATTCTATATAATCTCCTGCATTAAAATGTTCAGCTGCACCCCCTGCAACTTCTACCATTGCACCCGCATTAGAAGTTACAACTGGAGTTTTCATGGCGAAAGATTCCAAAATAGGAATACCAAAGCCTTCTTCAACAGAGGGAAAGACATATATCAAGGCCTTTTTATACAAGGATCTTATTTCTGCTCTTGACAAGTAGTCTGTCATCAAAACATTTTTTGATAAATTGTTTGTCAAAATGTATGTCTTCAATTCGTTTAACACTTCTGCATTGCCGTTAAGGATTTTTCTGCCTGCAAGTACTAATTTTAAATGTTTATTTGTTTTATCTTCTTTTAAAAATTTAAAAGCTTTGACAAGTGTGATTAAATCTTTTCGCTTGTCAAAAGACCCTACGTGTAATAAAAAATCACTATCATGTAAATTAAAAGTTTTTAGAATGCTGTCATCATATGTTTTTGAGCTTAAAAAACTTTGAAATATAGCCGTAATTAAAGGTTTCTGCTTTGAAAAAGTTCTTTCTAATTTACTTTTAGCGTGTTTGCTGGTAGTTATTACTGATGACTTTCCTCGCAGCCCTATTTTTATAAGTTTAATATAATATTTACGCCATAAAGCGTTGTAATTTTTAGGATAATCCCAAAATAATGTGTCGTGAACAACACAGAGCTTAAGTGTTTTTAAATTCCATAGAGGTACTACAAAATCAGGACAAATCAGCACATCTGGTTTGTGCTTTAATATTCTAAATGGCAATATAGCTTGTTTCCAAAAAAAATAATAGGCATGAAAATATATTCTCAATAGCCTGTTTTTTGGATTTAAAAACATGTGATTTTGACCCCATTGATCAATATCGTGTGAAAAAACATATTCAATGTTTTTGTTTTTTGAATTTTTAGCCCCTAAAACTAGTTCGTAAATATAGGTTCTTATTCCAGACAGTGCGGCCTGATAATAAAAAGTATCTATAAAAACTTTAATTTTTTGGGCCAAAATATTCTCTTTATTTTAATTAAACGAATAGAGTAAAGATACTCATTGGATGTTTCTGTTTAAAATATTTTTTAAATAATACGATTCAATAAATCCAATTAAAAACCAAGAAATAAAAGCAACGAAAAGATAAAGTTCTGCATTGGCCGTAAACAAAGGTATGAGTAAGCCTATTTTTGTGAGGGCAGCCACAAAAGAAATGGACCTTATATGTTGTTTTTTTGAAAGCTCAAATACCTTTAGGCCATTCTTTATCGCTTTGAACAAAATTGAAATATATATTAGAAGTCCTAGAAATCCCATTTGAACCCCGTAAATTAAAAACTGGTTTTCGCCGCCAATTTTTATAGCTTGATCAACCCCATTGGCATTCCCACTCATGGCTATACCAATACCCATTGGATTCTGAATCATAGAATTTACTCCTTCAATCCATTCGATAAGGTGTCCTAAGCTTGATGTATTTTGAAAATTCAAAGTGTCTAGTATAAAGTATTGTAATTCTTTGCTAGAAAAGAAAGAAATATAAATTACTAGAATCGTAATCAAGGTTAAAACGATTCGTAATAGCTGATATTTTTTTTCTAAAAACAAACTAAAAAACACTATGATTAGACTTGCAATCATTGCTCCTCTTGAATAAGAAAAAAAGAAAGACAATGTTACCAACACCAACAAGGATAAATAAGCCAGTCGATTGTTATTGTATTTTGAGTGTATTAAATAATGAAGCCCAAGTGATAAAAACAATAATAATGAAGCTGCAAACTCTAAGGGATTAGCAAAGAAAGCTGCATAGCGTGGAAATCCACCCTGCCTTTCAAAAGTCCAGCTCAGACCATAATTACCCGTTGGCGAAATGTCATTTATTGCTAAATTAAATCTGCCATAGTCCAGAAGACTTTGTAAGTGCACTCCAAATATTTTTTCAGATAACGCAAATAAAAAAGAAACCACTGCTAAACAAATTAGGGCTTTTGCAATAAACCTCCACCTTTGTTTGTCAATATTAGTTTGACGGCCTAAAAAATAAACGATACCTGTTAAAAATGTGTTTTTTGCATAAATTATTTTTGACAAGAAAGAAGCTTCTCCATAGGGGATAATCGTGTAGATAAGAATAAGGGTCATAAACCCCATAAATAGCTTATCTAATAAAGTAAGTTGCCACTTCTGTTCAATAAACGATTCTTTTTTGCCAAAAATAAAAACAAAAAAACCTGTAAAAAAAACAAAATCTTTGCTAATTTTAAGGAGATTGACAAGAAAAGACAAATCGAAAGCTTTAAAAACAATAAGTTGAAAAGTCGCGTAAAAGGGGAGGGTAAATATGAGATATAATAGAAGATAATAGGCGTCCCCCTCAAAGGTTTTTTTTAATACAAAACCAATTAGTCCAATATATAAAATCAATAATATTGTTGCAACTGTAATCAAATTGTGTGTTTTATCTTTTTAAATTTTATTCCGTCCAATAGACCTCGCCAAACCATATTAAGTTTTTCAAATCTACCTCTTAAAATAAAATAAATAGAATATGATGTTATTTTAAGAATTTGATATGTCCAAGACCCTAAACTATTAAAAAAAGAGTGTTTTTTGATTAAATAAATGTGATTTCGCACATTTAAATAATGAGCATAAGGAGACAAATGTCCTTCATTAAAAGTGTTATTTTTCTTTGTGCTTCCAGATTTAAGGTGGTAAATAATGCTCTCAGGGACCACGCCCAATTTATATCCTAGATTTGTCATTCTAATCGACCAATCTGCATCTTCAAAATAGGCAAAAAATCGATTGTCGAGCAGGCCGACCTTTTTAATAACCTCTATGTTAACCAAGACACAACAGCCGCTAATCCATTGTGTAGATGTATCTATTTTAAGTTTTGGTTTGTAGGTTGCTCTATTATATTTCGTTTTAAAAAAACAAAAAAAAGTGTTAAGCGAGCCACCAGCATTCCAGATTGTATTTTTGTTTTGCAAATCTAATATAAGTGGCTGTGTTGCCGCTAAGTTTTTATCAGAATTCATTCTTGCCTCTAGATGGCATAAAAAATTTGGATTTACTTGTGTATCGTTATTAAGCAATAAAGCGTAGTCAAAATTTTGTTTTAATATAATCTTTAAATCTTTATTATTGGCTCCTGTAAAGCCTTCATTTTTTGGGTTTTTTATATAATTAATTTCAGGAAATTCTAGAGCTATTTTGTCACCCGAACCGTCTTTTGAGCCATTGTCTACGAAAAAAATTGTTTTATTTTTATAAATACATGCCTCTAAGCTTTTAAGACAATTAAAGGTCAACTGATAAGTGTTCCAATTAATAATGATAATGGCTATTTTATGGTCTTTCATGTTTGTTTTTTACCAGCAGTATTGAATATACAATAAAACTCAGAATTTCTGTAAGAACAAGTGCGACAGAAAGTCCATAACCGCCATAATAATAGCTTCCAATTGTTGCTAAAATTAACATAACAATAGCTGTTATCCAGGTGGCTTTAGTAAGCAACTGTTTTTTTTCTTCAACTAAAATTTTAATCATATTCTTAAAATTTAACATACTTAGAAAGGGGGTAAAAGCTAAAATTTTTAAAATTGTCTCACTATATATAACATGAGATCCTGCTAATAAAAATATTATCCATTTTGACAAAATTATTGCTATCAATCCCATTCCAAAAGTAATTAACAGTCCTATTATAAAAATTTTATTTAAGTAACTGTTAAATTGTGTCTTGTCTTTTTCAAAGAGAATAGTTGCTTTTTGCAAAATTGCTTGAGTAAAAAAAACAGGAGCCATGCGCATTAAAAGGGCTATTTTTTCAGCCAAAGCAAACTCTCCTAGAACAGTGTTGTTGACAAAATTTGCTAAAATAATCAGGCCTCCGTGAATAGAAACGTGACCAGCTATCGAAGAGATGAAAAAATGAAAATTTTCAACAAGTCTCTTTTTTATATTATTAACGCGTGACCAAACCCATTTTATTTTTTCTTTTTTATAAATACTAGTCCAGAAAACAATGTAAACCAAAATGGACGTAACTCCGAGCAAAAAATTGACATAAACCCCGTCTTTTGGGGTTTTTATAAATAATATAATTAATAATAAATATGCCCCTTTTGCAAAAGTATTTACTAAAGTAACTCCCGAAATTTTATCGTTTCCTTGAAAATAAAACATAGGAAATAAGGCTTGGCCAAACAACAGTACTAATGAGTAGTATAAAAAAGTTGCATAAGATTTAAAAAAGCCAAAAAAATAAGTCATACAAAACAAAATTATTGCCATGCCAACAGCTATAATTATTCTGGTTGTTATAATCTCATTGATTAAGGCTTGTTTTTTTACAAGCTCATCTCTAAATAAAGCGATGCGTTTAGGGCCATTAAGGTGATAGCCGTAACGAACAGTTACGCTTGACAATAAAACAACTGAAAGAGCTAAATTAACAAGCCCATATTGAGCTTCGCCGAGTGTGCTAAACAAAACACGTGTAGCTAATAAAGCGACAAGGATATTAATACCTTGATTAATAATTAAATTGAAAAAATTTTTAATAAAAACTCCTTTAAACAATAGTATTTTATTTTAGTGATATCTTAAGATTTATATCATTTTTATTTTTAAATCTTCGTTATTGTTCTTCCAGTGCTTGTCTTATAATTCGTTGTAACGACAGTAACAACACTGTTAGGCTGCCGCCACCAAATAGCCCAAAAGCAAGTGTGTTTAAAAACTTCCATCGGTTATTTTCTAAAGGAAAAGAAGGTTTGTCAATAATTTGAATAAGAGGTGTTTTATTTCTGTGAGCCACTTTTGCCAATTCTAATTGTTTTACAACTTCCAAATAAATAGCTTGGTTGGCCTGAAGATTGGCCATCGCTTTTTGATAAGGGACTTTTGCTGTTTTTGCCAAAGGGTTTATGTTTGGAATATTTTGGTCTATTTCCGCAAGCGCTAAAAAAGACATGTCTAAAAGGCGTTTAACACTGTCTGTTTGAACTTGTAATACATTTAAATTGAAGGTTGTTTTCTTAGTTTGTGTTTTGTAATAAAAGCTGTTGACTTTATTAACCAAAACTTCATTAAAAATTTTGGCAAAAACCTCGTCTTTGTGTTTGAAGCCTACATTTAAAATAGAGGTATTTCTATTTGGCTTTCCCACAATTAAAAAGTCTTTTTTTATCAATTTGATAGCTTCTTTTAAAACGCTATCTTGTGCTCTACGGTAAAGCGTATTGTTTTTATAAAAATCTTTTAACTGAACATTTTCTTTGGCCCATTTTTTTTCTAGGCCCTGTGTTTTAGCGAAGTAATCAACCAGCATTTGAGGTTTTTGATTTATGTTTGCCTTCTCTAATAAAGTTTGTCTTAACATATTGTTTGACTTGTAGAGCTCTTGTATATTATCAATTTGAAATAAATTACTGGCGCTCATGAGGCTTGAAGTGTTAATCCCCGATATAGACGCTAACGAAGATAAGCTACCTAGGCTGGCTGAAGTGTCATTTTCTAACACAAAAGATGTGTTAGCATAATATACTGGTGATTTTAAATAATTATAAGAAAGGAGTAGCGATATAGTTATCAATGAGCCATACAGAATTTTTTTTCGACAACCCATTACAAACACCAACCAGTCCTTGAGGCCCTGAAATAGGTTTTTTAAGGAGATTTTTTCTTCTTTTGACATATTACTTTCTGGTTGCATTTTTAATTGTTTATTTTATCTATTGCTTAAGTTTTGATGTTATAAATTAATTTGTGTAATAGCTAAAACCAACGTGGCGACGCTTGTTGCAATTCCTGTTAGGGTTCCAGCCCCTATTGTAGATTTTTTTGTTAATTTTTCGGGGACTATAATCTCAGAGCCGGCAACTACTTTGGGGTAAATGTTAAAAAATAAAAACTTTTTTGTTGCGCGTGCTTGTCCATTGGGGTAAACTACATATGTTTTGCTTTTATCTGCACGAGATTTAAATCCGCCTGAGTTATTTATATAATATTTTGTCGATTTATTTTTTTGATGTCTCAATGTTGTAGTATTCAATAGTTGGCCTCTCAAGCGAACGGTTTCTAATTTTTTAGGAACAAACAGAGTGTCGCCAGACTGAACAAGTAAATCTGAAATAGAATTTTTGTTTT
>Ga0115551_1001988_pt1 | contig 12694 bp, 5 predicted proteins | sample COGITO_mtgs_1103_FD_87179 | JGI IMG/M metagenome (GOLD analysis project Ga0115551, IMG submission 87179) | Pelagic marine microbial communities from North Sea - COGITO_mtgs_110321 | ecosystem: Environmental > Aquatic > Marine > Epipelagic | place: Germany:Helgoland, sampling site Kabeltonne... | reverse complement strand
TCATCCCCGGGGATACCTCGCGTGTTGGCCCAGGCGCCGGTGAGCCCGTCCACCCGCCCCGGCGCGTTCACTCCGAGCGACTCCATCGTCGCCACGGCTACGTCCTCGAGCGACCGCATGTACCAGTGGAGGTCCGGTTGATGGTGCCCGTCCTGGAGGTTCATGATGGGGTAGATGACCAGCTGCCCCGGGCCGTGGTAGGTGGCTTCGCCGCCGCGTTCGGTCCTGTGCACCGGGAACGGAGCATTCGGTGATTCGGGATTGAACTTTAAGTTGTCCGGGGTGGACCCGGTGCCGAGGGTGACGACTGGTGGGTGCTGGACCAGCAGCACGACGTCCCTCGACCCAAGCGGCGCGTCGTCGTCATCGTCGTTTCGCGCGTTCACGTCACGCGCGAGGTATTCAAGCCGGAGGTTGAGGATCGCGCGCTGCCACTCCCACGCGGTGGCGTACGGGGTGAGAACGTCGCTGAGGTCGTAGAGGTCGACGACGGGGCGCGCGCGAGACGCGGACGCGGCGAGGTCGAGGGCGCCGCTGGTGTCGCATCGCCGACGGGTCTCGGGGCGGGGACAGCTGTGTTGGCGTCTCGATGGGGGCTCGGGGCGGGGACCACCCGGCCGATGCACCGCCGCCGGGGCCCGCGTCACCCACGCCTGCGCTGCCATCTCTGCTGGAGACCTCTCGGTCGAGCGCGAGACGTCTCGTCCGAACGGAATATTATATTCCAATCCACCTCGGCGGCATCTTCACTCTTCGCCGCACCCGGAAGTGGACGCACACGTCCGATACGCGAGCTCACTCGGCGACCGGCGACCCACGCTCCAACGCCGCCTCGACTCGCGCCCGAACCCCACGGTGGACCCTCCCTCCGCGGCGCGTCGAGAGAGACCCAGGCGCAGGAATTTGTAAGTAGGAGTCCTCCGAGAAGCACGATGGGCTCCCGCCTGCGTCGCGTGCAGGACGCGGACCTCAAGGACAAGGTCGTGCTCGTCCGCGTGGACCACAACTGCGTCAAGGATGGCGTCATCCACGACACCTTCAGGGTCGACCAGTCCATCGCGACCCTCTACAACATCGTCGAGCGGGGAGGACGTCCCATCCTCATGACCCACGTCAACCGCCCGTACGATAAAAAGTCGCGTCAGCTGACGTGCCGCGACGAAGACGCCGTCACGGCGGTCGTCCGGTACCTCCAGCACAAGCTCGGGGTGGTGTTCGCGGTGCCCACGTTTCGCGTCGAGCCCGGCCGAGGCATCCTCGACGTCGACACCAGCGTCAACTGGCTCATCGAAGATCTCAAACATCGGCGAGTCGGCGGCGTTTACCTCCCCAACACGCGGTGGTTCGAAGGAGAGGAAGGACTCGCCGCATCCGACGCCGACGCCGCGCGCAACAGGTTCGCCACACAGCTGGCGGGACTCGCGGACGTCTTCGTCAACGACGCGTTCGGCTCGTGGCAGCCGCACGTAAGCACCTACCACGTCGCCAAGATGCTACCGTCGTGCGCAGGTCTGCTCATGCAGAAAGAAGTCGACGCGCTCTCCGCGCTGACCACACCGGTTCGGCCGTTCCTGGCGGTCATCGCGGGGAGCAAGCTCGATACCAAGATGGGGTGCATCAAGGCGATCGCGGAAAAAGCGGATCACGTCATGCTGGGCGGCCAGCTGTACAACGCGTACATCGCGGCGAAATTCGGCGTGAAGATTAAAGGAGTAGACGAATCCGACGTTGCCATCGCGCGGACGCAGTTACTGGTCCCGGAGGTTGAACGTAAGCTCGTGCCACTCGGCGTGGTGATCGAGAGCGACGCGTTGGACGGGTGCGGGTGCGTGCCGGTGGCGGGGAAGTGCGGGGTTATCGGCGACGGGATGATGGTTCGCGCGCGGCGGCTGGCGGATTTGAAGCCGGGTGAAACAACCGGATACTTTCTGGACGTTTCCGCGGAGTCGTTCAAGGACGCGCGGGTCACCGAGGTCATCGCGAACGCCAAGACCATCTTCGTCAACGCCGTCATGGGTTTGACCAGCGCGGGTTTCCACGAGGGAACCGCGGCGTTGGACGCGGCCATCGCGAGTAACGTCGCGGCGCGGAAGTACTTTGGCGGCGGCGACACCTTGCAAGAGTTCAAATCGCTGAGCCCGGGTCTGTACATGACCGCGTTGGAGTGCCCGAGCTATTACCTGTTCACGGGCGGTGGGACCGTGCTCAAGGCGCTCGAGCTCGGGGACGCGACGAAGCTGCCGTGCGTCGAGTTGCTGCTCGCGGCGGAAGGGGAGACGCGGTCCACGTTGCCGGCGCCCAAGTGCATGGCGTTGGAGTCCTGCGACTGCGGCCCGACGCCCGCGTAGTGAACAAGACTCTTACTTTCAGCGCGAATAGCACTCACGTAGAGACGACCACGCACGGGTTTGTAAGAAAATATTTGTAGTCTTCTAACCTTTATAATAAAAACACGCGTGCAAGTATATTACGATGATACCCTCACATCTTCTTCGCGATCATGAGCGCGATGTCGACCATCCGCGCCGAGTATCCGTATTCGTTATCGTACCACACGTACATCTTTAAGTGGGTCTTATCCACCACCATGGTGCTCAACGCGTCGACGATGCCGCTCCGTTCGTCGTTGATGTAGTCGGTGCTCACCAGCGGCTGCGGCTCGTACCCGAGCACCCCTTTCAGCCACCCGCGCGACGCCTCTTCCATCAGAGCGTTGACTTCCTCGACGGAGGTTTCCCTGGCGACTTCAAAGACGCAGTCGGTGAGTGAGCCGTTGAGGAGCGGCACGCGGACCGCCATGCCGTTGAGCTTACCCTTGAGCTCCGGGAAGATGAGCGCGATGGCGGTGGCGGACCCGGTGGAGGTTGGCGCGAGGTTGGTGAGGCCAGAGCGGGCTCGGCGAAGATCGGATTTTTTGGAGTTTGGCGCGTCGACGATGGTCTGGGTGTTTGTCACGTTGTGGATGGTGGTGATGGACCCTCGGACGATGCCGAGGTTCTTCTGGACCACCGCGACGACCGGGGCGAGGCAGTTGGTGGTGCACGAGGCGGCGGTGACGATATGGTCCTTCTCGTGATCGTACTTGTCGTGGTTCACTCCGTACACGATGTTCAAGACGGGATCTTCCTTCTCCTTGACTGGCGCCGACACGAGCACCTTCTTGACCCCTTTGGTGAAGTAGACGTTGAGTGTATCCCTGGTGAGGAACTCGCCGCTGCACTCCAGCACGAGCTCGACGCCGTGTTGGTCCCACGGCACGTCCCCAGGGGTGGAGTGCGTGGAGTAGGAGATGGCTTTGCCGTCGACGACGATGTTCCCGTCGACGAAGGCGCAATCTTTCGGCCACTGGCCGTGGACCGAGTCGTACTTGGCGAGGTACGCGGAGGATTCGCCCGCGCCGGGGAACTCGTTGATGTGGACAAACTCGAACTCGGGGTGGTCGTACGCGAGGCGGAACGCGAGGCGTCCGATGCGACCGAAACCTGGGAGGTGGTAGACGGGGAGGTTGAGACGGTGGGCGATCGATCGTCAGTCGTGGGCACCGCGAAGTTTGTTCACCGACGATCGGGGTTGAGGCGCGGGGTTCGATCCAGGGGGGCGATGGGCGCCTCGCGTCGATGCGGGGCGCTCGGGTCGTCGATGGGTACGCACCGTTGATGCCAACCTTGACCATGATATCCGAGCGTGGATACACGCGCTGTGGGAAGTGAGACGTGTCGGGCTCCGATTCGCAAAAAAATTCTCGTCATGATGAAAAAAGGAATCTAATAACCGCCGGCGGATCGCGCTGGACCCCATTCCGGATCCGGTTCATCAGAGAGCTGCCAGTCTCACGTTTTTGTAAAAGCGTTACGCTTTTGCCGTTATCGCATCCACACCGGACTCGCACCCAGCCTCCCCCAGCAACGCCCTGGCCAACCCCCTGGCCGTGTCCACGTACCCCGCCCGTTCACCCTCATCCACCAGGTCCACGTTCAGCTCGACGAGGTCCACCGACGTGACGCGCGACCTAAGTCGTATCTCGTCCAGGAGCGACGCCACGTCATCCGGGACGAGCCCGCCGGCCACCGGCGTTCCGGTTGCTTTCATGAAGATCGGGTCCAGCGAGTCGACGTCCAAGGACACGTGCGTCGTCACGCCTCCCTCCGCGTCCCCGTCACTCACCGCCCGCAGGTGTTCGATGGCGAGCCGCGCGACGTCCCGAGCGCCCATGCTCCGAACGTCCTCCGCGGTGAACGCCTTGATGCCGAGTTGCTCGATTAGTTCTCGCTCGGCTTTGTCGACGTCTCTTAGCCCAACATACACCACGCGTTTGAGGTTGAGTTTGGGTTGGCGGCGCACAGCTGTGTTCGTGTCCTCGGCACCCCCGACGGCACCCGGTGAGTCATCGTCCTTGAGGAGCCAGTCGTACGCGCCGTCGGGCCAGGATGCGGGTGCCGCGAGCCCGGCGACCATCGCGAGCGACATGCCGTGGAAATTACCCGTCTCGGACATTTCAGGACTGTTAACGTCCGCGTGCGCGTCGATCCACACGACGGAGAGGCGCGGGTCGTGACGCAGGGCGCCCGCGACGGAGCCGATGGAGACGCTGTTATCGCCTCCGAGGATCAGGGGAACCGCTCCGGAGGCGAGGGCATCGTGGACGCGGTCGGCGACGGCGGAGTGAAGCGCGGCGGCGTCGGCATCGCCCCACGCGTTCGTTTTGCGGACGCGGGGCGAGGGCACGGGGAGCTTCGGCGCGTGCGCGTCGCCGAGGTCGTCCACGTCCCAACCGAGCGAACGGATATCGTCGAGGATCCCCGCCGCTCGGAGAATCGCGGGGGCGCGCTCGACACCCGCGCGGCGCTGTCCAGCGGCGTTGGGTGCGCCGAGGACCGCCACGCGTTGATATTTCCCGCGGGAATGTGAGGGCACCCCCGCGTGGTGTCCACCCGCGGGGGCGCCTACGGATGTTGAAGAAGACGCGTCGAGTGCGACGACGAGCAAAGCGCGCGTGAAGACGGCGAAGATGAACACGACGAGGCTCGAGCGGCAGGGGTTGGAGGCGGCGGACGCGTGAGGGCGCATCTTGTTTGTGTCGTGGTAAAACGCGGAACTGCTTTGAAAAGTGTCTTGCGTGGCAATTTTTTCGAGATCCCACGCATCGCGAACGTGATCTGCACAGCTGACAAGTTGGAAAAGTACGATAATTACGGTTTAATTGTCTATTTTGAATTCCATTCCTGACTAACAACGCGTGGCGGCGAAAAAGGCGGGATTATTCGGTCGATTCGGTCGATTCGGGCAAAATTCAAATTTTTTTTCCGAGAGGCGGGAAAAACACGCTTGTTAGGGGCTGGTGATTAGCAGGCCGTCGACAAAGCGCACGTCGCGTCGTCGACTGAACGGTAGGACGGCGAGCTCGGCGGAGGCTTGTCGTACTTTACGGACGCGAATCAGAGCGCGCGACCGGCTCTGACGCTCGGACCGATACGCGCCAGGTCGGGTACTACCGCGTCTCGCGAAGGACTCGCGACTGATTGGCACACCAATCAAAAGCCGATCGCCACCTCTTGGCACCCACGCGTGTGCAACAGCGCGGTTCGATCTCGGTCGGCGTGCCACTGACGGCGGCGCGTGAGTCGTATCGGAGCGCGATTGTGGGCGGATCGATCGCGATGGAGGACGATCACGCGCTGAACTCGCCCGCCGACGGCGCGATGGGCCGCCGCGGCAGGCGCGGCAGCATCCCCGCCCCGGCCTTCACCGGGGACAAAGGCGCCACCGCGGGCGGGCGCGCTTCGGCGGGAAACACCGGGCAGGCGCGCGCCGACGGTAGCCCCAAGCCGGCGCTCGTCGGCGCGAACGGCGTCGCCGCGACGCCCAAAGGATCCGAGCGGAGGGTCCTCTTCTCCGACGAGGTCCAGGCGGGCGCGGGCGCGGCCACTCCCAACCTCCTCGCGCAGGTGCTCGCGTCCCCGGGGAAAGCCTTTGGCCGAATCTTCGGGATGGGTCGCGCCGAGCCCGCGAAGACGGATCTCACCCCCGAGGAGGCCAAAAGCCTCTCGGATCTCACCTTGCGCGTCTATGACGAGACCGGCCTCACCCTCACCGACGGATGGACCGTCTCCATCGAGCAATCCGGCGGAAAGAAGACGAAGCGCCGAACGCGGTTCTACTCGCCGGGCGGGCGGCGATTCAGCAGCATGAGCGAAGCCGTCACCGCTCTCAGGAAGCAGCAGACGGACGCCGACGTCAAGACGATCGATGGATGCCTCCCGGGCGCCGCCGTCAACGTCAAGGCTGTGGACGCCGAGCTGTGGACGTCGCCACGCGCCAAGGCCAAGGCTAGGCGATTCGTCGAGGAGGAGGAGGATCCCGCGCCGGCGGCGACATCATCCCGCGACAAAGCCAAGGCCGCGGCCAAGGACCCAACTCCGGTCATGTCCCCGCGCATCAGCGGTCGGCAGACCAAGAAGCCCGAGGCGTTCGTCGCCGAGCCCGCGCCGTCGCCCGTCGAGCTCCGCGGAACCAAGCGGGTCGACGACGAGGACGACGACGAGGAGGACGACGAGGACGAGGAAGCGGACGACTCCGAGGAGGAGGAGCTCGTCGCTCCCACGCAAGCCGCGCCGCCCCGTGAGGACAGCGACGATGACGCGGACAGCGACGAGGACGAAGAGGAGGAGGCGGGCGCCGTGACCCCGGCGCAGGAACGCGTCGCCGACGAGCTCGACGTCCTTCGCGCTCGCTGCGCCGAACACAACGAACTGGCCGACGTGGACATCGGCGACGACTGGAACGTGGAGTGGCGCGTTCGCTCGGAAGGCGGCAAGGGCAAGGGCAAATACCGCAAGTCGTTCGTCGCCCCCGACGGCGCACGACGGTTCCAGTCGGTGCCCGAGGTGGTCGAGTACCTCAAGAGACTCGTCGCGACCGAGGAGGAAAATCCCGGGACCATTCGCAAGGATCTCGCCGCCGCGCTCGACGCCGAGGCCACCACCCCGACCCCACACGAGCGTTCGGATCTCTCCGCCGCCGACGATGAGAAGATCGCGACGGAGATTGAGAAGCTTCGCGAGTACGCGGCGGCGAACGCCCCGACGGTGCCGCTCCCCGACCTCGCCGGCTGGACCTGCGAGTTCAGGCAGAGCAACGCCAAGGATGGGCGCGTCCGGCGCATGTACGTGCCCCCAGGCGGCGCGCCGCGGCAGCTGGACTCCCCGGGCAAGGCGTTCGAGTACATCGTCCAGATGTCCACGCAGCAAAGGGAGGCGTCGCCCGGCGCGGACAAGGAGAACGCGGGTAGACGGTCACCGAACAAGGTTTCCGCCGCCGAGAAAGCCGCCGCCGAGAAGATGGCGACGCCGGGTGCGCCGCCGCCCGGCCACCCCGGCGCCGCCGCCGCGACCAAGGCGCTTGACGCGCTCCGACGTAAGGTTGAGATGAAGCTCGATCACGAGCTCGAGGATGGCTGGACCGTGGACTGGGAGATTTCCGCGTCTTCCGGAAAGTCCGAGAAGGTGTACACGGACCCGGACGGCGTGAAGCTCTGGGGCGACGGGCAGGCGCTGACGCACGTCAAGCTCATGCTCGAGGAGAGACGCGTGGAGGACAAGCGTAAGGCGCTCGAGCTACTCCAGGCGGAACTCGCCGCCGACGAGGCTCAGCTCCAGGCGAAGCGCGAGGAGGAAAACCGCAAGATCCAGACGCAGCTCGAGGAGGAGGAACGAAAGATTCTCGAGATGGAGCGCGCCAACGCGGAGGCGGCGGCGAAGGCGGCGGAGGAAGTTCGCCGCACGGAACGCGAGAAGCAAGCTGAGGTTGAGAAACTCCGGGCTGAGCTGCAGCGCAAGCGCGAAGCCGCGGCGAGAGCGTCGGGCGTCCTCGCGCTCCCCATGGTGCCGCATACCCAGCGAACCCCGGCGCCCGCGCTCGCCGCGCCCGGCGCCCTCCCCGCGCTCCCCGCGCCGCCCCGCCGCACCCCGACCAAGGGCAAGAGCAAGGGCGGGAGCAAGAACGCATCTCGAGACTCCCCGAACGCGCACGACGAACTCGACCTCGTCGCCGTCTCCCCAGCTCGAAACAGGTCATCCCCCCGCGGGGTCCAGTTCGCGCACGGCGTCAGTAACGTCCTCTCCCCGCGCACCGCGACCACGCTCGCGGTGAACAAGGCGAGTTCCTCCCCAGCGCACGGCGAGTGCCGCTTCCCACGGCGCCCGAACGAGACGATTGAGGAGAGCGCGGTGCGAGAGCTCCGAGAACGCGTGGCGGATGAGACCGGCGTCGTCCTCGGCGAAGATTGGACCGCCAAGGTTGAGCTCAAGACGTCCAACGGTAAGAAAGGATCCTCCGCGAAACGACGCACGCGGTTCTTCTCGCCGGGCGGGCGGCGTTTCTCCTCCGCGTCCGAGGTTGTCGGTTACGTGCAGGACACTCTGGCTAAGAAACGGGTGGGCCAAGGACTCGCGCCGGGCGTCGGTCCCACCCCTCGTTCCGTCGAGCGTACAAGGCGCCCCAACGCGGACTACGCCGACGACGACGTCGACGAGTGCGCCGAGGACGAGACCGTGGAGCACGCCAAGCTGGCGTTCCTGCAACACGTGCGCGAGGAGACTGGGGTGCAGCTCACCGCGTCCAAGTGGCGGGTGGAGTTTGAATCCGCGAACACCAGCTCGGCGTCCAAGCGCAAGCGTTTCTTCGCCCCAGACGGACGCAAGTTCAGCAGCCAGAGCAAGGTTGTCCAGATGCTCGCCAACCCCGGGTTCTCCTACCGCAAACTGGACCCGAGCGCCAAGCGCGTGGGCGAGCCCACGCCCAAGTCAACCGTCGGCAAGACCCCGAGCCACCTGGCCCGCGCTAAGGTTCGCGTGGGAGTCACCCCGCGCACCGCCGCCCGGCTCCACGTGCACCCGCGCGGAGAGGACGACCCGCTCTCCCCCGACATGCCCCTCGACGTCGACGAGCTGGAGCGCACGAACAACGCGTTGAAGGAGCTCAACTCGAAGGTCAAGGCTGAGCTCGGGATCAAGATGACCCCGGGGTGGACCGTGCGGCGCGAGAAGACGGGAAGCGGTAAGACGTACAACAGGTTCTACAACGCCGACGGTAAGCGGTTCAGCTCGCACGCGGATATCATCACCTACATCAAGAAGCAGCTCAACGTCGAGGACGACACCGAGGGACCGCGGAACCTCGCCGCCGCGATGGAACTCGCGGCTGGCGAGGGCGACAAGGACGCGGGGAGCAAAGCGGCTACGCGCAGATCCGCCCGGGCCACCGCGGGCGCCAGGAAGGGCTCGCCCGAGCAGGCGCCCAAGAAACGACCCGCCCGCGCCGCCGCCAAGCCGCCCGCCGCCTCTGATAAATCGGTCGCCCCCGCGAAGAAGTCCGTCACGCTTCCCAAGTCCACCGGGGGAACCAAGACTGCGGCGACGACGACGAAGAAGTCATCCCCGAGCAACTCGCTCGCGACCCCCGCGCTGGCCAAGGCTGCGCCCCCGCGCGTCCCCACCCCCACGACCGGGGGCACCGCGCTGGAGAAGGAAGCGCTGAAGACGTTCTACGACGTCATCCGCGAGGAGTTCCCGTCGATCACGATCCAGGGCTGGCGGGTTGAGATCAAGGAGCGCAAGACGGGCAACTCGCAGGGCACCAAGGACAAGTACTTCTACGCCCCGCCCTTGTCCAAGAGCGCGCCGGACGGTATGCACAGCCTCCCCACGCGGTTCAGGTCCATGAACGAGGTGATGTCTTACGTCAAGGTACGGTACCTCGGCGAAGGCGTCGACGTCATCAGACGCGGCAAGAAATCTTCCAAATCTTCCAAGGCTCCGAAGCCGTCCCGGGAGGGCGCCAGGGCTTCCAAGGCTTCAAGACAGGCCGCCGCCGGCGCCAAACGGACCAGCAGGGGCGGCGCGAGCTCCAAGGCGCCCGCGGCGAAGCGCGCGAGGCCCGCGCGAGGCGGTAAGACCGCCGCCGTGGAGGTCGAAGAAGACGCCGACGAAGACGAGGACTCGGAATCCGACTCCGACTCCGAGTCCGAGTCCGAGTCCGACGACGAGGACAACAACGTCACCGTCGAGGGCATGGTCACCGTCGAGGAACGACAGGCGGGTGCCCTCGGCCGCGAGCCCGAGAACAAACCGCTCACCCCGGCGAAGGCGTCCGAACTCGCCGAAGAAGTCGAGAACTGCATCGAAGACCCGGAGATGGGCTTCGACGTCGACGTCCTTCTACTCCTCCACCAAAAAGTCACCGGGTTCGAAGCTGATTGCGACGACGCCCTCGAGCTGCGCGAGATGATCCAGCGCGCGGTGCGTAAGAAGACTGAGGAGGCTTACGCGTACGCTGTGTCCACCGGAAAAAAGAAACAAAGCCGGAGGGCGTCTCACGGCGGGCACCGCGCCATCTCCCCGGCCACCGCCGCGGACGGCGCGCGTGCCGCGGACGTGCGACGACGGTTCGCATCCGCCGCGTCACCCGCCAAGGCGGCTTCCAAGCGCCGGTCGAGACGCGAGCGCGAGGATGAGGACGAATTGGATGAGGAGCGGGACGACGCGAGGGGCGGGACGCGGGTGGCGATGACCCTCGGGAACGTCGCCATGAACGCGCGGCTGGGTTCGCGGCTGAACGAGAACCCTGAACCGCAGGACCTCTCCGACGACGAGACCATGGAGATTGCCGACGGCGACGCCGCGGCGACCGCGAACGTCAACTCTATGGGAGGAGCGTCGGCGTTTGTCGAGATCAAGACGGAGGATGACGAGGACGAGGTGCGGCTCTCGCAGAACGATTCCTCGTTTGACGCCGGGATGGAGGCGGAGCCCGCGAGTCCGGAGCCCAGCTTACCGGCGCTCGGCACCGCGGCGATGGTGTGGAACGCGGCGGACCCGCACATGGTCAACCAGGCGAAGCAGAGGCTGCACATCAGCGTGATGCCCGCGGGTTTCGCCAAGTGCCGCGAGCGGGAGCGCCGGAAGGTTGTCGACATCATCCAAGGGTGCCTCAAGAAACGCCGCGGGGGTTCGATGTACGTCTGCGGCTTACCGGGCACCGGCAAGTCCCTCACGGTGTCGCAGGCTGAGAAGATGATCCGCTGCTGGGGCGACGGCACGCGCGAGGGCGGCGGCGGCAAGCACGCGCTCCCCACCAAAGAGCGCCCCAGGGTCGCCGCCGTGAACTGCATGGCGCTCTCCGAGCCCAGGCACGTCTTCGCCAGGGTCATCGAGGAACTCGGCGGGGTACCACCCGCGCTGGCGGACGTCGCCGACGTCTCAGACGTCACGCAGCTCCCCGAGGTGGCCGCGCTGCGCCAGCTCGTGTGCGGCGCGGTCGACGGCAACGGCCGCGGGAACAGAACCGGCAATCATGGTAACGCCAATCAGCCCATGATGGTCGTCTTACTCGACGAGATGGACCAGCTCATGGCGGCGTCGAGCAAAGGTGACCAGGCGATTCTGTACGAACTCTTCGGCTTGCCGACCATCCCCGGGTCCCGCTGCGTCGTCGTCGGAGTCGCGAACGCGATTAACTTGGTGGAGGTGACCCTCCCGAGGCTCGCCGCGCGCGGGTGCGAACCCACCGTCGTGTCCTTCAACGCGTACGACAAGGACCAGCTCCAACGGCTGCTCAAGCAGAGACTCACCGACTTGCCCTTCGCCGTCTTCGAAGACGCCGGGTTGGAACTCGTCGCGCGGAAGGTAGCCGCGGCGACGGGTGACATGCGCCGCGCGCTCAACATCTGCACCAACGCCATCGACATCTGCGCGGGTGAGGCGGCGCAGGCGGCGGAGGAGGGCGGCGTGGATGCCGCCGGGGAGGATGCTTTCAAGCTGGTGAAGATTCACCACGTCGCGAGGGCCATCAGCGCCTCGTTCAACTCACCCGTCGTGGAGACGATGCGGGGTTTACCGCAGCACCAGCAGATGGTGCTGTGCGCGGCGGTTCGTCTTTTCCGTGCCGCCGCGAGAAAGGAAACGACGCTCGGTGTGCTCAACGATCAGTACACGAAGCTGTGCAAGGAGGCCAAGTTGAGGGGGCTCACCGTCGGGGAGTTTAGCGGCGTCTGCACGGTTCTCGCGGATCAGACGTTGCTCAAGCTCGGGGCTGGACGGGAGGACAGGCAACGGAAGGTGTCGCTCGGGGTGCACAACGACGACGTCGTGTTCGCGCTTCAAGGGGTGAACTTTTTCAGGAACCTCATCGGGGAGCTCAACAGGGGAGTGTGAGTATGAGACCACCGACTGCGTTGACGGCGGAGGAGAGTGAGGAGGAAACTAAGAACAAACAACGTAACTGTACAAAGCCACGAGGCGCGCACGTGCGCGCGAGAGTCGCTGTAACGACATTAATCACAGCGTATGAATTAGTTAAAAACAATCGCGGTCCACTCGCGCGCCCTGCGTCGTGGCGAAGAGACCGGGTTGACTCGCTTCGCGGCCCCTCGCCTTGGCTTTTTTTGTCGTCATCACACTTCAGGTTTCCTTGGACGTCTCAGCAGTCAGCGTCTACATATCTTGGAGAGGTGGACTCCCTCCGCGTCACACTTCCCCGGCGAAGCGCGCGCGACAGTCGACGCGACATTCCCGGACGCCAGTATCCACGTCGCAAATGCTCGTCACCGCCCGATCCGCCCTACGCATCGCGCCCGCGCTCCGCGTCAGCGCGGCGACCCGCGTCGCCAGAGGAACCACGACGGCCCCGATACGCCGCC
>Ga0115551_1001987_pt1 | contig 12696 bp, 5 predicted proteins | sample COGITO_mtgs_1103_FD_87179 | JGI IMG/M metagenome (GOLD analysis project Ga0115551, IMG submission 87179) | Pelagic marine microbial communities from North Sea - COGITO_mtgs_110321 | ecosystem: Environmental > Aquatic > Marine > Epipelagic | place: Germany:Helgoland, sampling site Kabeltonne... | reverse complement strand
CGACGCGCTGAAGGCGGCGGAGCTGGAGCTCAAGAACAACGGCGTGGAGGGCGTGACGTCCCAAACGTCCGTGGACCCGATCGCCGAGCTCAAGACCGTCCCAGGGGTGGATCCGAATAAACTGCAAACGTTCGAGACTGAAGCGTCGGCGGCGGCGACGGCGGCGGCGGAGGCTCAGACGCCACCGCCCCCAACCCCGCCCCCGCCTAACCTCGTGCTGGACGACGACGATGGAACCGTGGGGTTGATGGGAAGGGCGGGCCTGCTGATGGCCACCGCGTTTGCGATTCTCGCGATGTGAATTTATAAAATCAAACCCGCCAAATCTGACCGAGCCCTCAGTCGCTGTCGTCGCCCTCCAATATACGTCTCGCGCGATCGGCAATCATCCTCCGTCGCGCCGCCGAGACCGCGCTCCCACCGCCACCGCTCCAGTCCTTCTCCCCGCTCGCCACGAACGCCGTCGGCGTCTTCATCGGCGACTCCCTACCCGCGGCTCGACCCAAATCCAAACCCAAATTCAAATCATCATCCGAAGCGGCGCTCGACTCCGTCGTCTCCTTCGCCGAATCGTCCCTGCCCACGACCAACGGGGACCCATACTTCCCCCCCGCGTGACCGTTGACGTGAATACTCCCGGCGACGCGCGTCACGTTCGGGTCCACGCGTCCGAGCGGCGTCGTCGTCACCGCGGCGGGCGACGGCGGCATCTCCTCGATGGTCACGCCGCCAGCCACCGTCACGCCCGGACGCTCCAGACCCTCCAGCCGCTCACCCTCGACGACCGACTCATCCTCGCGCCTCTTATTGACACCACCGGCGCTTGTACTAGTACTCGTTTTACCGCCCGTGAGGAACATGATGACGAGCGTGAGCGTCAACAGAGTCCGCCCCGCGTAGCCTGTAAACAAAACACGACGTCAATCTAATTGCCTATACGACAATGAAAATAAACTTACCGGTGCCGCTCCATATGAACCCGACGATGGCGAGCTGCAGCCTTCGATCGTTCAGCCACTTGCCCGCGTACCATGTCACCGCGCGCCTCGCCGCGTCCCCCGCTGCGGGGCCCAGCGCACTCACCACCGGCGGGACGACGAACGCGGCGCACCAGAGCAGCGCGACGGTGTACCCCCAACTGAGCCACCACACCCGCGCGACGATGGACGTGAACCATAGGAGGAAACAAGCGCGCAGCGTGGCGGGCGGACTGTCCCATCGCACGACAGCCTCCGTGTAGATCCACGCCTCCGCGGCGGCCGGGGCCCGCGCCGCGGCGCTCGCGGCGACCCACCCGCCGAACTTGGCGGCCATCAGACGGACGTGGGCCTCGCGCCGGCGTCGGGTGCGTTCAGACTTGGACTCGGCGGCGGCTGCGTCCATGCCCCCGAGGCCGAGTCCAAAGCCCAGGTTCCGACGCACGCGCTGAAAGAGCCTGGTGAACAGCGACGCCGCGAGCGTGAAGATGAACGCGTAGCACGCGACGGTTCCCGCGGGGAGGGGCATCTGCCTCAGGCTGCCGACGCAGAGCATGAGGTAGAGGCCGCCGCCGGCGACTCGAGCGGTGCGGCCCGGTCGGCGCCAGTGCGTGAGGTCGTGGAGGGACGCGGCGACGCCGCGGCGGGGTTTACGCGTCGCCATCGCGCTCGAGGGTGTCCGCCCGTCGTCGCCATCGCCGCTCCGCGGGGTCGTCGTCGCCGCCGCGCCACCCCTGATTTGATTCTTGACGCGTCGCGGGGATGTGGGCGGTGAGAGCCCTATGAACGGCGCCGGCGACGGGGTCTGCGTCGGGGTTTGAGCCGCGGCGAGCGCGCGGGGCGCGGTACCGGGCTTTGGGGTCTTGTGCATGGCGTTCGAGATGGCTTCCTGCGGGAACGGGGGAGGGACGGGGTCAACGGGATGCGACCGACGACGTTTGGCGGAACCACCCAACGGTTCCGGGGGAACGGAGGGGATGCCGGTCTTGACGTGACCGGGTCGGGGGGGTTCGGCGGGAGGCTTCGCGTGAACCGGCGGTGGAATATCGGGCATCGTTCGTACCTCCAACGCGACGATGCGGGTCTGCGCGAGCCTCACGCGGTCGTTCGCGGCGCCCTCGCGCGCCCTGGCGAGTTCCTTCTCCCGTTCCCGCTGGGCGCGCTCGTGCGTGAGGTGGTTGGCGAGAGTCTCGAGCTCCTCCCTCAGCCGGTCGGACTCGAGCTCCGCCTGCCTCAGGCGCTCTCGCTCCCTCGCGGCCATGGCGTCGGTCCTGTGGGCGAACCCGCGGCGAACGCCGTGGAAGGCCGTGGACGGTGAGGTGTCGGGTGTGAGCCGCGGGGGCTTCGCTGCTTCAAAAATCTACCGGCTCTCGGCAGCTCGGAGCGTGCCGACAAAAAACGTTCATCACACCACACAGCAGCGCGCGAAGCCACGCGACGTCACCGTTTGTCAGTGACATGCAAGCCGCGCATCTGCACGCGCGCGTTCCGCGATGGACGTCATCGCGCGTCTCGAACGCACACCGTCGCCGCACGCGTCGGTCGCACGCGGCGGCGTCGACAGCTCCGGCGACCGTGGATAAGGACACGTCGACAGCCGGCAAATCGGTCGTCGTCATCGGAGCCGGTTGGGGTGGACTCGCCGCCGCCAAGTCACTGTGCGAGGCTGGATGCTCGGTGACGCTCATCGACGCCATCGACGATCCCACCGGCGCGACGCCGATGCTCACGAAGAGCGGCAAACCGTTCGAGCCGGGCACGCGCGGCTTCTGGAAGGACTACCCAAACATCGAAGCGATGGCCCGCGAGCTCGGCATCTCCGAGGACGACGCCTTCACGGAGTTCACGCCGAGCGCCTTTTGGTCCCCCGACGGCCTGGAGGCGACCGCGCCGGTGTTCGGAGACTCCCTATCACTCCCGTCACCCCTCGGCCAGGTCTTCGCGACCTTCGACAACTTCAAGAGGCTTCCACTCGCGGACAGAGCCTCCATGGTCGGCCTCCTCTACGCCATGCTCGACCTCAACAGAGACGAAGCCACGTTCGAGGCGTACGACCGGCTCACCGCGCACGAGCTCTTCATCCGCATGGGCCTGAGCAAACGCCTGGTGGACGACTTCATCCGCCCGACGTTACTCGTCGGACTGTTCAAACCCCCCGAGGAGCTCAGCGCGGCGGTTGTCATGGAACTGCTCTACTACTACGCCCTGGCACATCAGGACTCATTCGACGTCCGGTGGATCAAGACCAAGTCCATCGCCGAGGTTCTCATCGCACCCCTGTGCGCGCAGTTACAGGACACGTACGGCCTGGAGGTCATCGGCGGGACGTTCGTCAAGGCTGTCGACGTGGACGAGGCATCGAAACGCGCGACGGCGGTGCGGTGGGTGAACAAAAAAGGAGAGGAAGGGGTCATCGAAGACGTCGACGCGGTTGTCATGGCGCTTGGCGCCAAGGGCATGAAGAGCGTCGTGTCCAACTCGCCGGTGTTGGCGCGCGTGGCGCCTGAGTTCAGCGCGGCGGCGAGCCTCGGGGCGATCGACGTCGTGGCGGTTCGTCTCTGGCTCGACCGTTTCGTTCAGGTGGAGCATCCCGCGAACGTCTTCAGCCGGTTCGAGGAGCTGCGAGGCGCGGGGGGCACGTTCTTCATGCTGGACCAGCTCCAGAAGGACAGCGAGGTGGAGCTCTGGGGCGGGGAGGAGCCCAAGGGGTCGGTCATCGCGTCAGACTTTTACAACGGCACCGCCATCGCGTGCATGAGCGACGAGGACATCGTGAAGCTACTCACCGAGAAGCTCCTGCCCAAGGCGGTCCACGGGTTTGAGGGTGTACGCGCGGTGGACTTTGAGGTTCGGCGGTACCCCGGCGCGGTGTCGTGGTTCTCGCCCGGGAGTTACCCCAAGCGACCGCCGCTGGAGACGTCTATACACAACATCGTGTGCGCTGGGGACTGGGTGCGCATGGGGGAAAGGGAGCACGGGGCCAAGGGTCTGTGCCAGGAGCGAGCGTACGTGTGCGGTTTAGAGGCTGGAAATTCGTTGCTCAGGCGGGGGCTGGTGGCGGGAGGCGCGGGGGCGGGGCATCCGGTGATTCCGATCCGCGCGGATGAAGCGCAGGTGGTGCTGGGCCGGGCGCTGAACAAGCAGTTCATGGACGCGGTGTCGCCGTTCGGCCTCGCGTCGCCGTGGATCCGCTGATGAGACTCGCATCACGAATGTATTAACATGCATCACGAATAAGTTGAAAATTAAAATGCATCGTTCTTCGTGCTATCGCGTATGTACATCAGCGCGCTCTCGCGCGATCGAATCCAGCGTCGTGACTCACACGGCGCTGACAAGGAGAGGCTCCTCCTCCCGCTCACGGCGAGCCCTGTGCGCGCGCATGCCCACGAGCGCGATGCCCGCGAGCGCCGCGGTCGCCGCGAGCGCCGCCCCGAAAGTTTTGAAATCGACGGCGTCCGGACCGTTCGAAATAACCTCGGGGCTCGCGCCCAGCCTCGCCCGTGCGCCGCCTTGCGCAGCCGCGTCCTCCTCCGTCGGCCACACGATCACCTCTCCCTGCACCTTGAGGGTGGGGAGGGAATCGTACCAGCTGGCCATCTCAGCCTCGAGCTTGGCGTCGCCGAGCCCAGCCTCTTTTTTCTTCGACTCGGAGGCGAGCCCGTAGTCGTAGTCGTCGCCGCCGGGCAAGGGGTTGAGGTCCTCCTCGTCGGCCTTGCCCGCGTAGAAATCCATCGAGTCGTCAGCCTCCTTGACAGCCAACGGGTCGTCCGGGACGTCGAGGCCGGCGTTGAAGATCAACCTGCGCTCCTCGTAACCCATGCCGAGCTCGGAGTCGTCGTCCTTCTCGGAGCGGCGCTTCTTGGAGTGGTGCTTCTTGGAGTGCCTGCGTGTGTCTCCAGTGTAGAACTCCATGGAGTCATCAGCCTCCTCGACAGCCTCGGTATCGCCCGGGATGTCGAGTCCAGCGTTGAAGATCTCCCTGCGGAGCTCGTCACCCATGCCGAGCTCAGCATCGTCATCGTCGGAGCGCTTCTTGGAGTGGTGCTTCTTGGAGTGGTGCTTCTTTGAGCCAGTGTAGAAATCCATCGAGTCGTCAGCCTCCTCGATAGCCTCGGTATCGCCGGGGATGTCGAGTCCGGCGTTGAAGATCTCCCTGCGCTCCTCCGGACCCATACCGAGCCTGGCCTCCTTCTTGCCATCCTCGATAGCCTCCTCGGGCGCATCGCCGGAGTAGAACTCCATGGACTCGTCAGCCTCCTCGACAGCCTCGGTATCGCCCGGGATGTCGAGTCCAGCGTTGAAAATTTCCCTGCGGAGCTCGGCGCTCATGCCGAGCCCCGCCTCGGTGACCTCGTCATCCTCGTGGATATCGACGATGGACGCCCACCCGCCGGTGTGCTGCGCGAGCGCGGTCACCTGAGTCGGGTCCTGAGCGGCGGCGACGATGGAGCCGGCGACGTTCGCGTCGGGGGCGTCGATTGCAAACTCCAAAAACACGTGCGCGTGAACCGGCCCGACGATTGCCTCGTCGCCGCTGTTGATCGCGGCGACGGTGTGAAGCTCCGCGTCGGTGGAGACGATGATGCGCTCGAAGCGCTGCAGCATCTTCTCGATCTCGGTCCGCTCGGGCACGGGGAAGACGGCGAACGCGACGTGAGCCACGCCCTTCTCCGAGGCGTCGCCCTCGTAGTCGGAGTGGCAATGGAAAGCCTCTGGGGCGTAGTCCAGATCGGCGGCCAACGCGCCGCAGACGTGCTCCACGTCCACAGTCTCCGTGGTGATCTGGTCCAGCGTGAGCGTACCCATCAGGATGAACTCGGTGGAGAGCAGGGAGAGATCGTCGAAGGCGACGCCGGAGGACCCGGGACGTGAACGAACGACGTCGAGCACCCCGGGGAAGACGTGAGGTCGGACGTCCATGTCCTGGAGCGTCCACGGCGCCTCGACGGTGACGTGCACAGACCTGGGCTCGTTGGGTCCGAGTTCGTGCTGGTGTTCCTCGTGCTCATCGTGCTCATCGTGGTGTTCATCGTGGTCTTCATCGTGTTCGTGTTCGTGGTCTTCATCGTGGTGAACCAGGTCTTCGGGGTCAAAATCGATCTCCGAGTCGACGGGAAAGTCGACGAGCCCGTCCACCGCGTCGGAGGTTTCGAGGTGGGTGTTGAACGAGGACCAAACCTCGGATCCCCACAGCGCCCCGGTCTGATCCGACGCCTCCGTGGACCCGTGGACGATGTCGTGGTCGAAGGGCGGGAGCTTGGTCTTGACGTCGCGGATGAAGCATCGGCCTTGCATGCGCTCACGAAGGTGACTCCGGGCCTCAGGAGCCTTGAGCGTCGCCATGACCTGGTTAGCCTGGTCGAACGAGTGCACGCGGGTAGCGTAGGTGACAAACGCGTGGAAACGCGCAAACTGCGGTTGCGCCTCGTGCCCACCGGCCATCGCCTCGAGGCTGGTGAGCTCCGCGTGTGTGTTGACGTCGGACTCCCTGAACTGCGCGATGAGACTCGTGAATTTTCCCTCATCCTCCAGACCCGTCACCGCGAAGACGATGACGTCGCCGGTGACGTGCGAGTCGTGCGGGGGAAACTCGGGGAGGTTCATGGAGCCCATCGCCGCGACTTTCTGGTCCTCGACGGCGGTGACGGTGCCGTTGTGGTAGCACCCGATGTTGTCAATCGGGACGTCGAGGTCACCCGCCAACGCTTTGCACACGACGTCGATGTCCACCACGCCGGAATCCGCGGGATCGGAACCGTCACCCGGGATGACCACGCCGCCGATGAGGACAAAGTGCGACTTGACGAATGCGATGTCGTCGTCCGCGACGCCAGTGGCGGCGCCGACGTGGTCACCCTTGACGATCGTGGCGAACGCGGGGAAGATGTCGTCGCGGATGTGTTGCCGCGCGGTGTTCATGGGCACCTGGATGGTGGTCCAGACGTCGGGCTTGAAGTCGCCGTCGCCGAGTGACGCCGCGGGGACGTGGTGGGCGCGCTTGAGCAGGCCGAGCGCGGCGGACGCGTCCATCGGTGCGTTCCACAGCCACTCGGTGCGGTTGGCGGTCACCTCGGCGTCCACCTCCGTCTCGAGCGAGACGTGCGGGGGGAGTCGGTACGCCACGTTGCGGATAAACGTCTGTCCCTCCATCTTCTGGCTCAGCAGCGCCTGGTTGTTGAGATCCTTGAGGGTTCTCATGACGGCGTCGGCGTTGTGCCTGGAGTGCGTGTCGATGGCGTAGGTGAGCCTCGCGTGGTGGCGGAGGAACTGGACGACGGGGTATCGCCCGCCCGAGAGCGCGGCGACGGTGTCGAAGTCCACCTCGGAGGAGATCACGGAGAGGTTGATCCTGCTGATCAGGCTGGCAAACTTGGCCTCGTCGTGCACTTCGGTGATGGCGAAGACGATGACCTGGCCGGAGACGGACTCCGTCTCGCCCTCGCCGAGCCTCGGGGTGCCGTCGGGGTTGCCGAGGGCGGAGGCGGCGGTGAGGAAAACGTCGGAAGTTCCGTTCCTGTAGCAGGCGATTTCACCCCCCGTGTCCGAGTTCTCGCCCACGTCGAGGTCAACCTCGAGCGCGTGGCAAATCTGGTCGAGGTCGAGCACCTCCGTGAGGGTGTTGGGGACGATGATACCGGCGATGATGACGAAGTGCGAGTGCACGTGCGCGATGTCGTCGTTGACCACCCGCGGCTCCTCGACGCCCTCGGCGCCGGTGACAATCTCCGCGAGAGTCGGGAAGAGCTCCTCGCGCACGTACCGACGCTCGACGTTCATGGGAACCTGGATGGTGACCCACACGTCGCGGCGCTCGCCGCTGGGGTAGTCATGGGTGGACTCGCCCTGGCCGATCGCGGCGACTGCGTCTCGCTTAGCCCTGCGGTGGAACCACGGCATGGAGAGAGCGGCGGCGCCGGCGGCGTCCTCCTCGTCGTCGTCTGCGTCGTCATCCTGGGGAATCTCCGACGCGAACACCGCGGACTCCACGAAGCACTCCTGGCCGCACGCTCCTTGAACGTAACCGCCCGTGGACGGCCTCGAGAGGATATCCTTGACCGTTGGGGAGGTACCGTTGACGTTCTGGACGACGTACTCGACTCGGGCGTTGTGCCTGAGGAAGGTGAGCTCCCAAGTCGTCGCGCCCGAGACCGCGAGGGCGGCGGGGAACTGAGACAGGTAGTCGAACTGGCCCTCCAACGAGTTGGCGGCGTAGTCCATCTTCTGAGCGAGTCGCATGAACTTGTCCTCGTCGTAGACGCCAAAGACGGCGAAGGAAAACTCAACCCCTTTGATGGGACGCGCCGCGTCGTGAAAGTGGGGCAGGTTGAGCTTGGTGTGACCCTCGTGAACGCGGGACGATCCCGCGGACACGGTGGCGCCGACGAAGTCCGCGTTGATGTCGGGGTTCTCGAGGTGCTCGAACTCCTCCCACGCGCCGCCGCCGATGACGCAGTGAATCTGGTCGCGGTTGACGGAGAGATCCGCGGCGATGGCGTCGCAAATCTCGGTGTTGTCGTTGGCGAGGTGCTCGGGGTCGAGGAACGGGAACTGGATGCCAGCCACGAGGGAATACTGCACGTGGAACGAGTGGATGTTGTCCATCTTGACGTCATCGAGCGCGGGGTCGTCGGCGAGAATCTGCGAGATGGCGTAGCGGATGTTGTCCTTGTAGGTATCCTTGTACTGGATCACGAGCGGCGCCTGCACGGTGACGACGACGTCATCCTCGTGACCCGCGAACGTCTGCCCCATCTCGGCCACGACCGACTTGGAGTCGGTCGTCTCCGACACGGTCCTGCGCATCGCGGGGTGCGGGGCGGTGAGCTCCTCGCCGATCTGCGACACGGTGTAAGGCGAGGTGGCGCTGAGATCCTTAATCTCGCGAATCACGCACTTGCCGGAGACGCGCTGGGAGATGATGTCGCCCGTGGACGGCGCGACGAGCTTCTCGATGATGGAATCGACGACGAAGACGTTGGGCGCGCGAATCGCAAAGGTGAGCATCGCCTTGTGACGCAAAAACGACATCTTGGGTCGAACCGACTTGCCGGCGGTAGCCTTGGCGAGCTCCTTCACCGTCTTGAACTTGGTGCGGCCGCCGCCGTCGCCGACGTCAACCTGATCGGTGTCAAAGTCCGCCTCGGCGCGCATCTTAGCCGCGGTCTCGTAGAAGTCTTCCGCGTCGGAGACACCGAAGACGGCGAAGGCGAACTCGACGCCCTCCTGGCCGCCGCCGGGATACTCCGGGACGGCTCCGAGTGCGGCGGCTTGGCTCTTGTCGTGCTGCTTGACGACGTTCGGGGCCTTGAAGGTACCGTCGCCGAGCGGCGCGCCGAACTTCTCGGAGAGGGCGACGACGTTGGTGGCGGAGCACTCCATGTGCATGCGGAGGACGCCGATGTCCGCGGCGATGGCTTCGCACACGGCGTTCTCGTCAACCTGGTCGGGGGCGATGCGCGGGAGGACGAGGCCGCCCACTAGGAGCCACCTCGCCTGCACGAAGCCCACGTCGTCGGGGGTGACGTACTGGGACATCTCTGCGTCCAGTCCGATCTCGTCGACGATGGCACCCTTGATCTTCTCCTCCAGGGATGAGCCGGAGGAGGACGGGTACACGGGCGCTTGGATGGTGACGTACACCTCGTGCGAACCCTCGCCGAGCTGAGCCGTGGCGCCCTTGTCTGCTGTGAGGGTAGCCTTGGGGATCTTCTCAACCTTCTTGGAGAGCTTCTGGAGATCCTTCTTGGCATCCTCGAGGGATTTGGCGTTGAGCGCGGGGTTTGAGTTGGCGAGCGTCTGAACCTTCTCGGCAGCCTCCGCGCCCCTGACGGAGGTCACGGTGGCGTCCTGGAGCTTCTTCGTCGTCTTATCGTCCGCGATCTTACCGCCGCCGTTGCGAAGCATCTCGGACTGCATCGCCTCGTAGGCAAAGTCGACAGCCTGGCGCGCCTTGGCCAAGCCCGTCTTTGTCGCGGCGAGCGTCTTAGACGCGTGCTCGACAGCCTTGATGGCATCCTTGAGCTCGACGTAGGCGCGCTTGAGCTCCGTGGGATCCTTGGACTGCTCGGCAACCTTGGACTGCTCCTTGGCGCCCTCGAGCTGCGCGCTGGCGTGCGCGAACTCGAGCGATCCGTCCTCAACCGCCGCCTGCGTCGCGTCCAGCTCGTCGACGGCGTTGAGCAGCTCCTTCCCGGTGGCGGTGAGCCAGGGCAGGTTCGACGCGGCGTCGTCGCGAAGCTTCTCGAGCTCCGCGGCGGCTTTGGCGTAGCGGGACTCGGCGGTCTCGGCGCGCTTGCGAGCCTCGCGCGCAGCCTCGCGCGCGGACTGCACGGCGACTTTGGACACCTCCGCCGCGGACTTCTCCGTCGCGGCGTCCTTCTCGCGCTTGCCCACGCGGGCGGTGAGGTCCTCGGCTTGCGTGCGGAGCTCAACCTCCTGCGCGCGGAGGAGCTGGTTCTCCGAACGCGCCTCGTCCAGGGACTTGGCGGTGGCGTCGAGCTTACCGCGGAGCGTCGCGGCTTCGAGGTGCGTCCGCGAAACCTCCTCGGATGCTTTTTTAATCGCGGCGTCTCGAGCTCGAATCTCTTTGGCGAATCGCGCGCGGGTGTTGGTCGCGGCCGCCTTGGCGTCCGCGGCGTCGCGTTGCGCCGTCTCCAAGGTGGCGCGCAATGCTTTCTCGACGACGTCGGACTTGGTCTTGCCGATGTTGTACGCAGCCTGCGCGGCTGCCTCGGCTCGGACGAGTTCGTCGGCTTTCGTCTCCGCGGTTTCGAGCCTGGATCGAAGAATTTCGACCGCGTTGGTCTCAGCCTGTGAGAGCTGCTCCTTGGCCTCGGCGAATCCTTGCTTGCGGCCGGACTCGCGCGCGGCGGTGATGGAGTGGACCGCGGATTCCATCGCGAGCTTGGCGGCTCCCGAGTTTTCATCCTTGGCCTCGATTTGTTTCTGCGCGGTGGCGAGTTTGGCGTCGAGCCGCTCGAGCTCAGCCTTGGCCTCGTCGGCAGCCGCGCGCTGGGCGTCGGCGTCGAGGCGGAGGGTGTTGGCTTCGCGGTGCGCCTCCGCGATCCTCGCGGTGGCGCGCACCTGCGTGCGCTCGATCTGTCGCTGGAGCACGCGCGTGGCGTGGCGCTCCTCGACGCGCGTGGTGGACGCGACGTCGTGATGCGCGCCCGCGCGGGTCTCGGCGACGCGCGCGGACGCGGTCTGCGCGACGCGGGTGGCGCGCCTGTCGATCTTGTGCTCGGCGTTGGCGGTCACGCGGCGCGCCTTCATTCGCTCGCACGCCGTCGCGGTCGTCCCGGGAGGGCAGTCGCTCTCCACGGACGCGGCCGCGGTCCCGGAGACTTCATCGTCGGCGCGGTTGCGCGACGCGACGCCGTGATGGCGCGCGACGGGGTCAGCCTCGCCCGTCGCGGAGAGCTCTATGTCGTCTAGAGATACGACAACAGAGGGATACGACATGGAGTGAGCGTCGGCGACCGCGAACGTGGCCGCCGCGGCCGCGAGCAGCAGCAGCATCGCCCAGGGCCGCGCCCATCGGGACACGCGGGAGCGACCCATCGCGCCCCGCGCACCCACGGGGGTGATCGACGAGAGGCCGCGGACGCCTCTGTCGATGTGTTTGGACGGTGTGCGTCGAACGGACGAGGGTCTGTGGGCCCGTCGTCGCTCGATGCGCGTCGTCGTGTGGAGGTCGCGGGCGTCGATTGGTCCGAGACGTCGATGTAACCACCGGAGAACCAGACGACATAAAGTTCGTATGGGCAAACAGATATGGGTGGCCAAAAAGCCAAAAACGCTTTTTATCAACTCAAACGACTCATAAAACGCGGTCTAATCTTGCCATATAAATGGATTTGGGCGCCGATACCAGCCAAGAAAGCCAAAACGATTTTCGGGAGAGTGAGCCTGAGGAGAGTGAACTCGTCATCTGGTAATTGTACAACACCGCGCGCATCACCGCGCTGAACACACACGTCATCTAATCGTTGTTCTGCCTCGCCACGCCGTACTCACCCGCGGGGGAGTCCACCACCGCCACGTACGTCACAACGTTCTCGTTTGAAGTACTCTCCGTGTGCACGGGCGCAGCCCTCCGTGTCGCCATCACCGGCGCGGCGGGCGCCTCCACGGTGAACGCCCCGGGCGGCGCCGCCGCCAGCTGCCTCCAGTCCACGGGCTCCTGCCCCATCTCCGCCCTGTTCTTCACCTCCCTCGCGAGCCTGCACGACACGCAGGGCGCGCAGAAACACGCGGTGAGGACGTCGGTGTGCTCCTGTTCAATACACACGACGTCAGTCGAATTGCCCATACGTAGATAAAAATAAACTCACCTGGATGCCGTAGTTGGCCGCGGATCTGTTGGCGATGTGCGCGAGGTACCCGCCGCTCGCGACGTTCCCGAGCCCGGGTAAGAGCTGGTTGAGCTGCGAGAGGCCGAGGATGATCCAGCCGGTGGCGCAGCAGTCGCCAGCCTTGGCGTCGGACGCCGCGCGGCCCACCTGGCAGGGCGTGCAGAACGTTCCGCCGAGGCACGAGTGGAGGTCGTCGAAGCAGTCGAAGAGGTTGGAGGTGTACGCGCGGCTCTCGGGGTGCATCATCCTGGTGTGGATACCTCGCGTGTCCCCCATCGGCCACAGCGGCGGGTAGGTGGGCGGCGGGAGGAACGGGGGAGGCGCGTGCATCCCTGGGCTCACGCCGAGCGCCCCTTGGGGGT
>Ga0115551_1001967_pt1 | contig 12755 bp, 7 predicted proteins | sample COGITO_mtgs_1103_FD_87179 | JGI IMG/M metagenome (GOLD analysis project Ga0115551, IMG submission 87179) | Pelagic marine microbial communities from North Sea - COGITO_mtgs_110321 | ecosystem: Environmental > Aquatic > Marine > Epipelagic | place: Germany:Helgoland, sampling site Kabeltonne... | reverse complement strand
GCCTTTGGCGTTGACCCGACGTTTGTGGTTGGCTCGCAAGTTTACGACCCGCTCGTCCAGTCCCTGCTCTGCTGCCGCCCGGAGGAAGGTGCGGTGGTGAACGTGACAAACGCGTCGAGCCCTGCCGCGGCGAGTCCCGCTCCCGGCGCGGCGGCCGATGACATTGGTGCAGACGGCGGCGCCTTTGCCGTTGTCGACGGAGCCTACTACAGGAAGAGCGAGTTGAACGAGAAGGGCATTCCGCTGGGCTTCTACCACAAGTCCCTTGGATCCCGCGCCGACGGCTTCAGCGTGCTCATCGACGTCAACCTCCGCGAGAGCCAGTTCAACCGCGTGGTGGGCTACCTGGAGGACGGCTTCTACCTCGACAAGTACACCAAGGAGCTCACCGCCGAGCTGCTGACGTACAACTCCATGGGCAGGTACTTCACGTACACGAAGATCACGTTCAAGTTCAGCGAGGGCGGCAACATCATCGTCAGGTACAGCATCGACCTCGCCAAGCCCCAACCGTACTGGTACGGGGATGCCCAGGGTGAGCAGGAGCACTACGGGAGGATCATCGCAGAAAGCATGTTTTGTCTCCTGGTCCTTGCGACGGCGTGGGGAGAGTTCATGGAGCTCGTTTCCATCATGTGGAAGACGGGTTCGGCCAAGCAGTACTTCGCCAGCGCCTGGAACTTTATCGACCTCGTGTCCATCGGCCTGCACATCTCTTGTATCGCCCTGTGGATCGCGCAGCTCGTGGCGATGCAAGAGTTTGACACGGAGGCGAGGTACGACATCTACAAGGACATCACGCAGGACGCACGCATGCTGGAGCTGAAGGACAGCGGCACGCACCTCGAGACGTTCGTGAGCGGCGTGGTGGACAGCTTCGACGCCATCATCACAATCCAGGGTGCGTACGCGACCATGAACGGCATCAACATCTTCCTCTGCCTGCTGCGATTCCTCAAGTACTGCGACTTCCAACCGCGCATGGGCGTGGTGACGCGCACGCTCTCGCTCGCGTTCCAGGACCTGGCCCACTTCATCGCGCTGTTGCTCATCATCCTGTTCCTGTACGCGACGATGGGCACGATCGTGTTTGGCTCGAAGATTGAGCAGTTCAGCACGTACATCAGGTCGCTGCGGACGGTTTTCACCTGGTCCGTGCTGGGCGACGACGTCGGCGTCGGGGACGAGCTCTGGGACATCGACAACCTGGGCAACATGGCGCTCGTCGGCATCCTGTACTACATGACGTTCTCGGTGCTGATGATCGTGATCCTCCTCAACTTCATGATTGCCATCCTCTCCGAGGCTTACGGCGAGGTGCAGCAGGCGAGCAGCGAGACATCCAGCTTTGTCCAGGAGGTGGCCACGCTCGTCTCCAAGTACTTCAAGGCGAGGTTCAGCGGCGGCGCCATCCTCACCGACGCCGCCGCGCTCAAACGGATCAAGGGCATGATCGCCGCCGAGGAGCGCGAGCGCCAGAAGTTCAAGAAGTTGTACGGCATGAAGGACACCGCCAACACCGACAGCTGGCGCTCCCCCACCCGCGACCCCGAGGACTCGGACTACTCCGACGAGGACGACATCATCGACAAGGACGGCATGGTTTCCTTCGCCGGCGTGGAAGACGACGACATCAACGTCGACGAGCTCCGCCGCACGCTCGATCACGGCAAGGCTGCGTCCAGGGTGGCGGTTGGCGACGGCGTGACCAAGGCCAAGAGCGGCCTCGGCGACACCGGCCCGCTCTTCGACTCCATCCTCACGTCAATCGGCGAGCGCATGGAGAAGCGCAAGATGTCGGAGCAGGAGAAGAAGGTGAACGAGATCCACTCGCTCTCGCTGCTGATGTACAAGCAGCAGCAGGACATGATGAAGGACATGGACCAGCTCCGAGGCCGCGTCTCGGCGCAGGAGCAAAAGACGCAGTGATGTGGCCGCAAACTTTTCACGGATGAGTGACGGTCGAGGCGCCTGAGTGAGGCGCGAGCCCGGCGGATGCGACGAACCACGTTCGGACCATCGACCGCGGCCTCTTTGTCGACCTTATGTATTTACTGTTTTATCTTTATCGTGTTCCGGCATCACGCTCTCGGGCGCGGCGTCGATGAACACCAAGCTGCAAGACTGTGTTTTTATAAAAAGATTATCTAGCCAAAGTACTCACAGCGACACCTCGCGCGCGCCGGCTCACAGTTGCTGTCGTGAATTCGCGAACACGCGCCACGCGATGTCGTCACTGGCGATGTGTGCGTATCACGCCAGCGGAATCGTCGCGGCGAAGCGCGCGAGCGCCGGCGCCGCGTCGTCGAGTCAGCGATGGCGCGATCCGGGCGGGGCGATCTCCTCGCCGCCGCCCGCCCGCCCCGGGGGACCGGCTCGTGCCTCCGTCCCTCGACGCGACGCCGCGGAGCCGACGCCGAATCTCGACGAGACGCCGAGCTGCTTCGCGTGTCCCGTCTGCTCCGGGGCCATGATCCGCCGCTCGAGCGGCGGCAAGACCCTCGCGTGCGGGTTAGGTCACTCGTTCGATGTCGCCAAGGATGGGCACGTCAACCTCATGGGACGCGGCGCGCGCGCCACGGGAGACACCGCGGAGATGCTCGCCGCGAGGAGAAGGTTCCTAAACGCGGGACACTACGCGGACGCCTCGGACGTCGCCAGCGCGTTCATCACCCGCGCGCTCGAAAGGGCTGTCCGCGAAGCAGCCGCCGACGCCGACGCTTCGTCGCCATCGCCATCGCCATCGTCGGCGGCGAACCGGCCGGACGTCGAGCTCACCCCGCGGCGCAGACGCATCGCCGCGAACAAACGCCGGTCCCGTGTCGCGCGACTCACGCCCTCGCCCCCGCGCCCGCTCATCGTCGACTTTGGTTGCGGCGAGGGATGGTGGCTCTCGCGCGTCGCGGCTGCTGCGGCGGCGGCGACCGTCGAGACCAGGCTCGCCGCGACGGACGCGTCCCCTGCCGCCGCACGCCTCGCCGCGCGCCTCCTCCCCCACGGATCCGAGGTTGCCGTCGCCGACGCGCAGAGCGACGCGCAGCCCTTCGCGGACGGCTCGGTGGCTGCCGCGTTGAGCGCGTTTGCGCCGAGGAACCCGAGGGAGATGCGGCGGGTGCTCGCGGCGGGCGGCGCGGCCGTTGTGGTGTCGCCCGGGGACGATCACCTACGGGAGCTGAGGGAACGGAAGGATGTCGTGGGTGTGCTGGACGTCGCGGGGGGTAAACGGGAAAGGGTCGTCGAGGCGTTCGAGTCCGCGGGGTTCGTGTCGGACGGCGAGGAAGCCGTAGCTGGTGAGATGCTCTTGGATTTAAACAATTTGAGGGACCTGGTCGGGATGGGACCTGCGGCGTTTCACAGGACGGAGGAGTCCGCCGCCGCGCTCGACGCGTTCTTCGAGGAACACGCGTCGGCGGTGGGGGAGGACGGGACACGAAAGGTGCGCGTGACGCGGTCCTTCGTCGTGCAGTGCTTCCGAAAACCCGAAGAGTGATGACGGGAAGTAGTCCGTTGAGGCAGTAGTCCGTTTAGGCAGATACGAGTAATATTACATCTAGGTAGACGATGATACCCCGTCGTTCGTCGTCTCACGTCGCCCACTCGTCCCCGGGGAGCGTCACCCAGCGGTCCTCGCGCGGCACCGCCACGCGCGGGACCCGTGTCAACCCTTCGAAACACCCGCAATGCGCCAACTCGGCCCACCCGCCGAGCCTGTCCCAAACGCCCGCCGCCGGCCGCCGCGTCATCGCCACGATCATACCCTTCATGTCCTCCGACAACGCCGGGTCCGGTCCGCCCTCGTCCGCGGCGGGGAAATGAACGCGCGCGGACGCCACGTGTACGCGCGACGAGAACGGGTGCCGACTTTTTGGCGATCCAAACGGAACGCGGCCGTGGACGCACTCGTACGCTACGACGGCGAAGGCCCACCAGTCGGAAGCGGCGTCCCGCGGATCCCCCGCGATGAGCTCCGGGGACATGTACGCCTCCGTCCCCGCGACGACGACGCGGGTGCCGACTTTTTGGCAATTTTCGTCCATCGCCGGGGACCCCACGCGTTGGACCCCACGGTCGCCGAGGTCGGTGGAGAGGTCGAAGTCGACGAGGGAGATGTGGCCGGTGGCCGAGCTCACCGCGACGTTCTCGGGCTTGACGTCGCCGTGCGCGAGGCGCGCGACGGTGTGCACCGCGTGGAGCGCCGCCGCGAGCTCCGCGAGGTAGAAGCGCGCCTGGGACTCCGGCAGGCCGCATCGCCCGCGGTCGCGCGCGGCGCGAAGGTACGCGCGAAGGTCCCGGTTGCCCGGACACATCGAAGACACCAGATGCGCGTCCCATCCTCCGACCGGCGACGACGACGGGGCGAGGTAGAAATCGTGGAAGCGCGGGAAGAGCGAGCGCGATGCATCGACGTCGTCGTCGTCGTCGTCGTCAGTGGGGATCGAGCCGCCGGTGCCGTCGAGCGCGCGGAGCGCTCGAACCTCCGCGGCGATGCGTGAAGCTGATCCCGCCGAGATCATCATCGTCCCGCCCCCGTCGGCTTTGGACGAGAGGGACACCACCTTGACGGCGAGCGGAGCGGCGTCGTCCGCCCGTCGACACACGTGTACGCTGTGTATCGTGGATGGGTAGGAGAGGAGGTTCGAGGTCAGGTTCACGCGGGGGATGGGTGGGTGCTCGCGGGGGCGACGACGGGAAAGGGGCGTTCGCTCGATCGCTAGGGATGGCGCAGTGGGCATGGATGCGACCAAACGACGACGCACCCGCCGAGACCGCCGCGAGCCACGAGCTCGCCAACGTCGTACGAACCCGCCGCGCACGTCTCGAGCCGACGCAGCTCGTCCATCTCGACAGACATCGCGCGCGGCGCGAGCGCCGCGCGCGTCCAGAGAGTGAAGGCTCCAAAGTTAACAATACGTTTTTGTCTTTCAATACTGTTCGTTTTTTTTTACCCTATACACGGTTACTTCGCTCGCTGCTCGCGTTCCTTCTTCTCCCGCTTGCGCTCCTTCCGTCGCCGCCGCCTCTCCTCCGCGTCCTCGTCCGCGTCCATCCCAGCCTCGATGTCCCCTTCAGGCTGCATCGCCATCGCCGCGGACAACCCCCCGCCGGTGATGCCACCGAAAGCCTCGCCGACGGCGCGACCGCGACCGTAATAGTCGTCGTCGCCAAAGTCGACAACCTCGTCGTCCATCCCGCCGAGCGGCGCCACCTGCGAGTTCTTCCGCCTCGGCACCCTCTCGGCACCCGGCGACTTGCCCTTCTTGTCCTTCTTGAGCCGCTTCTTCATGGCGTCCGGCATCTCGCCCGCCGCCTCCGCCTGAACCTCAGAGGCGCCGAACAACGACTTGGACGCGCGCTCGTTAGCCTTGCGCTGCCGCTCAGCCTCAGCCTCTGATTCCTCGCGGTCAGCCTCGGCGAACGCGGCTTCCCACTCCGGGACGGGTCCGTTGGGCCCGCCGCACGATTTAGTCGCGGAGGACGGGACGATCTCGTTGTACTCGGGGTTCTCTTGGATGAGAAACGTGGTGAGACCCTTCATGATGCCGTCGCTGCGCGCGATGGACAGCTCCGGGGTCATGCTCACCTCTTCCTCCTCCTCCTCCTCCACCAAACCGTTGGGGAACATCCGTGCGAAGAACGCCCGGAGTCCTTTGCGGTAGAACGTGAGAATCTTAGCCACGAGGAGGCAGACGATGGTGAGGACGCAAATCGCGGCGTTGGTCCTGTCGAACCGCGCTTTAAAGTCAAACTGCGACCCCGAGCTGATCGGGCTCGTGGCGACGTCGAACGCGCCGTCCGCCAGGTAGGACGGCACGTACTCGTACGAGAACATCCAGGTGGAGATGATAATCTTCACGGTGGCGGCGAGCGGCATGGTGGCCCAGAAGATCTTCGCCATCGTCTCGTCGTAACTGGGCGGCATGCGGCTGGTGCGGAGCAAGGTGTACTTGCCCTCGTAGTACGCGATGAAGCAAAACAGCGCCGCGACGGGTAACAAACAAGGCATGCCGCTGCTGAACACCATACCAGTGAACACCATCTGCATCAGCTGCGCGTACCGCTCGGACAGGGGGAACTCCACGCCCTCGTAGAGGGAGTTGAGAGCGCGTTGCGTGGCGGCGAAGGGCGCCAAGCACCCGCGGGTGATTTTTGGGGTGAGGCCCTTGCTCAGCGCGGACATCGGGTAGACGACGCCGTTGATGAGCAGCGTGGTGCTGATGAGCTGCCCGACGTCCTGGTACCACCCGACGGAGAAGTCGGGGTACGGTCCCTCGAAGAGGTAAGGCACGAACGCCAGGGATGGAATGTCCGCGAACACCAGAAGCGGGATCATCGCGCTGTTGATTGTCAGCAGGAGGAAGAGCTTGATCATCACGGAGGACTCGCGACCAGACTTGGTGTGGTGCCGTTCGAACCCCGCGAACGCCCTGACGAGGATGGCGAGCACGATGTTCGTCGCCGCGGTGAACGCAGAGACCCCAGCCTCGAGCACCTTACCCTCGAAGTAGGCGCCGCACAGGGTTTTGTACCCGTCGTCGTCCTCAGCTAAGCCGACGTACATCATCGCCACGTCCATGACCTTCTCCTTGCAGATACAGTCGAAACACGCCATCGCGGCGCACTCATCCTGCTTGGTGCTCGAGTCGAACCCGCCGGTCCACTCGGCGTTGGCGTCGTACAGCGCGGCCGGGGCGGTGGCGCCCTCGTACGTCGTGGCGTTGCCCGTCCACTTGCCGCGGACGATGAACTCCTCGACGAGGCACTCGGTGGCGTCAACCTGCTCGGAGAACTCGAGGAGCGTCGCGAGGGTGTCCTTGGATGCCTGCCCGGTCACGCCGGTGGTGGTCCAGATGTTGTCGCAGACGAGGGAGCCGTCAGCCTTGGGCGCGTCGCACGAGATGGCGGGCGGGAGAGAGTTTTGGAGCGATTTGGTGTACACGACTGCGGCGCAGGTGATGCACAGCACGATGATCATGGCGAGCCACGCGAGCGCGCGTCGGATCCACGCCTTGGCGCCGATGATGTCCAGGTTCTCCCAGATGACGTCGGAGCCCTCGGGAGCGACGTGGACCCACATGCGGTATCCGTTGAACCGAAGTTTCTTGGGTCGGAAGTACCACGCCCAGAGGTTGTTCGGCTTGTACAGCTTGACGCACTTCTCCTTCGCCGTCTCGGTCTCGTAGGTGACGAACGCGGAGGTGTGCCGGCCGTGCTCGCCGGAGCTCATCTCCTCCTCGATGGTATCCTCGATCGTCTTCACCTTCTCGCGGAGCTTGCCAGCCTTCTCTCGAAGCTTCTCGGTTCCCTTCTGGACCTGTTCCGCCGGGAGCTCCTTCTTGGCGGCGAAAAACTCAGCCTTTGCCAGTCGTTGCTCAGCCGTCTCCGCCGCGCGTTCCGCCGCCGCGCGCTTCCTGTGTAGGCCCAGCACGCCGTCGATGTCGGTCCCGATGACAACCTGGTTAACCTTACCGAACCGGGCAAAGTGTGTGCCGATCTCCTTCGCGTCCGCGTCTCGCGGCATGTAGTCCACCTTGACGGCGTAATCCTGCAGCGAGATGTTGCTGACGTCGATGTTCTCGATCGTCTGCTTCTGCTCCGTGGAGAGCCACCCGACGAGGAACATGAACGTCACCGCGAGCATGCACTCCAGGAAAGAGATTCCCATCATCACCGACCGATCGTCGCCGTCCCACGTGGTGTTGGACACGAACCACAAAAGTCGAAACTCGTTCTCGTGCGCCCACGCCACGGAACCCAGCGTCGGGATGGCAAATCCGGTGAGCTCGCCGCCCGCCTGCTGCTCGTCGAGCATGCCTGACTTGACGTAGGTCATGACGGTGAAGAACCCGAGGAAAAACAGCCCGAGCATCACGCGCTGGCCCCACAGCAGCGACTGGAAGTACAGACCGATGCCCACGGATAACTCCCCGAGTTCCTTCGGGCCGGTGTCCCAGTAAGGGAAAGCCTCGTACGCGGGTCCATTCGCGTCGCGATCCTCCTTGGACGCGTCGCCGTAGTCCGCGACGCATGCGATGCGCACGTTGTTGATGCTCACGCCCATCGCCTCCAGGTCATCCGCCATGGAGAACGCGATGTCCTCAATGACGGCGTGGTGCTTCGACTTTTTCGTCACTCGCGTGATGACGATACCCTTGCGCTCGCACTCGTTGTAAATCTGCGATAAGATGTCGTCGTCGTCGTAGGGTTCTAAGACCTCGGACTCGATGTGCACGTCCACGCCCATCTTCTGGCGGAACACGTTGATGTGCTGCGCGTGCACCTTGGCGTCGTCCCGCGCCGGTTTCACGTACCCGCCTGAATCGTTGGGACCCGATCCCCCACCCTTCTTTCCCTTCTCGACGTCTCCCCACGCCGCCTTGGGCTTGGCGGCCGGGGATTTGGACTTGATGGGTGACTTGGTGGCCTCGGTGACGCGCCCGGGGGTGCCCATCCCGTCGTCCGATGCGTCGTCGAGGTTGGCGTCCGAGATTATGCCCTGGACGTCAGCGGACGCCGCGGCTTCCTTGGCAGCTTTGCGCGCGCGCCTCGCCTCCTTCTCCTCCGGGGTGCGGTGCTTCTTCTTGTCCTTGTCCTTGTCCTTGGATTTCTTCTTCTTCTTGTCGCGGTGCTCGTCGCCACCGGCGCCCTCCACGTCGCTCATCTTCCCCGAGTACGAGTACCCCGCGTGCTACTACCCTGCGCTCTTCCGTTCCGATGGAAAGTAGCCGAATGTTCGTTGGGCGGAATCCAAAACGGGTTGACCAAACAGAGTCAAGTCACCGGACCGCGCGATGTACCCGGTCGACGCACTCGCGCTTCACTGGTGCGCGGGTGAGGCCGATTCGACCGGTGTGTGGGTGCGCGCGACGCTGGGCCAGCGATGGTGGCTCGCGTTGTGAGCGCGTTAGACGTTGAAATTGCTGACGAATATCCTGTTGTTTACCTCAATTTCACAATTAGCAGATTAGCGTTAACGTTTCTCTCGAGTCGAACTATTTGCTTGTGATGATGATAAATAGCAATTACTTGTGTCGTGTGGTGACCAGTTGCCCGCGGCCGATTCACGCTTCGACATTTTTAGCCGGCGGTCCACATCGGACGAGCCATTCCGAGACGCGCCGGCAACCAAGAGGACGCTCGCCATGTTCGGAGTTCAGCAGGCCAACGCCCCCGGGCACGTGCTGTGCTGCATGTGTGGCTGCGGCATAGCCCCCAACCCGGCGGGCATGTGCGTCGACTGCATCCGCACGCAGGTCCGAACCCGCCACCCACGCCCCGCCCCGCCGACGTTAACGCCCTGCCGCCGCCGCATTTTCAACCGGACCCACCGCGCCCCGACCCGCCCTCCTCTCCCCTGACCGCCGCCCGCCCACACCCACACCAACGCAGGTTGACATCACGGACGGTATCCAGAAGCAGTGCACGGTGGGGTACTGCAACCAGTGCGCGAGGTACCTGCAGCCGCCGCGGCACTGGATCCGCGCCGACCTCGAGTCCAAAGAACTCCTCACGTTCTGCATCAAGCGAGTCAAGGGCCTGGGTAAGGTCAAGCTCGTGGACGCCGGGTTCATATGGACGGAGCCCCACAGCAAGCGATTGAAGATCAAGCTCACGATCCAAAAGGAGGTATTGAACGGCGCCATCTTGCAGCAGACATTCGTGGTGGAGTACGTGGTGGAGTGGCGCATGTGCGACGCGTGCTCCAGGGCAGCCGCAAACGCCGATCAGTGGACCGCGTGCGTGCAGGTGCGACAGAAGGTGGAGCACAAGCGCACCTTCCTCTTCCTCGAGCAGCTCATCCTGAAGCACGGCATGGAGGCTAACACCATCGGCATCAAGTCCCAGCCCGACGGACTCGACTTTTACTACGGTTCCAGATCGCACGGGTTGAAGCTGCTGGACTTTCTGCAGCAAGTCGTCCCCGTCCGCGCGAGGCACGACAAGCAGCTGGTGAGCCACAACGCGAACAACAACACGTACAACTACCAGTACACGTTCATGGTGGAGATCGTACCGGTGTGCAAGGAGGACATCGTGTGCTTACCGTACAAGGTATCCCTCGGCATGGGCGGCGTGGGACCAATCATGCTGGTCACCAGAGTGGGTGCTTCTTTCCAGCTCACTGACGTGGCGACACTGCGGCAGATCTGGGTGGACGCGCCCCAGTACTACCGGTCCCCGTACCGATCCGTGGGCAGCGCGAAGATGATGACGGAGTACATCGTGTTGGACATCGAGCCGGTGGATATGGGCAAACAGAGGGCGGGCAAGTACCTCTTGGCGGATGTGCAGGTTGCGAGGGTCAGCGACTTTGGAGTCAACGACGTCATCCTGCACGCCAAGACGCACCTGGGCCACCACCTGCACGCCGGGGACACCGCGTTCGGGTACGACCTCGCGTCGTTGCAGATCGTGGACCCGGAGTTGGAGAAGTACAAGCACGGGATTCAGCTCCCGGACGTGTTACTTGTGAAGAAGAGTTACCAGGAGAAGAGACGCAAGCGGCGGCAAAGAGGCGTGGACCGCGCGTGGAAGCTCCAGCGGATGGACATCGCGGAGGAGGAAGGCGCGGGCGGTGCGAGGGGCGCGCGGGAAGAAGATCGCAGGGCCAACGACGAGGAGGCGTTCCTGCAAGAGCTCGAGGAGGACGAGGACGTGCGAGCGCAGGTGCAAATTTTCAAGGCTGCCCCCGGCGCTACAAACCCCGGGGTCCAACAGCACCAAGACGACGACGAGTCCGACGACGACGTGCCGGAGGTGCCCATCGAGTGTCTCCTGGACGAGCTCTCGCTCAACAGGCAGGCCCAGGTGACGGCCGGTGACGAGTACGAGGAGGAGGAGGGCGAATACGAGGAGGGCGAGGAGGACGACGACATGGCCGACTGATGTTTTTAAGTCGAATGAAATTCAAACGTACGTTTGGGTCCCGTGCACATCGTGCGTCGTGCGTGTTCACGACTCGTCCTCGTCCACGTCGGCGGGTGTATCCTCCATCGGCGTTTCCTCCGCACCCTCGGCCTCCTCGAAGTCGTCGGAGTCGTCCGATGAATCGTCCGCTTCGTCCGAGGAGTCCGCCTCATCCTCCTCGTCGAAGAATTCCCCTTCGTCGTCGTCGTCCATGGACCACTCGTCGTCGTCGTCCTCCTCGCCACCGCCGCCCACGTCGTCGTCTTCTTCGTCTTGTCCGTACATGAGGTAGTTCAGGAGCATGTAGTTCAAATTCGGGTTGTCGTCCACCTGGTCCATCAGGTTCTCAACCTCCTCGTCCGTCATGCCCTCGCCGAACATCTGCCTCAGCGCGTGCCGCCGTTCCTCCCTCTCACGCGCGCGGAACGCCTTGTCCTCCTCCGCCTTTCGCTCCTCGAACGACGGCCCGTCCAACGTCATGTTCTCACCGAACCAGTTCCACCCGCACTTGTTCATGACGTAAAAGATAACCTCGTCCCCGAGCCGGCTCAGCTCGCACCCGGGCTGCCTCGCGCACAGCACCATCGCGACGACAGCTTTTCTGAACCCGGCGGGGAACCGCGCGTGGCACGCCGGCTCGGGGTTCCACAGCAGCCACCGCACGCCGTACGCGACGCGGCCGACGAAGAGCCGATTGGATCGCAAAGCCTCGCCGCCCCACGGCGCCCTGTGAGTGTTAAACAAAACACAACGTCAGTCATCTAATCGCACACACGTACTAGTAACTCTAACCTCTTTCCGAAAGGCCGGGCGCTCAGGTGCGCCACCGCGGGCCAGATGACCATCCGCCCGTCGTCCACCACGCCCTGTGTGCCGTACCGCTGGTCGTCGTACACCAAGCTGCGGTCGCCCGGGAGTTTGCTGTGGACGTAGAAGCCCGTCTTTTTACCTCGTTCCAGCCGGACGGGTTCGTCCAGGGGCATCTGTTTAAAAGAAAATACGCCGCCGTCATACTAATTGCCCATACGGATATAAAAAATAGTTGAACGCACCTCGACGAATTCTTCAAAGGATGGGCCGTGCTCGCGTTCGTAGACGCATCGCCAGGCGTCCTGGTCGTATACCTTACCGCCCCTGACGCCGCCGTGGCCGTCTGGGGTGGTCCAGATGGTGCACGGGCCGAGGTCGCCGCGGACCCACAGGGAGGTCACCTCGACGTACGAGAGGGGCAGCTCGTCGGATGGGGAGAGGTCGAAGTACACGCCGCAGAAGCTGTGGTCCTCGCGGTCCTGGGTGTCCTGCGTGAAGGACTGGTAGTCGATGAACTCGGCGAGTTCGCCCTGTTGGAGTTGGTGGGTGGCGGTCGTCTCAGACGGGTGCGCGGGGGCGAGGGAGTGGGCGCGATGGGACAAAACGCCGTGATTATCGCGTTATAACAACGACACGTCCGCGAGAATCACTGGGGGGCGGCGCGGGGGTGAGGCGGGAGGGTATCGCACCCGCACGAGCGCGTTGACGGGCGGTGGGGCATCAACGGGCGTCGCAACCTCGGTCATGGCGCTCGGTTCGCGACGCGGAGGTGTGAGTCCCGGCGAGAAGCCCCTGACATCACGGGTTCCGGAACACGTGGTTTTTGCCAAAACGAGATCTTGTCAGCTCCAAGAAAAAGCACTCTCAGAAGTAACCGTCCGAGGGAACCTCTTCCACAGTGCGGCGCGACAGACTACAACCTGCAGATGGCTGATGGACCGCTGCTCCCATGGCCTGCTGGGCCGCCGCCAGGGCCCGGGTTGCACGAGTGGGACGGACAAGGTGCGGGCCCCATCCACCTGACTGAGGGCATGATGGGG
>Ga0115551_1001961_pt1 | contig 12772 bp, 8 predicted proteins | sample COGITO_mtgs_1103_FD_87179 | JGI IMG/M metagenome (GOLD analysis project Ga0115551, IMG submission 87179) | Pelagic marine microbial communities from North Sea - COGITO_mtgs_110321 | ecosystem: Environmental > Aquatic > Marine > Epipelagic | place: Germany:Helgoland, sampling site Kabeltonne... | reverse complement strand
TCCACACGCATCTGGCGTTTTCCAACGTCCTTTGTTTCACGTCCGATTTCCTCCAGTTCACCTGTTGCTCTCGATATAACTGCTCTACAATTCGATACTCTCGTTCCTCTTTTCTGTAACTGACGTCTTGTTTCCGCCACATCCGGTCTTCCTCGCGCCATTTCTTCGATAACGACGTATCCAAAGCGGTTAAAAACGCCGTCGCGATATCGGACGTTTGTCCTAAATGTATGTTATTCGCACCACCACCACCGCCTGCATTCGACGACGAGGATGCTTCCATTTTGATGTTATCTATTGGTGTTCTCTTACCGCTGCTTTTCGTATTCTTATTAGTGTTATTCTATTCGCAAACAGCGCTCTTCTATTCGCGCGTGTACATGTGAAGACATTTCACATCTCCATTTCCCCTCATTCCCCTCGAAAGCGCTTCTGTTGTTTGTCACGAGAAAAGGACGACATCAAACGAGAAAATGAGCGGCCAAAAAGCGATGGTGTGCCTGGCGAGAGTATGTTCGTCGTTGCTACTGCTCTCGTTCTTCTCGTTTGTCTCGTCGGCGCAACGAAACGATGATGATTTACACACAGCCGCTCGTGCTCGAGCAGAACTGTCCACCATTCTCGGGAAAACGTCTCCGTGGCGGACGGATTTCAACACCTACGACAGTTACTCGGAGTTTAGCGAGGACACAAAAGAGGAAGTGAATGGACAACAACAACGCTCTTCAGATTCAGATTCTTCTTCTCCCGAAGATGTGTATACCTATCGCGAGTGGCGAACGAAACCGATCGATTTCTATTTGTCGGTGTCGTTGAAACTGTCCGGCTTCCACCGAGACGGAAATTTTCTCGCGAAAGTGACGAAACGAGACATCGAACCATTTTTAGAGACGGTAAAGTCAGACGCGTTGAGCGAAGGAGAGATGTATAAAATGCACTTTCACTATCGCGTGATGCACGCGAGGAAAGAGGTAAACGCAGAGGTTGAGAAAGCGATACAGGAAAATGTTCGCGTCGAAAGAGAATGGTCTTCGACGAGTAAGGCGAAGAATACGGTGGATTTTAGAAAAGTAGATGGAATTATCGAAAAGGATAACGTGTTTGGCGGGGACGACGATATGACGAAAGTATATAGGACGGAGAAGGACGACGTTTTTTCACCGTACGTGATTTACGCGTTAAATCCGAGACGGCCGAAGAATCCAAACGATAACAAAGCAAGCGTGCAGTACGTGTATTCGTTTCTGAGTCACGAGGGTGGTGGTGGCGGTGATGATAAAAAGTATGATAAAAAGTCGTCGAATTCGAGTCAGTGTTTCGGGACGTCGATGGTATCGAGAGACGACGCGTCGTCATCTTCTTCTCCGTCGGCTCCGGCGTACGCTTGGGTAGATTTAACCAGCGGCCCAAACGGGTTTACCAAGAAGAGAACAAAGTTTACGACCGATTACTCCAGACGAGTACCTCCGAAAGTTTTAGGCGCGCACGCGAAACAGGAAAACGTTCCGCTATTATCCGCCTCAATCGCCGGTTTTTTGGGCGATGCGAGTAAAACGTTATTTGCGCCGTCGATTAGGCGCGAATTTTTGGACGAGCACTTCGGGTCGTTGTCATCGTCATCGGTATCGAGCGGCGGCAAAGAAAAGATGATGGTAAAATTCAAGACTGACGACGCGTGGATTTCACACGTACAAATTGAACTCGTTCGCATATCGGAACTTCCGTTCAATTTACAGAGCGAACGAGACGCGAAGAAAATCGATCCCGACCATCGCGTCGAAAAGTATTTACAGAAAGCACTTCTTCCCGGGAGAAAGATTAAAGTGAACGAACGCGAGGTTGATTTTAACGAGTGCCCGTTGTGCGCGCAAGCGTTCAAAAATGCCATGCATTACTCTGGCAGCAACACGAACACGAACAGAATAAGGAAAAGCATAGAAAATAGAAATAGAAATAGCGAGAGAACGAGTAGTAATAGTAATAGCAGCGGTGCTAGAGGTTTTGAAGAAGATGATGAAGAATTTCTCGTGGACGAAAGCGAGCTTCTCTTTTGGGTCGAGGAATACGAAGAAGGCATTCGAAAGCAACTCGGTCTGAGAGACGGTGACGAGACGACAAAAGTTATACCGGTATTTCTGTTCGATTTGAAGTTAACCACGCACGGTAAACTCGGCGCGTTTACCGATGGGAAGCAAGCGGAAATAGCCAAAGACAACTCTTTCATCGTCGCCGTGCGTAACAGCAAGAAACATAAAATCGACATTCCTTCGTTCAAATGTTTCGAAGACGACCCGACGCAAAACGCGTGGGTGGATTCCTCGGACGTCTTGCGTGCGCTGAAAGCGTCGTTGATGACAAATTTGTTTGGCATACACGTCGACGTCGATCGCGACGACGTGGATTTATCCTGGGCCATCGGTAACGACGTCTTCACGCCTTTATCCGCCGGCGAGGGCGATTCGTTTGCAATCATCGACGGCGCCAAACGAACGACCATTGCAGTTGGCATGCAAAAAATCAGACGCTTCATCGCAAAGCGGTTGGAAATTCTGCACGACATCTGCAGAGAGGACGGCGAAAACGAAAACACGTTCGCCCACGCCTTCCCGCGGGAACCGTTGCGCAAAACCTTCCTCGCTCGCTCGCGTTTGTTAAAATTCAAACACGAGGAAGCCGTCAAAGCGACTACTTTGCGCGAATGGGAACGCGCCGCCACTTTCGTCTTATCCTCCATCGTCGATGCAAACGCCATGGTCGAGGCGTTAGAGGAAACCATCGCCTCGCACAAAGTCCGATTGGATTGTTACAACAACAGTCCTCCTCCTGGCGGTTCTTCTCCGAGGACGACGACGACGAGAAAAAATACGAAGAAGAAGAAGAAGCTTCCCGATGACGGAAGTCGTTCGTACCACTTCCTCGAAGCGTTCTTTTACGGTGGATTCGAGGCTTTCTTCGGTACCGCTTTTTTAATCGTTGTATACGTGTGTCTCGTCGAAGTCATCGCATTCTACCGAAAAACCAAAGGAAAAAAGCGAAGTACTGGTGAAAGCTCGTACAGGAAAGAGGAGTGATTTTTAGAAGAAGATTGTAATGAAGCAGTTTGGACCAAAAAAAGCACAACTAAAAAAGAGAAAAAAAAGAGCAAAACAAAACCACAGAATACTACTACAGAAACCTCTTCTCATATAAAACACACATAATAATAATAATAATAATAATGGCGTTGCGCAGAGCGTTCACTCAAGCGATCCTCCGCAGATCTAATCAGACTTCGTCTTCCTCCTCCTCCTCGACTTCCGCCGGGTTATCTGCGTTATATTCTTCTTCTTCTTCTTCTTCTTCTCATCAAAATCGAATGATTTCCACCTCCTCGCGATCAAATTACGCAGGAGGAGAATCGACGCAAACGTCCGTGGAAAAATTCCAAGAGTTGTTCGATAAATACCGCCCGTCGATGATGGACCCACCGGGGACGCCGTCGACGTACATGCCAGCCGAAGACGTCGCGAAGAGTGGCGAAGAGGAGGTGAAAAACGCCGGTCCGCCTCCGGAAACGGTGAAGTTGAATTTTCGTTTGCCCCACGAAGCGGTCTTCGCGGACGCGGAAGTGAACATGGTTTTAGTCCCAGCAGAAACCGGGGACTTTGGGATTTTGCCTGGACACGTTCCCGTGGTCGCCAAGCTACGACCGGGGGTGGTTTCCGTGGAAAATAAGGAAAGCGTGACGAGCAGAGTACGTAGACAAGAGTTTCTTTTTTGACTTGCGCGATCGTGCTTCCCAAAAGACCTGTTTTTTTTCCCAAAAGACTTTGAAAGAAGAAGTCATCGCTTTGATTATTCGATTTCGTCGAGCGCGTTTATATCTTCGTTTCATCGATGATCGAAAGAACGCTGACCTTATATATATATATTTGTTCTCTCATCATTCTTTATTATAATAAACAGTATTTCGTCTCTTCGGGTTTCGCCTTCGCGCACGCGGACAGCTCCGTGGACATCTTAGCGGTGGAAGCGGTTCCGGTGGAACACTTGGACGAAACGGTGGTGAGAAAAATGTTGAGCGAACACACGGCGAAGTTTCAAGCGGCGAAGGACGATTACGAAAAAGCTACGCATCAAATTGGGATCGACGTGTCTACGGCGATGGTATCCGCGATTGAGACTATGGGTAAGTAAGAGAGAGAAAGTTTAGAAGAAGAAAAGAACCACACGCGTATTGGAGGATTTGTATTTTATAATAAGAAGAAAAAGTTTCATCAGAATCAGACGAAGACGCCTACTCTTTCATTTTTCTTCGCTCGGAAAAGCGTTTCCTTAATCTCGTCCAGCTCGTTTCGATAGCTTTCCGCCTCGAGGCGATACTCGTCCGCTTTTTGAATCTGAGCGTTCAACTCCGAACGCAACGCTTTCAAGTGCTTGGATTTTTCCTTTAATATCGCTTGGTTTTCTCGCAACATCTGCGTTTGTTCTTCCTCCGTGACGCGTTTTTCCGCAATTCTTCGCAATTCTTCGCTTTGAATTCTCTTATCTTCCAACTCTCTCTCCAATTTCATCACCTCTTCGCTCTTTTGTACCAATCGTCTTTGTAGCTGTTGGATTTTCTGAATAGACTCGAAGGCGTTCGGATCGCTGCCTTCAAGTTGGCGCCAACGATGGACGTTTAATGGGTTCTCCAACTCTTCGCTCAAAGCGCGCACTTTCGCTTTCTCTCTCGTCAAGGAACGCGTTAAGACTCTCACTTCTTTCTCTAACGTTTCCGCTTCCCGGGCTCGGCGTCGCTCGCGTTCGAGTTCGTGCGTCTGCGTGCTCAAATTGATTTTCAACGCCTTGATCTCTCTCGTTCTCGCCTCGTAATCCCTTTGACCTTGCGCCAAAACGGATCTTTGCACTTTGATTTTCTCGTACGTCATGGCTAATTCTTCCTCTCGCCTCGTTAGCGCGTGCGAGATGACGTCCCGGTCTCTCGAAATGACGTCCATCTCTTGCTTCTCTTCCACTCGCTTCTTCTCGCACTCGGCGTGGTGCTTTTCCAGATTTCTTCTCTGCGTTTCGCTCAGTTTCAACTCGATCAAAATTTCGTTCGTCTTCTGGTCTAAATCGTCTTTCTTTCTCTTCAAAATCTCGATTTCTGATTCCATTTGCTTCCTCTTCATCTCGTCTTCGTCTATCTCTTTGGTCTTGCATTCGATTAAACTCTCCGCTTCCTCGCGACGACGTTCGGCGTTCAATTTCAAGTCTCTCAATCGTTCGCCTTCTTCTTTTAAATCGAGTAATTTCTTGCTCAACTCGTTATTTTCCACTCTCGCGCGTTCGTACTGTGCCTTGGCAGTTTTCGTTTTCAGATCTGTCTCTCTTAAACTTTCGCGAAGTTCAGTAATTGAGTGTTCTTTCGCGTCTAACTCTTCACGCGCGGCGTCCAATTTGCTTTTCAACGTTCTCGCTTCTTGCACAGCAGTTTGTCTCTCCTGCTCTAAATGTTTCGCTCGAATTTCGATGTCGCTCATTTCCGTTCTGTATCGTTTGATTTCGCTCTCGAGCGTTTTCTTGTGTTGTTCGTGTATCGAAACTAAATCTCTGTGCTTCTGCGTGTGCTTCTCCGCTTGGCTCGTTTGTTTCGCCAAAGCCTCTTTCTCTCGCATCAAATCTTCCTTTGCTCTCCTCTCTAACTCGATGTTTCTTCGCTGCTCTTCAACGACTCTTTCTATGCGACTGATTTCGAGTTTCAAATCGTCCCTTTTGTGCTCGCTTTCGATTTTCGCGTTTTCCGCCTGCTTCAGTTTTCGCAACGCCGCTTCCTTCACTTGGATAATCTTCTTCGTCTCTCGCTCGATTTTTGCGGCGGATTCTGTCAACTTTTCTGTTTCAATCTCTTTCTGTTTCGCGACTTCGTTTACTCTCTGTAATTCTAACGTAATCTCTGCCACTTCTCTCCGAACGCGTTCGGTTCTTTCCGCGTACGCGTTGCACTCTTTCTGCGCGTTTTTCACTCGGTGCTCACTTTTCCTTTGCTCGTCGGCTAATTTTTGGTTCTTTAGCTCTAAATTCACAGCTTGCGCTTTCATCCGCGAAATTTCACCTTGTTTCGATTCAATCATAGATTTCGCGTGCATCAACTCTCGCTCCAACCGTTCGCGTTTCGTGTCTGACTTTTCCGCCTCGAGTCTCTTCGCTCGAGCGATATCTTTCAATTTCGCGCACTCGCACTCCAGATCTAATTTTTTCGTCTCCGCCGTTCTCGCTCTCTCCCTTTGCTGCGAAATATCTTGACGCAATTGGACGACCTCGTCGACTTTCTCGTCGCGTTCGAGCTGAAGCGATTCTTTCTCGCGCTGTAAGCGACGGACGATATCGCCGGAAACTTTGGTAGTAGAAAATCTACCGCCAAAATAGTCGTCGGTCTCGTCGGCGTCGTCATCTTCGTCGTCCTCCTGACGATGACCGCGACGACGACGAGAGTGGTTTCTCTCGCAACCATCGAAACTTTCTTCTTCGTTCTCTTCTTCTTCGCCGTTCTCGGCCATTTCGCACCGTCTCGTCAACTCGGCGATTTCCACGCGTAACTTGGCAATCTGCTCTTTTCCCGCCATCTCTAAATCCGAAGCGTCGTCCGCTTGTCTCCACGCCGACTCGAGCTCTGCTTTCAAAGTTTCTATTTGCGTCTCGTCTTCTCTCGAATGCATTCGTAACCTCTCTCCTTTCGCGGTCAGTTGACGACATTCTTCGGATAAACTCTTGCACTTCTTCTCCAGTTTCTTCTCCTGCTCGTGCGAGTGCTTCAGCGTTTGGTACAATTTTTCGTATTCCACGCGAAAGGCATCCAGGGACTTGTCCCTCGAGAGCGTTTGCATGACCTTTATTTATATGTCCCAAAAGCGCGCCATGCGTAAGGAGGAAAGGAAGAAGAAGTCAAGATCAAGATGAAAAGAAAAGAAACGCCTATTTTTAGATACGACGAATAATACGCGAAGAAGAAGAAGAAGAATAAAAAAAGAGGAAGAAGACGAAGAAGAGAGGAACAAAAACAAACCTCTCGAAACGCGCGCTCGGTGACCCCGTCGTCTGAATCGTCGTCGTTGTCTTCATCTTCGCGTTTAGAGGAGGACGCTACAGTCATCGCTGCTGTTGGCATCGAAAAGCGCGCGCGAGTGAAAGTGTTTTTGAAGAAACTTTTATATTTTTATGAAGGAAAGAGAGAGAAAAGATTTGAAGATTTGAGGAGTTATTTTGGGTTCAATAAAGAGTCATAATCTAACTTAACTTCTAGGAAGGAAACAATCCACCTTGGGTTGCTCGTAACATCGCTCGCGCGCGTCTATACTGCCGTATCGCGCCGGACCTTCCACCGAGCGAGCAGGATACAAGCACACTTTTTCTTTCGGCATGGCTTTGTATCCGACGTCCGGGATCGGGACCCAGGACGCGTCGTCGCAGCGACTCCCTTTGGGGCACAACAGACATCTGTCGCTATTACGAGTACTACTACTACTACTACTACTACTACTACTACTACTACCGCCACCACCCACGCACGGTTCTCCAAACATCACTTTCGTTGGTTTGTCTCTCACGAGTTTCTCCAACGGAATCATCTCCGCGGAATCTCTGGCGTTTTGACTCCCCGTCGGTTCGTAATCGTTGTGGTAATGATACCTTGTCGCGTTGTACCACTGTCGGGCGAAACCGAAAATCGTAATCTTCTCGCACACGGATTGCGCTAAATACAGACCGTACATACCATTCGTTGGCGTTGATTTCTTATCGATTCTATTCTTTACGAACGAATAAAACGCGCCACTCAGAGCGTAATCTTTCGCGTTGACTAACTTCTTCGCTCGATTGGAGACGTACAATTTCAAATGCGCCGGCGCCGTCAGGTGTTGCAAAACGATTTCTTCCTCCGATTCTCTGTACCCTCGGTGTTGCGAATTCACTAATCTCACGGTTGTTTTCGTCCCGGCGTATTTCGAATACGGCTCTTTTCCAGTCCCGTCGTTAAATCGAAACACCGCGTCGTGCGCGTCTATCACATCGCCGTGTTCGTACAACAACAAACTCCCTCCGTTCCCGACGACCGCGCACGTTTTAAACTCTCGCTCGCGTAACTCCTCCAACGCGTCTCGTTCCGGTAAATTCTTCGCGTCCAGTTTCGAAACTAAACCTAAATCTTCCATCTCCCCGTTCGCTTTCGGTACTTTCGGGAGTTTCGGCCCCAGTTTCGAGTGTAACGTTAACGGACCTTTAAAAGAGTTTATCATCGCACTTTTTTCTCTCGTCGTCTGTGTCCTCGTCGTCGTCGCATCTGGTGACACCGAATACGACGATTCATCATCATCATCATCTGCTACTAACCACGCGCGGCGAAACCTGTCCAACATTTCTTCCTTGTTCTTGTTGTTCGCAATACTCTCATCGTCGCAAGAAGACGAAGGGTTCCTCCCATTTCGAAGATGGTGTCCGTTGTTCTCGCTGTCGTTGTCGTTCGACGTATTAAACAGAAGAAGAAGAAGAAACGCAAGAACAAAAAGAACGACGACGAGTCTGGCCACCACCTTTTTCTTCCTTAATGTCGTCGTTGTCTTCTTCTTCATGATTTTATATCATAACGAGTCGGGACGATGGTAATGAGGGATTATACGTTTCTAAGAGTAGTGTGTTCTAGTAATAAATCATCAACCGAAAACAAAAGGCACGCAAATCGAACTCTTTTCCTTTGACGACGGAAAGACGCACTCACTCATCATCCCAGCTATAGTCGCTAACACCACATCTCTCGTTTCCGTGACCTCGTTTGGGTCGCGGAGAGATAAAGCCGGGGCGACGGTATCCGCGCCCCAGGAAATGGAGTCGACGTGTCCAGTCTCCGCTTCGATTTCCATCCTTAACGCGGCGAAACCAATCATAGCTGGAAGAGTCTCCAACTCTTCGTATAACAAATCCAACTTTGCGTCCAATACTTTACCGACGTCCTCGATGGTCAAACCTCCTTGGCAGGAAATCGCCGGTTCGTTGAACCAGCCGTTTAACACTAACCGACCTTTGGAAACGTCTTTCGTTCCTTTGACCTCTCTCACGCCGTGCGGTAATCTGGGATCGAATATTGTCAACCGATTAAACTTTGGCTCGATTTCCTCGAATAACTGCGTCCTCTCCACGATTTCCGTCGGATCAAAACTTTGCCAATAATTCGCGCGTTCCGGTCGCAAGATGGTCGTCTCCCCGCCGCGAAAGTATCTACCACTTTTACTAGGACTACTGCTTTTGTCGTCGTCTGAATCGTCGAAATTTTTCGTCAGCGAGAACACAAACGCCAACGGACCGTGCGGCACGTCCGCGTGTAACTCTTGCCCCATCCCGTCCACGTAACACGACATCCAAATCGGCGTAAAATTCGACAAAGCGAGGTTTTCTCGCGCGTATTTCAACAACTCCTCTTCAAACTTTGCGTAAAACTCATTTAATATCTCCCCCTCGTAATAATACTCTTTCGCCGGTGTTCTCAATTGCGTGTACTGATTCTCCACGTGCCAATAATCCCAGCAAAACCGTTCTGCGTTTGCTTTCTTCGCGTTCGAGTGGTTGTTTTGAAACGAAGAATATAATTTGTCCGCGTGTTCATAAAACGAGTCTTTGGTGAAATAATGTTTCGCTCGTTCGTTCACTTCAACTTCAACTTCATTTACTTCCGATGAGGATGACGATGAAATTGATGACAATGCTCGACGACGAAAATGACTGCTCTTTTTCCTCCTCCTCCTCGAAAAGGAAGAAAAAGAAACAGAAACATCTCCTCTTCCTCCTTTTCCTCCTCCTAAACTCGAAGAAGAAGAAGAAGAAGAAGAAGAACAAGAAGAAGAAGAACAACAATAAGAGTTGTTTGAACGCGTCGTCATCATCATCATCATCGTCGTTTTTTGTTGTTGTTGTTGCGTAGACTACTAAAAATTATTGAAAAAAGTTCGTTATGATATGAAGTATTTCAGAGACATTATGATGAGAGAGCAGAGAGAGGAGCTTTTTTAAAAAGTTGTTGTTTTCACTACGAGTGAAAAAAGGAAGGAAAAAGGGTCGTCTCGAGTAAACTTTTCTCTCTCTTCGGACAGATCCTCTCTCTCTCTCTCTCTCTCTCTCTCTCTCCATTAGTGTAGTTAGTAAATACTCTCTAAATTACTTTTATTAAACACACAAAACATACTTTGGTAATAGAATAGAACAACAACATAAACAACAGTAACAACAACAGAAGAAACGAATAATAAAATAATAATAATGAGCGGCCACCAAACGACCGCGTTTTCACACAACAACAAAAACGCCAACTTAGCGGCACGAATCAAACGCATGATGCAAAAAGACGAAGAGGTTGGGAAAATCGTCAAAACGACGCCGTTGGTGATGGCGAAAGCTTTGGAACTGTTTTTAACGAAACTGTTTAAAGCGACCGCGGATACGGCGTTAGCGCACGGCGCGAGGATAATCAACCCGGTGCACTTGAAAGGAGCGATCAGTGACAACGATGAGTTTGATTTCTTGGAAGACGTGGTGAAAGGCGTGCCGGATTTACCACCGCCGCCGGATCCTGCGGAACTCGCGGCGAAACTGTTGGAACGAGTCGACGAGGACGGGAACCCGAAGAAGAAAGAGAAGAAGAAGAAAGAGAAAAAGAGCAGCGCGACAAATCCTAAAGGAAAAGGAAAAGGAGGAAATGGAGGAAAGAAGAGAAAGAACAACGACGAGGAAGACGACGACTCCGAGGACGACGACGAAGAGTTTGACGAAGACGAGGAAGATACCGACGAGGAAGAAGACGAATACGAAAGCGACGACGACTCCGAGGAAGAAGAAGAGAAGCCGGTGGTAACAACGACGAGCAGGAGCGGAAGAAAGATCTCTGGGCCCAAGAGTTACGCGGAAGACGACGACGCGAAAAAGAAGAAGAAGAAATCGCCGGTGACAAAAAAAGCGAAGAAAAGTAAAGCGCCCGCTCCGCGGAAAGAAGAAGAAGAAGAAGAAGAAGAAGAAGCGGATGCGGCCGCTGGTAATTTAGGATCGTTTGACGACGATGATTTAGTCGGCGTAGCAATACCTGCACAGGAGGACGATTACGACGAGTGATAATTTTCATTCGTTCGTTGAATGTTGTTTTGTTTATTGTTTTACAATTGTGTAATTTTTTCTTATGCGTTCTAAAAACTAACTAGCGTGTGCTCTACTCTAGTAGCGCTGCTGCGTCTCTCTCTCTTTTCTTCGTACTCATTTCGTATCGTATATCCGAGTTATTACTTTCTTCTATTAGTATCTTTATTATTCTTTGATATTATTATTATGTTAAGCCCCCAAGACGATTTCAGTTGCCATGGAAGGTTTGTCCAAACACGCGCCTCGAATCCCGCCGGTAGTTTGCGATCTCGCCTTGCTGTTCGTCGGCCCCACGTTTCGCACGACCGAAGACGCCGTTCGATCAGTCGCCGGTTTCGCGGCGTTCGTGACGGAGATTTGGTTACTCGCAAACGCCGTCGTCGGAGTGTACGCGTTCTCTTTGATGTCCAAACGGAAAAATCCGTGGTTCAAAGCATCTTTCGCCGTGATGCGCGTGTCCGGATCGTACTCTAACAGTCGACTCAACAAGTGTCGGAGTAAGGTGCCCGTTTCTTCGCACTCGAAACGCTCTCGAATCATGATATCCAACGGCTGCACCGCTTGTACGGCGCGTTCACTCTCGATATCTTTAGCGCCTTCAGGCCAGCTCAACTCGTACGTCTCCGAATTGAAGTATTTCTCGATAGTTTCCTTGGAACTTCGTTTGATGACATCCGTGTGCATGTGACCCAACACGTTGCGCATCATCGCCAAATGCTCCATGTTCTCGTGCGTTTGGAAGAGCGCGTCTCCGGTCAAAAGTTCTATCAATATGCATCCGATCGACCACATGTCGCACGGATAGGACCAGCCGGTACCGAGGATAATTTCTGGCGCGCGGTAGTGTCTCGTCGACACGATCGTAGAATGGTATTGATCTTCCAACGTCGTGCTTCCGAAATCGATGAGTTTGATCGCGCTCGTAACAGGCACCTTGATTGTGCACGCACTCGTCGTCGTCGTCGTTGTCGCCACCGCCGCCGCCGTCGCCATATTCGTCGCGTTGTTGTTGGCGTTGTTTACATCACCACTGACGACTCGCACGTACCCGGGAGCTTCCAGTAAAACGTTTTCCGGTTTCAAATCCGTGTGCGTCATTTTCAACTCGTGCATAAACGCCACCGCCTTGATCAACTGCTTGGCAAACTTCTGAACCAACGCCAAAGAAAACGGTTTGTAGTGGTTCTTCTTCATGAAATCAAACAAAGACAATCCGTACATGTCAAACATCAAACACGCGTGCCCTTCGTGCTCGAACGACTCTTTCAATCTGATGCAATGAAACTCGTCGCGTTCGTCTCTTCTCCCAATCTCTTTCAAAACGTCCACTTCAATTTTCGCCGCCGCTTTGTACTTTGGCACGTTCCTGATCACTTTCACCGCGCAGTACTCTTGCTTCACTCGATCGTAACACTCCAAAACCTTCCCGAACGTTCCCTCGCCTAACGGTGCTAAAATCTTAAATCGATCGTTCGGTCCGAGAGACTCGCCTAAAGTATACTCAAAGTGCCCTTCCTCGTTGGTCGTTTTCGTCGTCGTTGGCGGACACCCCTCGCCTTCTCCTTTACCTTTCTTCGTCGAAACTTTTTCTTCGCCCCCTCCCGCGGTGGCGGCTACTTTCTTATTATTATTATTA
>Ga0115551_1001936_pt1 | contig 12835 bp, 10 predicted proteins | sample COGITO_mtgs_1103_FD_87179 | JGI IMG/M metagenome (GOLD analysis project Ga0115551, IMG submission 87179) | Pelagic marine microbial communities from North Sea - COGITO_mtgs_110321 | ecosystem: Environmental > Aquatic > Marine > Epipelagic | place: Germany:Helgoland, sampling site Kabeltonne... | reverse complement strand
CTATCGAGGAAACTATAAGAAATTCAGTAAAAGATATTGGATATGAGCAAGATGGTTTTAATTGGAAAACTTTAGAGACCAAAATTCTATTACATGAGCAATCAGCTGATATTGCTATGGGTGTTGATTCTGATGGGAATGCCAAAGAAGAAGGGGCTGGGGATCAAGGAATAATGTTCGGTTTTGCATGTAATGAGACCCCAGAATTTATGCCTGCCCCAATACTTTACTCTCACAAAATTTTAAAAAAATTAGCCGATAAAAGACATTCAGGCCTTATTGAGGGAATACTCCCAGATTCTAAATCTCAGGTTACGTTAAAATATGAAGATAATAAGCCTAAATATATAGACTCTATAGTTGTTTCTTCTCAGCATACAGAAGATTGCTCTCAAGAGAGGATTCAAGAAATTGTTAGAGATATAATCCAAGAAGTTATGCCAGAAGAATGGCTGAATGAAAATACATCTTACATAGTTAATCCGACTGGAAAATTTGTTATTGGTGGGCCTGTGGGTGATACAGGTTTAACTGGAAGAAAAATTATAGTTGATACTTATGGTGGTTCTGCGCCGCATGGAGGAGGAGCTTTTTCTGGAAAAGATCCAACAAAAGTTGATCGCTCAGCGGCTTATATTTCTAGATATTTAGCAAAAAATATCGTTGCAGCAGGGATAGCTGATCGTTGTACGATTCAGCTTTCTTATGCCATTGGAATTTCTGAACCACTATCTGTCTATGCTGATCTTCACGATACTGGAAAAGTTTCAGAGCAGACCTTAGTAAAAGCTGTAAGAAGCTTAATTGATTTAACCCCAAAAGGTATAAGAGAGAAATTAGACTTAAATAAACCTATTTATACTGAAACCTCTTCTTATGGACATTTTGGCAGAGAGGTTAACTCAAATGGAGGATTTGGTTGGGAAAAATTAGATTTAGTTGATTCTTTATCTGATGCCCTCAAGTAAAATAAAAAAAAATATCATTACTGTTCGTGGTCGAGAGAGATCTCTAACTCCAAAACAAAGATCTTTATTTTCTAATCTAGACAAATATGAAATAGATCTTACGTCGCTTAAAAAAGACAATATTCATAAAAGTAAAAAATTATTTTTTGAAATAGGCTTTGGTTCGGGCGATATTATTTACAAGCAAGCTAAATTGAATCCAGAAAACATATATATAGGCATTGAATATTATCGGAAAGGAATTGCTCAACTAATAGAAAAAATTGAAACTACTAAATTAGAAAATTTAAAAATTTTTCATGGAGATGCTCGTAGGGTTTTAGCCAATATTCCTGATGAGATATTTGATGAGATCTGGCTTTTTTTTCCAGATCCATGGCCAAAGAAAAGACATTCCAAAAGAAGATTTATTCAATTAGAGATGATTGAGTTGTTGCACAGAAAAATTAAGCAAGGTGGAAAACTTTTAATTTCATCAGATGACAAAAATTACATAGCGTGGACTTTGAGTCTAATCTTTATGAGAAATTTTTTTAACTGGTTATCCGACGAACCTTCTGACTGGAAACACCCTAATAATGATTATTTTGGCTCTAAGTATGAAAAAAAAGGAATTAAAAGTGATAGAGAGCCATATTTTCTTAAATTTCTCAAAATTTAATGATTTCTCTGTTTATTAATAATCTTGAATTTAATCCCTAATTAAGTTAAAAGATAATTATATTTCGAATTTGTTGATTAAAATACGAAGTGGGCAGGCTTGACCTTTCCCGCTTTTTTTATTTTGTGGATGCTAAATGTTGAAAGAAAAGAAAAGTATTGATTATTTTGAACATCTCGTCGCTCCTGATAAAGCGGGGGATTTTTTATCAGTATTTGAGAATGTTTTAAATAAAACACCTTATAATTTGGTGAGATTAAAGGTAAACGGGGGTGACGAGCTCCAAATACAAGTAATGGCAGAGAGAGAAGACAAATCAATGATAATTGAAGATTGTAAAAAATTAAGTACTATATTAGTTGACTTTATTGAAGATTCCCAAGGTCTTATTGATAATTACGTTTTAGAGGTTTCCTCCCCTGGTATTGATAGGCCATTAACTAGCAAAGAAGATTTTTCATTCTGGGCCGGCAATAATATTGCTATGAAATTAAATAAACCTATCAAATCTATAAAAAAATATGAGGGTATTCTTAAAGGCTTTATTAACGAAAAAATAGAAATAGATATTTCTGATGGTGTTGAGAAAAATCTGTTCATTGATCCTGAGATTATAAAAAGCATAAACGTCGTATGGTCACCAAGGGTTACCCAATAAATTTAATTATAAATTATTACTTAAGAGGAAAAAATGTCAACAAAAGGAATTAGTGCAAATAGGCTTGAGTTACTTCAAATCGCAGATGCAGTTGCAAGAGAAAAATCTATTGATAAAGCAATAGTTATTTCTGCAATGGAGGAAGCAATTCAAAAAGCTGCAGCATCTAGGTATGGAATTGAAAATAATATAAAGGCTGAGATTAATACTGAAACTGGCTCTATAACATTAATGCGATTGCTTGAAATTGTCGAAAAAGTTGAAGATTTTTCAACTCAAATTAATATTGAGGATGCTAAATTAAAAAATCCTGATGCAACATTGGGTGGCGAGCCTATTGAAGAAGAACTTCCCCCAATTGATTTTGGAAGAGTCGCTGCGCAAAGTGCAAAGCAGGTAATTTTTCAAAAAGTGCGTGAAGCCGAAAGAGAAAGACACTATGAGGAATTTAAAGACAGGGTAGGTGAAATTATTAGTGGTGTAATTAAAAGAGTTGAATATGGCACTGTGATAGTTGACCTAGGAAGGGCAGAGGCAGTTATTCGCAAGGACGCCCTCTTACCAAGAGAAGTTTATAAGCCTGGTGATAGAGTAAGAGCATACATAATGGAAGTTAGAAGAGAGATAAGAGGTCCTCAAATATTTCTATCAAGAACTCACTCAGATTTCATGGCTAATTTATTTGCTCAAGAAGTGCCTGAGATTTATGACGGTATTATAGAGATTATAGGTGTTGCCAGAGATCCTGGAAGTAGAGCTAAGATAGCAGTATTGTCAAAGGACTCATCTATCGACCCTGTTGGAGCTTGCGTTGGTATGAGAGGAAGTAGAGTTCAGGCTGTTGTAAACGAGCTTCAAGGAGAAAAGATAGATATTTTATCATGGACTGATGATATCGCATCTTTTGTTGTCAAAGCACTTCAACCAGCCGAAGTACAAAAAGTTGTTCTTTATGAAGGTGAACAAAGGCTTGAAGTTGTTGTGCCTGAGGAACAACTATCATTAGCTATTGGACGAAGAGGACAAAATGTTAGGTTAGCTTCTAGTTTGTGTGGATGGGATATAGATATTCTTACTGAAGATCAAGAATCAGAAAGAAGGCAAAAAGAATTTCAAGAAAGAACAAATTTATTTATGGAGGCTCTTGATGTTGACGAGTTGCTTTCACAATTATTGGTTACAGAAGGATTTACTGATATAAATGAATTGGCATTTGTTGATTTAAAAGAAATTTCTAATATAGCTGGTTTTGACGAAGATACAGCTGAGGAGATACAGGCAAGAGCAGCTGACTTTTTAAATAAAGAAAATAAAGAGCTTGAAGAGCGTTGTAACGTACTCGGTATAGCCGATGATTTGCTAGAAGTAGAAGACCTCTCTCTTAAGATGATAGTTGCTCTTGGTGAAAACGATGTAAAAACCTTAGAAGATTTTGCATATTGCTCGTCCGATGATTTACTTGGGTGGGATGAAATAGTTGAAGGTGAAAAAAAACGCGAGGAAGGAATCCTTGAAGGTTTTGACATAAGTATATCTCAGGCTAATGATTTAATTATGTCAGCCAGAGTAAAGCTAGGAATAATTCCTGAGGTAACTGATGTTGCTGAAGATAATGAAGAAGATAATGAAGAAGGTAATGAAAGTAATAATGAGACAGATAATGCATTAAATGTTATCGATTAAACCTTAGTTTTAAGCTAATGATTACTTTAACTACTTCAATGGAATAAAATTAAAGATAAAAATATGACAGATAAAACAACAAAAGGTAATAAAGAGAGAACCCTGACATTAAAGCCTGGGGTTTCATCGACAACAAATCCAAAAACTTCAAGATCACCCTCTAGAGTTTCTACAGTTGTTGTTGAATCTAGACGAGGAAAGGTGTCGCAAACAAGAAAACCTCAAGCGCCAAGAGTGAAGGTTAGGGGTGCCCCAATAGCGCCTAATGTTTTTAAACCCAAAAACCAAGCTGATGAAGACTCAGCAGCAATCAGAAATTTAACTGATAATGAGAGGGATGCCAGAGAAAGAGCTCTTGAAAATGCAAAAATTAGAGAAGTCTCTGATCAAGAAAATAAAAAAGACAAAGCTGTTAAAAAAATTAAGCCAAAAATTTCTGATATAAATATTGTTGATCCAGCAAATATTCCTGCGAAGAAAGATCCCGAAAGGCTTAAAGAAAAGACAAAGCCTATAAAATCTGACTCATCCTCTGGTCCAAAAAAGAAAGAAGTTAAAAAAACAGAGAAAAATGAAAAATCTGATAGATATAGTAAGGATAATCAGAAGCGAAGATCTGGAAAGCTCTCTATTTCTCAGGCTCTTAATGAAGAAGAAAAGCAACGTTCGTTAGCCTCAATAAAAAGAAGACAAGAAAAGGCAAGAAAGAAAGCTAATTTAACAGACTCACCTAAAGAAAAAATTTCGAGAAATGTAGTTATTCCTGAGGTTATTACTGTTCAAGAACTTTCAAACAGGATGGCAGAAAGAGGTGTGGATGTTATTAAGTCCTTAATGACTCAAGGAATGATGGTCAAAATAAATGATACTTTAGATTCTGATACTGCCCAACTTATAGCTGAAGAATTTGGACACACAGTTACAAGGGTTTCAGAGTCTGATATCGAGGAAGGAATCACTACTGTTGATGATCAAGAAGAAGACAAAAGACCAAGGTCACCTGTAGTTACTGTTATGGGCCATGTTGATCACGGCAAAACAACACTTCTTGATGCAATTAGAGAGTCAAATGATGTAGCCGGTGAAGCCGGTGGAATTACTCAGCATATTGGTGCATATCAAACTAAAGTTAAAGATAACAAAAAAATTACATTTATTGATACACCTGGACATGCAGCCTTTACTTCTATGAGGGCTAGAGGAGCAAAGGTTACAGATATAGTTATCCTAGTTGTTGCTGCTGATGATGGTGTTATGCCTCAAACAATAGAAGCCATTAACCACGCAAAAGAGGCTGAAGCTCCTATTATTGTGGCTATAAATAAGATAGATAAACCCGGAGCAAATCCAACCAACGCAAGAAATGCTCTGTTACAACATGAAATAATTGTTGAAGAGTTAGGTGGTGAAATTCAATCAGTAGAGCTATCAGCGCTTACAAAAGATGGAATTGATGATCTTATCGATGCAATTGTTCTTCAGGCTGAATTATTAGACTTAAAAGCAAATCCAAATAGGGCTGCCGAAGGCTTTGTTATTGAGGCTAAGCTTGATAAAAATAGAGGCCCAGCAGTGTCAGCAATAATTCAACGCGGTACATTAAAAATTGGCGATATATTAGTGATGGGTCAGCACTCAGGAAAAGTAAGATCCTTAGTAAATGATCAAGGTGAAACAATAAAAGAATGCTACCCTGGTGAGCCAGTTGAAATTCTTGGAATGAGTCAAACACCAGAAGCGGGTGATATATTATCTGTTGTTGAAAGTGATGCAAGAGCTAGAGAAATATCAGAATACAGAAAAAGAAAATCTAAGTCAATTTCACCCAATTTATCCCAGGTAAATCTTGAACAGCTATTTTCTAAATCTAATCAAACTCAAAAAAAGGAGATTCTAGTCATTGTTAAGGCTGATGTTCATGGTTCTTCAGAGGCAATAAAAGAAGGTCTTCTTAGCCTAGGGAATGATGAGGTTTCTTGTAGAATTATCCATGCAGGTGCAGGAGCAATTTCTGAAAGTGATATAACTTTAGCAGAAGCATCCAATGCCATAGTTCTTGGTTTCAATGTAAGGGCTAATAATCAAGCAAAAGTATTAGCTGAAGCATCAGGAGTTACTATTCTTTACCATTCAATAATATATGACTTATTAGATGATATTAAAGCTCTTCTTGAGGGTAAATTAGATCCAGAACTTCGTTCTACAATAACTGGTACCGCAGAAGTTTTAGAGGTTTTCAAAAATTCAAAAATCGGAAATATTGCTGGCTGTAATGTTATTGATGGAACAATTATTAAAGGTCTTCACGGAAAACTTTTAAGAGATGATATAGTTATTTATGATGGATTGTTATCCACTCTTAGAAGATTTAAAGATGATGCCAAAGAGGTTAAGGCTGGTCAAGAATGCGGCCTATCCTTTGATAATAATCAAGACATTAAGCCTGGTGATAAGATTGAGTGTTACAAGGTTGATGAAATAAAAAGAACTATTTAGATAATTAGAGGGTTTTAGTTTGAATGATTTTTCATTAGATTTTCCTAGAGGTAAGGCCTCTCAAAGGCAAATGAAAGTTCAAGAAATTCTAAGAGCGGCATTAGTTGAGATATTACAAAGGGGTTTAACCAAGGAACCAATTCTTGATAACTCGATGATTACAATAACTTATGTTGATGTTTCGCCTGACTTAAAACACGCAAAGTTTATTTTCTTGCCTTTTGATGAAGAAAAAAAAGATGAGTTTATAAAAGGTTTTAAAAGTGCCAACAAAAGAATCAGGAAGGAAATAGCTCAAAGGGTTCAGTTAAAATATACCCCAAGCTTAAGTTTTGTTTTTGATGATACTATCAAGGAAATTCGTAAACTAGATGAATTATTTTCATCAAATAAAGTAAGTAATGATATAAAGAGTTAATCTTATTGGCTAATAGAAATTATTCCCATTATCCCGGTTGGCTTGTTTTGAATAAACCTGTTGGTATTTCATCTGCTAAAGCTGTTAATATTGTAAAAAGATTTTTCAATGTTAAGAAAGCAGGACATGCAGGAACTTTAGACCCATTAGCCTCTGGAGTTCTTCCTATAGCCTTAGATGATGCAACAAAAACAATTCCATATTTAGTTGATACTAAAAAGAAGTACAGATTTATTATTGCTTGGGGACAAAAAACAGAAACAGATGACTCTGAAGGAAAAGTTATCAATGAAAGCAATGTAAGACCTGAACTAGAAGATATAGAAAAAACCCTTAGCACATTTTTAGGGAATATTACTCAAACACCACCCCATTATTCAGCAATTAAGATCAAAGGAAAAAGAGCATATTCACTTGCTAGAGAAAATATAAATTTTGAAATGCCTAAAAGATCTGTAAACGTTTTTGATTTGAGGTTAATAGAGCAATTAGACAATAACTCTGCTGAATTTGAAGTATTTAGCGGAAAAGGCTTTTATGTTAGGTCTTTGGCAAGAGATATTGCAGAAAAACTTAACACATTTGGTCATATAAAAGAGCTCGAAAGGTTAGAAGTTGGTCCTTTTGGACTTAAAAATGCTTTTCCTCTAGAAACTTTTAATAATTTAGTGCATAGTCCGCGCGAAGGAAGCGTGGATAAGCAATTTCTTCTTCCTCTAGATAGTGTGCTGGACGACATCCCGGCTTTAACTATTTCAGAAGAAGAAGTTAAAATGTTTTGTCACGGTCAGGCGATAACTAAAAAAATATCAAATGATTTAATTCCTCAAGGTGGCGATGTTTTAATTAATGATGGTGTAAAATCTATCGGCATTGCAGTTTTTCTTGAATCAAAACTTAAACCAAAAAAAGTTTTTTCAAGTATAATTTAATATAAGGAGTAAATGATGTCGATTGAAGCAGAACGTAAACAAGAAGTAATTTCTGAATATGCATTAAAAGATGGAGACACAGGGTCTCCCGAAATTCAAGTAGCAATTTTGACAGAGAGAATAGTTAATCTCACTGAACATTTTAAAACTCATAAAAAGGACAATCATTCAAGGCAAGGCCTTTTAAAGATGGTAAACCTTAGAAGAAAGCTTTTAGATTATGTAAAATCTAAAGATCAAAAACGTTATGAAGACCTAATTAAAAGACTTGGTCTCAGAAGATAAATTAAAACGTTATTATAAATTCATAAACAAGAATATTTTTGAAATAAAAAATATATACGAAATAGGTAAAACATAGATGTTTAAAATAGAAAATGAAGTATTAGAATGGGGTGGAAAAACCCTAACAATAGAAACAGGAAGGGTAGCACGTCAAGCACATGGTTCAGTAATAGCAACCTATGGTGGAACTTCGGTTTTAGCAACTGTAGTAGCTGATCACGAACCAAAGCCAGGCTTAGATTTTTTTCCTTTAACTGTAAATTATCAAGAAAAAGCTTACGCAGCTGGTAAAATTCCTGGAGGTTTCTTTAAAAGAGAAGGACGACCATCTGAGAAAGAAACCTTAGTTTCAAGGTTAATTGATAGACCGATAAGACCATTATTTGCAAAAGGATTTCAAAACGAAACGCAAGTAATAGCAACTGTTATTAGTTATGATGGTCAAAATGATGCCGATATAGTTGCTTTAGTTGCTGTTTCTGCAGCATTAACACTATCTGGGGTTCCCTTTATGGGTCCTATAGCAGCTGCACGAGTAGGTTATATTGAAGGAGAATATATCCTTAATCCAACTAAGGACGAATTAGATGGCGAGTGTGACCTGGACTTAGTTGTTGCCGGTACGAATACAGCTGTCCTAATGGTTGAGTCTGAAGCTAAAGAATTGTCCGAAGATGTTATGCTTGGTGCAGTAAGTTTTGGTCAAGAATCTTTTAAGCCTGTTATTGAAGCAATTATTAGTCTTGCTGAAAAAGCAGCCAAAGAACCAAGAGAGTTAATAGAGGTTGATCTATCTGATCTCCAGAAAACAGTAAATGACTCAGTAAAAGATAAATTGATTGACGCTTATAAAGAAAGCGACAAACAGGCTAGATCTAATAAAATATCAGATATAAAGAATGAGTTGTTGTCAGAGTTTTCAGATAATGAGGATTTAGATGTTTCAGAATCCGATATTAAAAGTGTATTTAAGAATGTTGAAAAGGATATTGTTAGGGGAAGCATCTTAGACACTGGATTAAGAATTGACGGAAGGGATTTGGAAACAGTCCGACCAGTTCAATCAGATGTTAGTATTCTTCCTTTAACACATGGATCAGCCTTATTTACGCGTGGAGAAACTCAGGCCCTTGTTGTAACAACATTGGGAACAGGTCTTGATGAAAAATTTGTAGACGGACTAGACGAAACTTATAAAGAAAAGTTTATGTTACATTATAATTTTCCACCATATTCTGTTGGCGAAACTGGCAGAACTGGATTTACATCAAGAAGAGAAATTGGCCACGGTAAATTAGCCTGGCGTTCACTCCAAGCTGTTCTCCCTGAGTATGATGATTTTCCATATACGATCAGACTTGTTTCAGAAATAACTGAATCAAACGGTTCATCATCGATGGCTACAGTCTGTGGTTCTTCTTTATCATTGATGGACGCTGGAGTCCCTTTAAAGAGACCTGTTGCCGGTATTGCAATGGGATTAATAAAAGAAGGGGACCGCGTAGCGGTACTTTCAGATATTTTAGGTGATGAAGATCATTTAGGAGATATGGACTTCAAAGTAGCTGGAACTGCGGATGGAATTACATCGCTTCAAATGGATATTAAAATTACAGGTATAACAAAAGAAATTATGGATACCGCACTTACTCAAGCTAAAGATGGAAGAAATCACATCTTAGCTGAAATGGCTAAAGCTATTGAAACAGGACGTGAAACTGTTAATTCAACTGCACCTAGGATTGAAACAATCCAAGTACCAGTTGATAAAATCAGAGATGTTATAGGTTCTGGCGGTAAGGTTATTAGAGAGATAGTTGAAGAAAGTGGCGCTAAGGTAGACATTAATGATGATGGGATTGTTAAGGTTGCATCAAATGATACTGATTCTTTAAACAAAGCATTAGAGCTTATTAACTCAATAGTTGCTGAACCTGAGGCTGGAGAAATTTACGAAGGAAAAGTTGTTAAAATAATGGATTTTGGTGCTTTTGTTAACTTCTTTGGAAAAAAAGACGGGTTAGTTCACATTTCTCAATTAGCAAACGAAAGGGTGAATAATGTCACTGATGTTGTTAATGAAGGTGATATAGTAAAGGTTAAACTAGTTGGCTTTGATAATAGAGGAAAGGTTAAACTTTCAATGAAAGATGTTGATCAAAAAACTGGGAAAGAAATTAGCTCTGATAAACTAGGGGATAATACAGCTAATGATTCTAAATCTAAAGACGACTCTAAGCCAAAGAAAGAGAAGAAACCTAGAAAGAAAAAGACTGAAGACAAAAAAGATAAAGAGTAGTTTTAGTTTTTAGGCAGCATTATTATTCAGGCTTGGGCATTCCAATTATATTGTAGCCCAAGTCTACATAATGTATTTCACCTGTTACACCTTTTGATAGATCTGAGAGAAGGTATAATCCTGCAGAACCAACATTGCTTAATGATAATTGACCTTTAAGAGGGGAATGCTTTTCTGCATAATTAAAAATCTCTCTTGCGCCTCCAACGCCTGCTCCAGAAAGTGTTCGCATTGGACCTGCAGAGATTGCATTAACTCGTATACCTTTTTCCCCATAATCGACTGCTAGATATCTTACCGATGCTTCTAGAGCTGCCTTTGCAACACCCATTACATTATAATTGGGCATAACTTTAGAAGATCCTCCAAAGCTCAAAGTTAAGATTGAGCCCCCTTCATTCATGGATGGCTCAGCTATCTTGCTTATATCAGTAAGGGAGAAGCAGGATACCTCAAGCGTCTTCAAGAAATTTTCTTTTGAAGTATCAATATATCTTCCTATTAATTCATTTCTATCTGAATATGCGATACCGTGAACAATAAAATCTATTCCTCCCCACTCTTTAGAGAGTGAAGAGAATGTACTTTCAATTTGATCTTTATTAGTTACGTCACAATCAAATAACAGATTAGAATTTACTGACTCTGCTAGAGGTTGAACTCTTTTTTTGAAGGACTCGCCTTGATATGTAAATGCAAGACTTGCGCCATGTTCACTTAGGCTGGATGCTATACCCCACGCAAGAGAATGATTATTAGCAACACCCATTATTAGTCCTTTCTTATTTTTCATTAAGGGCCCGGATAGTTGATCAGGAATTTTATTATTATTACTCAATATACTTCCTACAAATCTGGATGTTTGAATGTTAAAGATGCATTTGTTCCACCAAACCCAAAGCTGTTTGAAAGAACACAACCCAAATCAACATTATCTAACTTGTTTCTAATTATTGGAATATTTTCAAAAAGTGGGTCAATATTTTTTATATTAGCTGATTCACAAATAAAACGATTATTCATCATTAGTAGACTGTATATAGCCTCTTGAACCCCTGCTGCTCCCAAGCTATGTCCGGTAAGTGATTTCGTTGCACTAAGGGGAGGAATTTTTGAACCAAAGGTTTCTTGGATAGCCTCAATTTCTTTTGAATCACCTACTGGGGTAGATGTGGCATGTGGATTTATATAATCAATTTCATAAGGAATATTTTTCATAGCCATTTTCATGCATCTTGAGGCTCCCTCACCAGAAGGCTGAACCATATCATGGCCATCTGAAGTAGCGCCATATCCAACTAATTCTGCATAAATCTTTGCGCCCCTAGCTTTAGCTCTTTCCATTTCTTCAAGGATCAAAACACCCGCACCCCCAGCAATTACAAAACCATCTCTATCTCTGTCATATGCCCTGCTTGATGAATTAGGTGTTTCATTGTATTTCGAAGACATAGCCCCCATTGCATCAAATAAAACTGATAACGCCCAATTGAGTTCTTCACCACCACCTGCAAACATAACATCTTGTTTTCCATATTGAATCATTTCATATGCATTCCCAATGCAATGTGAAGAAGTTGCACAAGCTGATGATATAGAATAGTTAATTCCTTTTATTCCAAAAGGTGTTGCAAGAGTGGCTGAATTTGTTGATGACATCGCTTTAGGAACTGCAAAAGGACCAACTCTTTTTGGTCCTTTATTTCTGGTAATATCTGCAGCTTCAATCAGAGCTTTAGTTGAGGGCCCGCCCGACCCCATAATTAGACCTGTTTTCTCGTTAATAATGTCACCTTCTTCAAGACCGGAATCATCTATCGCTTGTTGCATGGCAATATAATTCCATGCAGCACCATTACCCATAAATCTTCTTGCTTTTTTTTCAAGATACTCTTCAGGATCTAAAGTTGGTTTTCCAAAGACATGGCTCCTAAAGCCCAAATCTTTATGTTCATTTGAAAAAGTAATTCCAGACTTACCTTTTTGAAGGCTATCTAAAACCTCTTCTTTATTGTTTCCTATGCATGAGACTATTCCCATACCTGTAATTGCAACTTGTCTCATATCTTTGCTCTAAAAATTATTTAAATAAACCTACTCTTAAGTCCTCGGCTTTATATATTTCTTCCCCATCTGCTTTTAAGATTCCATTTCCAATTCCTAATATAAGCTTAGAGGTTAATACTCTTTTTAATGTAATCTTATATTCGAGTTTTTTTACTGTGGGCAGGACCATACCTGAGAATTTAACATTTCCAACTGATAAAGCTCTTCCTTTCCCTTCTAATCCGAGCCAACCAAGGTGAAAACCCAACAACTGCCACATAGCATCTAGACCTAAACAGCCTGGCATTACAGGATCGTTTACAAAGTGACAATCAAAAAACCAAAGCTCTGGATTTACGTCTAATTCAGCCACTACAAGTCCTTTTTTG
>Ga0115551_1001924_pt1 | contig 12891 bp, 7 predicted proteins | sample COGITO_mtgs_1103_FD_87179 | JGI IMG/M metagenome (GOLD analysis project Ga0115551, IMG submission 87179) | Pelagic marine microbial communities from North Sea - COGITO_mtgs_110321 | ecosystem: Environmental > Aquatic > Marine > Epipelagic | place: Germany:Helgoland, sampling site Kabeltonne... | reverse complement strand
TATATATTTAAAAATGATGGACGTCGACGATCAGCAACACCACGCACACGTCCAAGCGAAGAAGAAAGAACCGTGGGTGGATAAATACCGACCGAAGAAAGTCTCGGACGTGGCGTACCAAACTGAAGTCGTCTCCGCGTTAGAGAAAGCGATGGAGACGCACAATTTACCGCACATGTTATTCTACGGCCCGCCTGGAACGGGGAAAACGACCTGCGCGTTGGCTATTTGTAAACAACTGTACGGACCAGAGTTGGGGAAAAAAAGAGTGCTGGAACTAAACGCCTCGGACGAACGAGGGATCTCGGTCGTGAGAGGGAAAATTAAATCGTTCGCGTCGACGACGGTAGGCGAAGGAGTGCCGGGATACCCGTGTCCGCCGTATAAGATTCTGATTTTAGACGAAGCGGATTCGATGACGAACGACGCGCAGTCGGCGCTGCGACGAATGATGGAAACGTACTCCAGAGTGACGCGATTTTTCATCCTGTGTAACTACGTGAGCAAAATTATAGACCCGATTTCTTCTCGATGCGCAAAGTTTCGATTTAAATCGTTAGATGGAGGGACAATGCACGAGAGAATAAACTTTATCGCGAAAGGAGAAAATTTACAGTTGGCGGAAGGGACGTTGCAAGCGTTGGAACACGTATCCGCGGGGGATATGCGTAAAGCGATTACTCTTTTACAATCCGCGGCGTCCTTGTTTGGATCAGAACTTACTGGAGATCGCATTCGCGAAGTTGCCGGTGTGATTCCGGATGAGAAAATCGAAGAGTTGTTGCAACTCTGCGTGGCCGGGGATTCTCAAAAATCGCAGGCGTTAGCGGAGGATATTTTGAAAGACGGGTTTCCTTGTTTGCAAATCTTAGAGCAGTTTGGGTACTATTTGGCTGATAGTGACTTGCTCGAGGACGAGATGAAAGCTGAAATTTGCTTGAAGCTAGGCGAAGTGGAGAAGAAATTGGTAGACGGGGCGGACGAGTGGCTGCAGTTGTCGCATTGTATCTCAATTGCGACGATTGTCTGCTCGACGAAACCAGAAAAGTAATAATAATAATGCTACGCTCTTGTACCTAGTATATAGCTACTTCTATATCTATTCTAATCTACCAGCAATAATGCATATAAAGCGCGTTTCTTCAACACGTCGATTCGGCGGAGTCTTTCTCCTTTGTGCACAAAGTCACCACGTTCGCGTCGACCAACGCTCTCAAAATATCCCCTTCCATCTTAAAGTTATGGTGCGGATGCGCCAACAAACGCTCTGAATCCGCATACTTCTTGAAATAGTGATATCGCAACCCTTCCGCTTTCATATCGTTCGTCTTTCTCGAGTCATCCAAGGAAAATCCGTACACGGAAACTCTTTTGCACAAGTTCAACAATAAATACACGCCTAGAAGGCCCGAAGACGGCGTTAATTCTTCCTCGCTATATTTTGCACGATTCTTCTCAAAATCTCTGAATCCAATCAACGCCGTTCTCGCTCCAGAAACCACACGGGAGGACAATAACAACGGTTTCTTCATCTCGCTCCTTCTCTTCGCGACGGTTTGCGAAAAAGTTTCAAACTGTTTCGTCGTCGCTCTCGAGACGATAAACGTCACATTACTCGGCTCTTGCGCTAATAAATACCTCGCTAAATTACTCGTACCGCCTGGAACATCCGTATTCGAGACGCCGTCTTCATAATACACCGTCGTCCACTTGTTGTTCAACATCCTATACGTGACTTTCGAGCCGACGTATTTCTCGTAGCCTTTCACCGGCGCTTGGTTCACGCGCATCACCGCCTCGTGTTTATCGATCGATTTCCCAAACTGAGTGCGTTTTAATATCCCAGAATTTCCAACTAATGCGCACGATTTGTGTATAATCTTCGGGCTTTGTTCTGGTAACACCCGATTGACTACATTTTGCGAAGCGAACGCGTCTTTTTCTCGTATTCTTTTGTGGTTCTCTTGGGAGATGAACAAATCGTCTTCGTCGAAGACAAAGTCGCGCAAATACGGTTTCTCCTCCGCTTTCTCCTCCACCGATACTCGCCAGTCTTCGTCGTCTTCGTTCTCCTCCACGTCATCGTACACGGAAGTTCCACTTCCACTCTTACTACTACTTTCCACAAAGTCGGATTCGTCGATATCGTAAACGTCTAAATCGCTCAACTGATACGAGGCTTCACCGGTTGGCATTCGATTGGAAACGCGAATCAACGCGGTGAACCAGAATGAAATCGCGGAGAGAAGGATTATCAAAACGTAGTATTTCTTTTGTTTCCGTCTTTTTAAGCCGCCTCCATCGCTGCTGCGACGCAGCAGCTCCGGCATTCTTCGAGAATGTTTCTCGTCGTAAAAAGGAGAGAAATGACGATTTTCAAAAAACGAGAGTAAAAACGGTTGTGGCGTGTCACATGTGAGTCTGTAAGAGTGTAACGGAGGTTAATACTAAAATACAATAACAATCTCATCACCGTCTTCTTCTTTGCTCTTCTTTCTCCTTCTTGGAATAGAACACGGTCCAATACGACTTCGTTGGATTGACGCCAAACCTGGCGCTTTCGTCGGCGAACCAATAGACCCAGCTTCGTACGCGCTCGTTATTTTTCAAGTCGATAAACTTTGGTATCGCGTCTAGGTCCATGAAGTGCGGATGTTCGTATATAAATACCACGGAAGTACAAATTAACGCGAGTAACATGTACAACGTGGACACAGAGAAGAACATGGACATGCAAAATAAAATGGCTCGTAGATCGGCGTAAAATATTTGAATGTCTTCGCCAAAGAGGTACGTGCACATCATGCAGTTGAATCCTAATATAGCCGATTGCCAAGTCATTCGATATCCGACATTCCAACACCACGTTTTATAATAACATCCTTTACACGAAGGGCTCAAAGTTGCAAACAAATAGTTCGCTCTGTACGCGATTAAGGTGTCCAATTGAATTCGTCCCAGAACTGGTTTGTGATCCATCGCCGACGCCTCTTTCGCCATCTCGTGTTCGACAATTTGCGAGGAAAATTCGTGTAATACATGGGGATCGCCGTGATAATACCCATCTTTATGCGTCAATGAACAGCATATAGGGCACGTGCCTCGCACTGGATTATTCGTGAATGGACACTTCATCGCGTTGAAGTTTACGAGTACTTCCTCCTCTTCGGTTCTTTGGAACAAACTTTTCATGTTCCTCCACGGTCTCTTATCGAAACTCGATCGGATCTTACCGTATTTGTCCGTGTCGAGAAGAATGTACGCGAACGCGCAAACTAAGAGCATTAAACCAGCCACGCCTGTGGTGAAGTAAACTGTGCGTTTTCGTAAACGGGCGTTTTTGAAAGAAGGAGAAGAAAGAGAGAAGTCAGCAGCACAAACACCAAGACGCGAAACGCAAACAGAAGAGAGATAAAAAGACGAACGACGCACTTCCAAGTAAATACATGTACGTTGTTTTCTGAGAAAGCAGAACAATCCGCAAGAACAGGGTGCATCCGATGGGAATATACGCGCGCCATCGCATGCAGTTCGCGATACCGAACGGTTGGAAGGCAACTTGGAAGACAGTCATAATATTTTTAAACTTTGAGGAGTTGACCAAAAATGGTCTTACGATGTGACGAACATTCTCACATCCCAAAAAAGGAAAAACGAGGCAGAAGAACACACACGGGCGCATTTTATTTCTCTCCCTCTCTCTCTCTCTCTTATTTATTACAACAAAAACGAATTACTTCTTTGCATCCTCTTCTTCCCACGCCGGATTCTTCTTCATGATGACTACGTTTTCCAAATTCGAGGTGATTGGGATGTACTTGCCGCTTTCTAATTCGGCTCGGTCGCCCGAAGCTAGTAACACCGGCGTCGTGTGCGTCTGAAAGCCGGTGATTGTTTTTGGTCTACCAGCTTGGCCGACAACGTCGACAGCCTGGCCAACTCTCACGGGAATCGGTAAAGCTTTACCTTCCTCGTCGACACACATCAACATGCGCGGGACGGCTGCAGCGAAGAGATAATAAAGCATGTAATGATGCTTTCCTAAAATCGTGTGCTTCATGTCCAAACCGGCGAAGCAGGTGATCATCAAACCAGCCAGGGAGACGCTCGATTGCAAGGTTCTATCGGAATGCGTCGGAGATAAGGTGAGTAAACCTTTGCCCAAGTGCACTAACCCTTGCGAGACGCGGACTAAAAACAAAAGACTCGGTTCTTTGTAGTAGTAGCTCGTCAATTGTCGAAGCTGGTGCGCCAAACGCGCATTGTTCGTACCAGCGCCGACGATACCAAGCGCCAAGCAAGCAGATTGAGCGATTTCTTCCGAGTTATCGTGCGATAATCGACCTAATTGATCGGTGATTTCTAACTTCGGATCAGAAGTGTGCAACATGGCTAAACCGAGAGGAATAGCCAATTTCACCGAGTTGTCCCCGTACTGAATCAAGTGATCGTACGAACGGATCGCCATGTCGCGACCGAGGTCTTCACCCATGGCAATAATAGCAATGCCTAGGCACGCCACAGATTGCGCGTCTAATTTCCAACTGTCTTCTTCCGTCGATTCTTCTGTCGTTCTGTGTTCACCACATTTCGCAAGCAAGGCTTGTACTTTCAAGACGTTACCCGAGCAAGCGTAGGCGCAAACGTCGAGAACGACTTGGCAATACTCCGAAATGCGTTCCGGAAAAGTCTTCGCAACTTCTAACGTCGCTTCAACTTCTTGCTGTCTTTGCAAAAACATCAAGCCGAGACCTAAGCACATCAAGTGCGCGAAAGGATCTTCCAAATCTTTCTCCGGGCGAAGCATCAATGCTTGGACGATGGATTGAACGGACTCTTCGTGACACGTGCCGCAGTAAACTAAACCTAACGATAAAGCGGCAAACGCGCAAACATCCATTGGCGTGGATTCATCCGTTACAATTGGCGTCAAGAGTTCAGCCACTTCTTCCTTCTGGCAACCGGCGTACGCTAAACCCAAGCCCATGATTGCACCGATTCGAACGGACGAATTATCTTTGTTGACGGATTCGTAAAGCAGACCGTAAGCTGGATCGCAATCGTTTCTCACGTTCGTGTTGATCAAACCGACGGCGAGGAGACCACCAGCAACGACTAACGGCTCTTCGGAATACAAAAACGTATCCACTTGCGGTAAACCACCTTCGACGTCCCACAGCAACACAGATCCTAAACTCGCAGCTGCGGACATTTTGCCGTGGTCTTTGTTTTTGAAAATCCAGGAGACGTTGGAGGAAGAGCCGCCTTCGCCAGTCGTGCCTTCCGCGGATTGCGCGGTGAGCAACTTATCGTGACCGAAACCGGCGTTGACAAATGCGTTGACAAACGTCGCCGCTAAATTCGCGCGAGCACTATCTACAGCAGGCCCGGACGGCGCTCTGCCTTCAATCAAATGTGTTTTGTAAATATCCTCCGGTAACTTGGCTTCCATCACGTCCAAATCTCTCGCTAAAGTCAAGTAATTTTCGCAAAGCTTCGAGTTTGACATGATCAACGTCAACTCTTCCGCATCATCACCTTCTTGTTCGCACGGTCCTTCGTCTAATTTCAACGGGTGGCCGTGTCGAGCGAGAATGTAACAGAGCTGTTTCTTTTCTAACGGGTCCTTTGAAGCTAAAAATGTTTCTTCAATCGTACTTTGTACGCCAATCTTCAACGCCACTCGCATGGCGTCACACAATTTGTTCACTTTCATGAAAATTTTGTGCGCGGTGGACAAGACGATACCGTCTTCCGGTTCCGGCAAATAGCTCGAGCACGAGATCAAATACAAACACGTGCGCGAATAATTATTCTCCGTCACGTGGTCAATCAAATACTCCAACTTTTCCACTTCAATTAACAAATCCACTGCCTCAGGCTCGGCGTTGTGCGACATGTGAAATGGCACGATGTCTTTCACCAACTTCATCAAATCGTCAACCTCTTTATCTTTTGCGGTGACCCCTTCTTCTCCTTCTTCTAAGTCTGCGCGTCGATGGTACTCGATGCCGATTTCGCTCGCCAAGTTTCTCACGTACTCATGGCCCCAAAATCCAACCTCTTCTCCGCTCCCTAACATCTTATACTTCAACGACTCCGGAATGACATTCTCTCCCGGGGAATCCGTCATGGATAAAACTGAGATAACATCCGCTAAAAGTTTCTTGTTTGTCGCGTCTTTGATGGTCGGGTACTGGTCTTTGAAAGTTTGCAAGTGAGGACGCAAGAATTTCAAAGGTTTCGGCACCGAAGTCATCGAACTGTTGTTTTGTAGGCACGAGGAAGATTGAGAGAAGAGTGAACAGCAGGTGAGTCATTAGTACGCGAGCTTGATGATGTGAGAACGAAAGAAGGAAAAGGAAAGAAAGAAGGAAAACTATAGAAAAGAAATCGTCGATCTCGTTATTCGTCGTACCTCGTCGCCGTTTTGATCTCCGTTCGCATGCTCTCCAACGCCAACTTCGCCACGCCCGCTTTGGAATCCATCACCCTTTGGACTAACAGTTCCAAGTTTGTTTTCAGCTGAAGATCTTCCTCGGATAATTCAATCTCCGGTTTCGCGTCTTTACCAGTCGTTTTCGTAGACTTCTTTTCATCATCATCATCAGATTTGTCTTTTCCATCGGTGGTGGACGATGGAACGACGACGTCTTTCTTTTTCTCACCCATGTTGATGATGAGATGAGAAGATGATCCTCTTTGCTCTTAAAACGGGTTTCACGAAGTAACAGAAACGTGTCTCTTCCTACTCGCAACAAGGGGGAGAAAAGTAGAAAAACGATATGAGCAGAATAGAGAAGAGTGCGTGCAAAAAGTTTGAAGATGATCTGATGATGGGTCTGTCCAGTTCGTCCAGAGTGTCCAAAAAAGCACTCAAAAAAACCAACAGGAAAAAAGAACTTCGTTGCACTTCATATTATTATACACAACACGCTATTTACTTATTTGTCTCCATTCTCGTGCGAGGAATATTCTCTGGCTTGAGCTTTCGTGAGCTCTCGCAAAATCATCGTCGCGTAATTGCCAGCGCCGAGCTTGAAGGAGAGTTTCGCGGCGAGAAGTTTTCCTCCTTTCTTCTCTATTTTTTTGTCGCCGTCGTCGTCTTTGTCGGTATTTTTCATCTTCTTCTTGACGAAAGCGTCCATGTCCGTTTTCAGTAAATCTATTTTCGGATCATCGTATCGCATGAACTCGCATTCAAGATCTTTCGGTTTTAGAAAGAGTCTGCGATAATCGCCCGGGTACGATCGCATAGAAAATTCCATGATGGAATGTTTCGTGAGCTCTAAGTCTACGCCGTCTTTGTTCATGGCGAGCTCGTGAAACAGAGCTTTGCCGTCCAACGTTTTATCGTCTTCGCCGTCTGCTTTGGTTACTGCCCAAGAAGGGTAGATAACTGCGTGTCCAGGAACTGGTAAAACGACATCGGAGGGATCAAAAGCATTCTTCGAGACGTCTTCAGCTGTGACAAGCTTCACTTTCTTCAAATTTTCGCCGCGTTTGAGACCTTTATCATAGGCTTCGTCCGAATGTTTTTGAATCTCTTCCGCTGTTTTCCCGTTGTCTTCGTCGTCTATAATGGCGACTAAATCACCCTCTACGACTGTGTTGATTCCAAATTTTCGGACTCGTTCGCTCGCAACTTTATTCCATAAATAACTCTGGTACGCGTTAATATACATGCGCTTCATCTTGCTCGGAATGGCTGTTAGCTGTCCGCAGAAATCGTTTTCGCGGCCCTTCGCTGCTTGCACCTCTAATATCGCGCGTTCTATGTGCATAAATCTAGGAATCGTTCTCAAAGCTTCCTGCGCGTCTTTAGTTTCGAGATATTTCTCCTTTGCTTGCTTAATCTTCGTGGATTCTTTCATCTTTGGCTGTAATATAACATCTACGGCTTCCTTGAACTTACCATTTAAGAGCAACGCTCCAATTTTATGCGTCGTGCCGGTTGATGTCTCTGAAGCATCCTGCGCTGTCGACGATACGTTGCCAAATCGCTGAGCGCCGAAATAATTAATCGTTCCAGTTTCGCGCAAGGCGTTAATACCAGCTATTACAGTCTCTTTGAGCCGTTCATCTATGTTTCTAAGACAGATGATGAATGCGTTCCCCATCGATTTGCCGAAATACAGCGGTCTTTCGACGTAGGTGAAGTTACCAATCTTTATATCTTTACACGCTTTGTTCAAAGAAGCGAGTCGGTACGCTCGGTACTTATAAACTGATATTCTTTGCGTCGTAACTGCTCGCTTATCCTTCGTACCAGCTATTTGAAACCGTTTCGGGTTACATTTCAGAAGGTTGCCAAGTTGATTCAGTGCGTCTGTCGTATCTCTTCCCGATTTACACATCACGAACTGCAAAGTCGTCGGGAGATCTGCTGGCCATTTCGGTCGCGTATCTGGAGTGGCTTTCTTGTGCCGCTTGTTGCTTTTGCTTTTATTATCGTCGTCTCTCGCGCCTCTCTTCTTGCCTCCCCCCGAGGACGGGTGCACGCGAATGCATAAATTTTGCCCATTCGTCGCATTCGGATGTCCATTGTCTAGCGTCACAGAATCTGTATCGAGTTGAAACTGCCGAAAAAACGCGTGCAGTTGCTTTCTGTGTTCTTTATCTTTGGAGGGTGCTAATACTAATGGTTCAAGGATGCCAATTTTCCCCTCGCCGCCGTCGCCGCCGCCGTCTTCTAAAACTTGTAATAGGGGTTGAGTCCCTCGTCTCACCCCTGGTGTATTCAGAAACGCGCGCAACCGCTCCACGTCTTGCTCGCTCCCTGAAATCTTATTGAACTCTTCAAATATCTCTTCTTTGACCACGACGACGTTAGAACTCTCATTCGCGTCGCCGCCACCCCGATCATCGTCGTTATCATCTTCTTCGATGATTTTCGTCACCGTCGTGTTTTCCAACATCGCCTTCTCTTTCCTCTCCAACTCTCGATCGACGAGAGGTTCGAGTTCGGTCAACGAGCACACCTCGCCAGTTTCGGTTATTTCTTGGACGATGAAGTCGGAATTGAGCGTTTTAAATGTCGCCGGGAAACCCGAGAGGGTGTTCGCAAACAGTTCTAAACCGATTGCATGTTCCCCTTGTTGGATATTCTTCTGGTTGTTGTTTGCAAAAACAGTTGGAATCGACTTGGGAGACATTTTTGTGTTGTTTTTTGTGCGCGAAGAGCACGACAGAACAAACAGGAGCTGAATTTTAGGGTACTCGTACTTGCGTTCGTGAAGACAGCGTTGATATGATATGAAAAAAATTTACAACTCAAAAGTATCTACATCATCCTCTTCCAAAATGCCGTCGTCAAAGTCGAAATCCATCATACCACTCGCGTTCATGTTGTTACCGTAGGATTGATCGAGCATCATAAAGGTATCGACTTCGCGGTCGATGGCTTGGAAACCCATACCACCGTTGGAGGCGTTTGCGTTTGGCGGTAAAAAGTTGGCGCCGCCGTTGGCTTGGGCGTATTTTGCCGCAGCGGAAGCTAAGGTGGCGAGTAAACCCCACGAGGAAAACGCGTTTGAAGCACCGACGCCGGCAAATGCCAACGGACTTCTCGATGGCGTCGTTAATTTAACGGAGAAGATCTCACACGTCGAGACCAAGTCCAAAAGGACGTCGTCGGAAGTTTTGAGTTCGTCGCACAAACCTCTCTTCATGGCGTCTGGGCCAAACCAAGTTTCCCCGGTGGCAACTTCGTCGATGTTCAGCGACGGTCGATTGGTAGAAACGAAGCCTTTAAACAACGTTAAAACGTCCTCGATATCTTTTGTCGTCTTGATCAAATCTTCTTTGGTGATTTTCTTCGTTGGCGTGATAGTTCGCTTATATTTGCCTGCCGTAATAGTTGCGAACTCTATACCTTCGTTTTTCAAGCGTTCGTAGACATTCGGGACGTCGCTGATTACGCCAATACTACCCAAGACAGCAAATGGCGAGGCGACGATTTTATCAGCAACACAAGCCATCATATAACCGCCCGATGCGGCAACCTGTTCGACGCATATCGTGAGCGGTAAACCGGCGGCTTTAATTCTAGTTAACTGCGCGGCGGCTAAACCGTACCCAGTAACAGTACCACCTCCAGTGTTTAACCTCAAAATAACTTCGTCCCCTCGTTCCTTCTTAGCAGATCTCAACAAACCGGTAACTTCCTCTCTCAACTGCGCGGCTTGACTCGCTTGTACGTCGCCGAAAAAGTCGAGCACGAAGACGTGTTTCTTCGAAAGTTTATCCTTCGGTCCCGATACCTCGTCAACGTTATTCAACAGAAGGACGTCGCTGTTCGCTTGCCAACCAAACGTTTGATTAGGATCTTTCAATACGTCCTCGAGCGATTTTAATTTCGATTTCGGCACCGCTGCAGCAACCGCGGTTAAATACTTATCTTCGTTCAACATTCTCTCGGAAGCGATGCGACCGAGCTCTTTCGCCTGTTTCGACGGGTTTTCTTTGCCCATGCCGAATTTGTTCTTGATGTTGTTCATGATATCGCCGTCTTCTTTCGACGACGACGCAGCTTCGTCTTCCTTGGAAGACGAAGAGCTCGAAGACGAAGATTCTTTCTTTCTCGCGCCGAGTTCTAATGCGGTTTTTCGCGAGGATGCCGTGATGGCGTTCATTCGCGTCTTCAATCTGTCGTCGACTTCTTTCCATTTTTTTTGCGCCTCGAGAATGGCGTTGCGCTCTTCCGAGGATAACTTACCCAACGCGTCCGCGTATCTCTTCTCAAACCTCTGCTTGTTCTGTTGCCGCTTAGCGGACGTTTTCGAAACCGTCGCGGCCTCAAATTGTAACGCGTACGAATCCAATCGATCGTTCAACCGCTTGATGGATAAGTACGGTTGCGTTCGCGGCTTCTTTCCCATCTGCCCGCCTCTGAGAAATCCGAAAGGCGAGGACGACGACGACCCGTCTTCATTTCCACCGGAGGAAGACTTCCCTCTTCGAGCGCCGGAAATAATCATCAAAGCGACGATACCTACCGTGACGGCTGGGACCCCCCACGAGATTAACGTTTTCAGCGTATACATGGACAACTCGTGAAACTCTGGCGAACTGAACGCGTTCGAGACCGAGTCGAAGGCGCCAGCGGCGAACGCTTTCGGAGAAAAGACCAAAAAAGGTGCCACGGAAGCTGCTTGCATCATCATCAGTTTCTCGTTGTTGTCTTTAGAAGACGAACGGTCGTCGTCCTCGTCCCTTCCGTCTTTGGTATTGATGAGATTATTGGTGACGACGTTTCGATTTTTACATTGTTGGACGACTCTGCCTTTTCTTCGAGACAAAGAAGACGTCTTTCTTCTCCCGAAGCATTTTGAGAGAGAAGAAGAAGAAGTCAAAGAAGTCAAAGAAGAAATCATCTATAATCGAGTTTCAAAACTGAATGGAGTCGCTCGTTTATTATATATATACGCTTAAGACTTGTGCACTTGTGCGAGGAGCAGGTAATGGAGTTTTAAGGAAGAGAAAGAAAGAAAGAAAAAAAAGGTGACATAGGCACCAAAAACCTCTTCCTTTTCCAACCACCATAAAATTTAACAACCCGAAAAAGAAGAACAGATGACAGACTGACAGAAAAAGAAGAAGTTTTTTGCTCAAAATCCTCGAATCCTCTTCGTCAGTTTTAAAACGCTTTCTTTTCCCCTCCCTCAAACTACTGTGTTGTACGAATATCTCATCTCATCTCTCTTTTTATATTATATTTATTATATTCATTAGAGTTTAACGACAGAGAAGAGATGACGACGACGACGACGACGTTTAGGACGTCTTCTTTTTCAGCAGCAACAGCAGCAGCAGCAGCGGGAACGACGACTTGTTCTCGTCGTCCCTCGAGAAGATGCGGAAGAAACATTTCACCGACAACGAGGAGAAGATTAATCTCTTTTTCTTCTTCTGAAACGAAAGCGGCGTTAGCGGATCAACAACCCTCGCAATCATCATCAGCAGCAAAGAAAACTTCATCACCGTTATCGTACGAGTTAGTCCAAGGCGCTCTGGTGAAATACACGGTGGAAGAGAAAAAAGGACCGCATCCACCGACGTGCGTTTTCCTCCACGGCATTCTCGGTTCTCGACGGAACTTGTTGTCTTTCGCGAAACGGATGGCGGAAGAGATGCCGAGTTGGCAATTTTTATTGGTGGATTTACGATGCCACGGACAAACGAACACGGAGAGCACGGAGAGTGGGGAGAGACGATTCGGGGAGGATAGCGTAGAAAGCGCGGCGAGAGATGTTATCGAGACGCTGCAGTCGCTAAAGTTTTACCCGCACATGTTGGTCGGGCACTCGTTCGGAGGGAAGGTGGCCATGTCTATGGTCCATCAGTTCTCGCAAGGCGAAAGGAATAAGGTCTTGCCGAGACCGGTTCAAGTGTGGGTGTTAGATACGGTCCCGGGAGATGCCTGGGCGAGGACAGGCGACCATCCGAAAGATACCATTAATTTTGTTCGAACTTTGGATACGCCGTTCGCGTCGAGGAAACATCTGGTGGATTCCTTGACTGGAGCCGGGTTTACCATCGAAGGCGCGCAGTGGATGACGACGAATTTAAAGCCCGCGAAAGATGGGAACAAAGGCGAATTAGATTGGGTGTTTGATTTAGACGGCATTAAAGATATGTATTCGAGTTACGAGGCGACGAATTTATGGCCGATGCTCGAAACGCAACCGAAAGGTTTAGAGGTAGATTTCGTTCGAGCGGAACGGTCGGCGTTCGTTTGGGCCGAGGAAGACGTGAACAGATTATTAAACACGGGAGCGAGAATACACTTCTTGGAAAATAGCAGTCACTGGGTCCACATCGACAATCCAAACTCGCTGTTGAACATCATGAAACCGAGCTTTGAGTCGTTCAATCGAAGACGATGATTTA
>Ga0115551_1001905_pt1 | contig 12978 bp, 15 predicted proteins | sample COGITO_mtgs_1103_FD_87179 | JGI IMG/M metagenome (GOLD analysis project Ga0115551, IMG submission 87179) | Pelagic marine microbial communities from North Sea - COGITO_mtgs_110321 | ecosystem: Environmental > Aquatic > Marine > Epipelagic | place: Germany:Helgoland, sampling site Kabeltonne... | reverse complement strand
GAAGCAGCACCGATAGAACCTGGAGCTCTCAAACGGTTATGTTGACCATGAGTTGCTTGTCCTACCCCGGCAAAACCGTGACGCTTAACAACTCCTTGAAAACCTTTACCTTTTGTTGTACCAGATACATCCACAAACTCACCTTCTTCAAAGTGATCTACAGTAATTGCATCTCCTAATTTAAAACTTCCTTCAAATCCTTGAAACTCGACAACTTTGCGTTTTGCAACCGTACCTGCTTTTTTAGCGTGACCGCTAGCAGCTTTGTTTGCCTTTTTTGCGTCATCGAAACCAAGTTGAAGGGCTTCATACCCGTCAGTTTCTGTGGTTCTGACTTGGGTAACTACGCAGGGACCTACCTCTAAGACTGTACATGGAATGTTTTTCCCATTTTCGTCAAAGATGCTGGTCATACCTACTTTTTTTCCGATTAACCCAGACATATTTATTTATATTAATTATTAAAAAATCTATTCAAAAAAAACAGGGTCAAATACGTTCAACCCTGAATGTATTTTTTCCGTTTTTCCTTTGCACGCAGCTCAGGACATTTTTATAGAGATGAGTACGCTTTCGCGAAAGCGCACTCAACCTATCACACTTTTATCTCTACTTCTACTCCACTAGGTAATTCTAACTTCATTAACGCATCGATCGTTTTTGAAGAAGAACTATAAATATCTAGTAAGCGCTTGTAAGAGCTAAGCTCAAACTGCTCACGAGATTTCTTATTTACGTGTGGAGAACGTAGTACTGTAAAAATTTTCTTATGTGTAGGAAGTGGAATTGGTCCAGTTACTACAGCTCCAGTTGTTTTTACTGTCTTTACAATTTTCTCAGCAGACTTATCTACTAAGTTGTGGTCGTAAGACTTTAATTTGATTCTTATTTTTTGACTCATATCCTTAGTAATTAGTTTGTTCCTTTAGATGCTGCAATTACCTCTTCTGATATATTAGAAGGTGTTTCTGCATAGTGAGAAAATTCCATTGTTGATGTTGCACGTCCAGAAGATAATGTTCTTAATGTAGTTACATATCCAAACATTTCTGAAAGAGGCACTAAAGCTTTTACTGTTTTTGCACCAGCTCTATCACCCATATCATTCACTTGTCCTCTACGACGATTTAAATCTCCTACTATATCCCCCATATTCTCTTCAGGAGTAATTACCTCAAGTTTCATAATAGGCTCCATAATTACTGCCTTGGCAGCTTTTGCTGAATTTTTAAATCCAAGTTTAGCAGCAAGTTCAAACGATAATTGGTCAGAATCTACATCATGGTAAGACCCATCTCTAAGCGTTACTTTCATAGAATCTACTTCATAACCAGCTAAAGGTCCATTTACCATGGCCATTTTGAATCCTTTCTCTATTGAAGGAATGAATTCTTTAGGTACGTTACCACCTTTAATAACTGATTCAAACTGAAGACCAACTACGCCTTCATCTGCTGGCTCAATCGTAAATACGATATCTGCAAATTTACCACGACCCCCAGATTGCTTCTTGTACACCTCTCTATGATCTGCTGCTGCAGTAATAGCTTCTTTGTACTCAACCTGTGGCTGACCTTGATTTACCTCTACCTTAAATTCACGTCTTAAACGATCTACAATAACGTCTAAGTGAAGTTCTCCCATTCCAGATATAATGGTCTGTCCTGAAGCTTCATCTGAACGTACTGTAAATGTTGGATCCTCTTCTGCTAACTTTGCTAAACCAATACCTAGTTTATCAACATCTGCCTTCGTCTTTGGCTCAACCGCAATACCAATTACTGGATCAGGGAAGTCCATAGATTCTAAAATTATAGGATGCTTTTCATCCGAAAGCGTATCTCCTGTTTTAATAGATTTAAATCCAACAGCAGCTCCAATATCTCCAGCTTCTATATAATCGATTGCTTTTTGTTTATTAGCATGCATCTGATAGATACGAGAAATACGTTCTTTTTTACCAGAACGATTATTCAACACATACGAACCAGCGTCTAAACGACCAGAGTATGCGCGGAAAAATGCTAAACGACCTACAAAAGGATCTGTCGCAATTTTAAATGCTAAAGCCGCAAAAGGCTCTTTTACATCTGGCTTACGTAATTCTTCTTTTTCTGTATCTGGGTTTACACCTACAATACCTTCCTTGTCCATAGGAGAAGGTAAGTAACGACATACTGCATCCAAAAGGAACTGAACTCCTTTATTCTTAAATGCAGATCCACAAATCATAGGAATGATAGACATATCCATTACAGCAGCACGAAGCGCAGCATGCACTTCATCTTCAGTAATAGAATCTTCATCCTCCATATATTTCTCAAGTAGATTCTCATCGTACGCAGCAACTTCTTCAATAAGTTTACCACGAAGCATTTTTGCCTCTTCTTTAAGATCTTCAGGAATATCAACAACATCAAATGTTGCTCCCATTCCTTCTTCATGCCAAACAATAGCACGGTTTTTTACTAAATCAACAATTCCCTTAAAGTCTTCTTCATCACCAATATTTAATACGATAGGTACTGCATTAGAACCAAGCATATCTTTTACTTGCTGACATACTTCAAGAAAATTAGACCCTTGACGGTCCATTTTATTTACAAAACCAATACGTGGCACTTTGTAATTATCTGCTAGTCTCCAGTTTGTTTCTGATTGAGGCTCAACACCATCAACAGCACTAAACAAGAATACTAATCCATCAAGTACACGTAATGAACGGTTTACTTCAACCGTAAAATCAACGTGACCTGGAGTATCTATTATATTAAAATGGTAATCTTTTGTATCAGGAAGCGGTTCAGCATTTTCCAAAGGAAATTTCCACGTACATGTAGTTGCCGCAGAAGTAATCGTGATACCACGCTCTTGCTCTTGCTCCATCCAGTCCATTGTTGCAGCACCATCATGCACTTCTCCAATTTTATGGCTTACACCTGTATAATAAAGAATACGTTCAGTAGTAGTAGTTTTTCCTGCATCAATGTGAGCAGCAATACCTATATTTCTAGTGAATTTTAAATCTCTTGCCATTTCTTAGAATCTAAAGTGTGAAAATGCTTTGTTTGCTTCTGCCATTTTGTGCGTATCAGTACGCTTCTTAACAGCAGCACCTTCTTCTTTTGCTGCAGCAAGAATTTCTGAAGCAAGTTTAGAAGCCATTGACTTTTCGTTTCTTTTTCTTGCAAATCCAATTAACCACTTCATAGCGGTTGAGATCTTACGATCTGGACGAATTTGCATAGGGATTTGGAAAGTTGCCCCTCCTACTCGACGGCTACGTACTTCTACGTGTGGCATTACATTAGATAATGCATCTTTCCACAACTCAAGTGCTGTTTTCTCGTCGTCTGTTTTCTTTTCTTCTACGATATCAATTGCATCGTAAAAAACTTTAAAGGCTACCGATTTTTTACCGTCCCACATCATCATGTTAACGAATCGAGTTACTAACTGATCGTTAAAACGTGGATCTGGCAAAAGTGGTCTCTTTTTGGCCTGTTTTTTTCTCATTTCTTCTCTTTAAAAGTGTTGATGATTTACTTTTTAGGGCGTTTTGCACCATATTTAGATCTCGATTGCGTTCTTCCTGCAACACCAGCGGTGTCTAAGGCTCCACGCACAATGTGATATCTAACTCCTGGCAAATCTTTTACCCTTCCGCCTCTAACCAATACTATCGAGTGCTCTTGAAGATTGTGTCCCTCACCTCCGATGTATGCATTCACCTCTTTCCCATTTGTTAAACGAACACGCGCAACTTTACGCATAGCCGAGTTTGGTTTCTTAGGTGTAGTCGTGTAAACACGAGTACATACGCCGCGGCGTTGTGGGCACGAATCTAAGGCAGCCGATTTACTCTTCTTGGTTATTTTGACTCTTCCTTTTCGTACTAATTGTGAAATTGTTGGCATAATTTCTTTCTACCTAAAATTTGTTATAAATTAACTAACCCTCATTTAAGGGCTTGCAAAAGTACAACTATTTTAAGAGTAATCAAATATTAGATCATTTATTTTGAAAGGGTTTCTCATTAAATCTCCTTTAAAACACTTTTTACCTTCAAAAACCGTTAGCTTTACATTAAAAACTAGATCTGTTTGAGACGTTTTATTTACATGCTTTTTACCTTATATATAACGAGTACTTCTTATTGCACAGCTCAAGAAGAAAAGCTTATCCTCACTATAAAAGGAGAATCTCCTACAGAGACAAAAATAATTGACAGTATTGGGTATCCAACTATATTTAAAGAATTAACCCCATTATATAAAACCATAGACAGTCTAAAAACCACGTTATCTCAATTAGGCTATGTAGATATTACAGAAAAAAGGACTAAAGACAGTGATTCTTCTTATTCCTCTCAAATGAATCTAGGTAAACACTATAAATATGTCAAAATATATGTGGGTCAGGATCCATCTGTAAATACCTATCTCAAAAAAGCAGCTATTAAGATTAAGAATGATAGTATTCTTGTGGAGACCGCTTTCGCGAAAGCGGTATTAGAAAATCTAACCGCCATAGCTGCAAATAGCGGAAATCCTTTTACTAGTTTTCAAATAAAATCACTCTCCAAAGACACAACAAACACTCTTAAAGGTGTACTTTTTATAGAACAGGATATGAATCGCTACGCAAATCGTATCATTATAAATGGATACAAAAAAGCACCAAAAGGGTTTGTAAAATATTATGCGAGAATCCGAGAAGGAAAATTATTTAATCAAAAAGAGCTCTTAGAACAAAATGAGCGATTGAATGCTCTTAGCTTTATTACCTCAAAGAAAGATCCACAAGTATTATTTACAAAAGATAGTACCACTATTTATTTTTATTTGGAAAGAAAAGTCAATAATCGCTTTGATGGATTTTTAGGATTTGCAACTAATGAAGAGACTAACAGACTTCAATTGGATGGGTATATAGATCTTATCCTGACCAATAACCTTAATTACGGGGAGACGCTATTACTAAATTATAAAAGCGATGGTGATGATCAGACACAACTAAATGTAAAAGCCACCTTACCCTACCTATTTGGGAGTCCACTGGGTGTTGAAACACAATTATCATTATTTAGAAGAGACAGTACTTTTTCTGAAAATAGCCAAGAGGCGAGTTTATTTTATCAAATCAGTGCTAATCATACAGTTTCTTTAGGCTATAAATCAAAACAGTCTGAAGATCTTATCGAGTCTGTAGATACATCCAATGAAATCATAGAAGATTACACACAACAACGAATTTTAGGAGGTTTTAGATATTCAAAACTACAGTCAGATTTTTTCTTCCCTATTAAAACAGAATTCATCGTAGAAAGTCAATTTGGAAATAGAGTCTCTTCTGAAATTAAAGAAGAGCAAATAAATGTAGATGCTATAGCTAGTCATATTTTTAAACTGAATGAAGCCAATCAAATTTATCTTAAAAACAGAACACAAATCTTACTATCTGACTCCTATCTTACCAATGAACAATATCGGTTTGGGGGAATTACAAGCATAAGAGGTTTTGAAGAGAATAGTATTTTTGCCAATCTTGTAAGCACCTTAAACACAGAGTATCGATATGTACTCAACTCCAGTATCTATGTGCATAGTATTATAGATCTTGCTTATTTTGAAAATGAGATTACCAATCAAAAAGAAAAACTAGTAAGCTTTGGACTTGGTGCAGGATTACGGACAAAAGCAGGTATTTTTAACATCAACCTTGCCAATGGAAAAACAGAAAATCAGACCTTCCGTTTTGCAAACACAAAGCTTCATTTTCAGTTAGCCATCCGTTTTTAAAAAGACTTAAAGAAAAAATACATTGGTTGTAAACTAAAAAAGCAAAGTCAATGTTCGCTTTTTTATATAGTTTGTAGTTGTACGTAAAAACTTTCAATCGTCATTCTACGCTGTTACCTTCTGATATCCATTGAGAAATCCCTCCATTCAAGTCATATACTTTTTCAAAACCCGCTTTTTCTAATAAAGATGCGCATTTTGCACTTCTACCCCCTTTTTGACAGTATACGTACACAGGTTTTGCTTTGTCGAGATTTGCTACTTGTGCTTCCCAATCATCGCCTTGATACACGATGTTTTTTGCATTCTTAATATGATTAGTCGCATATTCATTACGCGTACGAACATCTATAAGCTGTACAGATTCTTCTTTCAGCACTTCCTTCATCTCTTGAACAGAAATGATTTCTACGCGAGGTGTTGTTGATTTTTCTTTACAAGAGATACAAACAACAACAATACATAAGGATAAAATAAAACGTGTCATATAATTAATCTTCTACCCAAGCGGTATAACCGCCTAGCATATTATAGGTATTTTCAAAGCCAAGTTGTCCCATAATAGCACAAGCTTGTCCACTACGATTTCCTGAACGACAATAAATATAATAATTTTTTTTAGTATCTAATTTTTTTACTTCGTCTATAAATCCTTGTCCCATAAATATATCTAGGTGAAGTGAATTCTCTAAAGCGCCTTCATCTACTTCATCTTGTGTACGCACATCTAAAATAACTGCATTATCATCATTTGCAATAAGGGATTTCCATTCTTGTATTGTTATATCTTTCATGTATGTATGTTTATTTTCAAGTTATTAATTTAATTGTTCCTAATTCTGTCTCTTTAATATAGCCATATATATTCGTTTTGATCGGGCGATAGATGTATATATTAAAGACCCATATCCTCCTCCACAAGGCACATGGTAAGTTTTTGCTGCATCTAATTCCGTGCTATTTGAGCAAACCTCATTGTGACTTGTAACAAACTCACCTTCTACTTGAGGCTCCAATACAACGGTAGTCCGAGTAGCTTTTGCCAGATCTACTTGACCACTTACTAAGTCTGCATGAAAATGAATTGAATATATATATGTAATTGTACTTTTATTTTCTTTTGCAAGGTCAAGATAGAATTTCACTTCTCGAAAAGGATCTATAAGAACAGCTTCTCCTTGCGAACTTATAAAATAAGCTCCTTGCGCTAAGAATTTCGCATATAGCTGCTCTAAGATCATTTATACTTTTAATTTATTGCAAATTTAAGGAAATAAATAATCCTCGGAGCAAGCCAAGAGGTATTCAACAGAATATGTTTTTTAATTTCGAGGTGAATGAGGTTGGATCCTAATCTATAATTGAGACAAGCTGTAGGTCCCTTCTAAAAAAGCAAAATTAGTTCAACAAGTCCTTTTAAATTTGTTGCTTCGCACCATTGTAAAACGACGTTTCACTAATAAAATAGAGGTATACAAAAAATCGAAACCTGATAGATTTCGATTTTTTATAATTTCTATCTTGAGGATAATACAATTACTTGATAGAACAGCCTATAGCTTTTGTCTCTGTAATTTCAATGGTTTTACCAGACAGTAGAGCATCTACTGCATTTTCAAGATATTTTACTTTTACCGCATTTGCATTTCTAGAGTTATCATCTATAGCGCCTATATATTTTACCTCATTCCCTTTATCAGTCTTTTGGAGTACATACACGTGAGGTGTTTTTGTAGCTCCATAGGTAGGATATACTTTTTGTCCTTCATCAATAAGGTATGGAAATGTAAATCCTTTTTCTTTTGCTCTTTGTTTCATCGCCTCAAAACTATCCCCTGGTTTTACTTCTGGATTGTTCGGATTAATAGCTATCACAGGATATCCCAGATTCTTATACTTAGTATCTAGTGCAATGATGCGATCTTCATTAGCTACAGAGAAAGGACAGGTGTTACAGGTAAAAACAACAATAAATCCTTTTGCATTTGCATAGTCAGAAAAAGTAACAAACTCACCATTGATATTCTTTAAGCGAATATCCTTTGCAATGTCCCCGATTCCATAACCATTTCCGTATCCGTTTTCGGTTCCACCAGTCTTATTTGGGTTAATTGATTTTACGACAAAAGCAGATAAAATCACAACAAAAGCTACAGCCGTTAAGATTTTTAATGTTTTCATAAAAATAATTTAAGTTCTTCTTCTAGTTCTTTAAATGTAAAAGATTTTTCATAAAAAGAACGTTTTTGATCTGTATATATAATAGTAGCAGGAATAGCACCCGACCAATTAATATCTACTTTAGGAATCCAACTGTTGCCGTCTCCATCGTCTAAAAACACCACTTCTGATTGAAGGTTACGCCTTTTTATAAAATGAGTTAAACGTTCTCTTTGATCAGGAAAATCTAAACTGACTAAAATAACTTTTACATCTTGAGCACTATATTTTTCTCGTATCGTTTCAAAATGAGGCAATTCTTCTATACAGGGTTTACACCAAGTAGCCCAAAAATTCACCACGTGAACAGCAGCGTTAGATTCTCTTAGGTAAGATTCTAATCCTTTGTAATCCACTGTAACAAATAGCGTATCTGCTCCTGTACTAACAGCAGAAACTGTTTCTTGGTTTTTACCCTTGCAACTTAATAAAAGAAATAAACCTATAAGTACATAAAATTTCATTGCAGTAAAAGTATTGTATGGTTTCCATTTGAGAAGAGGTATTAACAAACTTTGGGATTTACACGTTAAAAAAATGTTTTAAATCTCTGCTTAAATACGTTGATTTAAAAAAAATGTTAAAAATTTTAAACAGAATGAAAGAAAGTATTACATTTGTACATACAACAATTGTAATGACAATAGAAGACGTTATACAAGCTAAGACATTACCGCTTTCGCGAAAGCTAACCATTAACCTTTTGTATTCTGCAAATTGGGTCAATGATATTATTGCAGAAGCTATAAAACCTTTTGATATATCGTTACAACAATTTAATGTTTTACGTATTCTAAGAGGTCAGAAAAACAAGCCTGCAAATCTCTCTACGATTAATTCGCGTATGGTAGCAAAAACGAGTAATACAACACGTCTTGTAGACAAATTAATTACTAAAGGATATACTGAGCGCACTATTTGTCCTTCCAATAGAAGAAAAGTAGAAATTACAATTACCGAAAAAGGATTACTCCTATTAAATACATTAGACCCTATTATAAATAATGCTGAAAAAAAAGTAACAGCACAATTAAGCGATCGTGAGCTTGAGTTGCTCAATAAACTACTCAACAAACTCAGACAATAAATAATAATACCTTAAAACAGAAAAAATGAAAACTAGATTATTTACAGCAATTTTAGCTCTTATCGTAACAGGGGCATTTGCAACAAACCCAGTAAAAAAAGAAGTAAAAGTAAAAGATGCAACCATTACTTGGGTTGGGAAAAAAGTAACTGGATCACATACAGGAACTATTGATTTACAAGAAGGAACTCTTATCATGGACGGCAATACTCTTGTAGGTGGAAGTTTTACTGTAAACATGACATCATTACAAGTAACAGACCTAGAAGCTGGAAAAGGAAAAGAAAAATTAGAAGGTCATTTAAAAACTGATGAATTTTTTGGAGTAAATAACTTTCCAACAGCTACATTTACAATTACAGATGTTGCTCAAAGTGGAGATGGCTATAGCGTTGTTGGAAATATGACGATCAAAGGGATTACACAACCTATGAAAATTCGTATGAACATTAATGGAAATACGGCATCTACAAAATTAGATATAGATCGTACAAAATACGGAATCACCTATGGTTCTGGAAGCTTCTTTGACAACTTAAAAGACAAAGCAATCGATGACAACTTTGAGCTTGCTGTAAGTTTAACATTCTAATCACAGTATTTAAAAAGATACGCCCTGAAACTATTTTTATAAAATTTAGCAACAGGGCTTTTTTTATTTAAAACGCCTTCCTATATTTACACTCACAATGAAAAACAATGCAGTACATACTTGGTGGTGGAATACGAAACAACAGTTCTCGTAAGGAAGCTCCTATGTATATACATATATAAAAAGCCTGTCTTACGACAGGCTTTTTCATTTTTACAGAAAATCGTTTTCATAAAAAAAATACTATGCCATACGTATTAAAGACATACTCAAAAAAACTACTTGCAGATACCCTGACCCCTGTCTCTGTATACTTACGTTTACGAGATCGTTTTCCCAATAGCTTACTATTAGAGAGTAGTGATTATCATGCCAATGATAATAGTTTCAGTTATATTTGTTGTAATCCTATTGCTTCCATAAAAGTAGATCGTAACAGCATTACGCAGCAATTTCCTGACGGCAATACCACGTCTCAAAAAATGACTCCTGAAACCGATGTGGTTGGTATTTTGGACGCTTTCGCGAAAGCGTTCTCCTCCCAATCTTCTGACTTTAAATTTATACACAATGGCTTATTTGGGTATATGTCGTATGATGCTGTACATTACTTTGAAGATATCGAAATCACTAAAAAAGAACAGGATCTTGCTATTCCTGATATGTATTATGCCGTGTATCAAAATATCATTGCGATCAACCATTTTAATAATGAAGCTTATATCTTTTGCCACACCACAGGAGATCAAAATAATATTCCGCAAATAGAGCAACTACTAAAAGTAAAAAACTTCGCTGAGTATAATTTTAATAGAGAAGGCGTACCAGATACCAATATTTCTGATCAGGATTTTAAAACCCTTGTAGAAACATGTAAAAAACATTGTCAACGAGGAGATGTTTTTCAAATAGTTCCTAGTAAACGTTTCTCTCAACAATTTAAAGGTGATGAATTTAATGTATATAGAGCACTGCGAAGTGTAAATCCTTCTCCTTATTTATTCTATTTTGACTACGGAGATTTTAAGATATTTGGATCTTCTCCAGAAGCACAATTGATTGTAAGTGAAGGAAAAGCAGAGATTCACCCCATTGCTGGTACGTTTAAACGTACAGGAAATGATGAGCAAGATGCGCAACTTGCAAAAGAACTCGCAGTGGACGAAAAAGAAAATAGTGAACACGTCATGCTCGTTGACCTTGCTCGTAATGATCTTTCTAGAAATGGTCACGGTGTTCAGGTTGAAACCTATAGAGAGGTACAATTCTTCTCACATGTGATTCACCTTGTAAGTAAAGTAACTGCACAAAAACATGAATCTTCTAGCACATTACAAGTCGTAGCAGATACATTTCCAGCCGGGACATTAAGCGGTGCTCCTAAACATAATGCCATGCAATTACTAGAAAAATATGAGAATCGGAATCGTACTTTTTATGGTGGGGCGATCGGTTTTATGGATTTTGATGGCAATTTTAATCACGCCATCATTATCCGTTCTTTTTTAAGCAAAAATCACACCTTACATTATCAAGCTGGAGCTGGAGTCGTTTCTGGTAGCGATCCAGAAAAAGAATTACAAGAAGTATATAATAAATTAGGCGCCTTAACAAAAGCACTAGAACTTGCTGAGGAGATATAGTTTGTTAGCAGTTTATATCATAAAAACAAAATAGATGAAAAAAGTACTCGTTATAGATAACTATGATAGCTTCGTATACAACCTCGTCCATTATTTGGAAGAATTAGATTGTATTGTCGTTGTCAAGCGTAATGATCAGTTTCACATCAATGATTGTGAAGAATATTCCAAGATTTTATTATCACCTGGACCTGGGATTCCTGAAGAAGCAGGATTGCTTAAAGAAGTTATTAAAAAATATGCGGCTACCAAAAGTATTTTAGGCGTATGCTTAGGGCAACAAGCGATAGGAGAAGTTTTTGGTGGTACGCTTATTAATTTAGATCAAGTATTTCATGGAGTCGCTACACAAATCAGCATTATCAAAGAGGATACGGTTTTATTTCAAGGTCTTGATCATCGTATAGATGTAGGCAGGTATCATTCTTGGGTCGTAGCGCAAGAAGGGTTTCCTGAAAGTTTGGAAATAACCGCAGTAGATGAAACAGGACAAATTATGGCATTAAGACACAGAGTATATGATGTGCGTGGGGTACAATTTCACCCAGAAAGTGTCCTGACTCCTGATGGAAAAGCTATGATTAAAAATTGGATTGACAATTAATTAAACCATATATCATGAGGAATCTCTTTTTCTATATACTGCTACCGTGTATACTCGTTTCATGTGTAAAAGACACCCCTAAAACACCTGAACCTCCTACGCCAGTGGAAACAACCAAAGAAGCGCCAGAAGCGCCAGAAGTTCTTCAAATAGATACAGTCCCAGAACCTCCTGCTCCACCTATTGTTAAAGAGATACCCAAACCTGTTGTAAAAAAGAAAAAGAAAAAAGTAGTCAATAAAAAACCTGACGATTACAAATCTCTTATTTTCAATGTGCAACTCGGGATTCATCCAGACAGAAAAAATTGGATTGTTTTTAAGAATGGTACGTATCTCGTCTTCCCTAATAACACCGCAGAAAAAGATGCGATAAGAGCTGCAAAAAAGCTACTCTCTAACTATAAAGCAACCTCATTAAACATTAATAAATCATCCTTTGCTAAAGGATGGATTGCCTCTACCAGCACAGGAATATATAATTACATAGACAGAGCCGAATTTGGCAGAGGGATTCCTAAAAAAGAAAATATACTCAAAAAAGGGATGGAGAATATTGCTGGAGACTCAAAAGGATTAGAGATCGTTTATATTAATAGACCAAAATAAGATTTCTGTCGTCAAGAAAAATAACTATGAAAAATATACTTAACAGATTGATACAACACGATATTCTTTCCAAAGAAGAATCACGTGAAATATTAGTCAACATTTCAGAAGGAAAATATAATATGAGTCAGATTGCGTCTTTCCTAACGGTCTATATGATGCGAAGCATTACCATAGAAGAGTTAGAGGGTTTTAGAGATGCCTTATTAGATTTATGCCTCGCTGTCGATTTTTCTGAATACAACGCCATCGATTTATGTGGTACAGGTGGTGACGGAAAAGACACCTTTAACATTTCTACGCTGTCCAGTTTTGTCACTGCGGGCGCGGGGGTACACGTTACAAAACATGGTAATTACGGAGTATCTTCAGTGAGCGGAAGTAGTAATGTGATGGAATACCTAGGTATCAAATTCAGTAATG
>Ga0115551_1001901_pt1 | contig 12995 bp, 9 predicted proteins | sample COGITO_mtgs_1103_FD_87179 | JGI IMG/M metagenome (GOLD analysis project Ga0115551, IMG submission 87179) | Pelagic marine microbial communities from North Sea - COGITO_mtgs_110321 | ecosystem: Environmental > Aquatic > Marine > Epipelagic | place: Germany:Helgoland, sampling site Kabeltonne... | reverse complement strand
CTTGGTGTTTGTGCGCACTGGAAATACAAAGGCACCGATACCATTGCCAAAGACCAAGCGTATGAACAAAAAATTGCTTGGTTGCGTCAAGTCGTAGAGTGGCATGAAGAAATTGGTGACTTACCTGAGCTAATGACAGATTTACGCTCGGATATTAATCCTGACCGCATCTATATCTTTACACCCGATGGGCACGTGGTCGATTTACCCCCCAGTGCCACGCCGATTGATTTTGCGTATCGTGTACATACCGAAATTGGCCACCGCACTCGAGGTGCAAAAGTGAATGGCCGGATTGTGCCATTAACGTATCAATTAAAAACCGGTGAACAAGTTGAAATTCTAACGGCTAAAGAAGGGCGACCGAGCCGTGACTGGATGAATCAAGATTCTGGTTATATTAATACTGCTCGCGCTCGTGCCAAAGTTGCACACTGGTTTAAGTTACAAGCGAAAGATACCAATCAAGAAGAAGGTCGCCAGTTATTAATGCGCGAACTGGATCGCTTAGATCTCGTGCGTCAGCCTTTGGCAGGGGTTGCCAAAGCCATGAATATGAAAACGACCGGTGATTTATTTGCGGGTATCGGAGCCGGTGACATTCGCCTTGGTCAAGTCGTTAGGTACATTGTGCGCCAAGCGGATATTAAGCAGCCTCAGCAAGAGCTGCCATTAGTTAAGCCTTCTATAAAAACCAGCAAGAACGATGATATTACTATTCAAGGAGTGGGGCATTTATTAACTCAAATCGCGACGTGCTGTAAGCCTGTGCCAGGGGATGATATTTCTGGGTATGTCACTGTAGGGCGTGGTGTGAGTGTGCATCGTCAAGATTGTGAAAATTTAATGCATCTCGAAATGATGGAGCCGCAGCGTATTATTGCAGTGAACTGGGGTGGTAAAGTCAGTCAAATATATCCGGTCGATGTGGATATCAGTGCATATGATAGAACCGGTTTATTAAGGGATGTTAGCTTGGTATTAGCCGACAGTGGTGTGAACGTGGTCGCAGTGAATACTAAATCTGAGCAAAAAGACCATTTGGCTCATATGCAAATCACGGTAGAAATTGATAGTTTGTCAAAGTTAGGCCGCGTATTAAACAAGCTTAACCAGCTACCGAATGTGTTAACTGTACGCCGAGCTCGCAATAATGGATAACGTCGTCACCGATAAAAAGTATGATCTAAAAGACCTCGTCTATTTAATGCAACGCTTACGTGATCCTGAGAGTGGTTGCCCTTGGGACATTAAGCAAACTTTCGACTCGATTATTCCACATACGCTAGAAGAAGCGCATGAAGTGGCGGAAGCGATTGAGTCTCAGGATTGGCCACATGTGGAAGAAGAGCTTGGGGATTTGTTATTTCAGGTGATTTTTTATAGCCAGTTGGGTGATGAGCAGACTTTGTTTGATTTTTCATCGGTGATCCATGTATTAGTGACTAAGCTCGTTCGTCGCCATCCTCATGTGTTTCCCTCAGGTGATTTACACGCTAAGCGCGATCTTGATAGCTGCCCAACCGATGCCGAAATTAATGCCCAGTGGCAAATTATCAAGCAGCAAGAGAAAGCGTTAAAAGCTGAAGCAGGTAGGTTGAAATTAAAAAAGTCTGAAGCATTTGAGCTGGTGGATTATTTAAACGACATTCCTACGTCATTACCCGAACTAACCCGCGCCGATAAAATTCAAAAAATGGTATCCATGCGCGGATTTGATTGGAGTGAAATACAAGGGGTTCTTGATAAGGTTCGCGAAGAATTACAGGAAGTCGAAGAAGAAATTGAACAAGCCGATGTTCAGCGTTTACAGCATGAAGTCGGAGATTTATTGTTTGCTTCTGTTAATGTCGCTCGTCATTTAGGCATTAATCCTGAGCAAGCGTTGGGACAAGCGAATCGCCGTTTTAGCGAGCGCTACAGCCTAGTCGCAGAAAGTTTAGCGGCACAGAATCGCAGCTTGGAGTTGGGGAATAGTAACCACGTAAGCAGTGATGAAATGGAGCAGGCATGGAATGAGGCTAAAAAGCTGCACCCACAACGGTTGGCTCAGCTTGCCGCTGCAAATGATGTTTAATCCATGCTAACCCAAGTATTAATGAGTCGAAGACTCTTTGGATTCATTAATGTGTTTTAAATGCTTACGCGTTAGGTTCAAGAACTTAGGCGTCGGGCCGATATCTGCGTACATTGGGTCGCCTTCTTCATCGCAGGCGACGATCTCTTTACCTTCAATATAAGGAAAGCTGCTGGTAACTTCTGTTAGTGCGCTGCTGATTAAATCACGTAATAAATTTTCTCGCGGATACTTGGGAAACATTTCACACAATGCCTCTAAACGAGCTGCATCTTCTACAGACAACTTGATTTGATAACCTTCATCACTGAGCTGTCCTGCAAATTCTGTTTCCCAATATTTCATCAATGTATTCAATTTCATAATAAAGCCTTTTTATTTCTTATGCCGTGATTCCTTAAGTTTAGACGTTAAGCATTAACTTATGTTTAGTAATAACAAAGTGTTACTAAATAGTTGTATAAGCTGATGAAGTGTATAACTTATAAGTGGCAGGTTTTATGAGGCATCGATTTATTTATGCTCTGCTGCCCACGCTTATTGTGTTTTGAAAGTGGTCAATTACGAGTTGAAGCAGTGGCGTGGCCGAATTTGTTTTATGCTTACATTTATCATATAGCCTAAATGTCAGCATTAGTTTAACCATTATCTTAATTAAGAGGACGCTGGAATGTCAGATTTAGATCCATTATTACGAGATAAAGTCCGTAACTTAGGGCAATTATTAGGGCAAACAATTGCCGATGATTGCGGTGATGAAATTTATGAATTAATTGAGACTATTCGTAATTTATCGAAACGTGCTCATAACGGCAGCGCAGAAGATAAGGCGGAGTTGATCACCTTATTAAAAGGCCTAAAAGATAATGAATTAGTGCCTGTAGCGCGAGGTTTTAGTCAATTTTTAAACCTCGCTAATATTGCAGAGCAGCAGCATACCTTGAGCTGGCGTCGTGAAGATGCCGTTGACGATAGTATGGAAGTGATACTAGACGATGTATTTGCCGCAGTGGTTGAGCACGTCGATGGGGCAGAGCTGAATAAAGAACTGTGTAAGTTGGATATCGAGTTAGTATTAACGGCTCACCCTACTGAAATTATTCGTCGTACCTTGATTAAAAAATACGATGAAATCGTTGAAGTGCTACAAATTCTTGATGATATTCGAGACGATCATCCTAAGCGAAATGTGTATAACCAACAGCTGGATAATTTAATCGCTGAAATTTGGCGCTCTGATGAAATTCGTCAGCAAAGACCCAGTGCGGTAGAAGAAGCCAAATGGGGTTTTGCCGTTATCGAAAACTCTCTTTGGCAAGCTATTCCGAACTTGATGCGAGAGCTGGATGATAAGTTAACGCTAAGTGGTGAGAAGTCACTGCCTTTAGATGTGTGTCCTATTCATTTTGCTTCTTGGATGGGGGGCGATAGAGATGGCAACCCAAATGTCACCGCAAATGTAACAGGGGAAGTACTGTATTTGGCGCGCTGGATGGCCGCCGACCTTTATTTGCGAGACTTGTCTGAATTAAGCACTCAGCTATCGATGGTACAGGCGACGGATGAGTTGAAAGCTTGGGTTGGCGAATGCAACGAGCCTTATCGAGAATGTTTAAATCAACTGAAGCGGAAATTGCAGCAAACAAAAACGTGGGCCGCAGAAAGTGCGCGCTTGAAATCGCACAGCAGCTTGCCACATATTGCAGAATTAGAAACGTTATTTGAGCCATTATTGCTGTGTTATAAATCGCTTTGTGAAACGGGGATGGAAGGCATTGCAAAGGGTGAATTGCTTGATGTTATTCGCCGCCTTTCGTGTTTTGGTTTAACCCTAACGCGATTGGATATTCGTCAAGAGTCGGATCGTCATAGTCAGGTCGTGGCAGAGTTGTGTGAGTATTATGAGTTGGGTGATTATCTCAGTTGGGATGAATCACAAAAACAAGAATTTCTATTGCAAGAGTTACAAAGCAAACGCCCGTTATTACCAGCGCAAGCCGAAGCCTGTGGTTTATCAAGTATCAAAGGACAGCAGGTTGAAGAAGAGTATTGGCAGCCTAGCGATGATTGCAACGAAGTTTTAAAAACCATGCGGGTGATTGCCGAACAAGGCGATGAAGGTGTCGGTAACTATATTATTTCTATGGCCAGTGAACCGTCGGATATTTTATCGGTGGCGCTGTTGTTAAGAGCATCCGGTGTTGAGCGTCGGTTACCGATTGTTCCCCTATTTGAAACCCTGGACGACTTACAGTTTGCGGGCGAGCGAATGGATAAGTTATTTTCGCTACCTTGGTATAAAAAATATTGCGGTTTAACTCAGCAGGTCATGATTGGTTATTCTGATTCCGCCAAAGATGCTGGGAATATGGCCGCTGCGTGGGCACAATATAAAACTCAAGAAGAGTTAGTGAATTGCGCACAGCGTCATAGTGTAGAACTGACTTTATTTCACGGTCGCGGTGGCACGGTGGGTCGTGGTGGCGGTCCTGCAAAACGAGCAATTTTGGCGCAGCCTCCAGGGTCGGTTAAAGGTCGCTTGAGGGTGACTGAGCAGGGAGAAATGATTCGCTTTAAATTCGGTTTTCCTGCGGTTGCATTGCGCAGTTTGAAAATCTATTTAGCCGCGGTATTGGAAGCAACGTTATTACCTCCTAAGGCCGCTGAAAGTGAATGGCGCGAATTAATGGAGTCGATGGCCCAGCAGAGTGTGAAATCCTATCGTGGCATGGTGCGTGAAAATAAAGACTTTGTTCCTTATTTTAGATCAGCAACGCCCGAGCAAGAGTTAGGAAAGCTCGCGCTAGGCAGTCGACCTGCACGCAGAAAAGCCAGTGGCGGTATTGAATCGTTACGTGCTATCCCGTGGATTTTTGCGTGGATGCAAATTCGGATGATGGTACCTGCTTGGTTAGGTGCGGATCAAGCATTAGCGGAAGCCAGTCAGGCTGATGAAAAAACCATGAGCTTGCTAAAAGAGATGTATCAGCAGTGGCCCTTTTTTGCGACCTATATTGATATGTTGGATATGATTGTCGGTAAGACGGATGTTGAAATTGCCCATTATTATGATCAGCAATTAGTCAGTGACGATCTTCAAAACATTGGAAAAGAATTGCGCCAACGTTTATTAACCATTAATGATTCCCTCAGAGTGATAAAGCCGGAGGATGATGATCAAGCGCAATCACAAATCATGCTGGTACGGGGTACTTATACCGATCCATTGCATTATTTACAGGCTGAGCTTTTAAGACGCGCAAGAACAGAAGAACATGACCCAGAAGTTGAGCGTGCGCTGATGGTTTCAATGGCGGGTATTGCAGCGGGTATGCGCAATACAGGCTAAATTCTTGATTATTAATGCCTAGCGGAGTAGAGTTAGGCCTATTTTTTTCATGGTCTGGTTGTTTTTTGTACAGCTAGGCTCGACATTGATTTAAGAATCATGAGGAGAGTGCGCATGCGCGTAATCTTATTGGGCGCCCCGGGTGCAGGTAAAGGTACACAGGCTCAATTTATTTGTGAGAAGTATGATATTCCACAAATTTCGACCGGCGATATGCTACGTGCCGCAGTAAAAGCTGAGTCTCCGTTGGGTTTACAAGTTAAAGATATTATGGCGACGGGCGGTTTGGTGTCTGACGATACTATTATTGCTTTAGTAAAAGAGCGCATCACCGAAAGTGATTGTGTGAACGGCTTTTTGTTCGACGGTTTCCCTCGTACAATTCCTCAAGCTGAAGCAATGGTTGCAGCGGGCGTTGATATTGATTATGTGATTGAAATTGATGTTGATGATGAAGAAATTGTTGGCCGTTTAAGTGGTCGTCGTGTTCACCCTGAGTCGGGCCGTATTTATCATGTTATTTACAATCCGCCTAAAGTGGAAGGTAAAGACGATGAGAGTGGCGAAGATCTTATTCAGCGTGCTGATGATTCAGAAGAAACTGTACGTAAGCGTTTAGGCATTTATCACGATCAAACTATGCCATTGGTTGCTTTTTATAAGCAGTTCGAAGCTGAAAATTCCGCCACTAAATACGTGCATGTAGCAGGTGTTGGTAGCTTAGAAGACATTACCGCTAAGGTAATGAAATCTCTAGGTGCTTGATTATTCTAGAATAATCCTTAGTGGATGAAATAGAGTAAATAAAAAAAGACCCGTAAGGGTCTTTTTTTTCGTCTAATAGAAAGTATTTTTTATGAAGATTAAATACATACGTTAGAGTAAATATATGAGTTTAACGTATGCTTTATTTTAATCCATCACTTTGCCTGGCGTTGATATTCGCTTGGGATAAATTGTTATTATTCAAATATAAAAATCTTATGAGCGTTCTTATCGATACTTGAATATGTGTTTAATCAACTCTTAGCCCAAAACAATAATAAATAATGTGTTCGTTATTTATTAAATAATGCTGCTTAAATCGTATTGTTAATATCCTAACGATTAAATGATTTCTTATGGAATTACTGCTGAATCATTTAAATTAAAGCGCTATTAATATTGGATATTGTTAAATGAATTGATCAATATATTGATGATTTAACAGAATAAAGCGTTTTTTTTTGGTTTTTGTTATTAAAAACACTATTATTGACCTCGTCAGCTTCCGCACAATAATATTTGTGCTAATTTTAATATGAATAAACTTATCTTGGCTAATTGAGGAAATAATAATGGGCAGACCTAAAAAGAACCCTGCAGCGGCTACTGCAAAAAAAGCAGTTGCTAAAAAAGCCCCAGTAAAACGTGGTGCAAAAAAGCCTGCTGTTAAGAAAACGACGAAGGTCGTTGTTGCTATCGCCCCGGCTGTGGCAAAAGCGCAAGCCGCTGTAGAAAAAGCAACGAGCGCTATTGATGCTCAACTTGCAAAGGTGGCTGTTGCCACGAAAAAGCAAGCGGAAGCAAAAGTAAAAGCAAGCAAGCCAAAAGCAACTGCTGCGGTTAAACGTGCTGCTGCAACGGCAGGCAATAAAGTGCGAGTAGAGAAAGCTAAGCTTGCCCCTGTTAAAGCTAAGTTACGTGATGCAAAAATTACTTTGAAAGTCGCTGAAGTCGAAGCGAAGACTGCAGAAGTAGAAGCAAAAGCAAAAGCTGCTATTGCTGAATTTGAAGCATCTTTACAAGCTAAGACGGGCACTGATTTACAGAAAGCTTTGGCTGACTTTGAAAAAACGTGGAGCAAATCACGTGAGCGTCAGGTAGCGGCTAAAGTTAAAGCGCGTACGGCGAAAGAAACTAAGAAGGCGAAAGCGGCGGCTAAAAAATTGGTAGCCAAAGCAAAAGCTTTAGTTACTCCTAAAAAATCCATTAAAAAACCGTCAACTAAGCCTGCGGTTAAGAAGCCGACTGCTAAAAAGCCTATTGCTAAAAAAGTAGCGTCTACGAAAAAAGCAGTTACAAAAAAAGTAGCGCCTAAGAAAGTAGCGCCTAAAAAGAAAGTCGTTAAGAAGGCGTAGTGGTAATAGGTCATGATCGTTTGAGTCGGGCTAGATATTCTAATTCGCTAATTTCAGACACTTATCGACCTCGCTAAGTCAAAAAGCCTCAGTCATCTGGGGCTTTTTTATGTCTATCTATTTTTTATCCATCCTCTAATGAGCTAAAGAACACCTTTTCTAATCAGAGTTTTCAACTCTGCGACTTGTTTTGCTATACTGCTGGCGATTTCATTCATGCCAGTAAATTTAATGAGTAATATTTTAGTCCTCGATGCTTCTTCAGCTTGGTGCTCTGTAGCGCTTAGTGTGAAGGGAATTATTTATAGTATCGCCGAAAAGCAACCCCGAAAACATGCGCAGCTGATCATGCCGATGATTGAAGATGTCTGTCAGCGCGCAGGTATTAAACCGATTGAGCTTGAAGGCATCGCATTTGGTAAGGGGCCTGGATCTTTTACTGGGCTGCGCATTGCTATCTCGGTTGCCCAAGGACTATCTTTAGCAACGGGGGCTCGCTTATACGGTATATCTTCTTTAAAGGCCTTAGCGTGGCAGGGCATGAAGGAGCTTTCTAATAAGCCAGTATCCAGTGATCAAACATCCCATAGTCAAGTACTAGCCATTATGAATGCGCACATGGGAGAGGTATTTTATGGTGCTTATCGAAATACTGAGCAAGGCTTACTGACTGTAATTGAAGACAGTTTGGCAAAGCCAGTACAAGTTGATCTTTCTGCACTAGAACTATCTCAATGGGCTGGTGTGGGTGATGGTTTTCAATTCGCGGCTGAACTGCCTGATAATATTGCAGATCTTGTGAGTATTTATGAAGATATCTACCCTTTGGCTGAATCGATGATGGATCTTGCATTGGACGCCTGGGACAAAGATTTTTTTACCACCGCAGAGTTGCAGCAGCCGGTGTATTTGCGTGATACCGTCGCGTGGAAAAAACTGGCAGAGCAGCCGTCTTTACTTAAAAAATAATTATATGTTCAACTGTAAAGTTATCTAGGAAGTCGTTAATAATGGATTTTATTCAAATTTTTGTACTGGCGTTATTGCAAGGTTTTACCGAATTTCTACCCATATCAAGTTCGGCTCACTTGATTTTGCCTTCAAAAATACTGGGTTGGTCAGACCAAGGTTTAGCATTTGATGTTGCTACTCACATGGGCACGTTAGCCGCGGTTATTTTGTATTTTCGTCGCGATGTCTTTGCGATTACGCAAGGTTGGTTAACAACGGGTTTTTCTAAGCAGATGAATAATAATGCTCGACTCGCGTGGGCTATTGTTATTGCGACTATTCCGGCTGGCTTAGTGGGGCTTATATACAATGATTGGATTGAGGCCAACTTACGCTCAAGCGAAGTTATTGCCTATGCTACGATCGGTTTTGGTGTGCTATTACTCGTGGCAGATCAAAAAGCGAATGAACATAAAAGTATTTTGCAAATGACGTTGTTGGCCGCGGTGATTATTGGTTTATTCCAAGCGCTGGCGTTAATACCAGGAACGTCGCGTTCAGGTATAACGATAACGGCGGCCTTATTCTTAGGTTTTCAGCGTGACGCTGCTGCACGTTTTTCATTTTTAATTTCAATACCCTTAATTTTAGCGGCTGGGTTATTAAAAACAAAAGACTTGGCTGAGCAGGCTGCACAAGTTGATTGGGCAACCATCGGCTTAGCAGCATTTTTGTCGGCCATTAGTGCTTATGTCTGTATTTATTTCTTTCTAGCATTAATTAATCGTATTGGCATGATGCCTTTTGTCGTTTATCGATTATTGCTTGGGGCTATCTTGTTGATCTGGTTTGTTTAATGAAAATTTTGGATGGCATTATACAGCGCTCTGTCACAGAGCTATTTGATTTGAATACTTGGTCACAACAATGGCAGCTTGATTACGTTGGCGAAGAATTATTGGCTACAGAGGGTCTTTATCTTATTGTTGATGGTGATCAAGTTAGTATTCAGCAAGGGGGAAGAAAAGCTCCTGGCCCTGTCTTTGTCGATTTTGTTAGCGGGGCGAGTGCGCATCGTCGTAAATACGGTGGTGGCCGAGGGCAGAGTATTGCCAAAGCTGTGGGCATTAATAGCGGTTACATTCCGAGTGTGTTGGACGCCACAGCAGGTCTTGGGCGTGATGCGTTTGTGTTAGCGACTCTGGGTTGTGATGTTACCTTAATTGAGCGTCATCCAGTGGTATGCTTGTTATTAAAAAGTGGCTTGCAGTGCGCTCAGGGTGAAGCAGAAATTGCTGACATTATGGCACGTATGACGTTGGTGGAAGGTAATTCGATTGAGCTGTTAGCGGATTGGCTAACGCTGGGTTATAAACAACCCGATATTGTTTATCTTGATCCTATGTTTCCTCATACCACCGCATCCGCAGAAGCGAAGAAAGAGATGAAATTATTTCGTTCTTTAGTGGGTGCAGATGTTGATGAAGATGATTTATGGGCGCGAGCCGATGCGCTTGCTCGCTGTCGCATTGTGGTGAAACGACCCGCGAAGGCACCACCTTTAGCGGGGAGAGCCCCCAGTTATGTGCTCGCGGGTAAAGCCAATCGCTTTGATATTTATGTTAAAGCCAAGGTGGCGAAAGCATAAAGAAAGAGTGGCTGCTATTGCTGCCACGTAATCTGCAAAATACTTTGACGTAAACTTGCATCTAGAACAGGCTCAAGCTCTTCGGTCATTGCCGTTAGGCTGTCATCAAAGGTTAAATTATCTTCTTCGTTAACCACCAGTAAGCCCTGCTCAATTAATAACTCAATTAACGTACGGAATAGATTCTTATCAAAGAACTCCGGAGTATTGATGCCGTGTAGTATGGAAATACGAGAAGCGAGAACTGAAGATTGCTCTTCCAGTTCCTTCGCATTGATATGGCCACTGCCGACTTTATTTAATAACGATAACGTTAGGAAATAACGATTTTGAGTTTGCATGGCAACGTTTCCGAGGCCTGACAGTTTAACGTACTCGTTTGAACTGGCAGCAGGACGGCTAAATAGATCGGCATGGCTTTCTAGTAAACCTAACCCTACCAATGCCTCTAACCAAGACTCAACGACTTCAGGAAGCTCTTCTAGCTCCCAGCGTAAAAATAATTCGGCTTTGAAGAAGGGGTATAAAAACTTACACAGTATTTGTATTTCTTCCAGCTTATGTTCGCGATTATTAACAAACAAACTTGCTAATAGTGATGGCATTGCAAAAATATGAAAAACGTTATTGCGATAATAGCTTAATGAAACGGCTTGATGATCATCGGCTTGAATAATGTCACCTAAGCTGTGTTTGGCAATAGAAATCATGCCCATGTTTTCAGCGTATTCAATCCAGTCTTTGCCGTCGCCCTCTGGGATTTCAACCAGATCGGTATAAGGTAGAGATTTCAGCAAGCGCTTATAGTCATCTAGCTGGTTTGCTAATAACTGAGCATCCATCGCGAAATATGGTGTTGCTAATAAACCCATGGCAACCAAGTTGATGGGGTTTACTGAGGCGGCATTATTGATTTGGGTGGCTACTTCAAGCGCTAACTTGTTAACAACCTTAGGTGCCCATTCAGGTTTAAAATTGTTGTCACTTCTTTGCTCACGCCAGTTAGGTTGTTCGTTATCGAGTAATTTATCAAAACTAATTGGGTTGCCAAAAGTAACGCGTACTTTACCGAATGAACGCTTCATACTGCGAATAGAAGAAACAATGCTACCAAGACCTTCTTTCTTCTTCTTTTTGCCTTTTAGCTCACCTTGATAACTACTGGATTCAAATACTTTTTCATAGCCAACATAAACGGGCATAAAAATAATGGGTTTACGTGAGTCGCGTAAATAACTTCTTAGAGTCATGGCTAGCATGCCAGCCTTTGGGTTTAATGTTCGACCTGTACGACTGCGTCCGCCTTCAACAAAGTATTCTGTGGAGTAGCCTTGGCTAAAAACTGAGTGTAAGTATTCATCGAACACGGCGGCATACAGTTTATTACCTTTAAAAGTACGGCGCATAAAGAAAGCACCGCCGCGGCGTAGAATAGGGCCAACAACGGGCATGTTCAGGTTGATACCTGCAGCAATGTGCGGCACTTGTAAGCCATTGTGGTAAAGAACATACGACAACAATAAATAATCGATGTGGCTACGATGACAAGGAACGTAAATGATCTCGTTATCTTTGTTCGCATTCTGCAGGCGTTCAATATTATAAACGTTGACGCCGTTATAGATTTTATTCCATACCCAGGTGAGTACTACGTCCAAAAAGCGAATCGCGCCATGAGTCATGTGGGCGGCAATTTCATCGGCGTATTTTAGCGCTTGAGCTTTGGCTTTTTTACGACTGATATTTTTAGTTTTCATTTCCTCTTCAATGGCTTCGAGTACCAAAGGTTTACGAGGAATTTGATGTACTAGTGTACTGCGGTGGGATAAATCAGGGCCCAGTACCGTGGCATTAACCTGACGGAAATGAACACGTAAAACCCGAGATAATTTACGGGCAATGATCTCAGTATCTTTGCCTTCATCAATAAGCTGGCGCAGAGAAATGGGGGCGCTAAAACGAATAGCGGTTTCGCGACCATTGAGTAGGATGGCGAAAATGGTTGATAGGCGTCCACCTAAAGTGCCACTACTTTGTGTCCAGATTTTTAGAAATGAGCGTTCTTTGTCTGGGCTTCTGCCCCAATAAACAATCACGGGTACAATTTGAATATCTTGATCGTCTTGATCGCGAATTAAATCAATCCAGCGCGTGAGGCGCTTTGAAACTAAAGGTGTACCACGCTTACGAAAAGGTGCGCCGGCTCTTTTATAGCTGGAAAAAAATGGGTTGATGCTCTTTTTTTGTTCGCCGATTTCGGTATCAAGAATACTCGGTAAGCCCGCATCGGTTATTACTTTGTCGATCACTAGCTCTTGGCCGTGAGACTTATATTGCAAAGCGTAAACGATGGGTTTACTGCTATCTAGACCGAGGTCTTGTGCTGTTGGACCGATTATTTTTGTATTGACTAAGGTGAGGACTAAACGTTGTTTTAAACGAAATAGGCCATTCTTAATCGCCGTGATTAAATTCATGTTAACAATTCCAATGTAAATACACGGTCAGTTTACCTGCTCAACGCACTGGGTTAAATGGCTTTAGCGCCTTTAAACCCTCGTCAGTTAATGTTCTTTACTGAAATTGCCAACTGATAAGGTACTGACCGCTATTAAAGCATGCTAGTAGTGAGGAGGAGGTGGCTCGATGAAGCTGCCAGAATTTTGTGAGCCTTGGCTGCCACCGATACTTTGCACTTGTTGGTATAGATATTTAAGAGCATCTTTGGCTGTTTTATTATCGAGTTGCAATTCAACCATGGCATCGTTGAGTTGTTCGATATGATGTTCTAAATAAGCAACCTTGGTTTCAAGCTGTTCGATCTGCTTTTGTTCGTTGCTTTGTTCGTTG
>Ga0115551_1001899_pt1 | contig 12999 bp, 9 predicted proteins | sample COGITO_mtgs_1103_FD_87179 | JGI IMG/M metagenome (GOLD analysis project Ga0115551, IMG submission 87179) | Pelagic marine microbial communities from North Sea - COGITO_mtgs_110321 | ecosystem: Environmental > Aquatic > Marine > Epipelagic | place: Germany:Helgoland, sampling site Kabeltonne... | reverse complement strand
GCCCAGCCCGAGCGACACCGGGCCGACGAGAATCCCGTTGCCGAACGTGCCGTGCCGACCGAGGTCGTCTGCCAGCTGAAGCTCGAGCGCTCGGCGAAACGCGACGGGTGAGGGATCGGGGTCGACGCCGTCGAGGTCGCCGAGTCTGTCGATCGCCGCATCGATGCGTTGCGCTGCGGCCTGCTCTTCGACCGGCCAGTCGGTTCGCAAGCTCTCGCCACCGAGATACATGCGTACGAGCGATCGGCACCAGGCGGCGAGCCCCGACCATGTTTGACCCCGGCCGCCGGGTTTGAGTGCCGTGTCGAGGCCGGTGACGAAGTCGGCAAGGGTGCGGGCCGACTCGGCGTCGCTGCGCAGCCGAACCGCTCGCCATTCGAGTTCGGTGTCGCGTTCGGCGTTGGTGGCATCGGTCTCGAGATCGTCTGCCAGACGGGAGAGTCGGTTCTGCCACTGTTCGAGTCCGGCGACGACGCCGGCAGAGCGGGAGGCGCGCTCCCATGCCGCTACTGGTGCAGGACGGTTGTCGACTCCTCGGATCGGCGCGCCGGCGAGCCAAGCAGCGACGTCGTGACGGGAGAGGTTGTGGTCGGGGAGTGCGAGCAAGGCCAGCAGCGACCGGCCGAGCAGCGAGGTGTCGGCGGTACGTACGGAGGTTCCGAACCAGTCGATCTCAGCTGCGGCGAGGGCGTCACCGATCAGTCGGGCGTAGGGTTCGCGGCTGCCGTAGAGGATCGCGATGCGGGCGAGCGGTGTACCGGATCGAGCAGCGTCGACGACCTGTCGAACGGCGTGCCGAACCTCGTCGTCGGCATCGGACACGCTCAGTGCCCGGGTCGGAACGGCCGCAGGTGGCGCCGCAGTATTTGGCCAGGCACCGCCGACCATCTCTGCAGATCGGTGCACCGCAGCGTCGGCGTCGGTGTCGCCGGTGATGCCAGCGATCATCGTGACCGGGTGGTGCTCGCCGAGCACGGCGAGCAGGCGGGCCTGGTTCGATGAGAGGCGCTGGGGCAGAAACACGATGGTCGGACCGAGATCGCGAAGGATTGGTGGCGTTGATGGGATGGTCGCAACCGCAGCCTCGACGAGATCTTGTTCGTCAGAGAAGCTGCTGCGGATCCGGCGGCTGACGGCCCGATGGATTCGCACGACGTCGGCCGTACGGGCGGACTGGGTTGCGAGCCGGTCGAGGCCGGTCGGGCCGACCTCCGACAAGGCGCGATGGACCCGCACGAGGGCCCGTTCGGTTGTCGGGTGCTGTTCGACCCCTGCGAAGTGGCCGGGTTCGTCGGCCAGGACAGCCCGAACCGCCCCGGCCAGAACGGGTGTGGAGACGGGGCGACGACCGCTGGCGGCGACGGCTCCTGCGCCAAGGAGTTCCGCAAGCCGGTAAGGCGTGAGGAACGTGACCGCAGCGACCCCTCGGCGGCGTCCGAGGGCGCGGCGGGCGGCGATGCCGACCTGGTTCGACGACACGATGACCGACACCAGCGCGAGTCGATCGGTGGCTTTGTGCCGGTCGATCGCGGCGGCGAGTGCTTCGTGGGCGGGGCTGCCGTAGGAGGTCGTCGTGACGTCGATAGTCATCTGTGTCTGATCGTACGCAGGGCGCGTGACACTGGCTCGGTGTCGGTGGTCAGCCCCGGTCGCTGAGGTCGTACTCGGCGAGCACCATCGGGTGGTGGTCGCCGAGAAGCACCAGCGGGCGTGCATCGTCGACCCGGCCGGACGGTCGGCACCCGCTTCCCTTCACCCCGAGGACACCGTCGCCGAGTTCGGTTCGGAATGCTTCGGCCGCTCCCTGGAGTCGTTCGACTACATCGGGATGCTCCCCTGCGACGTCGGTGGTCTCACCGATGTCGGCACGGAGGTCGAAGAGTTCGGCGATGATCGTGAGCTCACGGCCCGAACGGCGGACCAGGCGAAGCTTGTAGCGGTCGTCGCGCACAGCCTCGAGCAGCGTGCCGTTGTAGTAGGCGAAGGTCTCGTGAGGGGACGCAGCACCTCTGGTCAGGACCTCACCAATGTCGCGTCCGTCGATGATCGTGTCGTCGGGCACCGCCGTGCCTGCCCAACCCGCCAGGGTCGGGAGCAGGTCCATGGCGGTGAGGAGTTCGTCGCACTCGGCTCCGGCTGGGACGGTGCCCGGCCACCGCACGATGCCGGGTACGCGGATCCCTCCGTCGCTCGTGCGCCCCTTCTTCCCCCGGAGCGGGCCGTTGCTTCCTTCGCCGGGCCGGCAGAGGGCCCCGTTGTCGCTGGTGAAGACGACGATCGTGTTGTCGGCGAGACCCTGGTTTTCGAGTTCGTCCATGAGCACACCTGTCGCCCAGTCGATCGCGTGCACGGCGGCGCCGTATGGGCCGTTGCGCGATCCTTCGTGGAAGGTGTCTTCGACGTAGAGCGGGAGGTGCACGTGCATGTGCGCGAAGTACAAGAAGAAGGGCTGATCGGTGTTTTCTCGGATGAACTCGATCGACCGTTCGACGTACCGCCGGGTCAGCATCGTCTGATCGGGTTGGGTCTCGACGACCTCGTCGCTGTTCATGAGCGGGAGTGGCGGGTACGGGATGACCGGCGGCAGGGTGTAGCCGGCGGCGATCAGCTGTTCACCCTGTTCCTCGATCAGGTTTGGGCCCTGCTGGATGCCCATGTCGTTGCTGTACGGCAGCCCAAACCACCGATCGAAGCCGTGGTTGGTGGGGAGGAACTCGGGCTGATCTCCGCAGTGCCACTTGCCGACGATCTCGGTCGCGTACCCAGCGTCCCTCAGAACCGATGCAATGGTGTGCTCCGACGGGGAGAGACCGCAGGCGCTTCCGGGGAAGAGCACGTGGAGTCCGTCAAAGTCGTCGAATCCGATCCTGGCCGGGTATGAGCCGGTGAGCATCGCCCCGCGTGACGGTGTGCAGACCGGAGACCCCATGTAGAACGAGAGCAGGCGGGTGCCCTCGGCGGCGAGTTGATCAATTCGCGGCGTGTCGTGCACCGCTGAGCCGTAGCAGCCGAGGTCGCCGTAGCCGAGGTCATCGCAATTGATGAGGACGATGTTCGGTCGGCGCGCCATGGGCGGAGGCTAGGCCTGCTCGGGGGGAGCGACGAAGTCGATGAGTTCCTCGACGGCGGCGAGGAGGGGAGTCTCGAGATCCTTCCAGGTCGTGACCTTGCCGAGGACGTGTTTCCAGAACGCTGCAGGGGTTGCGTTCACCCCGAGGGCGGCTATGACACCTTCTTTCCAGGGCTGGCCCTTCGGCACGTCGGGCCACCGGTCGATCCCGATGACCGACGGTTTCACTGCCTGCCAGATGTCGACGTAGGGGTGGCCTGTGATGAGGACGTTCGGATCGGTGATCGTGTCGGCGATCCGTTGCTCCTTGGACCCGTTGACGAGATGGTCGAGCAGCACGCCGAGACGGCGGCGCTCGCCGGGGCGGAATCCACGGACACGCTCGGCGAGGTCGTCGGCGCCCTCGAGTTGTTCGACAACGACCCCTTCGACGCGGAGATCGGAACCCCAGACCTTTTCGATGAGTTCCGCGTCGTGGATACCTTCGACCCAGAGGCGGCTGGCGCGGGCCACGCGGGCGGGAACCTCGCCGAGGTCGATCGATCCGCTGGCGGTGACGCCGGGCGCTCGAGGCTCACCCGTCGGGACGACGAGTCGACACGGCACTCCCTTGCCGTCGATCGCAGCGCGGACAGAACCGTCGCGATAGGCAACCGTGTGGTCCTTGCCGTAGCGGTCGCGCAAGACGAGGCGAGGTGGCACAAACGAGATGAGGGCACCGACGACCCCAGTCGTGCGGTCTTCGAGCACCGTGCCGCGGCGAGCAGCGACGATCGGATAGTCGGGTTTGCGCGACCGCGTCGCGTCGAGATCGATCGGGCCCTCGTGCACATGATGACGGTAGCGTCTCGATCAACTTCAGAGTGATCACTCTGGGAGCAGTAACTCTCACCGTTGGGTAACCTTGCGGGCGTGGAGTATCTCGTCGAGGAACTCGCAGACGCCACCGGTGTCGCCGTCGATACCGTGCGCTACTACCAGCGCGAGAAACTCCTGCACGCACCGCGCCGCGAAGGCCGGCGAGTCTTCTACGACGAAGGGCATCTCGACCGCATCCGTCAGATCAAGAGTCTTGCCCAGCAGGGCTTCAGTCTTGCCCAGATCCGCGACCTTTCGACTGTCGATGCGTCCGGCCTACTCGTCGAACTCGCCGACCAGAACGCCGTCGACCCCGAGCTCGACAAGAGCGAGCTCGCCCGTCGGGCCGACGTACCCGAGTTCATCATCGACGTCGTTGTCAGCGCCGGACTACTTACCCCGGTCGGTGACGGCGATGAGCAGCGATTCGCTGCGGACGCCGTTGACATGCTCGTGGCTGCTCGCACCCTCGTCAGCGAAGGCGTGTCGCTCGAAGAGCTCACCGCCCTCGCCATGCGGCACGCAACGCACATCGAAGACGTTGTCGACGATGCGATCGAACTGTTCAAGCGCAACAGTGACGCAAAGGGGCGTGACCGCAACGAGTTGGTCGGGCTCATGCACCGGCTCGTGCCAGTGGCGTCGAAGCTCGTCGGCGGTCACTTCGAACGCACGCTCCGCACCCGAGCGTTGGCCCGACTCGGCGGCGACACCTCGGTCGGCGGTGGTGTCATGGTCTTTGCCCGCAAGCTCGATGACCGGGTCGACCCGGTCGCGGTCTACGGAGCCGCGACCGACCACTTCCGGTCGCTGTGGGTTCGACCCGACGACGGATTCGCCCTCGTCGCTCTCGGCGCTGCCGAGGTCATCGAGCCGCACGGTGACTCCCGATTCTCCGCCGCTTCGGCTGCAAGGGCTGCGCTTGGAGCCCGGATCCGTCGCCATGGCCCGGCCCACGCTCCGGCGCCCGTGCTCGTCGGTGGCTTCTCGTTCTCGTGCGGCAACCGGCCCGTCGACCCCGACTGGACGGGCTTCCCGGACGCTCGTTGGATACTGCCCGAAGTGACCGTCGTCGACCGGTACGACGGTTCATGGCTACTCGCCGCCACGTCCCTCGCGGAGGGTGACGACGAGACAGCTGCGCTCGACCTGCTCGAGGCTCGACTCGAAGAGATGGCATCGGCTCCCGCCCCCGCAACACCGGTGGTCGGGGAAATCGTCGCCGGTGACGTCGTCGGCAGCGATCCTGACTATGTGCGAATCGTCGCCGACGCCATAGCCGAGATCCGGTTGGGGGCGCTCGACAAGGTAGTGCTGGCCCGGACGCTGGTGCGGGGTCCCATCGCCACCTCCGCTGTTCTGCGCGGGCTGGTCGACCGCTTTCCGGCGTGCGCCACCTTCGCGTTCGGTGTCGGCAACCGGGCCTTCATCGGCGCCAGCCCAGAGCGGCTCGTCACCCTCGACGGTCGTGAGGTCTCGACCGTGGCACTCGCGGGTACCACCGGCACGGGCACCGATGACGCGAGCGATGCGACGCTTGCGGCTGAGATGCTCGCATCGCCCAAGATCAGGTCCGAGCATCAGTTCGTCGTCGACGACATCACCGCCCGGTTGGCGACGTTGGGCCTCGTGGGTGAGACACCCGACGAACCGGAGATCATGCGCCTCGCCCGTGTACAGCATCTGCGGACACCGATCACGGCTCGGGTTGAGCGCCGCGCCGGCGGGGTCAGTGACATGGACGTCCTGCGGGTGGCAAACGTTTTGCATCCGAGTCCCGCCGTCGGTGGCACCCCGTCGGACCCGGCGGTTCGGTGGCTACGCCAACACGAGGATTTCGACCGCGGCTGGTACGCAGCTCCGGTCGGCTGGTGTGATCTCGACGGCAACGGTGAGCTCCGGGTCGCGCTGCGGTCGGCCCTTGTCGACGAGTCGCAGGTCACCTTGTTCTCCGGTGCGGGGATCGTCGCCGATTCGACCCCTGAAGACGAGCTTGCAGAGACCTCGGTAAAGCTCCGGGCCCTGCTCGACGTGATGGAGTCGGCGACGGAACGGAGCGACGCATGACCGACCCGGTGTACGACCCGATCGCCGCGTTCGCCGGCACCCTCGCGTCTCTTGGTGTTCGCGACATCGTCATCTCCCCCGGGTCGCGTTCCACGCCACTGGCGGTCACCTTCCACGCCCACCCTGCCCTACGGACGCACATCCAACTCGATGAACGCTGCGCCGCGTTCTTCGCACTTGGGCAGGCACGCGCGTCGGGGCGCCCCTCCGTCCTGATCTGTACCTCGGGTACGGCCGCGGCCAACTATCTGCCTGCAGTGGTCGAAGCACACCATTCGTGTGTGCCGATGATCGTCTGCACTGCCGACCGGCCGCCCGAACTGCGCGACTGGGGAGCGGGCCAGACCATCGACCAGGTCGGGATCTTCGGCACCAACGTGCGCTGGTTCGCCGATCTACCGGTTCCCAGCGACTGGTCGGAGTCGGCGGCTCGCCTGACGGCGATGCGGGCTCACGAATTCGCAGTCGGAGCACGGCGTGGCCCCATCCACCTCAACTGGCCACTCCGCAAGCCACTGGAGCCGGTGGCTGACGTTCCGGTCCGTTCCTACGAGACCCTCCCAACCCCGACCGTCGAGTCGGTGTTGCCGCCGGCCGATGGGCTCTTCGACGGGAACGGTGTGATCATCTTGGGCCCCGACGCCGCAAACGGCATCGATGCCCAGTGCGACCTCGCACGCGACGCAGCGCGCGTCGCTCGGACGAGAGGGTGGCCGTTGATCGGAGAACCCCTCACCCAGGCGCGGTCCCGAGATGCGCTTGCTACCTCTGAACACCTCCTCAAACACCCGGCCGTCGATCACCTTCGTCCCGACGTCGTCGTTCGGATCGGCGGAGCGACCACGACCGCCCCGGTCAACCAATGGCTCGAGCGGGTCTCACCCGACCGGGTGATCGCGATCGATCCCGAGCAGCGCTGGCACGACGCCTCCTTCACCACGACCCACCACCTGACGGCGTGGCCCTCGGACTTCGCTGGTTCTCCATCCGACCCGGAGTGGCTGGCCCAGTGGCGGGAACTCGACGCCGCTGCGTCGGCGGCGATCGACCGGATCGTCTCGACCTCAGGTCGCACCAGCGCGTCGGTTGTCCGAGATCTCTGTGATGCTCTCCCCGAGAGCGCGGTGGTTATGGCTTCGAACTCGATGCCGCCACGCGATCTCGACTCCTACGTCAGGGCTGACACGCCTCTCACCTTCGTCGGGAATCGTGGAGCTGCCGGGATCGACGGCATCACGTCGACCGCACTCGGCGTGGCGACCCAGGTCGACACGCCGGTCGTCGTCTTTACCGGTGATCTCGCGCTTCTGCACGACATCGGTGGTCTGCTGGGCGTCGCTCGGGGCGGGGAGCACCTCACGGTGGTGTGTGTTGACAACGACGGCGGGCAGATCTTCTCGATGCTGCCGATTCACGGCCGTATCGGCGACGATGCGTACGACACGATCTTCCGCACCCCTCACGGTGTCGACCTCGGCCGCCTCGACGGATTGGCAGGAATTGATGTGACCGTCATCGACGAGAGCGACAACTTGCGCGACGCACTGCAAATCGCCGTCGCAAAGCCTGACCCCGGCGTCGACCTTCTGATCGTGCGGATCGACCCGACCACGACATGGCCGCCCGCGCTTCGGTGCGCGCTGCGGTAGGCGAGGCGATCACGCCATGACGCCGACGGTCGTGCTCCACGGCTTCACCGGTGATGCCGGCACTATGGAGCCGATCACGTCGCGTCTTTCCGGACCTGTCGACGCCCCCGATCTTCCCGGGCACGGTCCCGGTCCCCACCCGGCCGACGAGACGGCCTACTCGATCGACGCCATGGCCGACGGCGTGCTGGCCCGACATGCAGCGCCGTTCCACATGGTCGGCTACTCGATGGGTGGTCGGGTTGCGCTCACTGCGGCGTGTCGGCATCCCGAGCGAGTGCTGTCGCTCAGCCTGATCGGTGCCTCGGCAGGACTGCTCGACCCCGAAGCGCGCGCAGCGCGAGCGGCCTCTGACGATGCGTTGGCAGCGCAGATCGAGGGTGACTTCGAGGGGTTCGTCGACCGTTGGATGGCGAACCCGTTGTTCGCAACGCAGGCGCGACTTGGCCGCGACGTTCTCGCCGCAGCCCGAGTGCAACGGCTCGGCAACGACCCGGCCGCGCTGGCCCGGAGCCTGCGAGCCAACTCGACGGGCCGGATGCGCCCGCTTCATCACGACCTCGCCGCATGCACGATGCCGGTCGCGCTTATCGCCGGCGCCGACGATGAGAAGTTCGTGGCAGTCGCCCGAGATCTTGCCGATGCCATCCCGACCGCAACGGTCCATGTCATCGACGGTGCAGGGCATGCCGCCCATCTCGAGCAACCCGACGCCGTGATCGCTGCGATTCTCGCCACCCAGAGCCGAGCGTGACCCTCGAGTTGCGCCCGTACGAGCTGCGGCTCGTGTCGCCGATGGTGACGTCATACCGTTCGATCGCGTCACGGCGCGGCGTGCTGGTGTCATTCGGTTCGCACGGGTCGATCGGTTGGGGCGATGCGTGCCCGATGGAGGGCTGGTCGCGGTCGTCGATCGACGACGTGAGTCGGCGCCTTGCGGTGGCGGCGGCACAGCTCGATCCGGAACGCGTCGGCGCTGTGCTCGAGATGCTCGAAGGTGTCCCGGAGGCCCGAGCGGCGCTGGCTGGGGCGATCCACGATCTCTCAGCTCGTCGTGCCGGTGTCCCCCTTTCCGCGTTGCTCTCCGCCACTGCGGTCGAACGGGTGCGCGTCAACGCGTCGATCGGCGCAGCGGCGACGCCCCGGGCCGTGAGCGAAGCGTCACAGGCGGTCGCCGCAGGTTTCACCGCGCTGAAACTCAAGGTCGGTGCTGCATCACCGGACGACGACGTCGCACGTGTCGGAGCGATCCGGCAGGCGGTCGGTGACGAGGTGGAGATCCGCCTCGACGCCAACGGCGCGTGGGACGTCGACACCGCGGTCGCAGTGCTCGACCGACTCGCCGACAGCGGCGTGGCGTTCTGCGAAGAACCAACGGCCGGAATCGACGCGATCGCCGCTGTGGGTTCGCGAAGTGCCGTCCCGGTAGCGGTCGACGAGTCGGCTCGGAGCATCGACGACATCGCCCAGGCCCTCGGTACGGGCGCGATCGATGTGGTCGTGGTGAAGCCGCAGGCCCTCGGCGGCCCGGATCTGGCGATGCGTGCAGTCGACCTCGCCCGCGCCGCGGAGGTAACGGTCGTCGTCACCTCGATGATCGACAGTGCCATTGGGGTCGCCCACGCCGTGCATGTCGCCGCCGCGGTCGGCACCGAGGTCGCGCACGGGGTGGCGACTTCGTCTCTGCTCGCCGAAGACGTGGCGCAAGCCCTGCCGGTTGAGGACGGCCACATCTTGGTTCCGACACTGCCCGGCCTCGGCGTGAGTCCCGTCTGAGTCGCCGGTACCCTCCCGGCCGTGGATCTCTTCATCTTCCGTCACGGACGTCCTGTACGACAGGTGGTCGACGCCGGGTCGGGTGGTGCGGCCGACCCTGAATTGTCGGACCTTGGCCGTCAGCAGGCAATACGCGCCGCTGGCTTCTTACGCGATCACGAGATTCACCACGTCGTGTCGTCCACGATGCTGCGGGCACACCAGACGGCGATACCCACGGCCGACATGCTGGGACTCGAGATCGAACGGATCGACGATCTCAAGGAAAGCGATCACGCCTCGAATGTCTACGTTCCGCTCGAGGAGATGTCGCCCAACGATCCCGACACTGCGCACTATTTCGACGCCGATTCGCTCGAAGATCACGTGTTCAGCGAGGGGATCGAGGCGTTCCAGGAGCGGGTGCAGCGCGGGTTCGAACACGTCATCGCAACGAACAAAGGAAGGCGTGTTGCGGTTTTTTGTCATGGGATGGTGATCGCGGTGTATCTGAAGACGATCATGGGGCTCGATGATGTGTTCGCCATGCGGGCCGATTACTGCGGTCTGACTCGGGTGCAGGCGAGCAGCACCGGTGTGCGATCGGTCCGCTCGTTCAACGAGACCCATCACGTCAGCGATCTGATCGAGTGGTGACGGCGACCGTCAGGTCGCATGTCCTACGATCGATTTCATGAGTTTCACCCTCGTCGTGATGGCGGCAGGCCTCGGTTCGAGGTTTGGTGGTCCGAAACAACTCGCTGTTGTCGGCGCCGATGGCGAAGCGTTTCTCGACTTCGCGATCGTGGACGCTCTCGCTGCAGGAATGGAGAAGGTCGTTCTGATCGTGCGCAGTGACATCGAGGACGATCTGCGACGACGAGTGTCCCGCCAGCACCCAGATCTCGACGTTGCCTTCGTGCTGCAGGACACACACGGTCCCAGGCGGGCCAAGCCGTGGGGAACGGCGCACGCCGTGCTCACCGCGGCGCCCGAGGTGCCCGACCGGTTCTGTGTGGTCAACGCCGACGACTACTACGGCCAATCGACGTTTGCGGCGTTGGTCGCTGCAGCTGCAGACCTACCCGACGATCGGGCCCTGCTTGCCGGGTTCCGGCTCGGCCAGACGTTGCCCGAAAGCGGCGACGTTTCACGCGGGATCTGTGGCGTCGACGGCACTGAACTCGTCTCGCTCGTCGAGACCCACGGGATCGGCCGCCGCGGCGATGGGTCGATCACGTCGACCGATCCGGTCGGTGTTCTCAACGACGACACCGTGGCCTCGATGAACTGTTGGGTCTTTGCGCCATCGCTGTTCGGTCATCTCGAGTTGGGGTTCGATCGATTCCTCGCCGAACACGGCCACGAAGAGAAGGCCGAGTTTCTTCTGCCCACCGTCGTCGACGGTCTGCGCAGGGCTGGCACGTACACGATCGGGATCGTGCCGACCGACGAACCCTGGGTCGGGGTCACCAACCCCGGTGACCTCGAGATCGCTCGTCGGCGAATCGCCACCGTTCGCGCATAACTGGCGGGCGCCAGCGCGAGGGTCAGATCTCGGTACCGTCGACGGTGAGGTTCACCCTGGCGGGGTAGAACGACACAAACCCGCCGATGTCGGCCGCCTCGGGAATCGGCTTGTCGTACCCCCACACGATGTCGGTGTGTTCGATCCCGTCGACCGTCACGGTCCAGTAGCGGGCATCACCCTTGTACGGACAGTGCGTCGACGTGTCGGTCGGGGTCAGGAACGTTGCGTGGACGTCGTTGAGCGGAAGGTAATAGCGAGGCGGCAGATTGGTCTCATAGAGGATCCGGGCGCCGGTGGTGTCGGCTACCACCGTGCCGCCAACCTCGACAACAACGTGGGAATCGGTGGGAGCGATACGTTCGACAGGCACGAAGTGGTCAACACCTCGTCTTCGGAGTTGATTCCCGTCGCGTGCCACACTGCGGGGATGTTCGTTCCCGTCGTCACCCGTCACGCCCCCAACGCCATGGTCTCGACCATCGACCACCTTGCCACCCAGGCCGGCGTCGACGTGCTTCGTGACGGGGGTTCGGCAGTCGACGCTGCAATCGCCGCCAACGCCGTGCTTGCGGTGACGTGTCCCAACATGTGCGGGATGGGCGGCGACCTCTGGGCGCTGGTACACCACACCGAAGGGACACCAGAGGCACTCGATGCGAGTGGTATGGCCGGCTCGGGTGCCGATCCCGATGCCGCCCGCGCCGAAGGTCTGACCATGATCCCGCTCAAGGGGAACATTCGGGCCGTGACAGTGCCCGGCGCGGTTGATGGTTGGTTGGCGTTGCATGCCCGTCATGGCCGACTGCCCCTCGATCGAGTGTTGGCTGATGCGATCCGTCACGCCGAGGAGGGGTTCCCGCTACACCCGCTCCTCGCGCGGAGCTTGCCGGTGGCGGCCGGCATCGCAAACAACGACTTCCCGTCCTCCGGCAGCACCGGCGATGTGATCCGTCGACCGGGTTCGGCGCGAACCCTTCGGGCGATTTCGTCCGAGGGCCGAGCGGGCTTCTACGGCGGTGAGTTTGCCGCCGGCCTGCTCGAAGTCGGACCAGACGAGTTTGCACCGTCGGATCTCGAGGTAGACCAGGCCCGCTGGGTCGACCCGATCTCGGTCGACGCGTTCGGTCACTCGATCTGGTCGGTCCCACCCACCAGCCAGGGCTACCTCACCCTTCTCTCTGCTGCGATTGCTGATGGGTTCGAGATCGCCGACGACCCTGCGGGAACGCACCTGCTCGTCGAGTCCGCGATCCAAGCCTCGTTCGACCGACCCACCCAATTGTTCGACGGTGCCGACCCGGCGGCCCTGCTTGCCTCGGATCGGGTCGCTGCCCGTCGGGCTGCGATCGACCCCGACCGTGCCGGAGATGTGGCGACCCCCGCGTTCGACGGCGACACCACCTATCTGTGCGTGATCGATGGCGACGGTATGGGGGTCTCGCTGATCAACTCGAACGCCTCTGGCTTCGGCGCACACATCATCGCCGGATCGAGCGGCATTTTCCTGCACGACCGAGGTCTTGGCTTCTCACTCGAAGCGGGTCATCCGGCCGAGTACCGAGCGGGTAGACGGCCGCCACATACGTTGGCTCCGGCACTGGTGACCCATCCCGATGGCCGCCTCCGCAGCGTCCTCGGCACCATGGGGGGCGATGCCCAACCTCAGATCGTGTTGCAGATGCTCGCAAGCCTCCTGTTGTTCGATCAGGATCCGGGACGCGCAGTCGGCCGAGGACGATGGCGGATCGCGTCGGACAGCGGATTCGACACCTGGCGGCCTGACGTCGGCCGTCGGGTCGAGCTCGAGGAGCACGTGCCGGCAGAGATCGCCGAGGGCCTCGCTGTTCGTGGTCACCGGATCGCCGAGGTCGACGCAGGGAGCGCGTTCGGCCACGCCCATGCAATCGAGATCACCCCGCACGGGACAGTGGCAGGTGCTGCCGACCCTCGAGCGCTCACGGGTGGGGCGTTCGGCTTCTAGTCGGCGAAGGGTCCACCCAGAGAAAATGGTTCCGGATGTCCGGCGGGAAACCACCCCACCGGTCGGTGGCGCTCAGCCGAGGAGATCG
>Ga0115551_1001884_pt1 | contig 13057 bp, 16 predicted proteins | sample COGITO_mtgs_1103_FD_87179 | JGI IMG/M metagenome (GOLD analysis project Ga0115551, IMG submission 87179) | Pelagic marine microbial communities from North Sea - COGITO_mtgs_110321 | ecosystem: Environmental > Aquatic > Marine > Epipelagic | place: Germany:Helgoland, sampling site Kabeltonne... | reverse complement strand
TCAACCCATCCAGTTAAAATCAAAACTCCTGCAGCAACACCTAGTACTGTCAATAATATTGGATCAACTTCCATGATACTTTAACTCCAAAAGAATTCGTCTAATCCTGTTTGTTTTGGTTTTCCTAAAATTGTATCAAAATCTAAATCCATAGATGATGTAATTTGTTCTAATGTTGATTCTAAAAACTCCATGTATTTTTTAGAATCTATTTCTTCTTTTTTGGCTAATTCTACTGGTTTAACTCCTGGCTTGTTTAATATTTTGATAAATGAAATTTTATCTCCTTTTTTTAATTCTCTGATTGACTCTAATTGTTTTGCTGCTCTGATATGTTGAGGTATTGTTTTTACATATTCTGACGGTGCTTTACTTAACATTACATTAAATGTTAAATCCTCTAAAGGAATTTCTTTTGCTTCGACTTTTTTACCGCAATCTGCTATTTTTTCAGAAATCTGTTTTTTAGCTTTTACAAAATCTTCCATTGTTTTTACTTCTGATAGTACATCTAACAAATCAAAAAATAATTTTTTAATGAATCCTGGTGTGTGTGATTTTTTACCTGTTAGCCCTTTAACATCTACTTTTCCTGAATCTGTTACCCCCAAGTAATTTTTCTTTCTGTTACTTAGAACACAATATCTGTATGTCTTATCAATTTCTAAATCTACACCATGATCCGTTTTAGCTTGTTCTATGAGTTTTTGAATTTGCTCTTCTGTTGGATTTTTAATAAATAATGAATCAGTATCCCCATACAAAACCTCAATTCCAGTTCCTTCACATTTTTTAATTGTCTCCAAAATTGTATACCTGCCAACAGCTGTTGTTGCTTCAGCTGCAGGTAGAAAATACAGTGGAAATATCTCTGCACCCATTACCCCATAACTTGCATTCAATATTACCTTGAGTGCTTGACTAACCACTGTGTATTGTTGTCTTTGTTCATCTGTTAATGTCTCCTTTTTTGATAGACTTTTGTAATAATTTACTCTCAAATCTCTCAATGAACCAATAATAATTGCTGTAAGGCCGTTATTTTTGGAACATGTCCAATGATTCGTTTGTGGTATAGAATTTTTTTTACATTCTTCATGTGGACATCTTACTGTTTCATAAGATAGATTTCTTACTTTGATGATACTTGGATATAGACTTGCAAAATCCATTACAACTACCTTGAAATGAATTCCTTCTTTTGGCTCAACAACTAATCCTCCCCGATATTTTTTATCTTTGATTACTGCATCAGACATCACTCCTTCGGTTCTTTTTTGTAACTCTTCTCTTTTTGGAATTAGTGCATTTCTTTTTCTGTGTTCATAATAAAGTAAACTTCTAATCCACTGCGAAACTCCCATTCTTGCAATGTCATCAATTGGCATTCTGCCAATCCTTGCAATGATGACAAGTAAGTTCATCAACAAATCTCCGTTGAAACTTGTTAACTCGTAAGTTAGTTGTGCATCATTGTAACAATAGTTTGCAGTTTGATAAAGGGACAATTTGTCAAAATCTAATCCATAATCAATTTTTTCTTTTCCAAGTAGTGCCTTTGATACACTATTTAGTGAAAAATCTGTATATGATTGACTGAATGCATATATTTGAAATGAACGATTTGATAATGTTCTATACAAATCAATGTGTACTCCGTGTTTTAGGGTTGCAGAATCTCTCATCATGTATAATGGATTATTCTCATTTGGAATTCCTAGTCGTTCTGCTCTGTTATACAAATAAGGTAAATCAAATTCATCCCCATTGTATGTGACTACAAATGGAAATTCTTCAATTATCTTGAATGCATCAGCAATCATGTCTTTTTCTTTATCTAATTCATAAAATGTCACTTTGATATTTTCATCTAGTTCATTGTTTCCTTGCTCTGTTCCCTCTGTTTTGAGCACAAAAATTTGATCAAAACCATCACTTCCTTTGAGTCCAATAGCTGTGACTTTTTTTTCTGCAAGTTTTGGGTCTGGAAATCTCCCGGGATCAAACTCCACTTCAATGTCCACACTAAGTCTTTTTATTTTTGGAATTGGTTGATTTAGTAAATCTGCCCATTCTGAAATAAATTCTTTAAACTCTTCAGCATCTATCATGCTTTCACTGTCGACTTTATCCCACAACAAACTTTTTAGTGCAAGCTTTACTTCGTCTGAAATTTCCATATTGTGTGGTTTTAGTAATCCATTTGTAATCTCATAATATTTTCCAACAACTAATTGTCTGTCGTATAGGTATGTTTCATAATACTTGATATCTGATTCCCAAGTTTCAATTTGATTTCTAATACTTTCTCCATAATTTCCTCCAATTGAAAGTGGATTATCTACTACGATCTTTGATACCTCGATTTCCTCATCGTGAATGTAGTCGTGTTTTTTTACTGTTTTAATTTCTAAAACATCTTCTCTTTCTTGTAAAAAATCTAATTCTTCAGGAGTTAATTTTGAATAACAATATGGTTTGTGACCAATTTCATCTTTCCATAAAAATAATTTCTGTTGTGTTGGTTCATAAAATTTTAAAATTGCAGATTTACTTGGTCCATCATAGGTTGCAGAAACTAGCATTGATGGGAGCATTGTTTCCATTTTTTCAATCTGTGACACTTTGACTTGCATTTAATCACTCATTTGTTTTGTATTTGCTAACTAACTCATTGGCCCATTTTCCAATTTTTTCTTTTTCCAAATGGACAACTTCTACTCCTGCTTCGTTTAACAAATCATAATCTGTTTCAGGATACGTATCCAGACAAACAAATTTTTTGATTCCGATAGTTATTGCCATTTTAGTACATTCTAGGCACGGCACAAATGTTGTATACAAAATGGCGCCTTTTACTCCTGCCTCAATTCCTAAAATTGCACAATGCATTATTGCATTGGCTTCTGCATGATTACACAAACAACGATCAAGTGATGCTCCTGATTCAATTTTACCTTCCATTCTAAGTTGGCATCTCTTACATCCTCCTTCAAAACAATTTTTCACACCAGGTGGTGTTCCGTTGTATCCTGTTGCTAACTGTCTATGATCTCTGACAATCACTGCTCCAACTTGTCTAGTTATGCAATTAGAACGTAATTTTGCTAATTCAGCTTGTAACATAAAATATTCATCCCAATTTGGTCTTTCAAAAGAATCATTCATACCAATTGTGTCTAATTGTTCCATATATGGATCTCGTTAACCATTGGTTAATTTGCGATCATTTTTTTTAAAATTCATTCATTCCCCACCTTTAAATTCAAATTAAAATATACTAAATTGAAATGAAATTTAATTATCTTCTAATTGTTACAGTAGTTTCAATTTTCACTATTTCTGCAGTAGGTCAATCTGTTTATGGATATGGTGGTCCGCCTGAAAATAATAGTGCAAATAATTATACTGTTGAAATTAGTACTAATCAGGAATCTTACTTGCTAGGTGAATCTATTATTTTTTCAGGTTCTGTAAACAAATATGATGAGGATCGTTCTTTGAGAATCACTATTTTTGATTCTAGTAAAAATTTAATCAGTACTAAAAAGACACCTGTAGATACATATGGTAAATTCTCTCACTCTGTTGAATTAAATGAAAAATTTTCTGATGGGAAATTTATAGTAAAGGCTCAATATGGTAATTCTAAATCAACTGTAAACACTTCATCATTTTTAATTGTCTCTGGAAATTCTTCCACAATGGAATCTAGTAATGAAATCCCTGTTTGGATTAAAAACAATGCAGGCTGGTGGGCAGATGGTTCAATAGATGATTCTTCATTTGTTCAAGGAATTCAATTTCTAGTTCAAGAAGGATTTATGAAAATTCCTATTACACAACAAGGTGATTCTACTGGGAGTAATGAAATCCCTGTTTGGATTAAAAACAATGCAGGCTGGTGGGCAGATGGTTCAATAGATGATTCTTCATTTGTTCAAGGAATTCAATTTCTAGTTCAAGAAGGATTTATGAAAATTACAAATTAGTTTAGAATCTTCTACTCTTTTTTGCTAATTTTTTCCTAATTCGCATTGCAATTCCAAATGAAATAACCATTCCAGTTATTGATAAAATTGTTAATGTACTTGTATTAGCTTCTGTTGGTGTCTCTGAAAATATTGGAATAAATATTGAAAATGTAAACATTGCTCCACTAAGATAACTGATGTTTTTTAAAATTGGTAATTTACATGGAATTGCCATTTGTATTTTTTATGTAATGTCTTACTCTATAAATTCATAATTATAATACATTAGAACAACTCCTTATCGTATCTCTATGTTTTCACTGTAAATAATATTCTGTTATTATAATAGCAAATCAAATGATTTTTCTACTCTCTCGAGTAGAGAATCACTTTTTTTATTATGAATTAAAATTTTAAATTTTTCTCAATTAATTTATACATTAAAAAATTTAACATGATTTATGAAAACTGAAAAAGAAATTGAAGAATTTCGAAAAGACATTGAGCAAAGATTGATTGATGTCTCTAAACTACCAGACCCTGATGCTGCTATGAAATATTATCAAGGTGCCTTACGAACACTTGAATGGGTAGTAACTGGTCAGGACATTTGAGCCTATTTTTGAGTGATTCTTAATACTGTGCCAATGATTAGGAAAATGATCATAAAGTATGATGTCATCACAGTCCACTGGGTGATTGTTTCAGACTCTAAATCATTAATTAGTAATATGGAAAAGATCAGTGACAAAATTCCTCCAATCACTAGCATTATGTTTCTAATGATACTTTTTTTGTTTAGAAATACCACATTTTGTGTCAAAAATTAAATTATTTATTCCAATGCATTTTCTAATTTACGCCACTTCGTCTTTTTTTCTCAGGTGTTTTTTCTGTGGTGACATCTTTTTGAAAATTTTCTAACTTGGTCTTATTTTCTTCCATTTCTTCTTTTGTCCATTCTCTTACAAATTCATCTTTGATATTTACAAAATTTTTGCATTTTTCACATAGCCATAATGCATCTCTTTGATCAGGAAATGCAATAGGAAATCTTCTTCCGTTGCAATCCTTGCATAATAATGGCATGATTTTCTGTATTTTTACTTCTATTTGTATCACAGTATCTGAATCTGATAATTTGACACAATTCAAAAACTTAATGAATTGAAGAATTTATGATAAAATATGGTAAGTGTCTGGATTCTATGCACGTCATTAGTATTTTCTCAAAAGACTAATTCTGCATATTGTAACACTTTTGGAGCAAATTAAAATGTCATGGTCTAAACATTCTGGTTCTGTTTTTTCTGGAAAAAGCATGATAATCATTGTAATATGTGGATCAATTGCTGGTGGTATTTTGATGGTATTGCGATAAGAAATTCTTATTTTAATTAGTGATTATGAGCATACTTGCACCTATTATGATTACAATAATTCCTACAATAAGTCCTTTAGAAATCATGAATTCTTTAAAATCAGTAATAATCTAAACTTATCTTGTTGACCCTGTGATCCAAATTATATTTTTTTGTGCCTAATTGAATGTGAATTCCTTATTGATCCATTCATAATAATTATCACACAGTAAACATAAAATTCCTAAATTCTATTTTTTGTTTATACTTTGACTGAATATATAGAAAAAGAATTCATCCAAAAAAATTCTGTTGAAAAACGAGATTATCAAATCAATCTTGCTAGTCAGGCAATCGATGAAAATTGTATTGTTGTCTTACCCACTGGTCTTGGAAAAACAACTGTTGCATTACATGTAATTTCTGAATATTTGAAAAAGAAATCTGGAACCGTTTTATTTTTAGCTCCTACCAGGGTTTTAGTTAATCAGCATTTTGATTTTTTAAAAAAAAATCTAACTGTTGATGATATTGTCTTAATTACTGGTGAGGATTCTGTTGAAAAGCGTACTGATCTTTGGAATCATCGTATAATTTGTGCAACTCCTGAAGTTGCAAGAAATGATATGAATCACAATGTTGTTAAATCCACTCAATTCAATTTAGTAATTTTTGATGAAGTTCATAGAACTACAGGTGACTATGCTTATTCTAGTATTGCTGAGCATTTTGAAAATTCATCTACTCGTATTTTGGGAATGACTGCAACATTGCCTAGTGAACAAGAAAAAGCTACTGAAATTTTGAAAAGATTACAAATATCTGTTGTTGCAGAAAGAAATGAAAATAGTCCTGATGTAAAACCTTACATTCAGGAAACTAATACTGAGTGGATAAACGTAGAACTTCCTATAGAGCTTAAATCTATTCAAAAATTATTAAAATCTGCATTAGATGAACGCTATGATTTACTCAAAAAAAATGGCCTGCCATTAAATGATCAACAATCTCTTTCTTCACTGCTAAGACTGCGACCGTTTGTTTTATCTAAAAGTCGAAAATCTGCTAAACCTTTGTTTTCTGGAATTCGAATTCATTATGCACTAAATATTCTTGAAGCTCATGGTATTACCCCATTTTTACAGTTCTGTAAACGTGCGCAGGCAAAAAAGGGTGTTGGGGTAAAGGACTTGTTTGAACTTGATCCTAATTTTACAAAAGCACTGTCTTTAGCAAAGGAAGCAAAATCTAACGGTATTGAGCATTCTAAAATTCCTAAACTAAAAGAAATTTTAAATTCAGTTCCTGGAAAAGCATTGATCTTTACTAGTTATCGTGATTCTGTAGATATGATTCATACTGAACTTAACAAACTTGGAATTCCTGCTGGCATCCTAATTGGGAAAGCCGGTGATACTGGATTAAAACAAAAAAAGCAAATTGAAGTTGTACAGAAATTTAGAGATGGTGAATTTCAGGTTTTAGTTGCAACTCGAGTTGGAGAAGAGGGATTGGACATTGCTGAAGTAAATCAAGTAATTTTTTATGACAATGTCCCAAGTTCAATTAGATTTATCCAAAGAAGGGGAAGAACTGGAAGAAAAGATACTGGAAAATTAGTTGTATTAATCGCTAAAGATACCATTGATGAAACTTACTATTGGATTGGAAAAAGAAAAATTTCTGCTGCAAAGTCTATGGGGTCTAAAATGACTAAAGTTTTAGAAAAAAATAAAGATCCTTCTATAAAAACAGGACTGGATGCGTTTATCTAATTATTCAGTTGTTTTGAAATTTTTGATATGATTTCTTGCTTTTTTTGTATTACTAAATTTTTCATCCCTGATTCTAGATGATGTATGCTGCTATTTTTTGATATTAGTAAATTTTCTAAGCGTATGTCAAATTGATTTTCTAGAAAATTTTTCATTTCTTCTCCACTATTAATTTCTAAATTGTCTAATCCGTCTAATACTAAACTGTTAATTGATTTTTCTAAATATTGCAAAATATCATTTAATGTCTGTTCGTTTAAAACTGTCATTACAATCGAATTTTTTAGCCTAGTCTTTTAATGATATGGTATCCGAATTCTGTTTTCACTGGTTGAGATATTTCTCCAATTTGCAATGTGAATGCAACATCTTCGAATTCTTTTACCATCATTCCTTTTGTAAAGTATCCTAGATCTCCTTCTTTTTTGCTACTGGGACATGTAGAAATTTCTTTGGCTGCAGCACCAAATTTTTTTCCATTTTTGATTTCTTCTAAAATTTCTAGAGCTTGACTTTGTTTTTCAACTAGTATGTGTGAACATTTGACTTTATTTGACATATTTTTAAAATATTTTTTCAGTTCTTATTTGTTTTGATGATATTTTCAATAAAAAATAGAGTTAAGGGGTGACCTTCTCTAATTTTTCATGGATTTTGTCATAATATCCATTTTGTTCCAATGCTGGAACATAAAATGTGGCAGATATTGTGTCACCCACTTTAGCTTGGCAGTTTTCTACAACTACTGAATGCCCTAGTGCTGATTCTCCTACACAGCCAATCTCAGTTATTGCGATGACTTGTACATCCTCAGTAACTGATGTTGGGACAATGTTCCATGGTGTAATTGTAAGCACCAAGATTACTGCCGTAGCAATTGAAATTATTGCTAAGAATTTCAATACTGGTGGTTTTTGTTGTGTTGTCTGTTGCATTGTAACCATTTGTATTAGTACAACTTTTTATTTAAAATAGTGGTAAGTATTGATTATAGTGCTAAAAATCTGAACCATGCCAAAATTTTTTACAATTGTAACACTGTTTCTTCCAAATCACTAATCCCTCGGAATCCTTTTTCATTTCTATTATGCCAAAATTTTTTGAACCACACGTGGGGCATCCGTCGTCATTCAAAACTGAATTCCCTTCATGCGCTTTGAATAGTCATAATGAAATATTTTTTTTGGTGTAATTTCAATTGCAATTTCATTTTTTGAATGACTTAGTAGAAATTTTGATAATGTAGATTCTTTATTTCCTAGATATTTTTTAATTAAAATTTTCAATATTTCTGGACCCTTGGATGGTATAATTTTAACAGTTCCTTCACCTCGTGAGCCTTTGTATGGGGGTTGATCTGCTGCTATTTCAAATCCACACGTGGGTTTATTTTCCAAGTAATGAATAATTTTTGCAGTTTTTTGTGTTGCACAATAGATTTTTCCATTTATGTCAATATACCATAATGAAATAATTGATGGTGCTCCATTAGGTTTGATGAATCCTATTCTAATTGGTATCTTTGTATCTGGGGCTAACTCTCTTTCTACGTATTGCATTTAATTACCTCGCTAAGCAACAGACACTTTAATTTTTTTTTGTATATGAATAATTTCTAATATTTCCTATAGTGCTAACAATTTAGATTTCATGCTTTTGTTAAAATACTAATTTTTTAAGAAAATTGTATGAAAAAATTATTTTTATTAGTTTTTGTTATAATGTTAATTTCTATATCTCCTGCATATGGTCATAAATTAATTAGCCATGATGACTCTCATCGTGATTTTGATTCTGCATTAGTAATACCTGATCATAAAATTTCATGGGCAATTTATGAGAATCTAGGCGTGGAGGAATCCAAATTTTATACTTTTGATGCAAAAAAAGGTGATTCGTTTTATGCAAGTATTGTAATTCCAAATCTTGAAGGATTGGAAAGATATTCTCCTTCATTAATTCTAATGAATGATGATTTGTATAAAGGAGATGGACCTTCTGAAAATATAGAATCCAGTGTTCAAAAATTTCTTTATGAAGGAGATTATCCTGGAAATGAATTTTACGAACCTTTTGGTCAGGTGACTTATTGGGAGAGACAGGAGGTTAATACAATTATTCCTGAAGATGGACAATATTTTATTTTAGTATTAGATGAGAAAAATCAAAGTGGAAAATATAGTTTAGCTATTGGTACTATTGAGGATTTCTCTGGTGCTGATTTTTTTACTATACTACCTAAAGCTTGGTTTGACACAAGAATTTTTGTAAATGACTATGCTGGACTTGCTATTGGAATTTCCATACTTGTTGGAATTCCTGTCATGTTATCGTTAATAATTTTGAGAAATAAAATATTTAGAAGATAAGAAATAATAAAATTATTTTAAAATATTCTATTTTTTCTTGCTTCTAGGTTTTGTTCTTAACACTGCTTTGCAACAAATACATCTGACATCTTCAGATTCCAGAAAGATGCCACAAAATGTGCAACGCTTTTGTCCTATCTCATACCTGATTTTATTAGGTACTGATTCAGCTTCATGTCTTTTGCATATGTTTCTACAAGTTCTACCCAAGTTTCACATCTCCTATCTTGTTGACAATTTCTTTTCTTCTTTCTCTTATGGTCACAGCACTAATTCCTGATACTTTGGATATTTTTAGCTGTGATACTTTTTCAGCATTTGTTGTTGCGGCTAGATGTATTGCAGCTGCTGCCATAGCCATTGGATTTTTACTTGTGGATACGTGCTTTTTTGCACACATATCAAGTATTTTGAAGCTAAGTCTTTGTGTTTTTTCTGACAAAGTTAATCCCTTTGCGATTCTGGTGACAAATTCTGATGGTGTGTATGACTCAGGTGATATGTCCATCTCTTTTGCAAGGAATCTATATGTTCTTTGTAGAACTTTTTTCTTAATGTTTGCTGCATCAGAAATATCTTGTAGTGTTCTAGGTGTATCTGTAATTCTACATGTTGCATAAATTGTAGCAGATAACATAGCTGCTGTTGATCTTCCTGCAAGTATTTTTCTTGCTGCAATTTTTCTAAACAAATATGCACTTTCTTCTACTACTGATTCAGGCAGACCTAGCTTTGAACTTATTGCATCAAGTAAAGTGAATGCTTTTTGAAATGATTTTGATGTCACAGCTGAGCGACTGTTTCTGTCCCACATTCTTAATCTGTAAAACATTCGTCTGTTTTCTACTGACAGTGATTTGCCTGTCACGTCCTTATCTTTAGCTTCAATTAATGTAGACAGTCCCATGTCTATCATCTTCAAAGATCTTTTTGCTCCAACTCTTGAATTGTTTTGATAATCTGCTGAACTTCCTCCTGACATTTCAGCACCTAAATCAATAATTGGTTCTGATGATACTATTCCGCAGTTACTACATGCAATCTCCCCAGTATGTATGTCTGTAACTATTTCATGTTTCTTACAATTTTTTTGATGTACTAATTCAGTTAACATGATAACTTTATGCTTTCATTTTATATAACAAATCAAAAAATTTTTTACTAGTGCTAATATCTCTAGTCATTAAAAATTATTTTCTACCTTTACCACTAGGAAATTGTGTTTTAGTTAGCACTATTTACAAATTATTTTTGTATTTTTATGCAATGAATTTAACAGAAATTTATGCCACATATTGTGTTGGATCGACAAATCAACCTCTTTGATTTCTCAATTTTGTTTAAACCAATATTTCAAAAATCTCCATTAATCAAAATTCATAAAATGTATGTTGATTCTGAAGGCTCTAATGCATTATTTTCAACAGTTGTAATAGATGATTCTCATCATGAATTCTTTATTCAAGTAATGACAAGTGATGAAAGAACTACAATTAGATTGCTCCCTATAACTGATCCAAAAAAGACTGATGTTGTAAAACAATCGTTAGCAAATTTATGTTTAGAAATACAAAGATATTATCCTGATATGAGAGTTATAAAATCAAATTTATGGGACTACTTGAAAATCCCTATAACAAATGAGTAAATTCAATCTTGTTAAAAAAAGTAATCTTCATCGTGATTTAATTTTTAAAATTAGTACAGATGTTGAAAACTTTCATAACGTTATGCCTGAATATTTCAAATCATTAAAAATTATTCAAAATTCCTCAAATGAAAAAATAGTTTTAGAATCTATAGATTTTCTTGGTAGAAAAATAGAAATTAAAACAAAACATGTGATTATTCCACCAAATTTACATGAGGTATTCATTTTAAATGGTCCTGCAAAAGGTACTTCTTTTATTGAAAAATACGAATCTAACCCAACTGGTACTGATATTTCTATCTCTGTTGATTTGAAATTAAATGGATTTTTAAAATTAATTCCATTCCTGAAATTATTATTGTTTAAGAAAATGAATTCGGTAATGTCTGAGTTTATTGTATGTGCTGAATCCTATTCAAAGTCTGTTTCAAAATAGTTAGCACTATTAAATTAAGTTAGTCTCTATTAAATAGAAAAATTATTGATTTTAGGCATGAGTCCTCCAACCATTGTTATTGGTGCAGGCGTGGGTGGCTTGACTACTGGTGCTATTTTGGCAGAAAAAGGTCATAGTGTGATGATTTTAGAAAAATCTTCAAAACTAGGTGGAAGAACTGCTGCAATGGAATACAAAAACCATATTTTGGATAATGGTTTTCACATAATGCCTTTTTACAAAAAATCAGCAATTTTTACAATTATGAAGAATTTGGGAATTGAATCTCGTTTGAAGCTTGCAAAAGTTGATGATATTGCATTTTATGCTGAAACTGGTTTTCATATATATCCAAAAGGAATGGGTGATCTGTTAAAATTATCATTAATCCCATTTAAGAGCAGAATTAGACTTCTAAAACTATTATTGCCTTTAGCATTTTCATCTATGGAAAAAACAGAATCCTGGGATGATGTACCTTTGACTAAAATTACACATGATTTAGATGCTGACACAAATGCATTTTTTGAAGCAGTATGTATGTTAGCTTTTGCAGATACAGCTGATCATATTTCTTTAGGTGAATTTGCCAGAACCATTATTAGAGCAAATCCGTTTAAAGGTGGAACAAGTGAATTTGCTTATCCAGATGGAGGTGGCTATGATTCCATCTGTAAGGTTCTTGGTGAATATATTTTAGAAAAAAATGGTGATATTCAGACAAAACAATCTGTAAAAAAAGTCATTGTAGAAAATTCTAAGGTTACTGGAGTTATTGTAAAGGATTCTTCAAATTCAGAAAAACTTATTCCAACAAATTCTGTAGTGATTTCCTATCCTGCTTATACTGCATTGAATCAACTATTTGATGAAGATGTAATTGACAGAAAATTTGTTCAAAAAATTGATAAATTGAATAAGACTACTTCTGTAGTTGAAGTTCATTTTGCATTAAATTCTCAAATTGATACTCGTCAGGTAGTTTTTCCTGTTGGTGATAACTATGTCACAAAAGGTATTTTTTTCATATCTAATATCACTCCCTCTGTATCTCCTAAAGGTGAGCATTTGATCATTGCAGGAACTCCTGTATTGCCTTCTGAAACTGAGGATTCTGAAAAAATTAAAAGTATTGTGAGTAAAATGAAACAAGAAATATCGTCAATCTACCCAAAATTTGATTCTTCATTATTGTGGGAACGTCCGATGGCCTGGAAATTAGTTGAATCTGTAGTAAAGGAACCTGGAAAAGTTTGGAAATCAAAAATGCCTCATCAGATACCTGGAATTGATGGCTTATTTTTTGTGGGTGATTCAACTATTAGTTATGGAATTGGAACTGACTCTGCTGCACACAGTTCTATTTTGTGTACTCCAAAAATTGAATCTTTTTTAAATTCCTAGTTAGTTAATGGTATTTTTCTAATAATTTTTGGAATCTCTTCTAAATTCATATCTCCTATCACATTACCTTCAAACTTTGGGGGATTC
>Ga0115551_1001881_pt1 | contig 13062 bp, 10 predicted proteins | sample COGITO_mtgs_1103_FD_87179 | JGI IMG/M metagenome (GOLD analysis project Ga0115551, IMG submission 87179) | Pelagic marine microbial communities from North Sea - COGITO_mtgs_110321 | ecosystem: Environmental > Aquatic > Marine > Epipelagic | place: Germany:Helgoland, sampling site Kabeltonne... | reverse complement strand
CCATCCGAACCACCTCAGGACCGGTTTTGGATAAACCCGGGGATTTGGCAGGTTTGTTGACCAACCTGGAGACGAATGATGTGCTATTCATTGATGAGATTCATCGTTTGTCGCCGGTGGTGGAAGAATACCTGTACAGTGCCATGGAGGATTATCGGATTGACCTGGTCATCGATACCGGACCGAATGCTCGAACGGTGCAAATTGAATTGAACCCATTCACCCTGGTGGGGGCAACAACCCGGTCTGGATTGCTCACGGCGCCGCTTCGTGCTCGCTTCGGAATCAACTTGAGGTTGCAGTACTACGATGCCAAGGTGCTCACCGACATTGTTGAGCGGAGTGCGGGGATTCTTCAGATACCGACGGTTCATTCAGCGGCGTATGAAATTGCTTCGCGCAGCCGAGGAACCCCACGAATTGCGAACGCTTTGTTGCGGCGAGTGCGGGATTTCGCGGAGATCAAAGGCACTGGCAACATCGATCAAGCCATCACTGAGTATGCCCTGGATGCCTTGCATGTTGACAAGAAGGGATTGGACGAGATGGACAATCGAATTCTTTCTGCCTTGATTGATAAATTCGGAGGAGGGCCCGTTGGCGCTTCCACCATTGCCACGGCGATTGGAGAAAATCCAGGGACGTTGGAAGAAGTGTATGAGCCGTATTTGATTCAAGAGGGATTCTTGATTCGTACCCCTCGGGGCCGGCAGGCAACGCCTGCAGCTTATTCACACTTGGGACGAAAGCCGGATGGTCGTTCAGGAAAGTTGTTTGCCGAGTAAATGGCACACGCGAATAATTTACGTTTGACGCGGAAGGAATGGCTCGTTCGAGAGGCGAAGGCTTTGGGTTTTGAAGCCGTTGGGGTGAGCAAGGCCCGATTCTTGGAAGAAGAGGCTGATCGGTTGGAAGAATGGCTCAAGCGCGGTTACCAGGGAGAAATGGGCTACCTCGAGCGCAATTTTGATCTGCGCTTGGATCCGAGCAAGCTGGTTCCAGGTGCCAAAACAGTTGTTTCGCTGCTTTTTAATTACCACAATCCTGATCAGCCTGCTCCGGATGCGCCTCGGATTGCGAGTTATGCATATGGCCAGGATTACCACCAAGTCTTGAAGTGGAAACTGAAGGAATTGATGAAGGGCATGCAGCGGGAATGGGGAGAAGTAGAAGGCCGGGTTTTTGTGGATTCAGCGCCCGTCCATGAGCGCGCTTGGGCAGCAGAAAGTGGTCTGGGATGGGTAGGAAAGAATAGCCTGTTGCTGAACCAAGGCATGGGCAGTTATTTTTTCATTGCTGAAATAATCATGGATGTGGAGCTCGAACCGGATGCCCCTTCTTCCGACCATTGTGGCACGTGTACCCGATGCATCGACGCCTGTCCAACAGGAGCCATCATTCAGTCCCAGGTGGTGGATGGTTCAAAGTGCATTAGTTATTACACGATTGAATTGCGAGGAGCGATTCCTGAGCCGGCTGCACAGCAATTATCACCTTGGGTGTTTGGCTGCGATATTTGCCAGGAAGTTTGTCCTTGGAATCGGCATGCCACACGTCATGATGAACCGTTATTTGAACCGCATCCGGATTTGCTGGGATTGGCCGCTGCGGATTGGCAGGAAATGACGGAAGAAGTGTTTCGTTCGGTTTTCAAGAAGAGTGCGGTCAAACGTTCAGGATACCAAGGCATTCTGCGGAATGTGCAGGCTGCATTTCCGTCTGGTGACGGAGAATGATGGCGTGGGGCCTGCGACTTCAATAGGCCGCAAATGTCCTGCGAATGATGTCGGAATAGGCTGGAGCAAATTGCACGCGACACCATGCTTTCAATTGCTTGATTTCAATGGGTTTGAGGCTTCTTACGGCCTTTCCAAGTTCCCGAGCGAATGATTCGCGGTTGTGGCTGACTCTCAGGAGGACTTTCTTGCAGAATTCTAACATGTTCGTGGCATTGACGATCGGTTCTCTTCCAAAACTCAGCGACTCGGTCTTTATTGCTCCAAGGGAAGCGATTTTACTCACACCCTGATGTTTCCGTATCTTTGTGCCTGTAATTAACGAAGGACCCTCCGCGCTGGAGAGGCACTGTGACTTGTAATCGCATGAAGCAACAACTGCGCAATTTGGTCGATCGAAAGGTGTTGTTGGAACGCATGGAGAATGGAGAAAATGACCGTACAACGGTTTCTTTCTACCAATATGCGCGCATTCTCAACCCCGCCTTCTTTCGAGATTATTTGTTCATCCATTGGAATGAACTTGGCGTGCTGGGCCGCACTTATGTGGCCCGTGAAGGAATCAACGCCCAAATTTCGGTACCTACCGTCGCCTTGGAAGCCTTTCAAGAGCACTTATACAGCATTGCTTTCTTGGACGGTGTTCGACTCAATGCAGCGGTAGATGATGGGAAATCCTTTTTCAAGTTGATGATCAAGGTTCGGGACAAAATTGTGGCCGACGGATTAAACGATACGGCTTTTGATGTTCGGGATACGGGGGTGCATTTGGATGCGGAAGGATTCAATGCCCTGACGGCAAAAGAAGATACAATCCTCATCGACATGCGCAACCATTATGAGAGTGAAGTCGGTCACTTCAAAGGCGCCATCACGCCGGATGTGGACACCTTTCGCGAAGAAATTAAGTTGGTAGAGGACTTGTTGCAAGGCAAAGAGGAGCAGAATATCGTGATGTACTGTACCGGCGGAATTCGGTGTGAAAAAGCCTCCGCATGGCTCAAACACAAAGGCTTTCCCAAGGTGCATCAATTGGAAGGAGGGATCATTGAGTACACGCGGCAAGTCCGAGAGAATGGATTGGAGAATCGCTTCATCGGCAAGAATTTCGTCTTTGATGAACGAAGGGCAGAACGCATTTCAGTAGATGTGATTGCCGAATGCCACCAATGCGGGACTCCGTGCGACGATCACACCAATTGCCTCAACGTTGCTTGCAACTTGCTGTTCATTCAGTGCACCTCTTGCACGGAACAATACCAAGGGACGTGCAGTTCGAAATGCAATAGCATTATTCAGCTTCCAGAAGAAGAACAAAAGAAGTTGCGCCGCGGCGTCAAAGACAGCGCTAAAATTTTCAATAAAGCACGTTTGCGGGATGCCCTCAAGCAAGATCACCTGAAAAGTGGGCGGTCCGGCTCCATCGGAGTGCGAGCTTCCAATCAAGGGCCGTCTTCAGGCCGTCAATCGTAAATCAAAGTTCATATTCTACTGCGCCGTCCAAGATGTAGTTCATCTGGTACACATCATCCGCATTCAACCGGAAGGTGCCTTTGAAAGTCAATCGCTCATCCGTTTGATAAACGCGTTTTGATTTGCCCGGAAAGCGCAGATCGACCACGGACTCGGGCCCCGCCCCACCACAGAAAAAACAATTGGCAAAAGGGTAACGGCTCAAAACGTAGAAGTCTTCATCCAAATCAACCGGAATCATATACCCCGTGATGTAAACGTCTTTTCCTTCCAATCCCGTGACGCCTCCTCCAAAAGTAGGTTTCCAGTAATATGCGTCCAGCTCTTCCACGTAAACGTCTTGGAACTCGACGTCTTCCAGCGTGCGCCAAGTCAATTCTTCAGCCGCCTCGACCGCATTTGCTTCGGTGTTTGCCATGGCAAGCGCATGCCCTTCCGATGCCGCTTTCACCTGGCTAACAACTTGTTCCGCCCCCTCGGTGGGATGGCAATAAGAGCTTAAGTCTGTCATGCTCATTGCGATCAAGCCGAGCATTCCGATCCAAGATGCCGTCTTCAATGGTCGGGGTCTTTTTGGAGTTTTCATTTTTCAGAAAGGGTGCGTGAGATGTCGATTTTCAAAGCTGAAATGCCGGGGATCGCTGCTGCAATGAGCCCGACAAAGATAGCCATTCCAAATAGAGTCCATTCGCCGGGCAGAAGTCCAATACTGCTCCAGTCATAGCGGAACTTGTCCTGCACGAGCTCCGCGAGTACAAGCAACCCGACTCGGCTGAAGACCAGCCCCAGAGCTGCACCTCCAAAACTCAGCAATCCACCTTCCAACAACAACAACAAAAACACCCCTGATGGTCCGCTGCCCATGGTCCGCAGAAGAGCGAGTTCGTATTTGCGGGCGAGCAGGTTATCGTAGACCGAAATGAAGATGCTTGCGAAGCTGATGAGCATGATGATGAGCGCGATGGACCGGAGGGTGTTGAGTCCAATCCCGAAATTTTGCGTTAGGCGGTTGATTTCGATTGCGGGCAACGCCACCTGCATGTTGCTATCTCGGATCACATTGGGAATTGTTAGAACGGCCAACGGATTTCTTTTCTTCAGAAGCACTGCGGTGATTTCACGGTCACTTTCAGCCACCGTTTCGCCGTGGCCATCGTGCACCGCCCAAATGGTCTCGATTGAACAGTGCAAAAGCTGATCGATGACGGATTGACTTTCTGCCAGTAAACCGACGACCGTAAACGTTTTGTCCGTGTGCACATCGGTTTCGTCCTGAAGTCCGTGGGCACTGAAAAAGGTATCGCCTACTTTGAGCCCGGTTGTCTCCGCCACCTTTTGACCGATCACCACTTCAAATGGCCCCCCCATGCGCCGTCCTTCTTGGAGTGCAGCATTGTAATGATCCAGATAAGCTGCTGTGCTTCCAACAATTCGGAATCCGCGGTAATTATCGCCATATGCCAGCGGTATTCCTTCTTCTATGTAGGGATGGCGAATGACCTTCTGAGCGTCGACGAGTCGAATGTTTCCGGTTGGAGCGTCTACATGGTAGACATTGGCCAAAATCAATTGAAGGGGACTGCCTTTCGCTCCGAGCACGAGGTCGATGTCCTGTATGTTCCGGTCGAACGTATCGCTCAGTTGTTTTTCGCTGAGCATCAGCAAACTGACCATTCCCACTCCAAACGCCAGCAGAATCAGGCTAAGGGTGGTTTGAAGTTTTTTCAATCCCAAGTTTCGCCATGCCATGTAGATCCAACTCATGAGACTTGAGGTGTTCCGGGATCCAGTTCGACCCGATTGGAGTAACGTGACTTGAGCCGCTGGTCGTGAGTCACAACGATGAGTGCGGCGCCAGCTTGAGCACATTGTTCCTCTAATAAACCAATCACCGCTGCGGTTGAAGCATCATCCAAGGCACTTGTAGGCTCATCGGCCAGCACAATGCTCGGTTGATGGATGAGGGCACGTGCAATGCTTGCCCGTTGCTGCTCTCCAACGCTCAGGGCACGGGGTTTTGCTTGGGCTTTGTGGGCGATGCCCAAATTGCTAAGCAGCTCTTCCGCTTTCGATGCGGGGAATTTTTCACCCAATAAGAAATGTGGAATGGCGAGGTTTTCCATCACACTCAAGCTTTGGATGAAATGACTTTGTTGGAAAACAATGCCAAAATGTTTGCCCCGAAATCGGTCCAATGCGGGTCCGTTCAACGCGCTGATTTTTTGCCCTTGTACTTCTACGTCCCCCTGCTGCGGGTGCAGCAAACCACACATCAGATGCAGCAGCGTTGTCTTCCCACAACCGGAATTGCCCAAGAGAAGTAACTTTCCTTCCCGCGAGCAAGCCAAATCTGGAAACGAGAGCACGGGGGATTCCGGATGGTACTGGAATTGAATGTCTTTGCAAGCAATCATGGAAACCCGAATTTACGAAGGGAGGGCACACCACTGTCCTTTGCTTTACTTTTGAAACGTGAATTTTCGTCAACGCTTTTTTCGCTACGGCATCGGAGTCTTCGTAGGACTGTTGCTGAGCATCTTCTTTTTTCAGGGCCGTGGTTGCAACGATTGGCTCCCTGAAAAGCGCATCAAATCTCGCATGCAATTGGATGGCGTCCTTCCGTCTGAGGCCCTCGCGTGCTGGATGGAATGCGCAGATGGCCCTGCCCAGGCATCCATTTCAACCATGATGCAATGGCTGTTGGAGTCTGAGATCAACTGGTCAGAAAGCAGGCCAAGGCAAGAACCGCCATGCTACATTCTGGATACGGCTCCGGGCTGCCCGTTGCGGCAATTGGAAGTCTGCTTTGGTGTGAAAAGTGGCGTTGTAAACCTCACGTCCGGATCTGGATTGCCTCCGACCGGGTGCGATTGCCCTGGAATCTAAGTGCTTTAGCGACCAATGACGCTCAGCTTTCCCCGACTGGGTTGGGACACATTCAAGACCCAAGCTTCGATGATGTACGTACCGGATTTCATCCCTGAGGTGTTCATCACATACGGCGCAGTCGCTGTTTCAAGGTTCACATCATGCACGAGCCTGCCACTGGAATCGGTGATTCGCAGGCGACTTAAGATGCCCTCGCTGCCCACGTCAAGGGTCACATCGGAACCGATGGACACAGGGTTTGGCGAAAAGCGCAACGCCTCATTCACCATTGGCGTTTGTGTTGCATCAGCAGGGTCGTAGCTGAGGCGATAAACAAACTGTTGGGTGCAGAGGTACAATTCTCCCTGGTTGTTCTCGCCGAAACCAAACCGCGTCTCTTCCCAAGGAACAAAGCCTCCAGGCACTTGGATGTCGAGTCGTGCTCCGGTCCAACTGCCATCGGCTTGTTCAGAAAGGGTCCAAAATTTGTGGTCATAAAAACCACAAGCATCGGTGAAGACATAGCTGCTGTAGAGGGATGGAATGTCTTGCCCTCGGTAGCGATAGCCGCCGATGACGGAACACCATCCGTTTTCGTGGGGATAAGAAAATACGGGCTGCTCCAAGGTGCCGTCGGGGTCGCAATCTTCGACCGGCTCGTAACACATCGGGCCTTCCATGAGCCGCCATCCAAAATTGAGGCCGCCTTCGGAGTCTGCGCGCTCGATGCTCACCTCTTCCCAATCGACTTCTCCTACATCACCGATGAATTTGTCTCCCGTCAAGCGGTCGAAACTCCAGCGCCACGGATTCCGAAATCCGTAAGCCCAGATCTCATCCAAAGCGTCGGGGTTGGAGACGAACGGGTTGTCTTCAGGAATTGTGTACGGTGCCAACCCATTGACTTGAATGCGAAGCAGTTTTCCCAGAAGCGTTTCGAGGTTCTGTCCGTTTCCAATGGGCCCATGGTCGTCTCCTCCGCTCGCGCCGCCGGTCTCTCCGGTGCCCGTACCTCCTCCATCGCCGGTGCTGATGTAGAGGTATCCATCCTGAGGGCCAAAATGCAGTTGGCCACCGTTGTGACCTCGCGCAGGCTGCACCAATTCAAGCACTTCGTACCAATTGTCGGGATCCGCTTGGGTATGATCGGGATTGGTCCCAAAGCAAACGAGCCGCTCATCAATGAAGGTTCCAGTGCCATCCGGCCGGTAGCCGTTGTAGATGATATAGAAGAGCCCATTCTCTTCAAAGTTGGGGTCAAGGATTAAGTCATTCAATCCTTGCTCGCTCATGATGCCATAATCGACCAGGTCCAAGCCTGTAGAACTGAGGTCGAGGAATGGTTCCTCTCGCACGATCCCCGTGGATTCATCAAACCACATGACCAAGCCGCTGTGGCAGACAATGAGTAGGTTAACCTCCTCTTCCGCATGGCTGGCGGGTCGGATAGAAACCGGCCATTCGGCGCCGACCAATCGTTCGCCGACGATCGCTTCTGGGGCCGATTGGCCGTGAAGGGAACAAAACCAGCTGATGCAAAGCCCAGCAAGATAGAGGGACTTTCGACTCAAAAGAGGGGCATGTGTGAATGGCATGATGCGTGTTTCGGCTCTAACTTTGGCACAAAGATACCCATAGCGTTCGCTGTGGAGATTTTGAGAATCAATTCTTGATGAAACGCGCCACCTTTTTTGCATTTTTTCTACCTCTGATCTCTGTTGGCGCAGCAGTGTTCTTGACGGCTGCCGAAGATCCGCACCAGAAGTTCAAGGGCGATGATGCCGCAATGATGCGCTGGCGGATGGGTGAACTGTGTACCGAAGAAGGCGTTTATTTCACGGGCTCTGGGAATTGCGTGAATTGCCATGCGCCAGACCCGGAGGGAGAAGCGTTGGTGGATGAATCGGGCCACACGGTGAGTCCGGTGACGGATTGGCAGGCAACCATGATGGCGAATAGCGCCCGCGATCCGTTTTGGCAAGCGAAGGTCGCACACGAGGGGTTGGTCAATCCCGATCACCGTGAATCCATTGAAAATGTGTGCACAGCTTGCCATGCACCTCAAGGTTTTCACGAAGCACATTTGACGGGGACTGCGGGCCCGAATGGGTATACCATGGAGGATTTGGCGGACGACGCTTTGGGACTCGATGGAGTTGGTTGTGCCGCGTGCCATACCATCGATGACATCAACTTGGCGGGCCGATCGAATGGGGATTTGCCGATCAATCCGGAGAATGTAGCATGGGGTGGTTTTGAAAACCCCTGGGACGGACTGATGAGCGGACAGACAGGCTTCATCCCTGTCTATGGAGAGCACATGCGTAACAGTGAGGTGTGCGCGAGTTGCCATTCCCTTTATGTTCACACCCAGGATTTAGGCGGGGAAGAAACGGGGCAAGTGTATTTTGAGCAAACGACGTACCTCGAGTGGGTCAATTCTGCATTCAATGCCGAGAATGTCCAATGCCAAGGGTGTCACATGCCGCTGGTGGAAGGAGGAGCGATCGCGGCCACCCAGCCGAATTGGCTGTTTCCGCAGCGATTTGGCAAGCATCATTTGGTCGGAGGAAATGCGTTCATGCTCAAATTAATGCGGGACAACGCGGTCACATTAGAACTGAGCGCGAGTCCGGCACAATTTGATTCCACCATCGCCCGAACGGAACGCTCGTTGCAAAACGAAACGGCACAACTTCATGCATTGCAACTTCCTTCCCAAGCGGGAGAATGGTTATTTGAAGTGGAGGTTGAAAATGCGGCAGGGCATAAGTTCCCAAGTGGATACCCTTCGCGCTTGGCGTTTTTGGAATTTGTCTTGGTTTCATCTGCAGGAGACACCTTGTTTCACAGCGGCAAATGGTCGCCTGAGGAAGGAGTGTTTGGGCGGGACGCGGCCTATGAGCCGCATTGGAATGAGATTTCCTCTGAAGAGCAAGTTCAAGTATATGAGACGGTGTTTGGCGATGTTTCCGGGACACCAACGCAACTTCTTGAGCGCGCATCGGTGTTGCTCAAAGACAACCGGGTGCCACCCCGTGGATTTTATTCAAATCATCTGGCCTATGACACGGTTCGATTCGGTCCAATGGCTGAACTGGACGTGGATTTCAATCATTACCGCAATGCCGATGGATCCGTTGGAGAAGAAGGATCAGGAACCGATCGGTTGGTCTATCGGATTGCGGATGGCTCGGGTGCTACATCCGTTCAGGCACATGTTCGCTTGCACTACATCGCCGTGCCGGCGCGATGGGTGAGTGGAATGTTTGAATATTCGGACCAGTCAGAAGCCATTGCAACGTTCGAATCTATGTTCAATGCGTCGGATCGGACGCCTGTACTGATGAAGTCTACGACCGTTTCGGGATGGATGGGATATGATGGCGAATCTGAACAATGGCGCGTGGCACCCAACCCCGTGGCTGAGGGCCAACTCATTCGTCTGATTCCTCCCGTTGGCGAAGCGGCCACGGCCGTTTGGTTAACCGATGCGAATGGGCGAGTTCTTCGGGAGGTATCGGTCAATGAAGCGATGAGCGGTCACCGCATTTCTGATTTGGCGGCAGGAGTTTACTTCGCTCGTATTCAGCTTGTTGGTGGTGGTTGGAAAGCGGTTCGTTGGGTGAAATTATAGGTTGCTTCTGGAGCCATTCTTGTTTAGAATGATTCTAAATTACCTTTTTTGGGTGATTGTGAGTTTTCGAATTCGGCGCCAATTTTGCCCCATGACACGGCATAACCCTTGCTTATCTTTTGCTCTGCAGACTGCTTCTGTGATGGTCTTAATTGGCTCAATCTCTAGCCTTTCTATTGCACAAATGAGCCTTGGGAATCAGATGGAAAACGACTCCTTGAATTTGATGATCCAACAATGGCATTCTTTGCCAGAGGCCTCTGTTCAGACCATTGGATTGGCCGCAGGAGCGAAAGGAGTAGATGAAGTGCCGGGTGCATTGCATGTCATTGGCCAAGAAGAGTTGGAGCGGTATTCGTACACCGATCCGCTCCGTGTCTTGCGGACCGTGAGTGGAGTTAACATCCAAGAGGAAGACGGGTATGGATTGCGACCGAACATCGGAATGCGTGGATCAGGAACGGAGCGCAGCGCGCGCATCACCATTATGGAAGATGGCGTATTAATGGCCCCAGCGGCCTATTCTGCCCCAGCGGCGTATTATTTTCCGAGCATTGCTCGGATGCAGTCCATAGAGGTATTGAAAGGCAGCAGCCAGATTGCATTTGGTCCGCAGACAGCTGGCGGTGCAATCAATTTGGTAACAGCGGGCTTTGATGATGTCTCGTCTGGTGGAATGGTTCGATATGAGGCCAGTGCCTTCGGAGGATTTCTTGAACATGCACGCGTCACGCAAAAATGGAATTCGAAGCACGGATCATGGGGAGTCATGGCAGAAGGAATGCGCTTAGGAAGCGATGGGTTCAAATCCCTTCCGAACGGCGGTTCAACAGGATTCGATAAGTCAGATCGAATGTTCAAGATGCGCTGGAAATCAAAGGAATCGTCGCGAAATCCCCAGAGCCTGCAATTCAAATGGAGCGAGACAGAGGAATCCAGCAACGAGACCTATGCGGGTCTGTCAGAGGAGGATTTCAATGCGGATCCCTTCCAGCGATATAGCGCCAGTGAAAATGATTTGATGAAGTCCGCACAATCACAAGCCGTTCTTACGCATGAATGGCAGATCACGAATAATTGGTCGGTGAAGACGGATATCTATCGAACGAATTTTGAACGCAACTGGTACAAACTGGATCGCGCGAAGGATTCACTAGGGCAGTCAATTTCACTTCAAAGTCTCATCGATGGCATGAGTCAGAATCTATTGCAGGCCGATACGCCAGAAGGATTTTTGCTTCAAATGAAAGCGAACAATCGCGCCTATGAGGCGAAGGGGATACAGCACCGCGGTTCCATTCAGTTGCCTCGTGAGTTGGGTCAGTTGGTCTATGGTGTGCGATGGCACGAGGACTATGCGGATCGTTTTCAGTGGCGCGATGGGTATCAACTCGTCGATGGAGAGATGCAGCTCACAGACGCGGGTGCTCCGGGCACTGCGGGCAATCGCATCGATCGTGCCCAAGCATTGGCCTCTTTTGTGCGGGGAACCATTCGCACCGGAAACTTCACATGGACTCCAGGTCTGAGAATGGAAAACATGGAAATGGCTCGAACCGACTGGGGTTCATCAGACTTGGATCGTGCCGGTTCAACGCCCTCTGAGCGGACCAACCCGCTGACCGTTTGGCTTCCGGGATTGGGCTTGAATTATGCAATCTCTGAATCAGCACACATCTTTGCTGGAGTTCACAGAGGCTTCATTCCGCCAGGATCGAACGGTGAAACAACTGCGGAGACCAGTATCAACGCAGAATTGGGCCTTCGATTTGACGGAGGATTTTGGTCGGGGCAGGCCGTGGCATTCAACAACATTTACCAAAATTTATTGGGTGCAGATTTAGCGGCAACGGGCGGGCAGGGTTCAGGCGACTTATTCAATGGGGGCAGCGCACGCTCCCACGGGTTTGAGCTAGAAGCAGCTTGCAATGCCTTTGCAGCGCATTCCAAATGGGCCATGCCGATACGATTGTCATACACGTACACAAACGCTCAATTCACTTCTGCATTTGAGAGTGACTATGGCCCATGGGATGCCGTAGTGGAAGGCGATTATATGCCCTATCTGGCTCCGCATCAACTCAGTGTTCAAGTCGCCATGCAAAACGAAAAATGGTCATTGGAAACCAATACGCGTTATGTAGCTGCCATGCGCACTTCGGCAAGCCAAGGATCAATCAACCCGCAGGAGGCGACTGATGAGTCCATCATTTTGGACGCGCTGGTTCGATGCGAGTTGCGACCAGATTTGCAATGGCACTTCGGCATGAACAATGTGTTCAACTCGGCATTCATTGTGGCGCGGCGCCCTGCCGGGATTCGAGCTGGAATGCCCCGATTGCTGAGAACCGGCTTGCGGTTTACCTTTTAATTGTTCGTTCGATTCCTGCGGTCCTTCTCCCTTCGGATCAGTTCCAGCTCGCGGGAAGTTTGTCCGGCTACTGAGGTGTTTTCCTCTGCCCGTCGGATGAGGTAGGGAATGGTCTCTGCGATGGGGCCATATGGAACGTACTTCGCAACTTGGTAATTGGCACAGGCCAGATTGAAGCTGATGGGATCGCTCATGCCGAGCAACTGGGCGAACCACACGCGTTTGTCGTTGCGAGCGATTCCCAGTTTATCCATATTCTGGCACAACAACGCGTTGCTGTTTTCATTGTGACTGCCGGCGCAAAGAGAAACGTGATCGAGGTGCGCAACGCACCATTCCAGTGCCGCATCGAAATCACGGTCGGTTGCAGCTTTATGTCGTTGGATGGGAGAAGGATAGCCGAGTGACAAGGCGCGTGCTCTTTCTTTTTCCATGTACGCCCCGCGCACCAGTTTCACACCAACGTTGAATTTTTCTGCTTTTGCAAAAGAGGTCAAAGACTTGAGGTAATCCAGGCGGTCGGTGCGGTACAACTGAACGGTGTTGTAAATGATGGTCTCCTCGCGATTCCACCGGCGCATTGCCGATTCAGCCAATGCATCAATGGTTGGCTGGATCCAGCTCTCTTCTGCATCGATAAAGACAGGTTTTCCTATCCGGGCGGAGTGTTCGCAAAGCCCATAAAAACGAGCTTGAACACGTTCCCAAGCCCCTCTTTCATGATCACTCAAGCCCGTGATTTCAGACTCAATCTTCGCTAATGGTTTCAAGGTTGACCCCACCTTCTCCAGCAAGTCGGTGGAGGCAAGTCCGCTCACTTTAAAGACGGAAAATGCATGCCGATTGTCGCCCTCAGTTGCCTGAATGGCACGCATAATTTCCGCCTGCGTTCGGTCCCATTCGACCTCGGAATCTTTTCCTTCTGCGCTGTAGTCAAGAATGGTTTTTACATCGCTGCTGGCCAAGTTTGCACTAGT
>Ga0115551_1001867_pt1 | contig 13107 bp, 9 predicted proteins | sample COGITO_mtgs_1103_FD_87179 | JGI IMG/M metagenome (GOLD analysis project Ga0115551, IMG submission 87179) | Pelagic marine microbial communities from North Sea - COGITO_mtgs_110321 | ecosystem: Environmental > Aquatic > Marine > Epipelagic | place: Germany:Helgoland, sampling site Kabeltonne... | reverse complement strand
GTTCGCGTCCATATCGTCGAAGAAGGACATGCCGTCATCAGCAGGCGCGGGTGGGGTGAGGGGCGCGGCGGGTGACGCCGGCGCGGGCTCTGGGAGGTTGTTGAAGAACTCGTCGCCGTCGACGGGAGGAAGCGGCGCGGGCGCGGCGGAGGCGGCGACGGCCGCGTCCGCCGCAGCCGCCTCGGCTTCCGCGGCCGCCCTGGCCTTCTCAGCCTCAGCATCGGACTCCGCCAGCTCCTTGGCGACGAGAGCCTCGCCAAAGTCGAGGTGCTTGAGGAGCTCCCGCCTCGCGTCCTCCTCGAAGAGGATCCCGAGGAAACCCCACGTCTCCTCGTCCTCCTTCGCCGCCGTCGCGGTCGCCTCGGTCTTCTTGGTCTCGCAGAAGGTCTTGAGCGCGTCGCCGCCACCCGTGGACACGGCGCCCTCGAGCTCGGCGGATACCTCGGCCTCGACCGCGGTGGACACCTTCATGAGGGTGAGCGCGGTGCCCGACGGCTTCTCCGCCGCCGCGGGTTCCTCGGCACCCGCCTTGGCTCTGACGCCAAAGCCCACGAGCTGACCGCCGAACCCGAAGGTGGCGCCGCACGGCCTCCTCATCCATGCCGGGGCCTTTTTCATGGGCGTCTTGGGCCCGGGTTGCTGCACGCCGTACTGGTCGACGGTCCCGGGGCCCGCGTCGATGCCGCCAGCCTGCTGAAGGTTGTAGAGCCCCACGCGGCCGTCAAAGGACGAGGTGGAGAGGACACCCGGGGTGGTGCTGGACCACTGCACGTCGAAGTTCCAGTTGCTGCTCGCGGGTAGCTCCGCGAGTACCTCGCCCGCCACGGTGTCCCAGCACAGCGTGCGGTTATCCTTGCCGCAGGTGAGCAAAAGCCCGGGATCCGCCTGCGACCACGCCATCGCGAGGACGCCCTTGCTGTGGCCCACAAACTCCCTGGCCGGGGAGATGGAGTTGCGAAGATCCCAAATCTGAAGCGACGGGGACCTGTCGTCGTCGGACGCGACGATGAGCTGCGTCGCCACCTCGGGGTTCCACTGCATCGCCGAGCACCGTCGCCGGCTGTTTGGGTCGGTGAAGGAGATCACCGGCCGCTGTCGCTTCAGATCCCACACCACGGTGGTGCCGTTGAGGGACGAGCTGGCGAGGATGTGCTGCACCTTCTTGTTCCACGCCAGATAACTGACCTCCCCGGCCGCGGGCTGACCGCCGGCGCCGCCCTTGAGCGCCGGGTAGAGGCTCGGCTGCGCGGGCCTGGCGAGATCCCAGATGCAGAGCTCGCCATCCTCGGCGCCGGACGCGAGCAGGTTGGGGGAGAAGCTGTTGAACTCCAAGCCGCGCACGGGCCCGGAGTGCTTCTGCATCTTCGTCACCAGCGCGCCGCTGGACACCCCGTCGCTGGGCTCGGCGCCGATGGGCGAGCCGATGATCCGCGCCGGGTTGTACAGGTTCACGCTGCCGTCCACCAGGCCACCGGCGATGAGCCCGTGGGGCATCCCTTCCGTCTGCAGCGGACCCCACGCGAGTCGGTGGAAGCGCTCGTTCGCAGCCACCGCGCCGCCCGCGAGGGGCATGTCCGAGGATGGGTTACTGTAATCCAACTTGAAAATCTGCGCCGACGGGTGGGGAAAGTCGGGGAGGTGAGCGATCGGCGCTCGTCCGCGGCGCGCGGGGTTGGGATTTTAATCACGGGTGCTCTGTAATTCTCGGATGCGCACCTCGAGGCAGGCGGTGGTGCTGAAGCTGAGGTCGATCGCGCCGGCCATGGTGCCGGTCGCGATGAAGGGCGACGTGGGCGAGAACGCCACGGTCGCGCATCTGTTCACCTGCTTGACATACGGGTGCTGGTACGACGCCATCTCGCCTCGGCGACCAGATCCAGTGGCACCTCGGGAAAGGACGCGGCCTCTGTTCCATTTTTTGGGGACGAAAGTTCAGGTTACCCCTCGCGACTGGTCAGAATTCGCGAAAATGGTCATTTGCGAATATGGGTCTTCAGATGAAAAAGCGAGGACCGAGACGAGTGCGCCCACACTTTCGGCTGAGGCCGAGAGTCCGGCCACGACGAAGCGCAAGAGAGAGAACCCAATGAACTTCCTCAAGCGGGGGTTCAAGGCGGCCAAGACGTTCGTCTTCGGGGTGAGTCGATCGACCCCGTGCACACCATCCCTCCCCGCGCACACCGGCCACCCGACGCGACGAGATCTCGAGAGAAGGCGACCACGAACTTCCCAACCTTTCCATTCGCGAAGAACCGCGTCTGACCAAACCGTCCAACCCCACCGATGACGACAACCCGCAGGATGAGGACGAGGACGACTACTCGGACGGCAGCAACGGCGGTTTCTCCACTAAGAGGGAGGTGGCGGTGGAGCGACGACGGATCCCGGTGATACAGTACGCGGTGTCGATGACCTCGGGGCTCGCGATGGGCGGGATACAGGGACTGGGATGGTTCGCCCGCCAACTCTTCCGGGACGACGACGGGGACGTGGCGGAGCAGTTCATCGACGGGGAGGCCGGGGAGACCAAGGTGGGTGAGTGCGCCGAGGACGAGGCACGGGCGGGTCAGGTGAGCTACCGAGAGGCACGCGTGGAGGTGGACAAGGTTGAGGGCGGGAACCTGTGCATCAAAGATTCGTTCGACGAGGTCACGATGGACTGAGTAGCAGATAGCAGCAGGAATACAAAGGGCGAAATACGCTTGACGACGTGTCTGATGAGAAAACTTGAGTTAGTCTTATTGAAAACCGACGACGCGACGCGCCGCGCGGTGCTACGTTTACCGTCTTGCAAGAAGCTGCAAAGATGGAAAAGAATTTTGATTGCCATCGACCCACCGACAAGGCGCGCCACCGATCCTTCACAAGGAGGTTCAGCGCCGCGTGGGTAACACAGACGACGACTCCGACGACGACATGGTTGATTACACCGCGACCTCTCCCTCGTCGCGGAGTCCACCGTCCTGGCGCGCGGCGGGCAGGGACTGCAGGTAGAAGGTTCCCGGTCCGGAGAGCCTCGCAAAGAACAAACCTTCACCGCCGAAGAGGGCGGCGAGGGGCGAGCTCATGAGCCTCAGCTGGTACCCGATCGTCTTGGAGAAGGCGCACACCGCGCGCGCATCCACGACCATCTCCTGGCCCTCCTCGAGGTCCTGCCTGATCACGGTGCCGTTGCCTGAGATGCACGCCAGGCCGGTGCCGCTCAGCTTCTGCATGAAGATGGTGTTCTGGTTGGACAGGAACAGGCGGAGACCCATCTGCCCTCGGGTGAACGTCGTGGCGGCGTCGATGCTCACTTGGCCCTTGGAGCACAGGTACGAGTCACGCGCGCACAGAATCTCCCCGCCGAAGCGTTCCAGGTCCAGCACGATGATCTTGTCGCCCTCGCGTCGACCGGCGAGCGCGATGTATCCCTCGCGGCCGTCGTTGGCGATGTTCTTGAAGCTGTTCAGGAAAAACGGCTCACCCGCGAGGACGCGGGAGATGCCGGCGAGCACGCCGCCCTGCATGCTCGTGATGGACCGCACGTTGGCGGACATGTAGCACATCGCACCGGGCTCCGCGCTCATCTCCTCGCCAGGCTTGAGGTCCACCTGTACCATCTGCGCGTCGGTGCCCAGGATCTTCACGCCTTCGGGCAGGTTCTTGTTGGGGTCGGAGACGACGTTCTTCTTATCCGCAGCCGCGGGCTGGATGTCGAACTCCCTCTGGATCAGCCCGCCGGTGAGCCTCTCCTGCCCAGCCTTGAGCGCCGCGTGCAGATCGCCGTGCGACCACTGGAGGAAGTAATCCACCGCCAGCACCACGACGACGACGGCGGTGAGCCCGAGCGCGATGGAGACGAAGAGGCCCCAGCCGATACCGACGGCGGCCAGGCCCCAGAAGGCGCCCAGGTGGGGAGCCTTACCGATGAGGACGCAGTACGCCGAGGCTGCCGAGCACGCGATGATCCACCAGATGCCCTGGACGCCGCCGCGGATGAAAAAGTTATTCGCGTCGGATTCGGGATCCTCAAAGTACCACTTGTCGTTGTAGTCGTCGCCGCCCCCGCCTCCGAACCTTCCGCCGCCGCCCTGGCCACCGCCGCCGCCCGTCTGGGTCGCAACCTCGGGGGTGGAGTCCGTGTCGTTGATGAACACGCCCGCGCCGAAGATGGCCACCGCGCCCACCGCGAGATCCGCAATCGTCTCCGTGGTGATCGCGGGGAGCGCCTTGAAGGCCTCGACGGCGTTGGGCAAACCCCAGCCGTCGAGGAGCGCGGGACCCGATAGGTTCTGCATGAACTCGGAGAAGAGCGCGTTCGGCGCGACGGGCGTCCGGGCGCGAGACGCGCGTCGCCGGGGAAGCGCGGCCGAACCCAAACCCGCGGGGCCGCCCGCCCCCGCCCCGTGGAGGAACGCGGACCGCCCGACGGACCCGCCGACCGCGGTTGCCCTGGATCCGCCGTTCACGGATGCGGTCGCGCCTCGAACGGTCGAAGCGCGACGCTCGACGCGCGCGGAAGCGCGCGCGCCGACGACTCCGGCGCCGAGGCTGACGCTCACCCCCACCATTTTTTCCCTCCGTGTGTGAAAAACCTCCCGCTGCGCCTTTTTTCAAGATGCCTTCGACCCTCTGAGCCAGAGATCTACCGGGCGCGAGTGGCGAGTTCCCCGCGAGAACACGCGCGAACTCCTCGCGAAACACGCAAGGGGCTGTGCTGCAGCGCCCTTCGTTCTGACGGCGTCGAAGGACGCGTGAGCCCAGTTCCGCCTCCACGACCCTTTTCGAAAATACGGTCACGCGTCGATAAGGTTCCGTCGATACTCGTTTGTCAGGGTTGCCCACCGGGGTTCATCAGTGCGTTTGCCCATAGGTCCTAACCTGTTTGCGAATATGGGTCCAAAATTCGCAGTTCGAAACGATACGAGTCCACGCCAATCAGAGTCAGAGTTGACGGCGGGCATGGTGCGGAATGGTCCCCGGGGGGGCGAGACGGTGGTTTCGCCGCCGTCGAGCTCCGTCATCGAGCTATCGGACGGATCCGACGACGAAAGGACGCGCTCGCCGGTCGTCGGGACGCGCGTCCGACGGCGGAGCAAGGGGGGCACGCCGTCCGTGGGCAGCCCAAGGCGGCGAAGGCTCTCGGGGGGCGGGATTCACGCGGGGGAGACTGACGCGGTAGACCTGACGCTGGAGAGTGACGGGGAGCACGGGGACGAGGACGAGGAGGTCCGGGTCGTCGCGGAGAAGGGCCCGGTGGACCTGACCCACCTCGAGGAGTCCCCTCCGAGAGACACATGGACGGGGCTGCCTATTCAGAAAAACAGAAGAAACGAGGGTGGGGAGCCTGAGAGGGAGCCGGGCGGGGACTACGGGGCTCCCCGACAGGAACCCGAGAGCCCGGGGAAAGGAATCAAGTGCGTGATATGCATGGACGTCATAAAGAAAGGGGAGATGGCGAGCACCACGTGCGGGCACGTGTTCTGTTACGACTGCATCAAGGAAGCTTTAAAGCATCCTCCGCGGCGTTGCCCCACCTGCCGCAAGACCCTCAGGCAAACGCAGATTCACAGATTGTACGTGTAAGATCTCAACACTGTACCGATAGATTGACATTTTGTTGAAATACGCCAGCTAAGAGCTAATCGCTTCAGCTCTTCTCCTCGACGAGGACGCTCGAGCCGTCCTTCACGCCGAGGTACGCTATGTCGTAGTCGTCGGGCTCCAAGAGCTCGGGCATACCCATGAACGGCTCCTTGTAGTACAGTTGCTGCGCGTCAGCCTTGACCTTGAAGAGCTTCTCGCACAGCAGCTTGAGCTTACCGACGGTGATCGTCATCGGGACCTTCTTCTTCGTGGGCGCCTTCTCCCCAGCCGACGCCGCGACGCACACCAGCGTGAGCTCGAGCATGTCCTCTCCCATCTTGCCCGTGCCCGGTCCCTTCGCCGCGTGCGTGGACAGCTCGCCGTAGGAATCCACCAGCGCCCTGAGACGGGGATGCATCGCCTGAACAGCCTCGGTTCCCCGCTGGGGCGCCCGCGCCGCCGCCGCCGCGCCCTCGGCCTCACCTCCCGCCGCCGCGCCCTCGGCGCTCTTGACCAGCCCGAGAACCCGGCGCAGGTACCGAATCTCCGCATCCTTCCTCTCCTGGTCCGCGATGAGGCTCCCGTTGAGCTGCGACAGCCGTCCCACGCGCGCCACGATCTCGTGCCGCGTCGCCGCACTCTCCGTCACCGGGTTACCGGTCAGCCTCACCTCCGCGAGGGACGGGAAATCGTTCAGTGCGTCGACGCTGTCCCATTCGTCAACCGCGTTGTCCGCGAACAACAGCGCCTTGAGCTGCTCGAACGGTACCGGTCCCCCCGCGTGCGTCTCAGGATAACACACGCGTCTCAGCCGGTTCCCGCCCAGATGCAGCCGCTCCAGCGACGGGAGCAGCGCCAGGCGCTCAACCTCGGACCAGTCCTCCAGGGCGTTGCGCTCCAGGTTGAGCGCGACGAGCCCCGAGAGCGCCGCCGCCGCCGCGCCCGACACCGGCCCTTCGCCCTCGCCCAGCGCGGATATGCCGCAGTCCGCGAGGCTCAGCTCTCGCAGCGCCGGGCACGCGGCGACGATCGCGGTCGCCTCCTTCCACGACGCGCCGGACCTGTTCATGACGAGCACGGAGAGGTTCGGAAACGGCGACGGCGCGGGCGGCGGACACGCGGGCCACGCCGCTCTCACCCCGGTGAGCTCGAGGTTGACTAAACTCGGAAACTCGCGACCGAACGCGGCGACGGCGCTCCAGTCCTTGAACAGGTTCCCCGCCAGGTCCAGGATCTGCACCTGTTCCGATGGGAGGCCGCAGGAGGACGCGTCGCCCGGTTCGCCCGCGGTGTGGATGGCGGCGTCTGGGAGGTAGACCCTGTCGATGGTGCCGAGCACGGCGTTGGGATCCTCCTTCTTGAGGCACAGCTGGATCTCGATCTTCTGTCCGTTCGACGACTTGACGAACATGCCCTCCTCGTTCGTCCCGTCGTCGCCGCCGGTGGACTTGGCACCCTGGACGGGCACCTTGCCGTCGAGGTACTTGGTCGCGATGGCTTCGCGGAACGTGACGCTGGGTCGGATCTTGTGCGGGCGGACGAAGGATCCCGGGGTGGCGCCGTTCGCGGACGATGCGACGCACTCGAAGTACCTCTTGCCGCCGTGGGATCCGTCGTGCTTTCCCCGCGTCGGGTCGTCCCACTCCACCCCGACCCACTCACCATCCGTTCCCTCCACTGGACCGACGTATCGCACCACCGCCCTGGCGCCGTCGGTGGTCTCGATCCGGCAGCCGACGTGCGCGTACGGGGGCACCACCATCGGGGGTGTGAGGTACCGGTCTCCCTCGGCTCGGTCGGACCCTACTGCGCGCGTGGCGATGTGGTCAACCGAGGGACGCCGCATCTCCTTTTTTTGAATGTTTCCATGTGTGTCAGATCCGATGAATTTGGCGCCAGTGGGGCGCGCGCGATCGGGGCGGACGATGGCGCCCAAGTCGAAGAAAGCGACCGAGGCGGTCGAGAAGGTTGAGACCGATGAGATCTACAACGCCCTCATGTTCCTCGCGAACGAGTTCGAGGAGGACAACGCGCCGCTGCAGGCGGTCCGGTGCTACGAGGCGCTCTGCCTCAAGGAGGTCACCCTGCTCCCGGTGCCCGAGGCGAGGGCGCGCGTGCGGCTGGCGACCCTGCTGCTTCAGTACACCGACAACGTGCACAAGGCCAAGCAGCACCTGGAGCAGTGCATGCTGCTCCTGAAGAACACGCACGGGTACGAGAAGCTCAAGTGCCAAGTCTTCAGCGGCCTCGCTCGTTGTTACAGGCTCTTCGGCAGGGAGACGCGAAGGTCGTGGCTCAACGCCTGCACGAGCGGGCTGGATCTGGCGACGGAGGCGGTGAAGAAGTACCCGGAGGAGACGTCAGATTGGGTGACGTGGCAGCTCCACTTCGTCATGGACCGAGCCGACCTCTTCATGGTGGACTGCGAGTTCCACGCCGCCGAACGCGAGCTCACCGCGGGCGCCGAGCTCGCGAAAGAAGCTGAGATGCACGAGATCGCCGTCGCGTTCGCGCTCGCCAGGCTGCAGCGGGCCATCGCGCAGAGGGCCTCGGACGAAGGCGTCGGCGCGGGGGAGGCGGCCTGTGCGGCTGCCGCGGAGGAGGCGGTGACCGAGCTCGAGGAGAAGGAGGGCGAGGACGCCGCCGCCCCAGCTCGTCTGCACCTCCGCGTGCTCCGCATGCTCGGCAACCTGTCGGCGGGCAACGTCCAGGCCACCGCGGACGAACCCAAGTTCGTCGCCCGGCTCATCGAGTCCATCGAGAACAAGACCGACGATGAGCTCGAGGAGGAGCACACGTACAGGTGGCTCCCGATCCGCGCCACGATCGCGCTCGCCAAGCTAATCACCGGCGAATCCCTCCGGCCGCTCGGCAAATTCACCGAGGCTCGGCGCAACCTGGAAGCCGCCGTCGATCAGTGCGACGCCGCGTGCAAATTCCTGGGCGTGATGCCGGAGGGTGGCGACGCGGACGCGAGGGCCATCGTGGAGCAGGAGCAGCTCATGGCGGAGATGCGCGCGTCCACGGAGAAGGCCGCTTCGCCATCCACCAAAAAGTCCCCGCGGGGCAAGACAAAGGGGAAGAGACCGAGGGACGGCAAGAAGGCGGGGACAGAGACGGAGACGCCAGAAGAGGACCAGCCTCCGGTCCCGCCCAAGCGCCTGTGGTGCGGATCGGAGGTTGACCTGGCGCCGAGGACCGCGGCGGACGCGCGGCCCTACCTCTACATCCGCATGCTCGCGCTGCAGGGCCTGGTGGGCGCGGATTTGACGAGCACGAAGCTCTCGCTCGCGGCGGCGAGAACGGAGCAGATGCGCGCGATGGTGGAGACCTACCCGAGGACCCTGCGGGGATTCGCATCCGTCGCGGACTACGCCGAGGGGCAGGTGCTGCACTCGCTGGGCAAATACAAGGAGGCTGCCGCCAGGTTCGCGGCGGCGTCGGCTGCGGCGGCGGCGTTTGGGCCGGATTCGATGAAGGACATAGCGTCCGTGTGCGGCGGCCTCTCGGAGCTCACGGAAGGTAGCCCCGAGGGAATCTCCCGCGCGCTCGACCTGGTGCGACCGGTTCTGAAGAGGCACGAGACGATGCAGGCGGCGGCTGCGGGGAACGCGGACGAGAAGACCGGGGAGAAGGACGCCTCGGCTCTGCCCAACTTTGCGCACCAGGCGGCGGCGCTCTTCGTGTCGGGCTACGCGACGATCGTGAAGGGGGATCCGTCGCAGGAGGCCAAGCCGAAGCTGTCCAAGGCGCTCAAGCTTGCGCACACCCAGTGCTGCAACCACCAGCTCGTGGCGCAGTCGCTCGCGCTGATCGGTACCATCGTGCTGGATACGAGGGGCGGGGACCTGAGCCAGTCTCTGGACATGCTCCAGAGCTCCTTCACCCTCAGCAAGGCGCAGGAGGACATGCCCGCGCAGCTCGGATGCCTGGACAGCCTCCTGCGCCTGCACCGCATCAGGGGCAGCGATGAAGAGGAGCAGGACGCGCTCATGAGCTACCACAGGAGGAAGGCGAGCGCCTACGAGTCGTTGGTGAAGGCGGCGCTGGTGGATGAAGACCGGCTGGCGCGAATAACCGCCGGCGGGATCCACCTGGACCGGGAGATGGACGAGATGGAAATAGACGAGGAACTCGAGGATTAGACGACGAGAAACGGCGGTTGTGAACGAACGCGAATCTTTGCACGTAAAAAAATCAGTCTATTGGTCCTCGCTCTTCATGTGCTTGCGTTTGAACTTGAGGAGGCCGACAGCCTTGAGGTACCTCTTCTTGAGCTTCGCCCGCGCCGGGGCGATGTCCTCGCTGATCGAGGTTTGTAGCAGCCGCTCCTCTTCTTCCGGGGTGGGGCACTGGCTTAGCCTCGCGCGAAGCCCCTCCCCCGCGCCGTTACCGAGGGCGTCGCACCACTCCTGCCCTATCGCCCGAACCCTCTCGGACTCGATGGCGACGTCCTTCGCCGAGAAGAGTCGGTGCCTCTTTTTGTTCTTGCGCTCGGTGCTCTCGATATCCTTGACCTCGGCGACCATGGTTTCGACAACCTCTTGGTCCTTGCCGCCGCTGATCTTGAACGCCTGTTTAGCCCCCATGAACCCACCCCGCCTCTTGTGATCCGTGTTCGCCAGCTCCGTCGTCAGCTCCTCGGGCAGCCTCGGCTCCAGACCGAACCTGTAGAACATGCTCTTGGCGAGCCTCCTGTGCTTCCCGTCCATCTTCTTCACCAGCCGCGACGTCTCCGAGATCATCCGATCCGCCATCTTCTCGCCAAGCTCGCTCACCGCGCCGATGTCGTACATCTTGTTGTACGCCCGCATGGCGATGCCCAGTGGGACCACCTTCAGCTCCCACCCGTCCGCCTTGCCGTGCAAAATCACCTTCTCGCACAGCGCCTGAAGCAGGTCGGTGTCGAGCGGCCCAAAGTCGTACGACGCCTGCCCGTCCCCGTACTGGTATATGCGCAGATACGCCCACATGATATCGTTGACATTGTTCACCGGCGCGTCCCCTTTGATCACCCTCGCGCTCGCCTCCGTCAGCGCCTTGAGCGTCTCCCCCGAGAGCGCGGGAAACGCGCCAGACTCGAAGAGCATCCCGTAGGACCACATGGCGTTCGCAGCCTCGTACACGTTCATGTCCGGGGCGGTTCGTCGAATCACGGGATCCAGCGCGGCCCACAAGGACGGGTCGAAGTGGTAACCTATCCGCTGCGTCAGACCCGCGGCGCCCTTGATGAGCGACGACACGGTTCGCGCGTCGCACTGGATGCCCTCGAATCGATCGCGGCTGTGCGCGAGGTCGAGGACCATCGGGAACAACTTTTTGCTGAAGGCCTTGTCCGTGGTGAGTCGCTCGAGCATGGCGGTCCTCGCCGGGGAGTTGCGCTGGAACTGGGGCATGAGCCGGACGATCTGCGACAGCGCGGTGCACACGTTGATCGCGTTGAAGGCGCCCTTATCGCTGAAGGACGCCCGGGTCCGCACCAGCCACAGGAGCTCCTTCAGGTCCTTCGCGTCCATCAGCCGCTGGTTCGTCTGCAGCCCTTGTTGTTTCCTCTTCTTCGACGCGTTCTTGCGTTTGCCTTTGCCCTGGTCGTCCGTCGCCGCGGATACGTCGCCGCCGCCCGCGACCCCGGCCCGGTTACCGACGCGCCACCTCTGATCCTCTTTCCTCCACACGTCCACCTGCGCCGGCTTGGGCGTGGGGTCGACCCCGCCCGGCGATGACCCGGCGGGCGATGACGCGGCCGCGTGATTGGCATCGTGGTCGTCGTCATCGAGCTCGACGGGCGCCGCGGTTCCGAACCAACGGAGGCGTTCGATCCGCGTCGGGTCCCTCCGGAGTCGGCGACGGTTGGAGACGGCGAACCAGGTCTCATCGCCGCCAGGGCACCGCGCGAGTGGCGCGACGCCCGCGGCGAAGGACCTCGTCCAGATCGATGTCGACGCGGATTGGGCTCGACACCGGGTCCCTACCGCCGCGGCGACATCTCCCGCGGAGCCCGCGAGTCGCAACAGCCGACCCGCCAACCTGCCTCCGCCGCCCATGTTGAAGTGAACCCCACCCGGTGACGTGGTTCTTCTTGGATATATCGGGATTGAAGAATTCCGCGCCCGGCCTCAGTTCCCGAGGCGCGTATGGAGATGGACCATTCCCATCATTTCGGGGGCGAGATGGCCGGTGGTAGCGGCTCTGGGGGTGGTATGCACGGTGGCGGCATGCACATGAAGGGCATGCCCGTGGCCTTCGAGTGGGGCCACCGAGTCACCCTCTACTTCGACTCTTGGGCCACAGAGACGCACTTCGAGTATCTCGTGGCTCTCCTCTTCATGTTCTCGCTGTGCGTGATGCAGGAGGGCCTGTATTACCTTCGGACGCTACCCCCGAAGGTCAGGGCGCAGACAACCGAGGAGATCGAGGGCGTGACAGCCCCGATCCTGCCCAGGCCGTACAAGTCCCCGGCCCTGCGACAAAGGCTCGTGGGCACGGCCCTCTACGCCCTCAATCTCTGCTCGTCGTACCTCATCATGCTAGCGGTGATGACGTGCAACGGCGGGGTTTTCTTCACCGTGGTGCTGGGACTGAGCGTGGGCCATTTTTTGGGCAAGTCCAGGCGCCCGATCGCCACGGGGCACGAGTCGTCGGAGGCCTGCTGCATAGAGGGCCAGTGACTGACGACTACACCGCCTCGACTCGTCTGGACTGATTCAATCGGCGATTGCGTCGCGGCTCCACACCAGCCGCGACTTTCCTAGCCTACACACGTAATGTTAGCTGTTGTATAATACGATACTGTGTTTACTAAAGTTGTGCTAGAGTATTAGGTCGCTACGTTAGGTCAGCACGGTCAGTGGAAGTAGATCCCGAGCGTGAACCGGGTGGGATTGAACCCGACGAGCACGGCGAGAGGCGTCACGAGCGCGATGACCGCGATGGGATAGACCAGCAGCGCCGTGTGCTCCAGGAAGGGTAACGCGTTGTACCCGATGAACACGCAGTAGTGGTAGTAGGACAGCGCGACGCCGTACAACGCCCCCGACAGCAGCCGCGGGATGAAACCGTTCATCATGAGAAGGGGCGACAGCACCAGCTGGCCGCAGTAGAGGGAGGGAAGCAGGGTGAAAAAGGCGTTGACGTGCACGTCGAACGCGTACATCCACTCCACCTGCTGCTCCACCGCGTGCGAGTGGTTCACCCCGGGTTCCCGCATGTACCGGTTGGCCACGAACCAATACGCCGTCGCCACGCCCGCGCCGACGCCCAGAAAGTCCACCAGCACCGACCTCAACACCGCGTAAACCGCCTGACCGAAACTGTGGCTGTAGAACAGGCAGTACAGGATCGACACCACGAACACCATGGCCGCCGTCACCACCACGAACGCCGGGTCGTCCCTCGCCCACTGGTTCTTGGTCTCTGTAGGTAAGATTGGGTGAGGTGTGGGAAGATCGGTGAGCGTTCGAGGGGCATTCATTCATCGGGAGGTCGATCCGTTCCGAACGGCGCGGGATGGAGGGTGGGTGGAGGGTGGGTGGAGGGTGG
>Ga0115551_1001855_pt1 | contig 13151 bp, 17 predicted proteins | sample COGITO_mtgs_1103_FD_87179 | JGI IMG/M metagenome (GOLD analysis project Ga0115551, IMG submission 87179) | Pelagic marine microbial communities from North Sea - COGITO_mtgs_110321 | ecosystem: Environmental > Aquatic > Marine > Epipelagic | place: Germany:Helgoland, sampling site Kabeltonne... | reverse complement strand
TATTGGTCTTATTTAAAATCCCCTGATAAACATAGCCAAGAACAGCCGCCATATAGAAAAAGACAGACCCCACAACCGCCAGTGTATTAAGCCAATCTGGAAACTGACTTAAATAAGCAAATACCGCGAGCAACAAAGCAGCATAAGCGTATAAAAAAGATGAACGGTGCGCGATATCAACATAATACCGCGACTGGCCTTTATCTGACTGAGTCATTAGGCTGTATTTCCAAACGCCAGTAATTAACGCAAGCATGAAAAATATAAATGCCGAGGTTAATGAAATTTTTACTGAAAGCGGTAAATCCATAATTAATCCTGCAATGTGAAAATATTGATTATTTTATATGGGTATAATTTAACAGCTAAAATCTAAATCCACAGCATCACTTCATCCTTTGCAACACCACGAATACAAATTGTGGTAAATCGATAAGAAGAATCGAAAATATATTCAAGAGTATCGTACCAAGCACTGCCACTACCTTTTTTTTCGGCCAAATAATATGCACGATAAAAAACTAGATAGCCACTGATACAAGGGATAAATGACTTTTGTGTTCAAACAAAAACCAATACTAAATCACTAGATCCTTTTGCGAAGTGCTACCTTGCCTCTAATTCAAGATCAGATTATCATTCAGGCCTTTCAAATGCATCGAATAAGGAAATTTACATGCACTTAGCTATAGAGCGCTCAGTCGGTAATAAAGGACTAAACAAAAGAGCAGATGTCGAACTTATCCAGACACTACTAAACTGTTACATCAAACAATTTACTCCAAGTTTATTATTAGTAGCAGACGGAAAATGTGGAAGAAAAACAATAGATGCCATTACTATCTACCAAGAAAGTGTTCTTAAATTAAAACGCCCCGATGGCCGAGTTGATCCAAATGGTAAAACTTTCAATACGTTAACCATGGCTTACAAAACCGAAGATCAAAAAAAGATAGCAGAACATCAAAATAGACTGATGAGCTGGGATAAATTGTTTACCTACCTTTCACCTAAAATTAAAGCACAAGGCGCATTGATTTATAGAATGGATAACTACATTGACTTTAAGGTAACTTATAAGGCAAACATTCCTAAGTCAGAACAGCTTGTTTCTGAATACAGTAAAAAAGTTATTAAGATGGCTCTTAAAGATGCTGGAATGCCTAGCGCAGTAATAACCAGCACACTGAGATCACCAAAAGAACAAGCAAGTATCATGTATAAAAATGCCAAGAAAGATTATCAGGCTCAGGTAGATATGTACGCAAGAACGGGGGATCAAGTTCTAAGAGTATATAAAGATAATTCAGCAAAAGATAAAGATACTGTTATTTCATTAATGGAACAGAAAATAATCGATTTACTAAAAACAAACAAAAGAACATCAAAACACTGTGTAACAGCTGACAGTTATAAGAAATTAAATATTATTGACATAGGTGTATTTTCGACAAAATCTGTATGTGGTAAAGAATTTCACAAAACAAAATTCACAAATGCGTTAAAACATTTAGAAAAAAGTGGACACATAGAAAAGTATATAGACGAAACAAAAAAGACGAATGCCTGCTGGCATTTTGAAATCATACCAAATAAAAAAAGCACCGCTTAATTAAGGAAATAAGACCATGATAAAAAGATACCTAACATGTTGCCTAGTCATTCTATTTTCGGTAGCCAATGTAGAAGCATCTCAATGTACCTATCAAGATAAAGACCTTACTGATAGCTTATCGAAGCTAGATAATGTCATCAGCGTTGCAAGTGAAAAACAGGTTCCACATCCAACTACTGAGAAAGCGCTAAAACATGTCGTTATTTTTAAAGGTGGTGATGTAGCCATTATTGAACAAAAGAACTGTGTGATTTTCAATCTTTCCATCAATATGCTTGCTTCAGAAGATACTTCTGAAGAGGTTATTGTAAAAAGACTAAGCGACTTAATTCAAGTCACCCCTGTTATCTCAAAGTATTTTGAGAATACAAACTTTAATAATGATATTAATACAAATATTAAAAAGGGTAACTTTAACCTAACGCAAAATAATGTTTTCGAACTTAATTTAACAGATGAAATACCTGGCGGAAATGTTGAAACGGAAATGGCTTTTGTGTACACGCCAAACAGCTCTATGTACGCACTGTATAGTCGCTCTATTGCATTCTACCTTGGTGCAGGAATGCATAACTAAACCCTATAATAAATAGGCATTAAAGATCAAGGGGGCGGCCTAATTAGCTCCCCTCCCCACCCAACAACCCCTCATGCTTCACAAACACCTCAGCCAAAAAATCAATCAACGCCCTAACCCGTGCATTCTTCGCCATCCCCTTATGCGCTAATACCCACAACCATTCAGAATGGCCAAGCCCCGGCATAATAGTTTTTTATGGCAAGCAAGCTGAACCAACTTTCAAATAAACTATTTCAGAAAGATAAAACCAAGTACTCGTTTCTGCAGTACATATTTCATACCCCTTATTCAAAACAATTTTTTCAACAACAACATGACTAACCACGGGTAAAATAAAAGCTGTCAAAATACCAGTAACAGCAATTCTAGAGAACCAGCTAGTTAATTTTTTCGTTAGTTCTCTCATTAAAATACCTTGGTAAATCATAATCCAAATAAGAGCAAGCAAACCAATTGTCGCTCCAAGCAGATAAAAAGCACCTTGATCAAAAACAACACGCAGAGAGTCATGACTAATTGCCGAAACTGTTGCGAATAATGCAGTTCCAAAGCTGTAAGCGCAAAATACGGTAATAGCACAAAAACATGTCATTACCGTTATTTTATATATTAAATGAACCAAAGCCTTCATCCATGAATTGTTAAGCTGATTTAGAGAGAATAGAATGCTTCGATCTGGCAATCATTACAATAACGATATATTACTTTCCCATCAGTAAAACTTATAAATCCTCTCCCTGCCTTATCTATTTTCCATTTCCCGGAAGAGCCATCCATCAATAATAACGTACCATCAACATAGCAATTAGATTGGGTAAGATCATGGCCATACTCCCTATCTGATATAGAAGAGGATAATTCAAAAAATGATATTACTTCTTTATTATTCATTACAAAACTTTTACACATCTCTTCAGTTTCTTCAGAACTTACCAAGCCAGAAAAACCACCTAAAGTATGAATTTCAATTTCTGATACATCTAACTTATTGGCACTAGTATCGAAGGAAGGTTTTGATGTACAAGCTGTTATTAAGATAGTAATTAAAATCAGTAGTGTTTTTACCATGTTGCTGTGGCTGCCTCAGTTTTATTTTTATAAGAAACGGTTGGATGTCTAAAAACTTCAGTTAATAGAAGCTTAAGCTCTAATTTTAGCTCACTTAAAAGCCATTCCAAGGATACAGATTGTTCTTTGGTTAAAGCTTCATATGTTCTTTTATCAGGATCAGGCTCACTCAGCGGCAAAGCTAAACCAACGATTTCAATTCCAATACTGTCGGAATTTGACGGATAACGATAAGGAATTTCTTTCTTCATTTCTCGTTTATGGGTAGCAGACGGATTAAATTTTTTTAATAATTTTAACTCTGTCGGAGAACACTTAATTTCAGCTAAACAACGTGACCTCAACTTTCCTACATGCCACGTTTGTTTTAATAAGGAAGCCGTTTGATAGATAGTCCCATCTTTATCTATTAGTAAATGAGCTCCTGCTCTTCCAGAGTTGTAGCTATTGAATGATGATTGAGCTGAAGATCCTCCAGTCTGATGTAGGATAATCCCTTTAATCTTTACAAGTGCTCTTTTTTCTATTCCATGAAATATTTTAACTTTTACCCGATCATTTACAATTGATCCATTTTTATTAATAACTAGCATACAAATTCCATTTTCAAGCTAATAAAGGTGTAATAAATTTTGCACCGATATTCGAACATATCAGTCATATTGTCAAACAAGTGTTTAGATAACTTCGAAGTGAAGCTAGATAAAACAATCGTTGCTAATTACCGAGCCAATTAATGAGACTAAAGTAGTATAATACCGGCAGTACATAAGTTTCATAACCTACCCCTTCCCACCCAACAACCCCTCATGCTTCACAAATACCTCAGCCAAAAATCAATCAACGCCCCCACGCATTTTTCGCCATCTCTTTATGCGCTAATACCCGCCAAGAACTGATTATAAAATAATAGGCGTTGTTAAAAGACGGCGAAGTGATCGTCAGCGAATCGGGCGCCATACTGTATTACTTAGCCGAGAAGTCAGACACCTTGCTACCCAAAGGCCTGCTAAAGCGCACCAAAGTCATCGAAATGCTGATGCTACAAATGAGCGGCCTAGAACCAAACTTTGGCCAACTGCTGGTATGGCCTCTATTTAGATGGCCAAAATCAATGTACCACTACACTGTTTTCTTATTATAGATTGGGTCGAGTAAATCTAAAAAAGGGCTACTTCTAAATAGGGGTTCAAATCCTGCTGGCACTTCATTCATGCTTCATCCTTGATTTTTAAAACGATGAATGAACCATAAGGGCTTTGGTTAGATTGGAGAAATTCCTTATTTTTATGGCGGTGTATTAGTCAGAGTAATTATTAACAGAGCTAAATATCACTCAACATTGAGTAATGCTCTACATTCTGCTGTGGATATATTTTCCATATAATTTTCAATTACCACTTCATTTTGAAGCTCTTCTGTTGAATAGGTCGTTAGCAAATCGTCAGCAGTGCAAGTGCACCAAGGTTCTAACTCTGATTTACCACTAGAGTCGACGCATGATTGAATGAATGACATTCTAAATGATGTCTTGAATGCAAGATCATAGGTTTCTTTAATGGGATCACAACCGATGATCATAAAAGCGACTAAGATGTAAAAATTAAATTTTAAAAATAACTTCATGTTGATGCCCTGAGGTTTTAATAGCTATAGATTATATACAAACTCTAGTCTAGAAAAAGTGATGCTGAAAAGTATGGTTTTTTTGATAATCAGCTGCTTTGATATTCTGAGCATGAGTTTACACAAATCTCCTCCGAAATTCTTTCGGTGTTAAACCAATTATCTTAACAAACGATTTACGGCACGCACTTACGTCTTCGTAACCCACATCGTAAGCAATCACTTCAAACGTTTTCTTGGTTGATTCTAATAACTCGCAGGCTTTTTGAATTCTAAGGCGTTGTAGATATTCATTCGCTTTAAACCCTGTTGCTTGAATAAAATGTCGGGCAAAGGTGCGTTCAGACAGGTGACTCTTTTCTGCCAGTGATGCAACGGTTAGGCGGGTGTGATATTTCGCGTGCATGTGGGTTTGAATTTTATGTATTGCATCGTCGCCGTGATCGAATCTTGGATTGAAGCTTTGGTAGTAGCGCTGTTCTCGCGGTGCGGTGTCGATAATTAAGTGCTTTCCTAACTGCCGCATGATCGCGGGGTTTAAAAACTGCGCCACCAGCTCTAGGCCTAAGTCCATCCACGACATTAAGCCACCCGCGGTGATTAGGTCGCCGTCGTTGATGATGATTTTTTCGCTGTTGACGCTTACTTCGGTGTATAGCGTTTCAAGTTGTGCCGCCAACCCCCAGTGGGTTGTTGCAGGGCGATTATTGAGTAATCCGGTTTCCGCTAATATGAAGGTGCCTGCACAGACTGCGCAGATCACTGCGCCTTGCTTATGTTGTTTTATTATCCATTGGCTGAGCACGGCTTCGGGCGCGAGAAAGTATTCGTCGGTGATGTTGGGTGGCAAGATGACTATGTTGTTAGCTTTGGTTTTTTCGGGTTTTGTACTTTCTATTTTGGTGTTCGTGAGTTCACTAACATCTGTTATTTCTACTTCGAAGCGAGCAGTGAGTGCGTGTTCTTCTGCGAAGCGGTTGGCGAATAGGAACATTTCATACAGGCCCAGTGTTGCGGTTTGCATGGCGCCTGGGTAGTTGATTATTTGTACTTTCATTCGTCTTGACCGATTTTGCCTGTTTTATGCCCGTTTTGACTTTAGTGTATTGCACAATGATTAGCAATAATAGCGTCATGGTCACAGACCAACTTATTTAACTTTTAACAAAATATTCTGAAGGCAAAGACAATGACTACTGAAAATACGACGGCTCTTTTATTAATTGATTTTCAAAACGATTATTTCTCTACTTATAACGGTGCTAAAAATCCGTTAGTCGGTACTGAAGCGGCGGCCGAACAAGGTGCGAAGTTGTTAGCAAAATTTCGTCAACAAGATTTTCCGGTTGTGCATGTGCGCCATGAATTTCCAACAGATGAAGCGCCATTCTTTTTGCCAGGTTCTGATGGCGCAAAAATTCATCCATCGGTTGCTGCGCAAGAAGGTGAAGCGGTTGTATTGAAGTATCAAATTAATAGTTTTCGCGATACCGATCTTAAAAAAGTATTGGATGATGCGGGTATTAAGAAGTTGGTGATTGTTGGTGCGATGACACACATGTGCATCGATGCGGTAACGCGTGCAGCGGAAGATTTGGGTTATGAATGCGCCGTTGCTCATGATGCGTGTGCGACGCTGGATTTAGAATTTAACGGTATTACGGTTCCTGCCGCTCAGGTTCATGCGGCGTTTATGTCGTCGTTGAGTTTTGCTTATGCAAATGTAGCGAGTGCTGATGAGTTAATTGCTGGGCTTTAGTAGAAGTATTTGTTAATAAGTCATCCACTTATTAAAAGACCAATATATTGGTCATGTTAATTGACTTCTATTTGCTAGTGGCGGCGATCCATTCTTCGCTATTAGCACCCAACACGCACTCGCCATTCACTCTTAAAGATAAACGTATAACACAGCGCTTTGTCACTGCAGAGAAATCTTCTTTTGGTAAAAATCTTACCGAGTCGATTAATTTTTGGCAGTGTGGGGCCGTTTGTTTTGTTAGCGTGTAATAAACCCATTTTCCCTGTTTTTCAGGTGTGAGTAGTCCGGCTTTGTACAATAACTTTAGATTACGAGAAACGTTGTATTGCGTATCGCCAGTGACATCCATTGCTTCTGCAACGTTAATGCGTTGATCGACATGCAATAAAAGCCAAAATAAGCGTAACCGATTGGGCTCTGATAAGGCTTTTAGTGCATCAATGTATTTTTCGTTCATTCTTGGCCTTCGGCTTTTCTACAAAGTATCTTATCGACATTATACCTGTGGGTTGAAGAAAGACTACACAGAGCTTTTGATTCGCGCCATTCAAATGAATGACGCTTTTCGATTACAGCTCTTTTTTCAGCTACCTACATAAAATATTGAAAAATGGCTCCGCCTGTGATCGCTGTCGTTAGAATAATTAATACGAATGCGATAACGGCTTTGCGTTTCAGTACGGCTGAAACCAAGGCTATCTCTGGTAGGCTTGCACCTGTTCCACCAATAATCAATGCCATAGCTGGTCCCATTCCCATACCTTTTACGATAAGCACATTCAATAATGGGATGGCCATTTCAATTCGTAAGTAAAGCGGGATGCCAATAACCGCAGCAATAACGATTGATAGTATGTCGTCGCCCCCTACATATTTCTCGACCAGCTCAGCGGATAAATACGCCGCCGATATACCACTAATAAGTGCGCCGATGAGTACGTAAGGAATGATTCTTTTAAACAGTGCCCAAGCAAAGATAAGCGCTTTATTAAATTTTGATGGTTGATCAGTCTCTAATGCAACGGCCACGCTGCCATCGCAGTTTAACTTTACTGCGCCGCAAGAAGGTTGAGCTTTAGCTGAACTACTACAACTTTGAGCTGTTGCACCTTCTAGTTCTTCTCCGCGTTTTATTTCATTTCTCCAAGGAGATTTCGAAATTAACCAGCCACCCAGCACAGCAGCGGTAAAAGTTATTGCTAGGTATGTGACGGTCGCTTTCAAACCAAAAGCGGAGAAAACCATAGCCAATACGATGAAATTACATAGCGGCGCGGATATTAAGAAACTTAATACTGTTCCAAGCGAAGCACCCATCGATGCCATTCCCATTGTAACGGGCACAACAGCAGCACTACAGAATGGTGTAAGCATGCCAAAAGCTGCGCCGAGTAATGAGCCCCATTTTTCGTGCTTGGTTAGTTTTGCTTGAAGTTTATCTTGTGGGATAAATTCACGCATTAGCCCGGTAAGGATCGACACCACCGCAATGATAATGACTAACGCTCCACCTACATGAATGAACTCATTCAATGCAATCATCATTTTTTCAGTATTCACAACTTTATCTCTGTGTTTGTTTTAGACACAGGCATAATATATACACATGCATAAATGCGCAAGTGTACATATGTAATTAAGATTACCTTCTCTAGTGATATATTGGGTTAAGAAAATCTCAAAAATCTGTTTCTAAATAGACGTTGCGCCGCCATCAATCGGTAGTGCTACACCTGTGGTAAATCCTGCGAGGTCTGAACATAAATACAATACGGCCGCCGCTACTTCGTCTGGCTGGCCAATTCGACCAACAGGGTGAAGGCTTTTTACGTATTGTTCTTTTTGAGGATCATTTTGTGTTGCACGTCTGAACATTTCAGTATCAATTACCGCTGGGCAAATCGCATTAACTCGCAGGCCTTTTTTACCGTATTCAACGGCAGCTGATTTGGTTAGCCCTATGACGGCGTGTTTACTGGCGCTGTAAATGCTCATTTTGGGAGCCGCACCCAACCCTGCTATGGAGGCTGTATTCACTATCGCCGAGGTAGATTGTTTCAGTAATGCGGGGATTTGGTATTTCATGCAACGCCAAACGCCTTTCACGTTTACATCCATTATTTTGTCGTACGTTGCTTCATCACCATCGGCCAGTTTGCTTTGTTCTATTTCGATGCCTGCGTTATTAAAGGCGATGTCTAACTTTCCATAGGTTTCTACTGTGCCATCAACCATTGATTGAACATCTTGGTCTTTGGTCACGTCACACAACATGAACGTCGCAATGCCTCCTGCTTGAGTGATCATAGCGGCAGTTTCTTCACCGTCTGCTCGGTTAATATCTGCGACGACAACACTGGCACCCTGCTGTGCGAATGCAAGTGCTGTTGCGCGACCAATTCCGTTTCCTGCACCGGTAATTAAAACGACTTTATCTGCAAAATTATTCAAGCTATTACCTATTGAGTGAGTCACTGCTTATGTTTATGTCTCTGCACTTTATGGGCTTTTTTTAGATTGTAGAAATTCCTTATTTTCATGACAGTGTATTAGTCAGGATAATTATAGCGGCATGTTCATTCTTTTTTATTCGAGCCTAATAAGCGTTAAGTGTGCAGTTTCACTAATCATTTTAAGGTCTATGGCATCGGCACGTATTAAATCACCATCTTTTTGCCACTAGGAAAATAGAAACTCAATATGGGGTTTACGAATAACCGTAACATGCTTATTATGTGTCTAAATGACACATATGGTTAGTAGCATGACTGAAACGCTAAAAGAATACCTTAAACATTATGATGCCACCGAGTACCCTTCGGTATTGGTCACTGTTGATACCGTGCTGCTGACCTACCATGAAGATGCCATTAAAGTACTACTCGTAAAGCGGGCGAGTCATCCGGATATAGATCACTGGGGTTTACCCGGCGGCTTTCTAGATCAGTCTAAGGATAAATCACTGGAAGATGCCGCTAATCGCAACATTGAAGCTAAAACAAACATTCGCCCGCCTTATTTGGAGCAAATCCAAACAGTAGGCTCCGGCAACAGAGACCCTCGCGGCTGGTCGATGTCCGTTATTTTCTCGGCACTGGTCCCCATTGCTGCATGTAAGGCTAATGTAGATAGTGTGGAGGAAGCAAGATGGTTCGATATGGATGAGGCGAGGAAACTAAAGTTGGCATTTGACCATAAGCAGGCGATTGAAGCGGCTTTTGAACGTCATAAGCAAAAAGCGTTGTACTCATTCATTCCTGTATACGCACTCACACAGCCGATGACATTAACAGAATTACGACGCGTGCATGAGCTGTTAATAGGAAAGACGATTCAGCGTAAGAGCTTTATTCGCCGCGCGGAAGCGTCTGACATGTTTACCGATACGGGTAAAACGACTCAAGATAAGGGACGCCCTGCCGCACTTTACAAAGTTAAGAGCGCCGTTAAAGATTATCGCTTTGTACGTAATATCGAAGCCTAACGAAGACTGCAACCTTACAATATCAATTAAGTGTCTTAATGACTCAATAAAGCTTGACCAATCTTTAATGTGATAATATAGTGTCATTAAGACTCAAACATGGAAAAGGAATTAATTCAGATGAAAGTAATTGCATACTTAAATAAAGAGAAACAGCCGGTAGAATTAAACTACGATAGCTTTACCTTCTCTGGTGGTGAAGAGCATGTACGTTTTCTGAATAAGCCCGATCAAGCGGTAACGGCGATTCAAATAACCGTTAGGCTAACGAGTTCGAGTGCATTGCTGAAGTTGATTGTTGCAGTGGATGCACTCAAGCGCTTATTTGGAAGTAAGGTATCAATGGAATTAGTTTGCCCCTACTTTCCCTATGCACGCCAAGACCGTGTTTGTGTTGAAGGAGAAGCATTAGGTGCTGCAGTTATGGCAAAACTGATAAACGCTTTGGCCTTTGATAAAGTGACCATCTGGGATGCTCACAGTGAAGTAACACCGGCCTTGATTAATAACGTGGTTAATACCGCCCAAGAAGTCATCATCGAACGCTGCCTACCTTTAGTCACTTTATTAAAGAGCAAGGCTGTCACGTTAATTTCACCTGACGCTGGGGCGACGAAGAAAACACAAAACGTAGCTAAGTATTTTGGTGGTGGAATTGAAGTTATTCAGGCAGAAAAAGTAAGAGACTTATCAACCGGGGCAATTACCCATACCGATTTTCACGGTGATGTTACTGGCAAAGATGTACTCATTGTGGATGATATCTGTGACGGCGGAAGAACATTCTTAGAGCTGGCAAAGGTTTTGAAAGTTAAAGGAAGTAAGAGTATTTCTTTATTCGTTACCCACGGTATTTTTTCGAAAGGGCTGGCCGTATTCGACGGTATTATTGATAACATTTATACAACTGATTCATTTATCGACTTTTCAAAAAATGAAAAATTATCAACGAACACTACATTAACCATTGTAAATATTGAGGGATAAAACATGACTATTATCGCACCAAGTATGCAAAAAGATGTGTATAAAGAATTTCACGGCCGAGCGTATCACCCTGATGTGACCGAGGTGTATGCCAATTACACCTCGCGTTCTGGTAGATTGAGCAATATTGAAGATAATAACAAGGTCGCATTTGTTGGGCTTCAGTACTTCATCATGAGCTATTTAATGGAAGAGTGGGACAGTTTCTTTAAAGCCAATAAAGCCAGTGCTGTTGGTAACCACAAACGGATATTAAGCGCGATGCTAGGCTATCCCGTTGATGTGAAGTATTTGGAAGAATTACATGATTTAGGTTATTTACCTTTACGCATTAAAGCACTTCCAGAAGGAACCTTGGTGCCGTATCAAGTACCTCCTTTAACAGTAGTGAATACCGTAGATGGTTTTCAGTGGTTAACGAATATGATCGAAACGGTATTGAGCTGTGAAAATTGGCCAATACAAACGAGCGCAACAACCTCTACGGCTTATATGAAAGTTTTTAAAGAGTTTGCGATTAAAACTGGCTTTCCTTTAGAAGCAGTTCCTTTTCAAGGGCATGATTTTAGCTTCCGCGGTATGTTCGGTAAGCAAGCCGCTGCCATGAGTGGCTTTGGACACTTAGCTTCTGGGTTGGTGGGCACGGATACGATTCCAGCAGTTTTGTTTGCCGAGAAATACTATGGCGCCAACGTTGATAACGAACTTGTTGGTTGTTCCGTAGATGCCACCGAGCACTCAGTAACCTGTTCATGGATTATGGAAGGCGAGATTGAGTTCTTTAAATACTTAATGAAAGAGCAATCCCCTACTGGCATATTAAGTGTGGTTTCTGATACTTGGGATTTCTGGACATTGGTCACCGAGTATTTACCAGAACTTAAAGATGAGATTATGGCCCGCGACGGCACCTTAGTTATTCGCCCAGATTCTGGTGATCCGGTAAAAATACTAACGGGCTATTTAACGTCTAAAGTTACAGATTATTCCCAACAGTACGCAGACATTGCTGATGCATCAAAAGCCGCTGAAAGTGAAGGCTTTGAAGCGTTCAACTGGAAAGGTCAAGTCTACTCAATTGCCGATGATGAAGCGCAACCTGCGGTTTTGATGGTTTGTGAATTGAAAGGATTAATTGAATGTCTTTGGGATACCTTTGGTGGCACTCAAACTGACAAGGGATTCAAATTATTAGACGACCACATCGGTGCGATTTACGGTGATGCCATTACGTTAAAACGTCAGCGCCAAATATTGCAGCGCTTGATGGATAAGGGTTTTGCATCAAAAGTTGTTTTAGGCATAGGTTCATACAGCTATCAACACGTAACCCGCGATACTCACGGTTCAGCAGTAAAGGCTACCAGTATCGTTAAAAACAACGAACGTTTAGCTATTTTTAAAGATCCTAAAACGGATACGAAAAAGAAATCTGCCAAGGGTCTTTTAAAAGTTATTGAGAAAAATGGTGAACTTACGTTGATTAACGATGTTAGTGAAGCCGAAGAAGAAGACAGTTTATTGAAAACTGTTTTTGAAGATGGGAAGTTGGTTAGAGTGACTACGCTGCAAGAGATTCGATCTTTAATTGATGGTCAAATATAGAAACCCGCACTGTTCGATGAATACATTAATCGTTACTGGAGAGAAATACTCAGCAACGGTTAATGTATTCTTCGCTCCCCATTTCAATCAAGCGACTTCTGGCACGTTCAAACTGAAAGGCCAAACTGCCCTGCGTATATAATTTCTCAAGGGGTACATAACAGGTTAAAAACAAGACTACCTGCTGATCATACAATTCATCGATTAACGCAATGAAGCGCCTAGCGCCGTCATCCATAGGGGCTAACATGACTTCACGCTCACCTGTTTTACCAGAGCCCACTCTGCCGTCTTCGGTGCCCCGCGCTTTTATCCGCTCATACATTTCGCCACCCAGTACCGGTACATTGATTAAAAAAAGAGTATTAAATTTCTTAGCTAACTCAATATAATCAAAGTGGCTTCTTGGGCCGAGGCATAATTC